>Ga0111538_10006613_pt1 | contig 15668 bp, 13 predicted proteins | sample SoiMethybrSBSTD1_FD_79669 | JGI IMG/M metagenome (GOLD analysis project Ga0111538, IMG submission 79669) | Bulk soil microbial communities from a Populus tree surrounding site in Tennessee, USA - Soil MetaG P. TD hybrid SBSTD1 (version 2)... | ecosystem: Environmental > Terrestrial > Soil >...
CGATCCGCCGGCGTCCGGCGCCGAGGGCCATGCGGACGGACAGTTCGCCGCGGCGCGCGGTGAGGCGCGCCATCTGCAGGTTCGCGACGTTGACGCAGGCGATCAGCAGCACGACCGACACCGCCCCGAGCAGGATCACCAGCAGCGGGCGCACCGACTCCGTGCCGTACTCCTGCAACCCGACCGCGCGCGCGACCGTGTGGACGTTCGACGCGCGTGCGCCCTCCATCCCGAGTGCGCCCGGCGGGGCGATCGACGGATCGTTCACCAACGCCGTCAATTCCGCGACCGCGCGTTCCTCGGTCACGCCAGGATTCATGCGGCCCAGCAGGAAGAGAAACGCGTTCCTGCCGGTGTCGCCGGGCCAGCGATTGGACAGAAAGACGTCCGCTTCCGGCAGTGTGCCCTGGCGGATCACGGGCCTGAAGCTGAAGTCCGGCGGTAGCACGCCGACGATGGTGCGGGGGAGGCCGTCGACGGTGATGGATTGCCCGACGATCGCCGGATCGCCCTTGAGCACTGTGCGCCACAGCCGATCGCTGACGATCGCGCTGCGATCGTCGTCAGGCGCCGCGGCGCCGGTGTGGAACGCGCGGCCGAGCGCGGGACTGACGCCCAGCGTGGCGAAGAAATTCGGACTCACGTCGAGCGCGGGCAACTGCAGCGGCTCGCCGCGTCCGGTGAGCGGCGCGTCGATCGGGTCGTAGGCCGCAAGATCAGCGAGCGCGGTGACGCGCGGGCGCAGCCCGTCGTACGACACGGGTGACCAGGTCGCGAACGTCCTGACGCCCGTCCCGGTCTGCTGCGATGACAAGACGATGACGAGGCGATCGGGATTGGGATACGGCAGCGGACGCCAGAGCACGCCGTCGGCGACGGAGAAAATCGCGGTGTTGAGGCCGATGCCGAGCGCGAGCGTGGCGAGGGCGGCGAAGGTAAACGTCGGATCGCGCCGGATCAATCGCAGCGCGTGACGCACGTCCTGCGCGACCGTTTCGACCCTCGCGAAGGTCCACGGTTCGCGCGACTGTTCGCGCAGCCGCAGCGGATTGCCCATCCGCCGCCGCGCGGCCGCGCGCGCCTCGTCGCCGCTCAGGCCATCCGCGTCGGCGAGGGCCTGCGCCTTCATCTCCTCGTGAACGCGCAGTTCGTCTTCCAGATCCCGATCGAATCGATTCCGCCGGAAGAGGAACAGCAGGCGTCGGAGCAGAGAACCCACGGCATTCTCCTGAGAGTCAGGACACTACGTCGTCTTCATCACGCGCATGATCGCGCCGAACATCTGGGAGAATCGCGATTCCTCGACGCCGAGCTGCTTCCTCCCGGCCGTCGTGAGCGTGTAGAAGCGCGCGCGCCGGTTGTTCGCCGATATCTTCCACGCGGCCAACACCCAGCCCTTGACGAGCATCCGCTGCAGCGCCGGATACAGCGATCCCTCTTCGATCGTCAGCACGTCGGCCGACAGCAGCTGGAGGTGCTGCGCGATGCCGTAGCCGTGCATCGACTCGATCGACAGTGTCTTCAGAATCAACATCTCGAGGGTGCCCGGAAGCAGCTCGTGCTTGCTCTTGGTCCTGGGTTCTTTCATCAGCTTCTCTTTGCATAGACGAACTATGGAAGTGGAAAGTTTCCTCCCGTTGGGGAGAGGCTGTCAACTCGGCGACCGTCCCTCCTGTGGCTCGATTAGTACACCGGCACCGAGAACGAAAACGTCGCGCCGCGGTCCGCGTTCTGTGACGCCCAGATGCGGCCGCCGTGCGCCTGGATGATCGAGCGGCTGATGGAGAGCCCGACACCGGTGCCCGCCGCTTTCGTCGTGTACGAGAGGGTGAACATCCGTTGCATGTCCACGGCATCGAAGCCCACGCCGCCGTCCTTCACCGCCACCACCACGGCGTCCTGATCCAATCGCGAGGTCGTGATCGTGATCCGCCGGTCGGCTTCCTCGACCCGCTCCATGGCGTCGATGGCATTGGCGAGGAGATTGAGCAGCACTTGCAGCAGCTCGACGCGGTCTCCGCGCACCGCACGCAGGTCGTCGGCGAGTGCCGTGGTCACCGTCACGTGGTGTTCCCGCAGTCGAGCTGCCGACAGGACCACGACTTCACGCACCACGGCATTGATGTCGAGCGCTGACGTTTGCACCGTCCGGTGCCGGAACAACTCCCGGTTGCGCTGAATCACCGCCTCGGCGCGATGGCCGGCGTCCACGAGATCGCCCAGGCCGTCCTTCATGGCCTCGTGATCGAGCGGCGTGTTTTCGAGCTGACACAACGTGGCGCGCGCGTTCATGATGATCGCCGTGAGCGGCTGCCGCAACTCATGCGACAGCGCCGCGGCGAACTCGCCGAGCGCGGTCAACCGCGACACGCGATTGATCTCCGCGTGCGCCTCGCCGAGGGCCTGCTCGGCCTGCCTCCGGTCGGTGATGTCGAAGCAGCAGCCGATGTAACCGAGGAACTGTTCCGTCGAATCGTAACGAGGCGTGCCGATGTCGAGCACCCAGCGGTATTCGCCGTCGAAGCGTCGCAGACGATACTCCAGCCGGAACGGCACCCGCGCGTCGAACGCCGCCACATACGACGCGAGGCACGCATCCAGATCGTCCGGATGCACGCCCTCTGCCCAGCCGTCGCCGAGCTCCTGGGCGAGCGTCCGCCCGGTGAACGTCAGCCACCAGGGATTGAAGAAGTCACAGCCCTTGTCGATGCCGGACCGCCAGATCATCACCGGCGCCTCGGACACGATCGCGCGCTGGGCCTCGTGCTCCCGCGCCGCGGCTTCCGCGCGCCGGCGCCGGCGCCGCTCGAGGATCCACCCGGCAGCCACGCCCGCCAGCACCAGCGCCATGCCGATCCCTTCGGCGATCCCGATCCTCACGAGGGGGCTCCCGCGACATGCCCGCCATCCCTTGCGGCGAGCGCATGTTCGATGGCGTCCAGGAGGGCTTGCGCATCGAGCGGCTTCTGCAGGATGACGCGGCTCGTCGCCGGTCCTGGCTCGTCATGCGCCGTGATGAACACCGTCGGGATCGCGCGTCCCTCGCGCCTCAGCCGGTCATCCAGCTCGAGGCCGCTCATGCCAGGAAGATTGATGTCGATGATCGCGGCGTCGGCCGGACAGAGGCCCGCCAGCCACGCCTCCGCCGAGTCGAAGGCCCGTACGCCATAGCCGCGCGAATCCAGCCATCGGGTGAGCGCACGCCTGACGTGATCGTCATCCTCGACCACGACGAGGGTGCGGCGCGGAGCGATCACGGTTTGGTTGAGCCCGCCGAACGCCGTCATGAGTGGGAATGAGGCGACAGGATACCTCGCCGCGCGACCTTCACGAGTACCGCATTCTCCGACCCCTCGGGGTCCCCCGATATCGAATTGCAATACCAGTCTTGACGATATTCAATATATTATTTATCGTTAGTCGATAAAAACCAGAGAGGTAAGAGGTAAGCATGTCCAGGCCCGTCTCGTCCTCCGCCGCGCTGCCCATCGCTTACGTCGTGCTGCGGATCCTCGTCATCGTCAACTGGCTGATGGCGGCCGCAATCTTGGCGCTGCTGCTCGCCTTGCCCAACGAGCGATGGATCATGAGCGCGTTCAAGCTGTCTCCTTCGCCTGACGCAGAGCGGCTCGTCATGGGCCTGCGCGCCGTCGCCGTGCTCGGCCTCGTCACGATCCCGCTGAACTACGGCATCCTGAGGAGGCTGCTCGCGATGGTTGAGACCGTTCGCGCGGGCGACCCGTTCGTTGCCTCGAACGCGGAACGTCTGCGGGCGATCGCCTGGACCCTGCTCGCGCTGCAGTCTCTGAGCATCGTCATTGGCGCGATCGGCAAGAGCATTTCGACTCCGGCGCACCCCGTCGATCTGAATGCCGGCTTTTCGATCAACGGCTGGCTCGCCGTGCTCCTCACATTCCTGCTGGCCCGGGTGTTCGCGGAAGGCACGCTCATGCGCGACGACCTGGAAGGGACGGTCTGACATGCCGATCGTCGTCAAGCTCGACGACATGCTGCACGAGCGGCGGATGACGCTGACCGATCTCGCGGATCGGGTCGGCTTGACGCTGGCCAACCTCTCGATCCTCAAAACCGGGAAAGCGCGCGCGATCCGCTTCTCGACACTCGATGCGATCTGCGAGGCGCTCTCGTGCCAGCCCGGCGATCTCCTCCGCTTCGAGGCCCAACGCGCAGAACGCGAGCCGCCGCCGGTCGCGAGGAAGCAGAAGGCAAGCTGATGAAGCATCACGTCACCCTGACGATCACGTCTCTGCTCTCGATCCTCCTTTTCTCATTGCACTGGGCGGACGAAGTCGCCCGCGGGATCGAGCCGGGAACCCTCTCTGCGCTCTGGGGCCTGCTCATTCTGGCCGTGTGGCTTTGCGGGACGATGGTGCTCGCCGAGCGGCGAGCGGGGCTGATCATTATCCTTCTCGGAGCGATCCTTGCGTCTGGCGTTCCGGTCCTCCACATGCAAGGGGCGGGACTTGTGGGCGGCCGGATCGGCAATGCTGCCAGTACCGGCGGAAGGTTCTTCTGGGTCTGGACGAACATCGCGCTTGGCGCGAGCGGGATGTTGTCCGTCGTCCTCTCGACGCGTGCCCTGTGGAGCTTGCGCACTCACCGAAGCCGGCTCAACTCCACTTCCGAGAGAATGAATCCGAAGCCGGGCCATCCGCCCGACTGAACTGAGCGTTCGAACCAGGCGCGTGCCTGCGCCTTGTCGCCGCGGACGAGATACCAGTTGCCCAGGCCGTAGGCGAGCGTCGCCAGCTGAACCTCGTCGGTGTCCGCCGGCGTGACCACCGCGTCCGGTCCGATCTCGCCACGATAGAGCTGCAGGCGACGCGTGTAGGCGTTGGTGACGGGCGGTAATCTTGATTCGGGCCGGCGATCGAGCATCGCCTTCGCTTCCGCGCCACGGCCGGCGCGGCTGAGCGACATCCACAACCAGTCGGTGGAACCAGCGAGCTCGCCCGGATCCGGGGCGATGGGCTGCGCCTTGGCAAACGATGCGGCCGCCGCGGCAAACTCTCCGCGTGCGTACTGGACGATCCCGAGGTGATACCAGATGCCGTAGATCGAGCTGTCGATGCCACCGCCGCGCGTGAGATCGGCCAGGGCCCGATCGAATTCACGGACGGAAAGATACCGATGCCCCCGCCATCGCAGCAGCAGCGCGTTGTTCGGTTCGATCTCTAGGCCCCGCGAGAACGTGGCAATCGCTTCGCGGAACTGCCGGGCGCCGGACTGCGCGACGCCCAGGTCGATGATTCGGGCCACGTTGCGCGGCTCGGCCGCGAGCGCCGCCTGCGCCTTTGTGACCGCTTCGGTATCCGGAAGCGAGCGATACTCGACGCCCGCGGGCGACCGGTACTGGACCGACTGTGTGCCAGTCTGGTCTGCGGCGAGCGCGAGCCTAAACGCGATCGCGACGCCGAGCACGAACGTCAGGAAGACGCGCTTCATACCTGTCCTGCCTTCCGCCAGCGGATTATTTCATGGCGGCTCGTAACGCCTCGCGTCACTTCCTGGCGAGGTACGCTGCCCCCTGATCGATCACGTGCTTCAGCGCCGTCAAGTCAGCCAACTCGAACGGCGTGACGACGGGATCGATGAGACCGGTGTAGAGAAACCCGCGTTGCTGGCGGGTCGACTCGCGAATCTCGACGCGCAGGCCGTCGATGCTCGTGAACGAAAGCGCCGTCATCTGGTGCTCGTCGCCGGCCGTCCAGGTCCTGACGTGATCCACCATCGACCCGAGCGCGGCGGCGAGGCCGGCGATCTCCTCGATATCGACGTAGCTCGATCGCTCCGGATTGCCGGGGCGGCGATCGTCCGACACCTGAAAACGCAGTCCGCGCACCGTATCCGGGCTGGCGCCGACGCGGACGGAGACCGCGTCGATCCTGATGGTGGGGCCGAAGCGAAACTCGATGTTGTGATAGTCGGCGTGGACCAGGGCATTTGGCGTCGTGAGCGCGGTCTCGACTCTCGTGCTGACGTCGGGAAGGACGGCAACGCCTTGCGGAACCTGCGAGGGACGCTGCTGCGCCGCCATGACGATGGGACGAGCCTGGGTTGAAAGAGCGATGACAGCAACAATCGCGAGCGAACGGACCGAGGGAAGACGCATGGTCGTGTCCTCATGCGGCCGCTGGCAACGGCGTAGTGATTGTACAGCCGCCTCAGTTGGCGAGCCGCCTGGCTCAGAGCTTCACTCCATCGACTCGAAATTTCCGGGCGGCCTGTCGATTTGGCCCTCCCCAGAACGTCATATTGATAGAGCGTCTCAAGATACTGGGGCAAAAGCGTGCTTGCTTTTAACAACTATGTGTTAGTCTCGCAAGCATGCCATGCCGAAGCTATGGGCAGTTCTGCGGGCTGGCGCGGGCTCTGGAGCTGGTCGGGGAGCGCTGGTCGTTGCTGGTCATCCGCGACCTGATTCTCGGGCCCAAGCGGTTCACCGATCTGCGGCGCGGGCTGCCGAAGATCCCGACCAACATCCTCGCGACGCGGCTCAAGGAATTGGAGGAGGGCGGGATCGTGCACCGGCGCATTCTGCCGCGGCCGGCGACGGCCGTGGTCTACGAGCTGACCCCATACGGGCAGGAGCTCAAGCAGATCCTGCTGGCGCTCGGCGTGTGGGGAGCGCGATCGCTCGGGAAAGCTCAGCCCGACGATGCGCTCACCGCCGATACGTTGATGCTCGGGCTGCAGGCGACGTTCCAGCCCGAGGCGGCTCGTGGACTGACGACGAGCTACGAGCTTCGGGCCGGCAGCGTCGTGGTTCACGCGCGTGTCACGGACGGAGCGCTCGACGTCGGGCACGGACCGCTCGCAGAGGCGGATCTGGTCATCGAGACCGGACCGGCCCTGAAGGCCTTGATCTCCGGCGAGGTGAGTCCGGACGAGGCGCTGGAAAACGGAAGCATTTGTATCACCGGCGACCGCACGCTTCTGACGCGGTTCGTCGAGGTCTTTCATCTGGCGCCCGCGCCCGATGACCGGGATCAGTCCGCCGTTCGCCGATCTGCCTGACCCGGCGCGCGCGCGGATTCGTCGAATGTAGAAGGCTTCACGATGAAAACAAGTCTGGACGCACTTCAAGAGCTCGACCACGAGATGGCGATCGCTGCGGCCTACTCCCGCCCCCGCGAGGGGGCTGGCGATCGCGATCAACTACGACGGGCGCAGGCCCAACTCGGCCAGGAACGTGACCGGCTGCGCCTGCTGCTGGAAGTTTCCGAGTCCATTGCCTCGTATCGGGATCTCGGGGAATTGTTCAAAGTGTTGAGCCAGCGGCTCCCGCGGCTGGTCCCGTTCGACTTCATCAACCTCGTGCTGCACGATCCGGTACGCAACGTCATGCATCTGCGGATCCTGACGACGGAAGTACCGACCACGATCCAGCCGGGCCTCGAAACGCCGGTCGCCGACTCACCGGCGGGACTGGTGTGGCAATCCCAGCAGCCGTTGATGATTGGAGACCTGACCGAGGAAACGCGGTTCCCCAGACTGACGCCGCGGCTGGTCGAGAACGGCGTGCGCTCGTACTGCGCAGTGCCACTGACGACGGCGTTGCGCCGTCTGGGCGCCCTGGGATTCGGCAGTCTCCGGGCGCAGGCGTACCAAGCGGCGGATCTCGAGTTCATGCAGCACGTAGCGAAGCAGGTCGCGGTCGCCGTGGACAACGTCCTGCACGACGAAAGCGAGCGGTCCGCCCAGCAGCACCTCGCGCGGGAGCGCGACCGGTTGCGGCTGCTGCTCGAGGTCAACAACGCCGTGGTCTCGAAACTGGGACTCGACGATGTCTTTGCCGCAGTCAGCGCATGCCTGCAAGAGGTCATCCAGCACGACGGCTGCAGTCTGGTGCTGTTCGAATCGGAGACCGGCCGATACCGCTGCCATGTGCTGCGTGCGAACGGCGAGAGTTTCACCGAGGAAGGATCGGCCGATCCGAACCTGACGTCTCCGTCCTGCGTCGCCGCCGAGACGCGCAAGCCGGCGGTGTTTGGTGAGGAAGGCCTGAAGGCCCTGTCCGCCGAGTCGGTGATCGCCCAGCGGCTGCTCGCGCAGGGCGTGAAGTCCTTCTGCTCCGTCCCGCTGCTGTTCCACGATCGCGTGCTCGGTGCCCTGAATGTCGGCAGGACCCGCGAGGATGCGTTCGCGGCTGAGGACGTCGAGCTGTTGAATCAGGTGGCGCAACAGATCGCGATCGCGGTCGAAAATGGCCTGGCCTATCGCGAGATTGCCGAGCTCAAGGAGAAACTGAACAAAGAGAAGCTCTACCTCGAGGACGAGCTGCGCACCAATTACAACTTCGAGGAAATCATCGGCGAGAGCGCCGCCCTCAAGCAGGCGCTGCACCAGGTCGAGATTGTCGCACCGACGGATTCGACCGTCCTCATCCAGGGCGAAACGGGGACGGGGAAAGAGCTCATCGCCCGCGCGATTCACAACTTGAGCGGGCGGCGGGCTCGGACGTTCGTGAAGCTGAACTGCGCGGCCATTCCCACCGGCCTGCTGGAGAGCGAGCTGTTCGGCCATGAGAAAGGGGCATTTACCGGCGCCATCGCGCAGAAGGTCGGCCGCGTCGAGCTCGCGCACGGCGGCACGCTGTTCCTGGACGAGGTCGGCGATATTCCCCTCGAACTGCAATCGAAATTCCTGCGGGTGCTGCAGGAACAGGAATTCGAGCGGCTGGGCGGCACACGCACGATCCGCGTCGATGTCCGGTTGGTGGCCGCCACGAACCGCAACCTCCTTCAGATGGTCTCCGAGCGGGAGTTCAGGAGTGATCTCTACTACCGCCTGAACGTCTTTCCCATCGTCAGCCCGCCGCTGCGCGAACGACAGGAAGACGTGGCGAGTCTGGTCCGTTACTTCACCCAGAAGTTCGCCCGCCGGATGAACAAGCCGATCGCGACCATTCCCGCCGCGACCATGACCGCCTTGTCCCAATACCACTGGCCGGGCAACATCCGGGAACTGCAGAACTTCATCGAGCGCGCCGTCATCCTGTCGCGCGGCTCGAATCTCGAGGCGCCCCTGGGCGAGCTCGAGAAGCAGGGCACCGACCGTCCGGCAGAGGCCCCGCCGCAAACGACGCCGCTCACGACACTGGAGGAAGCCGAACGCGAGCACATCCGCCGCGCCTTGCAGCAGGCCAACTGGCTCGTCGGGGGTCCGTCGGGCGCAGCCGCCAGACTCGGCATGAAGCGGACGACGCTGCAGTCGAAGATGTCGAAGCTCGGCATCGAACGGCCCGGGCTGCACTCTTGAGAAAGCGCTGCCGACCTGTCGGCAGCCAGCGCCGGTAGACGCCGCGCGGGCGGCGTCGGGTTTCGTCACATCGGCCCTGAGCGGCCCCTGACGCCCGAGCGTCCGTGTGTGCTCTCTGGAACGACGTTTGCCTATTCAGCGGTCGTGGAGCGCAGACGGCTTGGCAACTCGAACCTGACCATCACACCAGTCGGACTGGGCACGTGGGCTATCGGCGGAGGCGATTGGGTACTCGGCTGGGGTCCGCAAAACGATGCGCAATCGCTGGCGACGATCCGGCGAGCGCTCGATCTGGGCGTCAACTGGATCGACACGGCCGCCGTATACGGTCTCGGTCACGCTGAAACCATCGTTGCGAAAGCGCTGAGAGGCGTTCCCATCCACGAACGGCCCTATCTGTTCACCAAGTGCGGCCTCGTCTGGGACGAGCTCGGCAACGTCTCGCACAACCTGAGCCGGCGATCGATCCGCGCCCAGGCCGAGGCCAGCCTGAGGCGACTGGCGGCGGACCGCATCGATCTCTACCAGATTGGCTGGCCGGTCTGGCCGACCAATCCGGCCGCGCACTCCCCAGGCTCGCTGGAGAACGCCTGGGAAGAGATGGCGGCCCTGCAAGCCGAGGGCAAGATTCGACATCTCGGCATTTCGAGTCGCGGCGTCGGCGCGCTCGAACGACTTCAGCGCATTGCGCCGGTCACGAGCATTGGGACGCGGTATTCGCTGTTGCAACGCGAGGCCGAACAATGCGCGCCGGCGCGCTGCCAGAGCCGCGGCGTCGGCGTCATTGCGTGTTCGACGCTGGGATCCGGAATCCTGACCGGCACGATGACCGCTGAGCGCGTCGGCGTCCTGCCCTGCAACGACTGGCGGCGCCGCCATCCGTTCTTCGGCGAGCTCGCGCGCTCTCGCGTTTCCGGGCTCCTCGCCCGCCTGAGCGTGGTCGCGCGCCGCCACAACTCGACGCCAGCCGCAGCCGCGATCGCCTGGACGTTACGCGATCCTCGCATGACCGCCGCAGTCGTCGGGGCGCGCCGCCCACACCAAGTCGAGGACATCGTCCAGGCGGCTTCGATCCAATTGACCGACGCGGATCTCGCCGAGCTCGGCAGGGGACTCTAGGCCCCTCCTAGCTGCCCCCCTGACGAAACACGCCCTTCGGCGCTGGAGGCGGTTGCACGACGATGCTGGATCCGCTGATGACGACGTTGTCGCCGGCGGTGACTGGCGCCAGTTGCACCGCCTCGAAATCCACGAGCGCCGACTGGTGATCGAGCATCGCCTGGAGCAGGCTCACCTGCGCTTGCAGCAGGTCTCGCTGTGCCTGAGTGACGAGGAACGTCGTCGAGAGACCTGCCTCGAACCGCCGCGTTTCGACGGCGAAGCGTTCCGCGGCGAGCGTCTCGCCCGCGCGCGCGGCGTCGATGCGTTCGGTGGTGCTCTGTACCTGTCGAGCCGCCTGACGGATGGTCTCCGCGATTCGCAGCTGCAGACTGGCGATGGCGTGTGCGGCTTGCTTTCGTTCGATTTCGGCTCGCGCCAGTCCTGCCTTTTCAGAGCTGCGGCCGAGCGGATAACTCATCGTGACGCCGACACTCCACGTCGCGAAATCGTGTCGGAACTGCTGGCCGAGCACGTCGCCGAACCCGGTATTCAACTGGCCGGTGACGACACCCGGAAACGGACCCGTGCGCAGCAATTCCGTGCCGCCGGCCCCACCGCCGCGGTACGACGCCTCGAGACGCACATCCGGAAGCGTCTGGTTGCCGAAAAACTGCACGTTGGTGTCGGCGTTGCTCAGGTCCTGGCGCGCGCGGGCGAGGTCGTACCGGCCGTCGAGCGCGCGGGCCACCGCCGCGTCCGCATCAGGGGGCGTGGACGCACTCATTGGCTCCTCGACGGGAGCGAGACGCAGCCGCCAGAAACCGGTGTCCGCGGGGTCCATGATCAGGCGCCGCAGACGGTCCTCGGCATCCCTCGCCGCGGTCTCGGCACGGATCAGGTTCTCGCGTCGCTGTGCGACCTCGGCCTCCGCCTGGACGAGATCGAGAGGCGGAACCTGCCCGACATCGACACGGGCGCGGTTCTGGCGGACCAGATCCTGGGCAAGCTCGAGCGAACGCTGCTGTACCGTCACGTTCGCCATGGCCGCCTTGAGCGTCCAGTACGCGTGCTTGACCGACGCGACGGTCTGGACCACGGACTCGCGGAGCCGGAGCTGCGAGCTCTCCTGGTTGCGCGTCGTGACGATGAATTGCTGGCGCGCCGAGTCCATCTTGCGGTCCCTGAACAGCGGCTGCGAGAAGGCGACCAGCACGCCGGACTGCAGACTCGGTTCGAAGCTGCTGAACGGATTGCTCGTCGCGATCCGCGACGCGTCCCACGAAACGCTCCACGTGCCCCCGCCGTGCCGCAGACGCTGGCGAGCGCCCGTTGATGAGAACAGCTCGGACGTGTCGATGGCCTGGGTGCCCAGCAAGGAGTTGGATGGCGGCGTCGCGGTGCTCGAGCGGCCGAACGTTGACGACAACAGAGGTTTGAAGGCGCCTTGCGCCTCTCCGACACGAGCCGTCTCGACGTCGGTCGCGAGCCGGACGATCGCGAGATCCGGGTTGTGCTCGATGGCGCGGCGAACCGCTTCTTCGAGCGTGAGCCGTACGGTCTCGACCGGTTTCGCCTCTTGTGCCGAGACGCTGCTCGCGAAAAACGTCAGGCTCACGGCCAACGCGCGCGCGCCGGCGCCGAAATGGAATCTGCGGGTCATACCAGTATCTCCTTGAGTGCCGCGCGAGGCTCGGCCTCGGGCTCCTCGACGGGCTCCAATGAATGTCTCCGCGCGAGCAGCATGTAGATCGAGGGCACGACGAAGAGGGTGAAGAACGTGCCGATGATCATGCCGCTCACGAGCATGATGCCGATGCTGTTGCGCGCGCCGGCGCCGGGACCGGTGGCGATGACCAGCGGAAAGTGACCGGCCACGGTGGCCGCCGTCGTCATCAGGATCGGACGCAGTCGCGTTCCGGCGGCCTCAATGACCGCCGCCAGCTTGTCGCGTCCCTGTTCCTGCAGATGGTTCGCGAACTGCACGATGAGGATCCCGTTCTTCGACACCAGACCGACGAGCGTGATCAACCCGACCTGACTGAAGATGTTGAGCGTCGTCAGCCCCAGGAAGGAGAAGAGCAGCGCGCCGGAGATCGCGAGCGGCACCGAGCCGGCGAGAATGATGAAGGGATCCCGGAAGCTCTCGAACTGCGCCGCCAGCACGAGGTAAATCAGAATCGCCGACAACAGGAACGTTCCCAGGAACCGGCTGCCTTCGGTGCGGAGCTGCCGCGACTGGCCGGCATAGTCGATGGTGAAGCCCTGCGGGAGAATGGCGCTCGCCTCGGTCTCGAGGAAGCGCAAGGCCTGGTCGAGCGGCACCGGCGGCGGAATCACGCCCTGGATGCGCACGGCATTGAGCTGCTGGAACTTCTTGAGCTCGCGTGGCTCGGCCGTGGTCCGCAGCGTCGCGAACGTCGACAGCGGGACGAGTTTGTCGCCCGATCCGGTGATGTGCAGCTGCGTCAACTGATCGGTGGTCAGCCGGTCCGCTCGGGCCACTTGCGGAATGACCTTGTAGCTTCGACCCTGGATGCTGAACCGGTTGACGTAGTCGCCACCGAGCAGCGTAGAGAGATCGAGACCGGCCTGGCTGAGATCGACGCCCTGCGACCGGAGCTTGTCGCGATCGAAGACGACTTCGGTCTGAGGCTGATCGAATTTCATGTCAGCGTCGGCAAACATGAACAGCCCGCTCTTGAAGGCCTTTTCGACAAGCCGTCCGGCGATCTCGGCGAGCTGCTGCGGCTCGGCCGCCGAGGCGATCACGAAGTCCACGGGAAAGTCCCCGCCGCCGGGAAGCGGCGGCGGCGTCAGCGGGAAGGCCCGAATGCCGGGGATCTGTGACAGGGGCGCCGACGCTTCCATGAGGAGCTGTTCGGTCGTCTTCTGCCGCTGGCTCCACGGCTTGGTCACCATGCCGCCGAAGCCGCCGTTCGCAAACGTGAGCTGAAAGATGCTCGCGGCCTCCGGAAATGACCGGTAGACGTCCTGTACCTGCGCCGCAAACAGCTTGGTCTGGTCGATGGTGGCGTTTGGTGCGGCCTGGATGATCGAGAACACGACGCCTTGATCTTCCGAGGGCGCCAGTTCCCGCTGCGAAAACATGTAGAACGGGAACATCAGCAGCGCCACGATGGCCCAAAGTGCGAGCGTGACCGGACGATACCGAAGCGTCCTCGCCAACATTCGTGTGTAGAGGCTCCGCACGGCGTCAAATCGCCGATTGATCCAGCCGGCGAAGCCGCGCTCGGTGTGTCCTGCCCGCACCAGCTTCGCGGCCAGCATCGGTGACAGCGTCAACGCCACCACGCCCGACACGATCACTGCGCCGGCGAGCGTGAACGCGAACTCGCGGAACAGTGCCCCGGTCAGCCCGCCCTGAATGCCCACCGGCGCGTACACGGCGGCCAGCGTGATGGTCATCGCGATAATCGGACCGACCAGCTCGCGTGCGGCGTCCATGGCCGCACGCCGCGGCGGTTTTCCGGCATGGACGTGCCGCTCGACGTTCTCCACCATCACGATCGCGTCGTCCACCACCAACCCGACCGAGAGCACGATGGCCAGGAGCGTCAACAGGTTGATCGTGAACCCGGCCGCCAGCATGAGGAAGGCGGCACCGATCAGCGAAATCGGAATCGCGACGACGGGAACGATCACCGACCGTACCGATCCGAGGAACAGGAAGATCACGACGATGACGATCAGCAACGTTTCGGAGAGCGTCGTCAGAACTTCGTTGATCGCATCCTGGATGTACTCGGTCGAGTCGTACGGGATGCCGGCCTTCATTCCCGAGGGCAGCTGGGCTTCGATCTCCGGAATCGCGGCGCGCACGTGCTTGATGACGTCCAGCGAGTTCGCGGTCGGCAGCACCCAGATGCCCATGAACGTCGCCGCCTCGCCGTTGAAGCGGACGTCTTCCTCGTAGTTCTCGGCCCCGAGCACGACATCGGCAATCTCACCGAGCCGGACGACGACGCCGTTCTGTTCCTTGACGACGAGCTGACGGAATTCCTCGGCCGTACGCAGGTTGGTGTTGGCCACCAGGTTGACCGACACCATCGATCCCTTCGTCCGGCCGAGCGCGGAGAGATAGTTGTTCCGCGCCAGCGCGTCGCGCAGGGCCGACGGGGAAATGTTGTGCGCCGCCATGCGGTCCGGTTTGAGCCAGATCCGCATGGCGAACGTCCGGTCGCCGAGAATGTCCGCGCGCTGCACGCCGCTGATGGCGCTCAACTTGGGCTGAACGACCCGCGTCAGATAGTCGGTAATCTGCGTCTGATCGAGGTCGGGCGACGAGAAGCCGAGATACAGCGCCGCAAACTGGTTGTCGGCGGTCTCGAGCTCGATGATCGGCGCCTCGGCTTCCGGGGGCAGGTCGTTGCGGACCTGTGCGACCTTGGCTTGGATCTGCGTGAGCGCGGCGTTCGTGTCGTAGTTGAGCTTCAGATGCACGGTAATCGTGCTGACCGATTGGGCGCTCGACGATTCGACGTAGTCGATGCCGTCGGCGCTGGCAATGACGCGCTCGAGCGGTGTCGTGATGAAGCCGCGCACCAGATCGGCGTTCGCGCCGATGTATGCGGTCGACACCTTCACCACCGCGATGTCGCTACGCGGAAACTGCCGGACGCTCAGAGCGCGGATGGACTGCAGGCCCGCGATGAGGATGACGAGGCTGACGACGACCGACAGCACCGGTCGTTTGATGAAGAGATCGGTGAACTTCATTAGCGGTCCTCGGGCCTGGCGGCCGGATTGTTGGCGGGCTGAACCTTGTTGTTGACGACGACGGCCACCCCGGTCCGAAGCTTGAACAGTCCGGACGTGACGACCTCATCGCGTGCGTTCACGCCGGAAACGACCGCGACCTGGTCGCCCCGGGTGCCGCCGAGCTTGACGAATTGCTGCCGCACGCCTCGATACGTCTTCCCGTCAGGACTCTTCAGGTCGGTGACGATGAAGACGGAATCGCCGAATGGCGCGTAGTTGATGGCCGACGCCGGGAGCGCGACCACCGGTTGGCTCGCGCCGGTGCTGACCTCCGTCTGCACGAACATGCCTGGGCGCAACTTGCCGTCTGGATTCTCGAAGGTCGCCTGGACCTGCACGTTTCGCGTCGCCTCGTTGACGACCGAGTCGTGCGCGGTCACGCGGCCTGCGAGCACCGCACTTGACGCGTCGTCGACCGTGACCCGGACGCCGCGGCCGACCCGCACCTGTTCGGCCGCCTGCTGTGGGACGCCGAACCTCACGTAGATCGGGTTGAGCGACTGCAG
>Ga0111538_10006614_pt1 | contig 15667 bp, 30 predicted proteins | sample SoiMethybrSBSTD1_FD_79669 | JGI IMG/M metagenome (GOLD analysis project Ga0111538, IMG submission 79669) | Bulk soil microbial communities from a Populus tree surrounding site in Tennessee, USA - Soil MetaG P. TD hybrid SBSTD1 (version 2)... | ecosystem: Environmental > Terrestrial > Soil >...
ATCTGATCGTTTCATTTAATCTTCTTGATGTCCTCCTTCTGATCGTAGGTCAAATATTTTATTCTCAACTCTATTGATCTTTGTGTTAAGTTCTCTGTCCCTATCTTTAAGATTTATTATTTGTGTCTGTATATTATTAATTTTCTCATAGAATATTTTTTCTTGGTTTTCATTTCCTAGAATTACATTTGTTTCCAGATCCTTAAATGCCCTTTCAATTTGTTTACAAAGTTTTTCATCTAATCTTTCTATCATTTCTCTTGTCTCTGTATGTTTTGTATCACTTGACTTTTTAAGGTAAAATATTCCATATGATATAGAACCGATAATTCCTAATGTAGTTGATAATGTTTCAATTAATTGTGTCTGTACTTCATCCAGATTAAGAAATGCATATGGGTTATCAATCGGTACACCGTTAGCAGCAAATGAAATTATTGGAAAATAAAGTATTATTGACCAAATAAAGATCATCTTTTTAGGAGAGGTTAATACGTTACCTAATGTTATAATATCTTTAAACTTCATTAACTAATTCCTTTATAAATAAGAACTTTTCTAAGGGAAATAAAGATTAAGTATCTAGGTTACTGTACTCTTTATCATATATTTTTTGATTTAGTGCTTCATATCTATGTCTTTTTCCGTATTTGGTTTTAAATGTTGATTTCTTCCATATTATAAACGGTTTACCATTGAAATAAAATTTATCATCTATTTCAAGATTTAGTTCTTGCTTATAGTCAATAAATGATATTTTGTTTTCATCTATTATTTCTATGTTTTTAAACCTGTTATCAAAATTCTTTTTTTGCATGATATACTTTAGATAATTATTGGATTATGTTGTTAGTATCTAGTAAATACTCTTTTGCTGCTTCATAAAATTCTTTGTTCTCCATCTTTTTAATATTTTTTATTAGTCCATTTCTTGCATCTTTTTCATGACTTGGACACATATTCAATACTTTACAATCTTTTTGAAATTCGTATATTGGTTTTTCTCCTTTTTTACGTATTGTAACCATATCATATATTATTGTTATCCAAACTTCAAATTCACAACCACATTTATTATTTTGAATTATTACAGTTGACAATTCTTCTCCTTTCTTGCTCTTTATCTATACACATAAAACATTTAAGTCCAGTTTCGTTAATTCTAAATGATGCAGTATCTTTATTACAAATTGAGCAGATAACCATTTAAATATTTTCTACCTGATTCGGTTATTTCAAAGTATGTTTTCTTGTCTTTAGGTTTGATCTGTCTGTTAACTAATTTGTCTAGTCTTAATCTTCTTAATTCTGCATTAATTTTTGTTCTATGCCATGATTCATTAGGTAACATAACTTTACCCTTGTTAATTATTTGTGTCACATTTAGGGGTTCATTTGATTGATCTATTATGGTTAATGTGTTTTTAATCATTAGTGTATTAGTAATAAATATATATATAATTATTTTCTCTTAGTACTAATATAATGTCAGACCGTCCTTTAGGTTTCGATAATAATAAAGATAGCGTAGAGGATAAAATAAATGGTTTACAGTCACAATTTAATAAACTTGTTTTTCAGATTGAGAAAAATATGAAACATTATATTCAAATTGATAGAAAGTTTACAGTTATAAGTGTAGATATTATGGAAATAAAAGAAGATATAGAAACTATGAAAAATGTTATTAATATGCTTAAAAATGAGATTGAATCTACTGATAGATTTAAGGATGAATTAAAAAAAGATGTTACTAATACAATAGAACAAATTCAGAAAACAGGTTTAAGAGTTGATAATATTATTACTTCTTTAAAGGAATATGATGATGCTATACAGATTCAATCAGTTTCATAATTTCTTCTTTTTCTTTTTCTGTATATTCATAATTATTTACTTTGTGTCTGTAATTTGTTATATTATGTGTATCATTAAGCATTTTCTTTTGAAGAATATTTTCATGATGATTTTGCAATTTTTCTAATGTTTTAGATGCTAGTTTCCTTTCTTCTGGAGTTATACACTCCCTAACAAATGCATAATATACTTCTAGTAGTTTGGACAATTTTTCTAAAGGCATATTGTTTAAAATGGATTTTTGTTGTTTATTTTGAATTTCCTGTGTCATATATACAAAGTCATAATGCCGAATATAAAATGTATTTTATGATCTAAGTTCAAATACAAATTTTTCAGGGTAACGTTCTAGATTATTTCTTAATGTGTCCATTATAATATTTATGAAATAATCCATGTTATGATATTCGTATTCATCCCATTCAAATATTATCATTACCATATTTGTATCTCTGTTTTGGTAACTATTCTTTATTGCTTCATATCTCATTCTATTATTTGTTTTCTTTTTCTTGTTTTTGGTGTGTACTCCTCCATTAATTTCTACGAATATGTGATACATTGTATCGTCATTTTTCTGTAATAATAATGCAATATCGGATCTATAATAATATCGTCCATCTTTTTCCAAATGATCTGCTTCATCTACTGTTTTAACTTCTGCAAGAAAATGTACATATTCAAAGGACACTTCAAACCATCTTATAGTTGATAAGTATGGATCTTGTAATAATGTTGGATTGAAAAAGTCATTTAAATTATATTCAAAATATTTCTTTATTGAATAACCTAATTTTGTTTTAAATAAATAATGAGATAATGGTTCTGAATGATCTCTAACTGGAAAGTTTTTGTATAAGAATTGTGGTAACTTTAGATCTTTAATTGAGTATAGTTTATTTTTCTTATCCTGTTGTATCTTTAATTTTCTTATTAATGATGCTTTCATATTCTTCTATTGTTTCTTTTATAATTCATAGCATCTTTTAATATGTTATCTAGTGGTGTACCTTTAATAGGGACTAATAATTGTAGTATAATATCTATATCTGTTGGATTGAATGATGATCCTCTAGTCTTTTTGATTCTAAATCTTGATCTGCATATTGGACAATTAATTATTTGATTTTCCTCAATTGGAGGATTTAATTTCATAGGTTTTGTACTTGCTTTTAATTGTTTACAAACAGGACATATAATATCATAGTGTGTAACCTTATCATAATTTTCTCCTGTTTTTATGTTAAAATATTTTCTATTATTATAAGACATTTATTATTCTACTATTGATAAATTCAAACCTTTAAGCTCCAAATTCATCTTTTCGAATTTATCGATAACATCTTGTTTTTCTTGTTTCTTCTTATTGAGTACAAAATTAAATTCTTTTGATGCTTGTTCTCCTATTTCTTTAATTTTTAATTTCTTTTCTTCTTCTCGTAGATCTTTATTTGTTTCTATATCTTTTATTATTGCTGAATATTTTGATTCTACTTCTTGCTTAATATTTTTCTCGTTATCATATTCATCTACAAATTTCTTTAGAAAATTGCTTGGAGGATATGAAAAATATCTTCTTACTACTTCTTCTCTTTTTATTTGGGATTGAAGATTAAGTAACTGTTTTGGAGTAAATTTTAATAAGTTTATTTGTTGATTCAAGAAATTGAGATCGGATTGAGTTGCCATACATACAAATTCTTGAAATTGTTCTTCTTTCTCAGGTAGCCATTTTAACGAATTAGTTTTGAACATATCACAATTTGATTAAGTGTATATATAATTATTTTCCTGTTTTTAGTATATTAATTATTCTTAATAATGAATTTGATAAATTAATTACATTTTCTTTAAAGTATAATGGATTTTCTGTATCATAAAGTTTGATTGTTTCTACTCTTAGGAATTTTGTATCTACTTTATTATGATCTTTATTATGTTTTTTATATTCTGATGTTTTGACTAATGTCATAGTTAACGATTCATCTTCATTAATATTTGCTTCTAGTAATGTATAACCAAAATGATCAACATCAATTTTTATGGCTTTTACTTTATCAATATCCGATTTAGTTAATGTCATTAATTGCAATATATTATATGTCTATTTATTCTTTATTATGGAATTAGACTATGAATATGTGCATCCATTCTAAGGCAATCAAATATATCAAATGTTAAACCTCCTTTTTCTTTTATTAGTCCTCTATCATCTGCTTGTGCTACTCTCATTTGTCCTAATATGTTTCCGAATTGATGCATATTAATTGCATAGAAACCTTTAGTAACATAATCGTGTAATGTAAATAACATTTGTCTCTGAAACTTTTGGAAGTTAATAGGCATAACTAGCATTTGATTAATAAATGTCTGTTTTTTATGTGATTCTAAATTTTCTAGTATCTTATCATATTCTACATCTTCTCCTATCATTTCTTTTACTTTTTTAATAAGTGTAATATTAGCTCCATCAATTCCTATTTTTCCTATTCTCTTTCCTCTTAGAATATTATATTCTTTTATTAGTGCATCAATTACGTTTTCTATTTGAGTTGGATTAGGTCTTTCAAATTCATCTGCATATAGGACACGTATTAAAAATGGTTGTCTTGCATTATATAGATCATATATATTGAATTGTTCGGGATATGGTAAAAATTCAGTTACCATAATTGCAGTTTTAGATGATCCTAAACCATAGTCAATGGTCATAGTTTTATATGTGTCTGCAAAATATTCAAATGGACTGTATTCATGTATGAAACATTTCTTTATGTCTGATTCTTTAAATAAGTTTCCAATACCATATCCAAATTGCAGCATGTATTCTCTAGGAAAGTAATCTTTTAGTTTTTCTTTTGCTACAAAACTAGGAACATATGTTTTGCCTAATCCTACCTGATACGGAAGTTCTACATGAAAATAATCAAAGAAATAATCAGAGTCCTTAATGTCATGTAATTTATTGGATAATGGAATATGAAATTCGTTTCCATCTTTATCTGATATAGAATTTATTCTTTCAATATATTGTGTCCTAAAATTCTCCATTACTCCACTAGGTTTATTTGGAGTTGAGATCCATATCATAAGAGGTTGTGATTTCAAAAAATATCCTTCTGCTGCATGTTTTACTTCTACTTGGTCACTTAATTTGAAAAAGTCTGCTTCATCAATTATACAGAAACAAAAATCTTCATATGACCTTAAAGTATTTGCAGAATTTTTCGATGGAAATGCTTGAACTGTAACATCATTCATAATAAATTCTGTTTGTCTTATATCAAATTCAATTGGAAAAGTACGAGTAATAAATGTCTTAATTCTCTTGATTAATTTAACAGCAGGATCTAATCTTAAACCTGTTATTATAGCTCCCATTCTAAAAGCCCATTTTCTGTCCTTTAATATACGCCATAATATATATCTGAGAACAATTTCAGTAATTCCTAAACCTCTTGATTTTAATATATCAATTCTCTTTAATTTTTGGAATAAATAAATAAGATACATCTCAAAGTCAAATATTTTTAGTTTGCCTTGTAGATCTTTTGTTGGTAAACCTATATAATGATTGAAACAGCATTTAGGTCTGATAAAAGCAGGATGAGGTAAACGTCCTTCAATCCAATCTTTATATGACTGATCTAGGGTTTCATTAAATAATCTTTCATGTCTATCATATTCTTCTTTATGTTTTTGATAATCTCTATCTGCTAATTCATTTATTATGTGATCTACTTCTTCGGATGAATCAGCAGCATCTAATCTTGTTACTATTTCTTTAATATCAAAATCAAAATATTGGTTTTCATCTGGAAGCCAGAAAGGAATATTGTTACAGTCACTTATTATTTTAGAGACGTAGATCTCGTTTTTCTTGTTTATATCTGTCTGTGATTTTGCTAAACTCGTCTGTGTCTGGGTTTTCGATACTTTGTTCTTGTTGTTCCGTTTCGGATTCAGATCGAATATGTTCTTCTGTACCTGAACTAATTCCTGTGGTATATTGTCTATTTTCAAGATCTGATGTTAATATCTTTGGGTTGGGAACTATTATTAGTTTCCTTTTTTGACTATCATTTAGGAATAATTCTTTCATTATTTTTTCATTTGCTTCTTCTAATGTGTTTCCTTCTGTTATTAATTTGTCCCTGTTTCTGAGTAATATTTCTTCTCTTATCATTGCTTTCATTTGTGCTATTACTGGAGTACTTAATGATAATCTTTGTACTTCTCTTATTTGATTAAGTTGTAAAAATTTTAATTTAATTATTAATTCTTCTCGTTTTTGCCTATGTTCCATTTTCTGTAATTTTGTTAGAATAAATAATTGTTGGTTTGTGTCCAATAATGCATTTTGAGCAGTTATTAATAATTCATGAAATATTGTAGCAAATCCTACTCTTGCAAATTGTTGTAACCATTCGTCAGTCAAATATCCATCCTTTAATTTCTTCTTGTATCTTTCTAAAGTTTTAGCAGATATTTCGTGTCCTAATCTCTTTTTTATATATACTAATGCTTGATCATCTGATAAGTTGTATGTATTACAGTCAATTACTAATTGATTTAATATTTGAACTTTCTTTTTTGGTACTCTTGTATTATTATTTTCAGTCGACAAGTTTATTCTTTACCTCTGAAAATTTAGCTCCATCTGCTAATCTAATTGGTTCTACTCTTGTATATTCATAATATTTTGTCAGTAGCATTGAACAATTATGTTCATCTGATTTTGTGTCCCCTACTATTAGTCTACTATTTCCCAATTCCCAATTTTCATTAGCAGACACAAAAGATATTAATTTTTTGTCTAGTTGATCCTTTTCTTCATCGTTATATTCATCATCCATTACATTAATATCGGGATTAAATTTTTTGATTAAATCATATAAATCATCTTTAGGTTCTGCAATTAATTCGGATAATTCATCTATTTTATCATTTTGCATTAATCTTAATAATTCATTAGAATCTTTGTTTTTATTATGTGTCCCTCTTAACTTGTTCATTACTTGTCTAAGTTCAATTCTATCTATATCTGAGTCTGTATATTTTACAAAACATGGGATTTTTGTTATATTAAATGCTCTATATACTTCTATTCTATGTTGTCCATCAATTACTTCATTATTTTGATTTACTATAATTGGGACTAAGTTACCAAATTTTAGTAATGATTTTTCTAGACCTCTAATTTGTTCTAGTGTCATTTGATTAGGATTAGATGGATCTAATTTGAGATCTTTAACATCTACAAAAGTTAATTTATATTCTTTAACTTCTTGTGTATTGGTCATTTCTGATCTATATTTTCTTTGAATATAATAATCATACTATCGAATCTAGGAGTTTCTTGTTTAGCTCCTAATTCATTAAGATATTGTATCCTTCTTAATGGAAACCTAATTTGTGTATTTGGTTTTGGTCTGTGATTAATATCATCCCAAATATATTTATGAAACCATCGTGTGGACACTGTAGCAGGTAGTAACATAACAATTGTTTGGGTAAAATTATTATTATAAAATTCATCATATGCTTTTTGTACCCATTTCTCTAGTAAATATTCTCCACGTTTACCATTTTTTAATTTATCATATCCATATGGAGGATTTATAAATATACGTTTGTATCTAGACCATGATAATTTTAGTCCATCATCTTCTTTTGTATAGAAATATGGTAGTCCTAAATTATTATGTTTTGAAGTACATGGATCTAGTTGGAAACAAAATTCTTTATCTAGTTCTTTGAAAAGTTTTGGAGGAGTACGCCAAGAATTATTAGACACAAAAAATTAGATAATTAAAAAATATTAAAAGGTTTTTATTAAATTCCTCCTAAATCGAAAGTATGTTTTCTGCCTGTACCTGCTGTTTCTCTTTGTCTCTTTTGTATGCAATCCCAACATTTTGATGTTGGTGTCCTGTGAATTACTTCATATTCTGCTCCACATACACAACAATTTATCTTAAAGAATTGTCGTTTCTTGAACTTTGTTTTTGTGACCTTAACTTCTTCTTCTAATATTGCTAATTTACTCATGTTTGGAAAAATTCTCTTAAATGTTTTATGTATAATTCTGCCATAGGTATAACAAGTTTATCAATTCTTTCTTTTGTGTCCGGTTTTGATTTTCCTTCTGTTATCTGTTTTTCTATCATATATTCGGATAACAATGCATTGAATTTGTAGAAATAATATAACGTATTATTCATTTTAGGTTTGTCTATCATTCCCATTTTTACTCCTATTGCTAATGCACTTTCATTTTCAATTTGTGACTTTATACAGTTTAATTGTACTGAATATTGCAATAAGTCTTTATTTTTCATAAATGTTTCTATTTCTTGAAATGTTTCTTCTTCGGATTGTTTTTCTCTAATTTCTTTTAATGAAGGCAAGATTTTATTTCTTACCTCCATTACTATTTATTTTTTCTTTTATTGCTTCATTATATGTCGATATAATTTTGTCTGCTTTGTTTCCTGTAACAGTAACATGTTTTACATTATCCTTATTTGCATTAGAGATTTCTATGTCTTTAATTCCTGTATGATATGTTTCTACATTTTCAGTAATTACAGTAAATTTCTTTGATAGATTATCTACTAAGTTAGTTACCATTGTTGCCACGTTTTGAGCAGATCCAATTAAGTCTGCTTTTCCGTAAACTGTATCCAATTCTCCTAGTGAAACATTTACAGAAAAAGATAATGTTCCATCTAGGTTAGTCCACACTTTCACGCTATTTTTTTCTTGATTTAATACTTGTTCGTACATTCTAATCTTATAATATAAATATACAAGTATCTTTATAAACATTACTATTTTTAAATGTATTTTAATAAGAGTATTCTATTTTCTTTTCTTTGAATTTTATACAAGTGCAATATCTAGCCCAACATTCGTAAGTTGTACCTGTTGATTTTGTTACATGATGAATTGAGAATTTGTGTCCGCATGTATCACATCTTTGATCATAATTATATGTCAATCTAAGGATATGCCTCTTTTTAGAATTTGTTCTAGTTTGTAGTCATAAGAAGCCATTCTTTCTTCTAATTTGGTTATCCTTTTTTCCATATCATAAACATGTTTCAAGTTGATCCCTATTCTAATATTTTTATGTTGTTTTGCTTCTGAATATAATCTTTCCATTTGGTCAATATCTAGATATTCCCATATGTCTCTAATCCAGACACGTTCAAATTCTGTTCCATGTTCATATGGTTCTGTATATTGATAAATATCATCAAGTAATGCAAATTCTTCTTCTTTGTTCATTAGTTATCTAATCCTTCTCTTGTGAAATTTTTCACTGTTGATTGATATATTTCATCTATCAAGAAATTAATTTTATTTAGATTTGTTTCACTGACTTTAAACATATTATTACCAAATAATCCGGATTTTAATAATATCAATTTTATTTCACCTGCCCAAACAAGATTATTTATTTTGTTTTCTCTTTCGGTCATTTCTCTATTATGTTTCCTATATTTTTATCTTTATTGTCTAATCTGTTTCTTAATTCTGAAAATATTAACATGGTATTATCTATAACAGGATCTAATTCATTATCTATATGTTTCTTTAAATCATAATCTAAAGTACCTGATTTTAATATCATTTGTCTAATTTTTTGAAATTGTTCTAATATTTGAGATTCCTCTAGTTTTGACATTTCCCAATATTTGATTTTATTACTAATGTCTAACATATTTTAGTAGATTAGTATAATATATTTAAAGTATTTTGATAAAAAATTGGTGACAATTTGTCACCAATTTAATTTTATTACTATTATTTATTATTATTAGTTGTTTGTTAAAGTATCATTAATATATCCACATTCAGCACATTTTTTCCCTATAATTGATAAATTGTTTATGTTTATAGGTTTTAGTCCATTTTTACCACAACTAGGACACCTTTGGAATACTTTTGCATATCTAGGATTATTTCTGATAAAATAGTCACTTACTGATCTTCTCATAAATGGAGGAATATTATTTTTTTCAGGTCTAGGTCTATATGGTTTCTCGTTTCCATGTTCATCATATCTTGTAGAAAATTTTTCATTCATTTTAATTCTTATACATATATCTCAAATATGCATTAAGTATTTAATCATTTAGAATATACAAATATGGTAATAGGAATTGATTTAGTAACATCAATCGCAATACTTGTAATAGGAGCTATTTTATACGTAATAGGTAAATATGTTCCTATAGAGCCAATAGTTAATAAAATATTATGGATTGTAGGTTTGATCCTAATAATAATAGGAGTTGCGTTTCTAATATATAATATCGTTCTAATGGTATTATAAAAAAAATTAATTTTTTTAATTAATCTTCTAATCTATCTCTTAACCATTTAGGTAAATGTTTCCTGTTTTTCATAATATATCTGACATTACAATATTTGTCTATTAATACCATAACTTTATCAAAATAACATGTAACATTTCTACCTTCTGCTAATGCAGGATTAACAGTATTCTTATAATTAATAAAGTGACCATGATTTACACCTATTTTAATTTCAATATGTGTATTAGTTTTTCTGTTTGGATTTAAATGAAATACTGCATGTCCTAAGTTCTTGCATTTTTTACAAATAATAGGAATATCATCACAAGTTGATAGTTGACAGGTTTTAATAGGATCATAATTTTCTATGTCATAAATTTTTATCATTTATATTTATTCATCTTCTTGTATTTGTTCATTTTCATCTTCTAGATCATCATTATTTGTGTCTACTGTATCTATTTCATTAAAATCTTCTTCATTCATTATTGATATTTCTACTTCATTACTTGTAGGTATCCATGTCCCTAGTTCTAACTGATTTATAATTTTTTCAAGTTCTTCTTTAGAATATAATTTTTTGGGAATTAGCCAGTTCATTTTTATATCATTTTTTCTTTTTTGATTTTATTATGTATTGATGTTTTAGTTATATCTACAATTATACCTGCTTTTATCCTTAATTGCCTTAATGTCTCTAAATCTTCAATTGTACTTAATCTTTTATTTATTTCATTTTGTGGTAATAGATATATATCTAATGTGATCTTATCATAATTATCAGGTTTGTTAGTTGTATAACTAACTAATTCGGGTCTTATAGGAGAACAGTTAAGGCTGTTCTCGTTTTTTTCCTTCTCTAATCTCTCTTTTGTCTCTAATAGAAATCTATTTATTTCATCACATACATCAGTACCTTTAGGCAAATTTTCTTTAAGATAAAAAAATACTTCTCTCTCAAAAGGCATTGATGTTACATATCTTTCTTTATACTTTCGATTCAATTTTAATGTATATACATATTATATATATTATATATACATTTCAATTTTTTATTTAATTTATTAGAGTCTGGAGGAGAAAGGAGGAGGGGTCTAATATATAAACTGTTAGTTATTAGAAATTTATATCTGTTATTACATTACATTAAATACGCTTATAATTCGTAATGTTTATATATGTACTTGTATAAATATACTGTAAGAATTAAAATGTTAAGAACATTTGATAACAAAGGAGAATTAAGAAAAGCAATCAATAAAATCTTGAATGAGTTCCAAACAGGTAACATAGTAGAAAGTTTGTCTAAATCTTATTTGAAAAGCACTAATATCCCATCGGATAAATGGAGTTTAACAAATAAGATTTTAATGCTAATTGCAGGGACTAATGATGCAAGATCTTATAATGCTTGGAGAGATGCAGGACGACAAGTTCAAGCAGGAGTTAAAGCGTTTTATATTTCAGCTCCTATGAAAAAGGAAATTGAAGAATTTAACAAAGAGACTAATCAATATGAGAAAAAAGAAATAACAATAGGATTTAGACCACAACCTGAATATAGATATGAAGATACTTTAGGTCAAGAAATCGAATACACTGAAAAATTAGCAGAATTACCAACATACAAAGAAATTGCTAAGGGATTAGGATTATCAGTTAAAACAGCAAAAAGCGTAATAGGTGAATACGGATCTTATAGTTCTGTTTTAAAGGAAATTAAAATTTGTACTCCAAATGTAAAGACATTCTTTCATGAATTAGCACATGCAGCACATGACATTTATTTGGCAAATAACGGAAAGAAATTAGAAGATTTAGACAAGAAACATAAAGAAGTAGTAGCAGAATTTTCTGGCTTAGTTTTGACTAGAATGTATGGATATGAAGCAAATGGAGATCTAGGTTATACATTAGCATATTTGAAAAGTTGGACAGACACAAATGATAATGATAAAGTATATCATGCAGTAACAGAATTAATCAAAGAAATTGAACAAGTCTTAAACATAGTAATAAAATCTCAAAAGGTCACAAAATCAAAACCAAAATCTGTAAAGAAACAACAAGTAATAGAGGTAAGAACTAAATAAATGACCAAACATAAACAAAAGTTAAAGACTCCTAATCTTTCACATCTTCGTTTTTCTTGGTGTGATCATGTGAAAGATTCAATTAAAGACATTGAAAAATTAGGATATACCGTTTCTATTGAATATGAAAAAAATAAAGATAAGAAAGATGATTTAATTAAAGGATTTTACATTGTAAAATTAAATGGAAGTTATATAACATGTTTGGCTTTACCTTATGAAAAATTCGATAAATTCTTAAGGCTTAATGATAAACTAGAAACTATTTATAGAACATTATTCTATGTAAAAAATCAGTGTTAAGAATTAAAATGTTAGAATTGAATAAGAAAAATCTATTTTTGGTAGTTGCTACAAGTGCATTATTAACGGTTTGGGTAAATGAAACGATATTAGCAGAACCGGAAGAAATGCAAGAAGATCATCCAGAATTTTTATCTGGAGTAGATAATGTTACTGATGTTAATTTCGGCAATCTGTCTAAATTTACAGAACAAAATGCAACATTAGTTTCAAATGATGAATCTAAATATAAGAAATATCCAAATGTTGAATATGCTATTTTGAAATATCCTCCTTATAATGAGAACATAACTCGAGTACTTACATTACAGATTAATTTTTCTACGGAAAATGGAGGAACATTTGACTTAGAAGATCTTATCAAAAATGGATATTATATTAATGCATTAATTAAAAGCGATAGATATGTAGATTTTAAGAAATTTTCTTTTGCTGATATTGTATTCAATAAACATAAGTTACCAATTCTTATAATTGATAATGGTACAAATAAACCTGATTTTGGAAAGTTTCAAAAAAGGTCAGAATATAAAACACATTATAATGAAGATGATGGGGGCGATTTTCGTATAGATGTTTGGGTCAATAATTTTGATGATAGATTCGAAAAGGCTACTTATCCAATATCAAGAAATGCTACTTTTGATAGTGTAGACATAACGGAACTTATTAAATATGTATGGCAAGATAATGAAAAAGAAGGAAATCATTTAGATTCAGAAGGAATGAGTAATATCAATAATGGTGAAGAAGAAGAAAATGAGGATGCAAAATATTCCTAATATAGTTGGTAACATATTCCGAATATTTTCTGTTATCTTTATATTATTTTTATTTGGAGTAACAGTTTATGAAGTAAATTATAATGATCCTGTAATGGATGATAAAAAATATAATAAATATTTGAGTGAAAGATATAGTAATTTTGGTCTGTTTAGTAGTGGTACTTCTAATATGTTACCTGATACATATCAAAATTCAATTCTCAATTCTTTGTATTAATTTATCCGTTATTGTTTCTATTAGATCCATTTTTTCGTGTCTATCTTCTAGATGTTCATTAATTGATTTTTCTAATTCTTCTTTTTGATATATTCCAAATTCACAATTGTACCCACAATCACAAGTAAAAGAATATGTGTCCTCAGTACAATCTGAGAAGTTTTTCTTATTTCTCCCGATTTGCATATCTATTCCTAATAATAATAAAATAATTTGTTAGGAACTATTAGACATTTTTTCGTGATACTTAGCAGTAAATCCGTTTGTATATGGTTGTAAGTTTCTAAGATAATGTTGGTTAAGTGTCCAAAACATTTTACTTGTATTTTGAATCATCTTCTTTAATTTCTTGGCATATGGTAAGTTCTCAGTGATATGTTCTTTAGTTAATTTTCTTTGTGTTTCTACAAGTTTCCCTTTTTTATCGTAATATTTAGCAGGTACTTTTGATCTAGAACATGCTGCACCTTCTGTATATTGTTCGCTTATCTCTAATAGTTCAATCCATCCTATAGCATCCCTTCTATATTTTAAATTGATGTATGGTTTTATAAACATATTAATTCCCTTTACAAATTCTAGGAATTGATCAAATGATTCTGTATATTGTTTATGTATTTTGGGATCATATTCTGGATATTTTAACAAGATGTTATGATATTTTCTAAAGTTCTTTGATGATATTTTAAGTTCCTGTTCTATCTCTTTTATTTTATTTGCCATATGATTTACAAATGGAAGTTTTTCTCTTGGTGAATCTATTTTATTATATAAAATTTCTGATGTTAATGTATCTTTATGTTCTGGAATTTCATCATCAATTTCTGCTTCTGCTTCTTCTTCTTGATCTTCTTCGGGATAATCTTTTTCTACTTCATCTTCTGGATCTGGAACATTGTTACCATCTTGGGGAACATTTGCAGGTTTCTTTATTTCGGTCTGTTGCTGCTGTTGCTGTTGCTGCTGTTGAATAACTAATTTTCTATTATTAATATCTTGAATAACTTTATTATATATTTGAATTGTCTGATCTTTTAGTCTATTAAGTTCTTCTTCTGTAAAATGATATGTGACTAGATCGTTATTACAATCTAATAACTTATTGGATAAATCTTTTTTATATGCTGATAAATCTTTTAGAACATTGTTACAGTAGATAACTGAACTATTCAGATTTTTCAATTCATTTTGTGCCTGTTTTACTTCATCAATAGTTTTTGGTTTACTCTTGATGTTAGAATATCCTAATGGTTTTAAGATTCTAAATATGTATGATTCAGTTATTGATATGTTATTGTTGTTTATAATCGAAATAATTATAGATGCTATTGATGTTTTCATCATATCAAAAGTTCCAGTTTCTAAGAAATTATTCTTTAAGATCTCTGCAAGTTTTAAAATAAAAACCTTCTTTTCAATTTCTGCCTTATTAAGGACTTCATTAAATTCTGAAAATTCTTTTATTGCCTGTTGTATTTGTGAATCATATTTTTCTATTAAATTAATTTGTTCTGATCGCTGCAATTTGCTAATAAAAAAAATATTAAATTTGTATATATATTTGAGGTTATTATGTTTTACAATTTCGGTTTATTATGCTACTTGATCAGATTTTGGGATTCTAAGTTTATTAGTATCTTTGGACACATAAATAATTCTTCTTGCTAGTTCTCTTTTTAGAGGACAAGTACATGATGAATAATCTTTTTTGACTTCATGGAATCGCTTTAATCCCTGATCGTAATTATCCCATATTTCTAGAATCTGTACTGTTGTATGCGTTGGATCTTGTGGATCTAGTATCATATATATCGGTTCACTAGACATATTAATATTAAATATAATAAAATTGGGTAGTCTTATTTAAGGACTACCCAACAGAATTAAAATGCAGAACGTTTAGGTAGCGAACTACATACTAGATATGAAAGGTAACTTAATTTATATGAACTATTATAATTTCTTTTGCCTTATATTTTCAATATTTGGTGACAAGTTGACACCAAATTTAAAAGCAGATACTAGATGATCAAGTGTCCTATAATATCGATATGGATATGCTGTTTTTATTTTCTTATTCATAAA
>Ga0111538_10006616_pt1 | contig 15665 bp, 16 predicted proteins | sample SoiMethybrSBSTD1_FD_79669 | JGI IMG/M metagenome (GOLD analysis project Ga0111538, IMG submission 79669) | Bulk soil microbial communities from a Populus tree surrounding site in Tennessee, USA - Soil MetaG P. TD hybrid SBSTD1 (version 2)... | ecosystem: Environmental > Terrestrial > Soil >...
GATGGCCGGGACAAGCCCGACCATGACAATCGACACAAAGCGAAATGGCCTAGTGGCCGTCGCCGCCCATGTCGATCACGTGGCCGCTTCCGGGGGCGGTGCCGGTTCCGCGCAGGCCGAACAGGCTCCTGACGCCGCCCTCGCTGTCGCGGGGCTGCGCGGCCGTCTCCGGAATGGAGCTCGTGGCGTCGCGCGCGATGATCGCCTGCTCCAGGCGCTGGACGCGCTTGGCGAGCGCGCCCACGTCGTTGCGCCGCATCTGATCGTAGGCGTCGATCGACGAGCGCAGCGCGATGATGTCGCTACGGGCGCCGGTGACGGCGGCATTGAGATGATCCACCGGCTTGCGCCAGGCGTCGCCGCCGGCCGTCTCGCTGCGCAGGCGCAGTTCCTTCACGTCGCCGGCGACGGCCGAGAGCCCGCCGTCGATCCGGTTGAGGCGGTCGTTGACGGCCGTCCCGTCGGACTCGGTGCGCGCGACGCGCGTCGTCAGCCCGCCGATCTCATTGTCCATGCGGCTGATCATGCGCTCGATCTGGGCGAGCGCGACCGCCTGCTTGCGCTGCTCGGCCTGGATTTCGCTGCCGCGCCCGACGCCCAGGGCCTTGAGGGTGTGCTGCAGCGCGCCCGATCCGACTGCGCTGAACGAGGCAGCGGCCGTCACGCCGACGGCAAGAATCACACCGACCATAAGGGCGAGAGCGGTGGAATCGCTCTTTGGCTTGGGGCGCCCGACTCGGCCCGACGCAGTCATGACGCAATACTCTCAACCACGCTTTCGTAAATCCATTAAGCTAAACAACTTGCAAATTCGCTAACGCAAATGCACGGACGGGCGATCGCTGGCGCGATCGCCCGTCTTTGACGAAACGGTGCCGCGGGACGAAGCCCCGCGACCCGTGATCAGTAGCCTTGCGTGCCGAATATCGTCCCGGGCGACGACGGACCCGAGGCCGCAAGCGGACCCGGAGTCTTGATGTGCGGCCGGCGGCGCACCACCGGCTTCTTGCGCGCCGTCAGATGGATCGAACCCGTCAGGTCACGCGCCATGAACTGCTCGAGGCGGTCGAGGCGCTTGTTGATCGTGCCCATGTCCTTGCGGTAGGCCTGCTGGTGCTCGTCGAACGAGGAGCGCAGCGCCAGAACGGACTTATCGAGCTGGCCAACCGGATTGGCCCAGGCCTCGGTCGTGCGCGTCTGGCGCAGCGACTTGATCTCCGCCACCAGCGCCGCGATGTCCGCGTCGACGGCGGCGAAGCGGTCGTTCAGGGTGGCGTTGTCGTGGTCGCCGCTCTTGACAAGGCGCTTGTTGATCACATTGACCTCGGTGGAAACCGAGTGGATCATCGGCTCCAGCGTGGCCAAAACTTCCGCCTGGCGGCGCTGTTCGGCTTCGATCGCCGACGTATTGCCGATGCCGATCACGCTGACGACCTTCTGCAGCGCGCCGGTTCCGGCGGCGCTCAGCGACGCGCCGCCGACAATGGCCAAAACGATGAACATGGCGCCGAGCAGCGCCAACGCGGTAGTGTCATGCTTAGATGCTCGTGCAACAGTTGTTTGGTTCTTCATGGTTCCTTCCTCAGCCCCAATCGCTTTACCCTTCAGCCCCAGTCGCTTTACCCTTTGCTAACCATGAATCGCATTTCCAAATGATTAACGCGCGCGCCGAAACGGCATCGACTTTCGGTTCGTCATATCACCGATGGTTGAACATACCGGCTGACGCAGCGTCAGCCGGGCGCGCCCCTACCCTCGCCAGCGGCGAACAGCGCCCGCAAGCCTTCGCGGTAGGTCGGATAGGCGAGACGCATGCCGAGCTCGCGCTTCATCTTGTCGTTCCGCACGCGCTTGCTCTCGCGCCAGAACGACAGCGCCATCTCGCTCATACTTTCGGCTGCGTCGGAGAATGCCACCTCCGGCGGCGGCGTCACGCCGAGCAGCTCGGCCGCGAAGGCAATGGGCGCGCCCGGCTCGGTCGGCTCGTCATCGGTCACGTTGAAGATGCCGTCGGCACGGCACGCGAAAGCGGCCGCAATGGCGGCCGCGATATCGCCTACGTGCACGCGGTTGAACACCTGGCCCGGCTTGACGATGCGGCTGGCCGTGCCGCCGGCGACCTGGAGCAGGGCATTGCGGCCGGGCCCGTAAATCCCCGGCAGCCGGAAGATCGCCAGCGCCTTGCCGGTGCCGCCCGCGAGCGCGCGCCACTCCTCCTCGGCCGCAAGCCGCTCTACGCTGCGCGCCGAGACCGGATTCGTCACCGTGCTTTCGTCGACCCAGGCGCCGCCGTGATCGCCGTAGACGCCGACGGTCGAGAGATACACGATTGTCGACACCCGCGGCGCCCGCGCGATCGCGTCGGCACAATGGCGCAGGACCGGATCGCCACGCTCGTCGGGCGGCACCGACACGAGCAGGCAATCCGTTTCGGCAAGTCTTTCCGCGATCGCCGGCAGTTCCGGCGCGCCGTCCGTTGCTCCATCGAAGGCGGTCACGGCCAGAGCTTGACGGCCGCGCGAATCACGCGCCCGGTCGCGGCTGCGCACGGTGCCGGCCATGCGATCGAATTTTTCTGCGAACGCCGCGAGAAAATGCTCGGCCGTATAGCCGAGACCGAAACAGAACAGATTCGCCATCTAAGCGTTCTGGGCGATCATGCCGGCTCCAGGGCGGCGGCCCATTCCTCCTGCACGGCGGGATCGGGCTCGCCGCCGCGCCGGCGCGCCGCCAGCGCCGTCAGCCGCGCCGGATCGAGCCGCGCCAGCGCCCACACGGCAGCGCCGCGCACCAGCGGCGCCGCATCCTCGAGCAGCCGCTCGGCCTCGCCGGCGAGCGCCGGATCGCCGGAATTGCCGATGGCGATCAGCACGTTGCGCACGAAGCGGTCGCGGCCGGTGCGCTTGATCGGCGATTTTGCGAACAGCGCGCGGAACGCCGCGTCGTCAAGCCGGACGAGATCCGATAGCGCCGGCGCCTGCAGCGCGTCGCGCGCGAACAGTTTTTGCTCGCGACCGGCTTGGGCGAACTTGTTCCACGGGCACACGGCGAGGCAGTCGTCGCAGCCGTAGATGCGGTTGCCCATCGCCGGCCGCAGCTCGCGCGGGATCGGTCCCTTGTGCTCGATGGTCAGATACGAGATGCAGCGCCGCGCATCGAGCCGATAGGGCGCCGGAAACGCAGCGGTCGGGCACACGTCGAGGCAGGCGCGGCAGCTGCCGCAGTGATCGGCCTCCGGCGTATCCGGCGGCAGGTCGAGGGTGGTGAAAATGGCGCCGAGAAAGAGCCACGAGCCGAGCTCGCGCGACACCAGGTTGGTGTGCTTGCCCTGCCAGCCGAGCCCGGCGGCAGCGGCGAGCGGCTTCTCCATCACGGCGGCGGTGTCGACGAACACCTTTGCGTCGCCGCCGGCCGTGTCGATCAGCCAGCGCGCAATCGCCTTCAGGCGCGGCTTGATCAGGTCGTGATAATCGTCGCCCCGAGCGTAGACCGAAATGGCGCCGCGCGTGCGCGCCGCGAGAAGGCGCAGCGGATCGTCGTCCGGTCCGTAGTTCAAGCCAAGCATGATGATCGAGCGCACGTCAGGCCACAGCACGCGTGGAGCCGAGCGCCGCTCGGGCACGCGCGCGAGCCATTCCATGTCGCCGTGCTGACCCGCATCCAGGAAGGCGGCGAATCGTTCCCTCACCTGCGGAATGGCGTCGGGCGCGGCGATCCCCACCTGGTCGAAACCGTGCGCCCGCGCGGTCTCGGCGATCAAGGTCTTCAGCCGCTGCGGATCGCTTAGAAGTCGAGGTCGGCGTAGCTTGGCGACGGCGGCACGCCCGGATGCATGTCGCCGAGAATCGGACGGAACGACGGCCGCGACTTGATCCGCGCGTACCAGTTCTTGGCGGCTTCGTCCTCGTTCCATGGCACATCGCCCAAGTAGTCGGGTATCGACAGGTGCGCCGCCGCGGCGAGGTCGGCATAGCTGAGGCGCTCGCCGGCCAGCCAGTCGCGCCGGCGCAACAACCATTCCATATAGGCCAGATGATAGCGAATGTTATGGCGCGCGGCGCGAATGACGACGGAATCGGGCGGACCGCCGCCCTGCTCCGCCGCCATGCTGGACTTGAACACGCGCTCCGTCGCCAGCGGACCGGACACCTCGGCGAAGAACTTGTCATTGAACCATTCCGCCAGGCGGCGCACCTCGACCCGCGCGTCGACGTGCTCCGGCAACAGGCGCCGCTCGGCGTGGTCGGCGCCATGCATCTCGTCGAGATACTCGGCAATGATCGCGGCGCCGGGAACCGCCGGCCGGCCGTCGGCCACCAGCACCGGGGTGGTGCCGGCGGGATTGAGCGCCAGAAAGGCCTCGCGCCGCTCCCATGGCCGCTCCTCCACGAGGCGCACGTCCATGCCGTATTCGGCGAGCACGATGCGCACGAAGCGCGCATGCGGGCAGAATGGATGATGAAACAGCGTCAGCATGACGTTGCGCAACAGCACCGATCGGAAACGGAAGGCGGCAGCATGCCGTAGTCCGCCTGCTTAATCGAAAAGGCCGGCATCGAGCAACCCCGTGCCATTGCCAGGGCGGCCCGGTTGGGCGAAAAGCGTGCGGCCGCGAGTCCTCGGGGCCTGTTCCTGGAGCGCGTTCGACCAACTGCCGCGCCGGCCCCCGGCCGAACGCTTCGCGAATTCGATAATTGGTCGCCCTTGGTGGAGCACATTCATGCTGTTCGATCTGTTCAAGGCCTGCATGCTCGGCATCGTCGAGGGGCTCACGGAATTCCTGCCGGTGTCCTCGACCGGGCACCTGCTGCTGATGGATCATTTCTTCGGCTTCGACGACGACGATTTCGGCAAGGCGTTCGTGGTGCTGATCCAGCTCGGCGCCATCCTGGCGCTGCTCTCGATCTACTTCGTACGGCTGTGGAGCATCGCCATGGCGCTGCCGCGCGACCCGCACGCGCGCCGCTTTACCATCGGGGTGCTGATCGCGTTCCTGCCCGCCGCCATCATCGGGGTCCTGATCTACGGCATCATCAAGAGCGTGCTGTTCAACGTGTGGATCGTCTGCGTCATGCTGATCGCGGGCGGTGTCCTGCTCTTGTGGATCGATCGGCTCGAGCTGAAGGCGCGTTACCACGACGCCACAAGATTTCCGCTGCCGATGTATCTCGGCATCGGCATCATCCAATGCATCTCGATGATTCCCGGCGTGTCGCGCTCGGGCGCCACAATCGTGGGGGCGATGCTGTTCGGCGCCGACCGCCGCTCCGCCGCCGAGTTCTCGTTCTATCTCGCCATCCCCACCATGCTCGGCGCCTTCGTGTACGAGGTCTACAAGAGCCGGGCGGAGCTGTCGGGCAGCAACGCGCTCATCATCGCGGTAGGCTTCGCCACCTCGTTCATCGCCGGCTGGATCGTGGTCAAGACGTTCCTCGACTACGTGTCGCGCCACGGCTTCGCGGTGTTCGCCTGGTGGCGCATCGCCGTTGGGGCCCTGGGCCTGCTGGGGATGGCGCTGGTGGGATGAGCGAATGGCGAGTAGCGAAATAGCGAATAGGGACGGACCCTCCGGCTGATCCCTATTCGCTATTCACTATTCGCCCCTACACCGGCCGGCTGCGGAACTGGCCGCTCTTGCGGTAGCGCCAGAGATAGGACGGCACCACGGCCGCGATCGAGTGCGGCTCGATGCCGAGATCCGGCAGCGTGCGGCCCTCGCGCCGCGCCTGATCGGACACGATGTTGTCGGACTTGAGCAGCCGCACCTGGTCGGGCGTGAGCAGCGGCTTGGGCATGAACTGCAGGAACCACGCCTGGAATTCGGCCAGCGCGAACGGCAGCGGCACGAGCAGGCGGCGCCGCTCCGTGGTCTTCAGGATGAACTCCAGAATCTCCTTGAACGAGGACAGATCGGGGCCGCCCAGCTCGTAGGTCAGCCCGGCTTTGGCGTGCCCGTCGGTGGCGAGCGCAATGGCCTCGGCCACGTCGCCGACGAACACCGGCTGAAAGCGGGTGTGTCCGCCGCCGATGAGCGGCAGGACCGGCAAAAAGCGCGCCATCGCGGCGAAGCGATTGAAGAACTCGTCCCCGGGCCCAAAAATGATCGACGGACGAAAGATCGTGGCGGACGGCAGCGACGCCCATACGGCCTGCTCGCCCGCGGCCTTGCTACGCGCATAAAGCGCCGGAGAATTCGGATCGGCGCCGAGCGCCGAGACGTGGATCAGGCGGGCGCCGGCCTCCCGCGTGGCTTGCGCCACGAACCCGGGACCTTCGGCCTGGACCGTCTCGAAGCGCTGCCGACCGCGCTCGAACAGGATACCGACCAGATTGATGACCACGTCGGCGCCGCGCACGGCCGCCTCGACCGAGGCCGGAAAGCGCAGATTGGCCTGCACGGCATGGATCTGGCCGACGCGCCCAAGCGGCTGCAGGTGGCCGGCGAGATCAGGACGGCGCACCGCCACACGAATGCGATAGCCGCGCCGGCACAATGCCCGAACCACATGCCGGCCGAGAAAGCCGGAACCGCCAAAGATCGTCACCAGGCGGTCGACGTTGGCTTGGGTGATGGCGGGCATCTGGGCCTCGGAGCGGCGCGCGGCGGGGGGCGGCGGGGGCGCCGGGGCACGCATCGGCGAAATATCGAATCGGCGCCGAACTGTACAGGGGGCACATCGCCTCGCCGCGTTGACGGCAGAGAGGCGGGTCCTTATTTCTTGCCCGGCAAGAGTCTCTTGCCGGCAGCCCAGGTGGCGGAATTGGTAGACGCGCTGGTTTCAGGTACCAGTGGTTAATAGCCGTGGAGGTTCGAGTCCTCTCCTGGGCACCATCTCGATGGAACTGCCAGGCAGCATCGAGAACTGATCGCCTTGACGGTAGAGAGGCGGTCACACTTGGACGGGTCGTGGGCGCGCGGCTGAACAGGATGTGCTCACGCTGTTCGGTCCCGTGAAGAGGGGTGTTCGTCACCGTGACAAGCGGCGGGTTCGGGGCAGGAGCTGGAGCAGCGTTGCTCGCAAATCCCGTACGATGAATGTGAGGGCTCGCCGCCGTGATCAGTGAACGGCCGCCTGGTTCAATCGTTCGGACAACATGGCCATCGGCTGCCCATCGTTTTCAGGCGCCTGAACACCTTCGTGCGGTTCCAATCCCATTGCCGCTGGGGCGTGGCCTCAAGGCAGCGTTGATCAATCTGACGATCGGCTTTTGCGTTTGTTCTACGGTGCGCGGTCAATCGTGACGGATCGACGACGCCCGTGACGTGTCCACTTCACCTCCGATCGCTCCCGAATTACTGGCGCCCGAAACAGTGGCGGTTAGCCTATTTGAACTTCGCGGCTACTCCTCAGTCCATCGAGATGCCGCTCGCTTTGATCGGAGCAGCCCATTTCTTGATCTCGCTTTCAACAAATTGCTGCAGATATTCGGATGACCTGTGGTCGGGCGTGACCACGGCCCCACCCATTTCTTTGATCCGGTCCTGCACCGTAGGCGTATTCATGGCCGCGACGGTCGCATCGTGGAGCTTTTCGGCGATCGCCGCCGGTGTGTTCTTGGGCAAGAAGATGCCATTCCAAATATAGGCATCGAATTCAGCTAGCCCCTGCTCATGCGCGCTTGCCAGGTTCGGCATGATCGGCGTGCGGCTCTTCGACAAGACCACGATTGGCTTTACCTGCCCGCTTTCTATCGCCGAGATTGCGGTCGAAGTAATTGGGCATACATAGTCGAGTCGACCGCCGATCATGTCCTGTATCGCTGTCGCCGCTGAGCGATAGGGAACGTGCGTCACGCTGACCCCGATTGCCGAATTCAACAGCACGCAAGCAAGATGGGTTGCAGATCCGGCACCCCCCGAGCCATACTGCGCCTTTGCCTGGTTTGCCTTGGTGTAAGCGACGAACTCCTGAAGATTATCGGCAGGCAAGTCCTTGCGAACGATCAGCGTCATTGGCTGGTGTGCGATCAACACGACCGGCTTGAAGTCAGTTACAGCATTATAGAGTGGATGTTTATAGAGCGTCTGGTTCGCCGCGAAGGTTCCGGTTCCGCCCAGCACAAACTGGTACCCGTCGGGGGCGGCCTTGGCGACGCGGTTCGCGCCGTTCATGCCGCCGGCGCCGCCGACATTTTCGATAATCACCTGTTGGCCCAAGAGCTCTGATAGACGCGGGCTGATAATACGCGCGAGGAGATCATCGCCGCTGCCGGCAGCGAATGTGACCACCATCGTCACCGGCCGAGTCGGCCAGTTCTGCGCGAAACCAGATGCGGTCATGGCCACGACCCCCGCCATGACGGCAAATATTCTCAGGCTCCGCATGATCCCTCCAGTTGGTCCAAATTGACGACTTGCTCCCATCCGACCCGTCTTCTTCTATCAGTGAGATTTATGCTCCTCGGACGGAAGGGCCGATCCAACTGATATTGGCTTCGAGACCCAGTCCGTGAAAGCTCCGAAAGCTCCGAGCGCCAGATTGCCGAACAGGCCGGATGTCGTATCGGAGCCACCGCATTCGAGCCCAACCGTGCATTCATTGATTGCAAGCGGAACGCGTTTCGTCCGGCTGGCTTCCGCACACATGTGGCGCAGGATCTGGCTACCTTTGTCGAGACACTACTCCATCCCGCCCGCCTCGAGAAAGGAAAGAGTCTCCACCGGGCGTCCAAGCTGCCTCGCCAGCTACGCCAAGCGCCCGCCGCTTCCGGGTTCGAAGGACACGACCAAGCAGCTGGGCATGTTGGGACGGGCCGCAAGACCCCGTTGCACGAAGGCTCCCTCGAAGTCGCGGCCCATCTGACCGCGGCCTTAACTCGCGGGCAGACACACAACGCCGGAATTGCGTGCGGCGAGATGCCGGACCAGCGGATTGACGTTATCGGCCGCTGCGAGCACTGCGACGAGGCGCTTCACCAGATGCGCTACCATGACGGCGCCATCGGTCGCGACCGTATCCAGCATCGCCGCAACATCATCATTGGCCGCCAGTAGAATCGCAGACCTCACTCATAGCCATGTGGATGTCGCTTCTTCCGCGAGAGCGAAGGCCTTGCTGCCGGCTTCGACGGCACCTGAGTAGCGCGAGAAAAATAGATAACCGGTCACCGATGCCAATAGTTCATCGACCACTTCGAGACTGTGGAGATCGATGATCTCGCCAAGCTTCGTGCCCTTTTCGATGCGGCGGCCGAGGTCCGACGGCGCAGTGAAATTCGACCGCAGAAATCCACCGACCGACGGATTGACCTCGAAGCGACCCTTGAAGTTGAACAAGAGCTGCTTCTTGGCAGGCTGCGGCGTTGCGGCGATCATACCGAGGCTCGCCATGATGGACCGAAGACCGGTGACCGCCTCCTCAACATAGGCGGCCTCGGCTTGCGGTCCGAGATAAACCCCGCCGATCTCAGGATTGGCGGTTGGAATGCCTTTTCCGTTGCAATAACGGGCGGCGGTGCCTAGGAGATCGTTCGCGTGGATGAACGTGGTGTTGAACGCTCGGCATAGTTTCAACGAGCCTTGATAAACCTCTGGCGCGGCCGACGCATCAAGATCGACACGGCTCTGCAGACGGCCTCCTAATCCCCCGCAATGGATGTCGACGAGCGCGTCGACATGGTCGAGCAGATTGGTCGTGATCACGCTCGCCATTCGCTGGGTGAGATTCCCGTCCGGATCTCCTGGAAAGACTTCGTGCAAATCGGTTTTTCCATGCTGCTCTGGCGTCTGCCGGTTGAATGCCGAGACGGCTAGCGGATTTGCCACCGGAATTGCGGCTACGCGCCCGGAAAGAGACTTCACGTCCAGGCAATTGAGCAACTGACGAACGGCCATCAACGTCATGGTCTCGTCGCCGTGCACGGTCGTCAAAATGCCGAGAGTTGGACCAGCCTTTGCCCCGGTGAGGATGTGAAGACCGAGTCGGAGATCGGCCCCGGAAGCGAGCCTCGTGACGCCAAGCTCCACATACGCGCGTCCGGGCTCAGTTTTTTTTGCAAGCGACTGCATAATTCGCGTGTCTCGCAATCCGACCAAATCAAGGTACTTTATCGCCTGCTCCGCGGCTTCCCGTTTCGGCACTCCCTGGATCGAGAGTCCGAGTTCAACGTTCTCATACGTGCGCAGCTACGGAAATAGGGCGTTCGTCGCATCCTGAACGACGGCGATGCGGTCGGTGCCGGCATCGACAATGCGACGGCTGCCGATCCGGATCGTACCGGAACTGGGGCGCACAAAGCCGGCAATCAGGTTGAGAACCGTTGATTTGCTGCAGACACTGGGGCCGAATAGGCGAACTCAACACGGCGGACCTTCAAGCTGGCATTTGCCAAAGCGTGCTGCTCGCCCGCCCTGCCCTCATTGAACGTCATCGACACGTTCCCGAGGGCGAGTTCGTTCCAGGTGGCGGGATTGTGCTGGGATTCCGCTTGTGACGCGATTCGGAAGGTGAATCGTCGCGACGCATCAGGAGCGGACTGCAGGCCCATGAGCCGACTCGAATTGCCTCAACCTGCTCATGTTCGGGCCGCCTTCCCGTTTTAAGCCGAGACTGTCACACGGTAGCTAACACGGTCCGCCCGGTAGATCGATGTCCCTGTAAGGACGGGCTCATTCTTTTTCGTGACGAAGGTCATCCGGCGCACAAGGATTGGTTGCCCCCGCCGGATGCCGAGACCTTTTGCCTCCCGTTGGTCCGCACGACGCGCTTCAATTTCCATTTCACCGTGATCAAGCTCGATTCCCTCTCGATTCCGCAGATAGTCGACGAGTGAGGATGTCCTGATGTCTTGCGTCGTGAGCCGCGGACAGCAGTCAGAACGCATGTAGCGATCGTCGATAGCAACGAGGGTGTCTTTTTGGAACCGTAGCCGCTGGATATAAACGAGCTCTGCGCCTGGCCGCACTGCAAGACGCCCGGCGAGATCCCTGTCCGCCGTCACTCGCTTGAATACGCCGACACGGACGTTGAACCAACCGGCTCTCTGCGTCCATGCGTCGAGGAAGCTGTTCAATGTCAGCTTCTCTTTCAGTTTATTCTGACGGACGAAGGTGCCGACGCCCTGTATACGATACAGAACGCCGGCACCGACGAGTTCATCCACAGCCCGGCGCACTGTAATCCGGCTGACGCCGAAGCGCTCGGCCAGCTGGGCATCCGAAAGCGGTATTTCCTTCGATCGCGGATTGGCGCGGATCATGTCCTCGATCCCGGCCTGCACCTGCCGGTACAGCGACACGCCTTCAACTAATGGTTTGACATCCAGCATGAGTCAACGGTAAGCTTGTTATAACATCATGTCAACGATCTTTGGCATGCTCTGCCGATGCGCCGTCAAGAAATCCTCCGGAGCTAACGGGCATGAGCAAGGAAGTGGTCCACACCGAGAAGGCCGGCGTCACCGGCGCTCCCCTCGTCCAGGCGATGAACCTGGGCAATCTCATTTTCTGTTCGGGCGCATCTCCAAGGCATCCGAAGCGGGGAAACAAGGTCGTGGAAGGCAGCTTCAACGCGCAGGCCACGCAAGCACTGGCCAACTTAAAAGCGGTTCTGGAATCCTCGGGTAGCGGATTCGAATACTGCCTGAAAGCGACGTGTTACCTCTTGAACATCGACGAGAGACCTGTCGCTCCTCAATGGAGTCTGGGGTGCAGCATTTTGGAAAGAATCTCGCAGCCAGCCCGTACCGTGGTTGCCGTGGCAAAAGCTTCGGGAGAATTACCTGCTCGAGATCGAGGTTACTGCCTGCGTTCCGTAGTCAAAGCAAAAAACAAGATTGTGTGTACCGAAAATTCGATGCGGCACGGGCGCAAGGATCAGACAGCAACATCGGATGAGCTAGGATCGATATCGTGAGTTCGCTGCTAAGCTTGCGCCAAATGCAATGTTTCGTGACGGTTGCCGAAGAATTGCATTTTCGGAGAGCGGCCGAGCGACTTCACATGACGCAGCCGCCGCTCAGCCAGCGAATTCAAGCAATGGAGCGCGACCTCGGAGTGGAGCTGTTCAAACGGAGGGGACATCAGGTCGAACTCACCGAGGCCGGCCGCCTGTTGTTCAAGGAAGCCCGAGCGACGCTGACACAGGCTGAACGGGTGCGGCAGGTGGCGCACCGGGCGGAACGCGGGGAGGCCGGAAGGGTCCGCCTGGGCGTCACGATCTCGGTGCCATTCATGCCGGCGTGCACGCGCGCGATCACGGCGTTCCAGCATGACTATCCCGGCGTAGCGGTGGATCTTGCGCTTATGAATTCGAGCAAGGCATTGGAAGGCCTTCGGCAGCGCAAGATCGATATTGGTCTGATCCGCCCCTTTTCCGCTCCGCTTCCGGCCGATTTGCAGCAGACAACCGTCGAACGCGACCGGTTGATGCTGGTCATCCCCTCGGGTCACCCGCAGGCCGAATACGAGAAAGTGCCCCTGAGCGCGATTGCCGACGAACGATTCCTTCTGTTCCCGCGCGAGTGCGGGACCGCTTTGTACGGCCAGATCATGGACGTCTGGACCCGGTCCGGCATCATCCCGCGGGTGGCGCAGGAGGCGGAGAACGGACTTGCAATCCTGGCCTTGGTTGCCGCGGGACTCGGCAACGCGATTCTGCCCAGTGCGCTCAGCGCCCTAAAGATCGACAGCGTGGCATGGAAACAAATCGATATCGACAACCGCTGGACATCGAGCTCGATCGTTATGGTGCATCAGAAGGAAGCCCAGGACGAAAAAGTACAGTCGCACTTCATCGAATACGTGCATCGATCTTCACGCAACGTGGTCGGCTGATCCATTTCGATCACAACCGCCACGACACCTGATTTCCCGCCAGGAAAGGCGAGGTCGCGGCACGACCGGTTTCGTTCCGTTGTCCTGTCTGAGGAAGGCCGCGGGTTCTAATCCGTCCGTCGCGCGCGTGAACGCGTTCCCCGCTGTGATGATCATGGTGCACGATTTGACCGCTTCGCAACGAGCAAGGCCGCCGCGTGAAGTTCGACGATGCAGCGCGCGAAGAGCGTTCTGGTTGGCAACCAGCCTTGTCTCTTCGTGCTCAACGGAGCGCGATCGCGCGATCGTGGATCAGCATGCTTCGCCTCCGGCGAAAGTAGGCTTCTCAACTTTCATTCGATTCTCCTTTGGCGCGCGAATCAGATGTTGCGTCTACCGAATCGTACCGCCCCTTGGCAGCACCTCGAAATGTGAGTACGAATGAGGGTACGGAGGAAATCGCACTGAGAATTTCTTTGCGCCGCAAATGGTTGGCCCGATAGTGTGGTTTTTCTCCTGGGCACCAGTCGTGCCGGCAATCAGCTGCTCGATATGTACGATCTCGCCGTGAGGGATCGCCCCGCCGGAAAGCCCGCATGACCATTCGCCTGCACCGCGGTGACCTTCCCGACCTGTCGCGCTATCGCGGCTCGGCGGCGGTCGATACCGAGACCATGGGCCTCGACCATTATCGCGACCGGCTGTGCGTGGTGCAGCTCTCCCCCGGCGACGGCTCGGCCGATGTGGTGCAGATTCCGGCCGGCGCCACCGACGCGCCCAATCTGAAGCGCCTGCTGACCGATCCCGCGGTGCTGAAAATCTTCCACTTCGCGCGGTTCGATCTCGCCGCGCTGTGCAAGGCGTTCGGCGTGATGCCCGGTCCGGTCTACTGCACCAAGATCGCGTCGCGGCTCAGCCGCACCTATACGGACAAGCACGGACTGAAGGACCTGGTGCGCGACGTCCTCGGCATCGAATTATCCAAGCAGCAGCAGCTCACCGACTGGGGCGCCGAAAAGCTCACCGAAGCCCAGGTGGCTTACGCAGCGTCCGATGTGCTGCACCTGCACGCGCTGAAGGAAAAGCTCGATGTCCTGATCGCGCGCGAGGGCCGCGGCGCGCTGGCCGAGGCCTGCTTCCGCTTCCTGCCCGACCGCGCGCGGCTCGATCTTGCCGGATGGGCGGCCGAGGACATTTTTGCGCACTCCTGACATTTCGCGCCCGCTGCCCCGCGGCGGCCATATTCCCAGGCGATTTTTTGCAGCGCCGCAAGAACAAAAAGCGGATACAATAAGCTGCGCTCAGGTGAGCGCCGCTGCCAAGGGGGTTTGAGCCTGACTGTTGTGGCGCATATGGTCGATTCGGGAACGCATGGCTGGCACGCCACCGGGCCGCGCAATCTGGGACTGTTGCTGCGCCGTGCCCGGCGTCACAGCGCCCGCGTGCGGCTGCTGCGTCGCCTGGTCCCTACCGTGGCCTTGGTGGGCCTCGGCGGCTTGGCGCTTCTGACCTGGTTCAATCCGCTGCGGGCGCTGCCGCAGCTTCCCGCTGTCAGCGCCGGCAATCTGGTGGTCTCCGGCACCAAGATCACCATGGAGGCGCCCAAGCTCACCGGCTTCACGCGCGACAACCGCGCCTACAATCTCACGGCGGAGGCGGCGGCGCAGGACTTCAGCAATCCGGCCGTGCTCGAGCTCAGCGGCATTCGCGCGCAGGTCGAATTGCAGAGCAACGGCAAGGTCGACCTTACGGCGGTCGCCGGCCTCTATGACACGAAGACCGAAAACTTAACGCTCACGCAAGACATCATCCTTATCTCTTCCAACGGCTACGAAGGACATCTCACCGAGGCGAAAGCCGACATCCGCAAGGGCTATATCGTGTCGGAAAAGCCGGTCGAGGTGTTTCTGTCCAACGGCAAATTGAACGCCAACCGGATGGAAGTCGTCGACAACGGTGAGCTGCTGCGCTTCGACGGCGGCATCGTGCTCAACCTGAAATCCATCGAAACGGCGCCGGCGGCATCGGCCACGCCCGCGGCGCCGGCCGCCAAAGCGGCGACGGGCCAAAAAGCCGCCGCGGCCGACAAGCCCGCTTCCGCCGACAAGAAAGGAACGCGGCGATGACGACCCGCACCGCCGGCCATCTGATTGCGCTCCTCGCCGGCGCGGCGTTCGCCGCGGCCGCGTCGGCGCAACCCATGTCGGCGCCGCCCAATGCGCTGCAGGGTTTTTCGTTCAATCGCGACAAGCCGGTGCAGATCACGTCGAAGACGCTCGAGGTGCGGGACAAGGAGAAGCGTGCCACTTTCATCGGCGACGTGATCGTCGTGCAGGGCGACACCACGATGAAGAGCAAGACGCTCGACGTGTTCTACGACCAGGAGGGCAATGCCGACGCCAAGGCGCCGCCGGGCGCCATGCCGGAACAACAGCAGATCCGCCGGCTCGAAGCCAAGGGCGGTGTGGTGGTCACGCAAAAGGATCAGACGGCGACCGGGGACATCGGCATTTTCGACACCCCCGCCAACACGGTCACCTTGCAAGGCAACGTGGTGATCACGCAGGGACAGGATGTAGTCCGCGGCGAGCGTCTGACGGTCAATCTTACGACCAGCGAATCGCGGGTCGACGGCGGTTCCAAAGGCGTCCAAGCGCTGATGTATCCGAATCGGGCCAAGGCGGGCGACAAGACGCCGGACGGCAAGGCGACCGACAGCATGGCGGCCGATGTTCGCGAGCCGCGGCCGGACCAGAAGAATGGCAAGGACGCGAAGCAGAAATCGGCGCCCGGCCAGCCGATGAAGCTGAATTGACCGGTGGGCGGACGTGATCGCCGTGCTGCGTCGATACCGCGGACGATCCGGCCGGACGCTCGGCGGCCTGGCGACGCTGTTCGGATTGGCGCGCCC
>Ga0111538_10006617_pt1 | contig 15664 bp, 16 predicted proteins | sample SoiMethybrSBSTD1_FD_79669 | JGI IMG/M metagenome (GOLD analysis project Ga0111538, IMG submission 79669) | Bulk soil microbial communities from a Populus tree surrounding site in Tennessee, USA - Soil MetaG P. TD hybrid SBSTD1 (version 2)... | ecosystem: Environmental > Terrestrial > Soil >...
TCGAAGCCCACCCGGTACGACACGCCCCGTCAGCTCCGGCGATCGGCCCGGGAGAGCGCGACGCGATACGGATACCGCCGGCTCGTCTGGTAGGTCAGCGCGTACTCGACCGGCTCGCCGCTGGCCGCGAAATAGATGCGCTCGAACAGGAGCAGCGGCGTGCGGGCGCGGAGCTGGAGCATCTCGGCCACGGTGCGCGGCGCCAGGGCCGCGTCGACGGTCTGCTCCAGAAACTTGATCGGCGTGTTGAGCAGGCGCTCGATGGCCCCGATCAGGGAGCCCTTGGACAGATCTTCCTCGGACAGCGCCTTGCCGATCGTCGGCGGCAGCCACACGGTGATGTGCTGGAACGGCCCCGTCTCGGCGTGACGCACGCCGCTGATCCGGTAGGCGCTGGAGCCGGGCGGCAGGCGGAGCGCCTGGGCGATGTTGGCCGGCACGGGCACCAGATCGCGCGTGATGGTCTTGAACCACGTCTCGTCGCCCAGCGCCATCATGTCGTCCACCGAACCGATGACGCGCAGGCGGCGGTCGTTGGCCGCCGCCCCGGTCGCGAAGGTCCCGCGGCCGGCGTGACGGTAGAGTCGGCCCTCCTGGACCAGGACGTCGAGGGCCTGGCGCACGGTAGGACGGCTCACGCGGAACTTCGCGCACAGGGCGTGCTCGGAGGGGATGCGCTCTCCGTCGCCCTTGAGGTCACGGCGCACCGAATCGGCGATCTGCAGGTACCGGGGAATCCCGGGCCGGAAGTTCACACGCTGCCTCCCGATGTCAGGATGTCAGGACATGTAACACCGGTCCGCGGTCTAGTCAATCTGACGTGCGGACATCCAGAAGGCACGACATGGTCGCCGTGCCTTCCGGCACTCCGCTCGGCAACGATTCCGGACGACTACTGCTTGTACGAACGCAGCGGCTGATCCGGCTGGCTCGGGCTCCGATCGGAGCGCGGCGACTGGACGCCCGGCTGGCTCCGCTCCTCGTCCACGCGCGGCGACTGCACGTCGGATTGATTCGCGTCGTGGTCGGAACGCGGCCACCACTGCTCCCGCTCGCGCATACGGTCGCGAGCGCCGGGCTCGGTCTCCATCCGCGGGCTGGCCGAGGGCTGGTCCGGGTGCTTGAGAACCGGATCGGATGGGCCGTGCACGTTCGGATCGGTCCCGAGGGTGCCGCCCGTGGCGGGCGCACCGGGTACGACGCCGCCGCCGCCGAGGCCCGCGCCGGCTCCGCCCCTGACACCGGTCCCGCTATCATCCTGCCCCTCGGTGCTGGTGCCGCTCCGGATGTCGCTGCCCGTGCCCGAGTGCTTGTACCCCCCGGCCCCGGCCGGCCCGAAGCCGAGCACGACCAACCCGAGCGCGAGACCGGCGATCTTGAAGCCGCGTGTCATGACTACCCTCCCTGTCGTGCGCTTCAGGCAGAGAAGGTGCAGACGAAGTGCCACCGTACGTGCGGATGACGAGGCGTTGTACTTCGGTCAATCCGACGCGGCGCTCAGTTCCCCGCCGAGGAGGTCGCGGGCGATGACCACACGCTGGATCTGGTTGGTGCCCTCGTAGATCTGCGTGATCTTGGCGTCGCGCATGAAGCGCTCGACCGGAAACTCGCGCGTGTAACCGTAGCCGCCGAAGACCTGCACGGCGTCGGTCGTCACGCGCATCGCCGCATCCGCGGCGAAGCACTTGGCCATCGACGATTCCAGCGCGGTGCCGGTGACGCCGCGGTCCACCAGCGCGGCGGCGTAATGGACCAGCAGCCGCGAGGCGTGAACCTGCATGGCCATGTCGGCCAGCATGAACTGGATGCCCTGGAACTCGGCGATGGGCCGGTCGAACTGGCGCCGCTCCCGGGCGTAGCCGACGGCGGCGTCCAGCGCCGCCTGCCCGATGCCGACCGCCTGGCCGCCCACCGCCGGGCGCGAGCGGTCCAGCGCCCCGAGCGCGACCCGGAACCCCTCACCCTCTTCGCCGAGCCGGTTGTCGATCGGCACCTCGCAGTCAGTCAGATGGATGGCGACCGTGGGCGATCCGCGGATGCCCATCTTGCGCTCGAGCTTGCCCAGCGCGAAACCGGGGAAGGTCGGCTCCACGAGAAACGCGGTGACGCCCTTGTGGCCGCGGGTGCGGTCGACCGTGGCGAAGAGCGTGACGACGCCGGCGTGACTGCCGTTCGTCACCCACATCTTGCTGCCGTTGAGCAGGTAGCGATCGCCCTTGCGCACGGCGGTGGTGGTCATGCTCGCGGCGTCGGAGCCGGCGCCGGGCTCCGAGATGGACAGGGCGGCGGTGATCTCGCCGGCGGCCAGCCGGGGCAGGTAGCGACGCTTCTGCGCGTCGGTGCCGTGGGACACGATCGGGTATCCGGCAGCGTACTGCACGAGGTAGATGACCGCGGTGGAGGCGCACGCCCATGCGATCTCCTCCACCGCGCAGCAGAACGCCAGCGCGCCCAGCCCGGCGCCGCCGTACGCCTCCGGCACGTAGAGGCCCATGAGCCCGGCCTGCGCGATCTGCTGCAGCGATTCGCTCGGGTACAGCTCGGCCTCGTCCACCTCGGCGGCCAGCGGCGCCACGCGCTCGCGCGAGATCGTCCGCGCCAGGTCGCGTGTCTGTCGCTCCTCGTCGCTCAGCCAGAACGCATCGTGCATCGGGTTCGATTATCCTCCCACTTGACGCTCGCTCAAACCCTGCCGCATCATGGCGCCTCGCGCGGAGTCGACGAAGCCTCCCCTGCATTGCCCAAGCCGATAGGAGGCCCCATGCCGACCATCAGGACCAAGAAGCGTCTGGCCGCCACGCTCACCATCGTTGCCGTACTGCTCGCCGCCGGGCTCTACGCTGTCGCCCAGCAGCCGTACCAGCTCACGCCGATGGACGAGACCAAGCGCGACCGCGCCGTCGGGGTCGCCGGTGGCAAGTACCACGTGCTGCCGGCCACGCTGCAGACGACGCAGTGGGGCTGGCTCGATCCCGCCGAGCCGCCGAAGATCACCATCGACTCCGGCGACACCGTGGCGATCGAGACGATGATGCACGCGCACAACGCGATCCAGCCGGGGTCGACGATGGACGACATCGTGAAGCTTCGCCTGGCCAACCCCGGCGGCGGGCCGCACTCGGTGACGGGCCCGGTGTATGTCAACGGCGCCGAGCCGGGCGACACACTGGAGATCCGCATCAAGAAGATCGTGCCGAAGGCGTTCGCCACGAACTTCCATCTACCCGGCGCGCAGTTCCCCACCGTCGGCCAGCTGGCGCCGGAGTTTCCGACCGGCTTCGTGCGCTACTACTACCTCGATCTCGACAAGAAGCAGACGGAGTTCAAGCCGGGGTTGATGATCGACCTGCAGCCCTTCCCCGGCACCATCGCCGTCGGACCCGATCCCAACGAGCCCAAGGAGAAGGCGGGGCCGCCCATCAAGGACGCCAAGGGCCGTACCAGCACGCTGCGTCCCTGGAAGAATGGCTCCAACATGGATCTCAACGAGCTGCAGGAAGGCTCCACGCTCTACCTGCCGATCTTCATGAAGGGGGCCTTGCTGTGGACCGGCGACTCGCACTGCCGGCAGGGCAACGGCGAGGTCAGTCTCACCGCGCTGGAGTGCGCGTACCGCGAGATCGTGCTGCAGACAATCGTGCGCAAGGACATGAAGCTCGACTGGCCGCGCGCCGAGACGCCGACGCATTTCATCATGATGGGCTTCGACGAGGACCTGAACGAGGCGATGAAGATCGCGGTGCGCGAGACGGTGAGCTTCCTCGCCACGCAGAAAGCGGTTCCGATGAGCCGTGACGAGGCGTACGCGCTCACGTCGATGGTGGGCGACTGCCGGGTGACCCAGGTGGTCGACGTCCGCAAGGGCGTGCACTGCATGGTGCCGAAGTCGATCTTCGTCAAGAAGTAGCCGTGCGGATTCGCGCGTGCGCCGCGGCGCTCGCGCTCGTGCTGGCCGCCGGCCCGGCTCACGGGGCCGGCGGCCCTCTGCCGATCGTGACCACCACCACCGATCTCAAGGCCCTCGTCGAGGCCGTGGGCGGTGATCGGGTCGTCGTCGAGAGCCTCGCCCCGCCTCTGGTCGATCCGCACGCCGTCGAGATCAAGCCCGGCCAGCTCAGCCGCCTGCGCGGGACGGCGCTGCTGGTGCGCGTCGGCCTGGATCACGAGCCGTGGCTGCGCCGGGCGCTGACCGCGCTCGGCGACGCCGGACCGGCGCCGGGGGGGCCGCGCGACCTTGACGCCTCGCGCGGCGTAGTTCTGATCCAGACCGAGACACCCCGCCTGCGCGACGACCGCGCCACGCCGCATCTGCACGGGTTCGGCAATCCGCACTACTGGCTCGATCCCGAGAACGCGCGTCCCATCACCGCGGCCATCCTGGCGGCCCTCACGCGCCTGTCACCGTCTGACCGCGAGCGGTTCGAAGGGAATCGGCGACGCTTCCTCGAGCGGCTCGATGCTGGCCTGGTGCGATGGCACAGTGCGCTGACACCTCGACGGGGGGCGCGCCTGGTCGCGATGCACGACACCTGGCCATACTTCGCGGCGCGCTTCGATTTGACGATCGCCGCCACCGTGGAGCCCACGCCCGGCGTGCCACCTTCGCCGGCCGCGCTCGGCGCGCTGGTCGAGCGGATGCGCGCGTCGAACGTGCGCCTCCTGGTCGCCGAGCCGTACGCCAGCCCGGCGCTGGTGCGCCAGGTGGCCGACAAGAGCGGGGGCCGCGCGGTCACGCTGGTGCCGTCGGTCGGCGGCGACGCCGCCGCCGGCGACTATCTGGCGCTGTTCGATCTCAACGTGCGCCGCCTGGCCGACGCCCTGGCCGGGACGCGCTGAGATCGCCATGCTCGAGCTGCTGGCGCTCCCGTTCCTGGCCTGCCTGATCCTCACCGGCATCCACGCGTATCTCGGCCTGCACGTGCTGGCCCGCGGCGTGATCTTCGTGGACCTGGCCCTCGCCCAGGTCGCCGCCCTCGGCCTCACGCTGGCCCTGCTAGCCGGCCATCCGCTGCAGAGCGACGCCGCATGGTGGTACGCCCTGGCGTTCGCGGTCGGCTCAGCCCTGCTCTTCGCCGTCACGCGCGTGCGGCGCGCGCCCATTCCCCAGGAGGCGATCATCGGGATCGTCTACGCGGTGTCCGCGGCGCTCGGCGTGCTGGTGGTGGACCGCGCGCCCCAGGGCGCCGAGCACATCAAGCAGCTGCTGGTAGGCGCGATCCTGACGGTCACCGCCGGCGACGTGGCGTCGCTCGCCGGGCTCTACGCGGTGGTCGGGCTCGTGCACTGGCTCGCACGCCGACCCTTGCTGGCGATCTCGCTAGGGCCGGAGTCCGTCGGCCCACGCGTCGTGGCCTGGGACGCCCTCTTCTACGTGTCGTTCGCCGTCGTCGTCACCAGCTCGGTCCGCCTCGCCGGCGTCCTGCTGGTGTTTTCCTTCCTCGTCGTGCCGGCAGCAGTCGCGGCCTTGCTGGCCACCGGCATCGCGTCACGGCTCGCCATCGGCTGGACGGTTGGCGCGGCGGTGAGCCTGGCCGGGTTGCTCGCGTCGTACCGGTGGGACTTGCCCACCGGCGCCACGATCGTCGCAGCATTCGGCGCCGCGCTGGCGCTGGCCGCCGCGCTCCGCGGCGCCCGATCGGTCGCGACGGCGGTACGCCGGCGTGGGGCCCGAGCGCTCCGGCCCCTGGCTCTCGGCGTGGCCGTCGTCATCGCGCTGGCCGGCGCGTTGCTGGCGCTGCTGCCCGGCATGGACCACGTGTGGCTCGACGCCGTCGAAGCTGTCGCACCCAGCATCCAGGACGCGTTCCTCACGCCGACCGAGCGCGGCGTGCGACACAGCAGTCGCGAGGCGATCGAGCGCAGCCAGGCGATGGTCAGCGAGGCGAGTGCGCTGCAGCGCGATGCCCAGTGGGGTACGCGCCCGCTCGATGAGACACAGAAGGAACGACTCGCCCAGTTCCTGGCCGGTCGCCGTGAGCTGGCGGCCGGTGACCGGATGGTCTTGCAGACCCTCCGCGCCCACGCGCGCCAGCGTCAGCGCTGGTGGCTCGGGCTCCCCATGATCACGCTCGGTGCCGGCGCCGCCTTCGCGCTCGCGTGGCGCCGCGGAAACCCGTCGGGCTAACGAGGAGCACCACGGCTTTCCCGGGGCGCGCCGGGGGGTTTCGGAAGGCTGTGTCGCAGCTCACCACCGAAGAGCAGATCGAGGAGCGCCACGGGTCCCCCGGGGCGCTCCGAGCCACCCTGGGGGGCGTGGGGGGCCCGTTTCGGGGCCCCCCACTATTGATAGCTGTAGAAGCCGCGGCCCGTCTTGCGTCCGAGCTGTCCGGCCATGACCATCCGCTTGAGCAGCGGGGGCGGCGCGTAGCGAGCTTCGCGGAACTCGTCGAACATGACTTCCGCGACGTACATGGTGGTGTCGAGCCCGACCAGGTCGAGCAGCGTGAAGGGGCCCATGGGATAGCCACAGCCGAGCTTCATCGCCGCGTCGATGTCCTCCAGCGACGCCAGCCCGCCCTCGTAGACCCGGATCGCGTCGAGCAGGTACGGCACCAGCAGCCGGTTGACGATGAACGCGGTGGCGTCCTTGGTCTGCACCGGCACCTTGCCGACCGTGCGCACCCATTCCGTCGCCGTCTTCACCGCGTCCTCATCGGTGAGGATGGTGCGCGCCACCTCGACGAGCTTCATCAGCGGCACCGGGTTGAAGAAGTGCAGCCCCAGCACCTGGCCGGGACGCTTGGTGGCGGCCGCCATCGCCGTCACGTTGCACGACGACGTGTTGGTGGCCAGCAAGACGTGCGGCGGGCAGATGCGATCCAGGCGAGCGAACGTCTCGTTCTTGAGCGCCTGGTTCTCGGTCATGGCCTCGACGACGAGGTCGCAGCCCTTGAGATCCTCGAACCGGGGCGTGCCGGCGATGCGCGCCAGGATGTCGTCCTTGGCCTTGGCCTCGATCTTTCCCCGGGCGGCCAGCCCTTCGAGCGTGTCGCGCAGACGGCCGAGGCCGCGCTTGACCAGATCGTCGTTGGCTTCCACGAAGAGCACCGAGAAGCCGGCCTGGGCCGCGACCTGCACGATGCCCGAGCCCATGAGACCGCAACCGATCACACCGACGTTCTTGATGGCCATGGCCGGGGGCGCTCCTGGGATCTACGCGATCAGCGGCGACGGCCGGGACGCGGCGGCGGCTCGAAGAACTCGCCGCCCGGCGGACAGTCGTGCCGGATGATGACGGTCGTGTTGCCGTAGCGCACGCTGCCGTCGGGCTGGACCACGCCCTCCAGCGGAGACTTGGCCGGTGCGGGCCCCGGGTCGCGCAGCGACTCGTTGTAGGCCTTGTCCCGGCTGGGGACCACGGGCTTGCTCATGTCGAGGATGATCGACGGGCTGATCGGCGTCTTCGCTTCGTCGTGGGCCACGGCCAGGACCGGGAGTCCCAGCAGCAGTGCCACCGTCAGAACCATCAACGTCTTCATGCCACGCCTGCCCTTCATTCTAGTCATATCCGATCAACGAATGGACCGGGTAGTTCTTCAGCTTATCGCGGCCCTTCAGAAAGGCCAGCTCGATCATGAACGCCACCCCGACCACCTTGCCGCCCAGCTGCTCGATCAGACGGAGCGTGGCGCCCATGGTGCCGCCGGTGGCCAGGAGGTCGTCGACCGCCAGCACCCGCTGGCCCGGCTTGATCGCGTCCTCGTGCATGGCCAGCGTGTCCCGTCCGTACTCGAGCTCGTACTCGACGGAGATCGTCTTGGCCGGAAGCTTGCCGACCTTGCGGACCGGCACGAAGCCCGCCTGCAGCTGGTGGGCAATGGCACCGCCGAAGATGAAGCCGCGCGATTCCACCCCGACGACCACGTCGACCCGCTCGCCCTGGTACTTGCTCGCCAGCGAGTCGACGGCGAAACGCCACGCCGGACCGTCCTTGAGCAGGGTGGTGATGTCCTTGAAGAGGATGCCTTCGGTGGGAAAATCTTTGATATCGCGGATCTTGGCCCGCAGCTCGGCGACGTCCATGCCCGAATACTAGTTGATGGGTGCCGCAGCGCGCAACCCGAGCCCGGCGACCGACTCAGGCGCGTTCAAGGCTGGCGATCGCCTCCGGCAGGCCGGCGAGACTCTTCACCACGGCGTCGGGGCGCTGGGCGCCGAGCGCCTTGAGGGAGGCGCTGGTGACCTGCACGCAGCGCAGGCCGGCGGCGCGCGCGCCGTGCACGTCGAGCACCGCGTCGTCGCCGACGTGCACGGTCTCGCCCGGCTGGACACCGAGCGCGCGCAGCGTGAGCGCGAAGATCGCGGGATCCGGCTTGCGGACGCCGACCTCGTCCGAGAACGTCAGGTGCGCGAAGCTGTCGAGGAGGCCGAAGTGGGCGAGGAGCTGGCGCAGCGTGGACCCCGGCGTTCGCATGGTGTTGGACAGCAGGGCCAGCGTGATGCCGTCCGCCCGTAGCCGCTCGAAGGCGCTCCGGGCCCCGTTGTCCACGGCCGGGGGCACCATCAGCAGGGGCCGGGCGTAGGCCTCGACCAGCGCGGTCATGACGTCGGGGGGGACGCGGTCGGGCAGCCCGCCGTCGAGCGCCGCGAGGATGGCGCGCACGTGATCGGTGACCGGCACGTCACGGTTCTTCGCCCACACCCGCCCGAGCCACCCCGCCGAGGCGTCGTAGGCGCGATCGAGCGCGTTCGGCGTGGTCCTCACACCCAGGCCGGTCAGGATCGACTCGAAGTCCGCCATGCGCCGGCGCTTGTAGCGATTGTCGCTGGAGGGAGGATCGAGCAGCAGGGTCCCCCAGAAGTCCACCGTGACCGCGCGGATCTTCAGCGGGACGCCTCGAAGCGGGGAGCCCGCTTCTCGAGGAACGCGGTGGCGCCCTCCCGCGGCTCACCGGTGGCGTAGGCGGCGGCGAAAGCCGGGATGCCCGCCCGCATCGCCGCCGTCAGCGTGCTCTCGCGCCAGCGGATGATCAGCCGCTTCTGTAGCCGGATCGCCTCCGGCCCGCTGGCCACGATCGGATCGACCAGCTCCTGCACCGCCGCGTCCAGGCCCGACGGCTCGACCACCCGGTTGACGAGGCCCCACTCGAGCGCCTGCTCGGCGCCAATGGTCGCGCCAGTCAGGAGCAGCTCGGCCGCCCGGCCCGGGCCGATCAACGGGGCGAGCAGCGCCGCCTGGATCACCGATGGCACGCCGACGCGGACCTCCGGAAGCCCGAGAATCGCGCCCCGGGCCGCGACGCGAAGATCGCACGCCAGCGCCAGCTCGAACCCGGCGCCCAGTGCCGCGCCGTTGATCGCGGCGACGACCGGGAAGGGCGCGCGGTGGACCGCATCGATCGCGTCGTGCAGCGTGGTGATCAAGGTCTCGGCGCCGGCGGCGTCGAGGTCCCGCAGCACGTTCACGTTCATGCCGGCCGTGAAAGCCCGTCCGCTCCCCCTGAGCACCACTACCCCTACCGTGGCATCCCCAGCCAGCTCGACGAACGTGGAGCGTAGCGCGGCGATGAGGCTCGGCTCGAACAGGTTGAGGGGGGGACGATCGAGCGTGCAGCGGACGACACGGCCGCGCCGCTCGACGCGGATCGCGGCATCGGCCATCAGTAGCGTCGCATCGAGGGGTCGACGGTCCGGGCCCAGAGGTCGAGGCCGCCCGAGAGGTTCTTGACGTTCTGGAAGCCCAGCTGGTCGCGCAGGAACTGGGCGACCGCGGCGCTCCGTACCCCCTGGTGACAGTAGACGACGATCTCGTCCTGTGGGTTCAGCTCTTCCGTCCTCAGCTCGAGCTCCTCGATCGGAATGTGCAGCGCGTTGGGCAGCCGGCACAGCTTCGTTTCCCAGTCCTGGCGCACGTCCACCAGGGTCGGCGCGTTCTTGGCATCCAGACGCGCCTTCAGTTCCTGGGGCGAGATCTCGCTCATCAGCGGGCGCGGGACGTCCGATCAGGAACTCCTCGAGCCAGCCGTTGACGGTGCGCGCGTGCTCCAGCTGTGGGAAGTGCCCGCACGCATCCACCCACCGCGCCGTGACGCGCGGCAGCCCCGCGGCGACCTCGGTCGCGTGAGCGGCGGGAACGGCCGGATCCTGACGGCCGTGCACCAGCAGCACGGGAAGATCGAGCGTGGCGATTGCGCGCCGATAGTCCCCGCGCCGGGTCACGAAGTCCGTGCGGATGTGTCGCGCAGCCGCCAGCCACGCGGCACGCGCGGCCGGCGTGGAGCGCGTGGCGTAGTCGTAGTCCACCAGGAAATCGATGTCGGCTTTCCGTGGTTTGTGGAAGCACCGGGCCAGCGCCGCCTTCACGATGGATGGCCGGCCGCACAGCGACAGCGCCTCGCCGATCACCGGCAGCAGGATCAGCCGCTGGCTCCACGACGTGCGGAAGCTGAAGCCCGGCACCAGGCCGGCCACCAGGGCCACCCGCTCGACCCGGGCCGGATGCGTGAGGGCATAGGTCACGCCGACCGCCGCGCCCAGGGAGTGGCCGACCAGCGAGGCCTGGGCGATGCCCATGGCGTCGAGGAATCCGTGGAGGGCACGAGCAAAATACGTGAGGCTGTACGTGGTGCGCGGCTTGGCGGAGCGTCCGAAGCCGGGCAGGTCGAGCGAGAACACGGTCGCCCGCGAGGCCAGTCGGTCGATGGTGCCGCGCCATGACTCGGCGAAACCCCCGAGCCCGTGAAGCAGGACGACGGCGGGGCCGCGGCCGGCGACCAGGTAGTGCAGGGATAGACCGTCGACCTCTCCGCCCCGGAGGCTCAGTTCCGGCATGGGACCCGGAGTTTACCAGAATCAGACGTCGACGAGACGGCTGAGCGAATCGCGAAAGGGAAAGACACTGAAGACGCCGCCGGTGTGGATGAAGCACACACGGCGACCGAGACGACCGGGGTAGCGATTCAGGAAATCGAGCAGACCGCCGAAGGCCTTGGCGGTGTACACGGGATCGAGCACGATCCCCTCGAGCCGCGCCAGGCGTAGCAGGACATCGAACTCCTCCTTGCGCACCTCCGCGCGCCCGACACCCTGGTAGCCATCGAGCAGCCGGACCTCGGCGGGGACGTTCACGGCCAGTCCCCACCGGCGCCGCGCGGTCTCGATGGTCTCGCTCACGTAGGCCTGCACGCGCGGACCCTCCCACGCGATGGGCACCGAGAGGATCTCCGCCCGCAGACCGGTGAGCTGCTTGGCCATGAGCAGACCCGCCTGGCTGCCGCCGCTGAACGCGGTGATCACGATCGAGTCGAAGTCCGGCGCGCCGTGCCGGATCTGTTGCGCGATCTCCTGGCCACAGGCCAGATAGCCGAGAGCGCCGACCGCGGTGGCGCCGCTCTCCGGGATAACGTAGGGCTTGTGGCCGGCCGCCCGCTCGCGGGCCGCCATGTCCTCCAGCACCTCGTCCACCTTGTCCCACTCCGTGTCCGTGCAGTAGCGAATGGTGGCGCCGAGCAGCTGGTCGAGCAGGAGATTGCCGTCGTACTCGCTGGGACGGTCACCCTTGAGGGCCAGCACTGCGCGCAGTCCCAGCCGAGCCGAGACCGCCGCCACCGCCCGGCAGCAGTTGGACTGCAGCGTGCCGCAGGTGATGAGGGTATCGGCGCCCTGGGCCAGCGCGTCACCAACCAGGAACTCGAGCTTGCGGATCTTGTTGCCGGTCTCGAGCAGGCCGGTGAAGTCGTCGCGCTTGAGCCACAGCTCCAGACCGAGCTCGGCCGACAGGCGCTCGAGCTTCAGCAGCGGCGTCGGCACCTGCGCGAGCTCGATGCGAGGGATCGGCGGCGCCGAAGTAGCCATACGGTCACTATACTCAGGCGAACAGGTCCCGAGGAAACGAAACCTCGGGCGTCGGCTGCCCGAGCAGGCGCTTGAGCATCAGGGCGTTGCGCACGGGATAGTCGCGGTTGTTGTTGTTGAAGGAGACGAAGACTTCCTCGCTGTCCTCGGCCATCCCCGAGAGCTCGGGCAGCAGCGCGGCCAGCTCCGGCTCCTGGTAGAGGTAGTCGTACTTCTCCCGCACCGCCGGCTCCTCGCCGCGTAGCTGGCGCAGCCATCCCTCGGCGTTGCGTCCGTGCAGCCGCATCACCGCCGCCGGCGCGGTCACCGCCGTCACGTGCGGCATCGCGCCACCCACCGCCGGCGCGTCGGTCACGACGTGAGCCAGCCGGGCCGCGCGCAGGGCCCGCAGCGTCTCGTCGGCGTGGTCGGGAAACCACGAGCGGTGCCGCAGCTCGACGGCCAGCGTCCAGCCCGGCAGGCGGGCCGGCAATCCGGCCAGATACTCGAGCCAGCGGTCCTCGAAGTGCACCCAGGGGGCGAACTGGAAGAGCACGTAGCCCAGCTTGCCCGCCTCCTCCAGGGGCCCGAGCGCGGCACGAAAGAGGCGGAAGGCGGCCTCGACGCCCTCGGGCGGCACCCCGTCGGCCAGGACCTCCCCACGCGGGCTCCGCCGCGGCTGCCGGGGGAGGAGCGCCTGGACGTCGGCCGGCAGCGTGCCGGCCCGTGGGTTGTGGCCGGTCATCAGGCTCCAGGCCTTGGCGTGGAAGATGAAGCCCGGCGGCGTGCGCTCGGCCCAGCGTCGGACGGTCAGCACATCGGGGATCGCGTAGTACGACGCGTTCACCTCGACCACGTCGAAGACCGAGGCGTAGAAGCGCAGGCGGGCTTCCGCGCTCATGGACTTCTTGGGATAAAAGGTGCCCTCCTCGATGAGGGCCGGATCGGCCCACGAGCTGATGCCGACACGCATGTCAGACGATCTTCTCGTACACCCCCGGCGGGATGACGCGGAAGACGCGGATCGGCTGGGACACATTCTTGAAGCTGCGCTCGCCGAGGCTCTCCAGCACGAACTGCGAGCGGATCCGGTCGGCCGTGGTGGGGCCCACGATGATCTCGCCGGTCTGGGCCGAGCCGGCGAAGCGGGCGGCGATGTTCGTGGTGGGTCCGGTGGCGGTGAAGGTCCAGCGCGGGCTGGGGCCCGCGCCGATCTTGGTCGCGCCCACCAGCGCCTCGCCGCTGTTGATCCCCATGTGCAGGCCGATCGGGGGAAAGACCCCGCCGTATTCTTCGTTCAGCTGCTCCGTCCGCTGCCGGATGGCGAACGCCGCGCGCGTGGCGTTGAGCGCGTGATCCCCCGCACCAGGCTGGGCCTGGAAGATCACCATCAGGCCGTCGCCGGCCGTCTCGTTGATATCGCCGTGCTGGCCCTGGATCAGCTCCAGGAAGCTCGAAAAGTACGTCTGCACAAGCTGATTCAGCCGCCGCGGCTCGAGCTGCTCGGAGAGCTTGGTGTAGCCGGCGATGTCGAGGAAGAGCACGGAGACCTCGACGTTCTTCTTCTCCAGCTCGGTGGCGTTGGGATTCTGCTCGAGCAGCCGCTTCACCGCCTCCGGCACGAACTTCGACAGCTCGCCCTTGAGCTGCTCGAGCAGCACCAGACGCTCGCGCGACTCCTGGAGATTTTGCAGCGCCGTCGTCAGCTCGGTGTTCTTGTGCTCCAGCTCCTGGTGGGCGGTGGCCAGGCGGCCCGTCATGTCGTTGAAGGCGGCGCCGAGCTGGCCGATCTCGTCGCGGGCCCCGGCCGGCGCGCGCGCCTCGAAGTCGCCCTCCCCCACCCGGCGGGCGGCGACCGCAAGCTGGTTAATGGGACGGATCACCACGCGGCGCATGGCCACGGTCAGCACGCCGGCGGCGGCGACGATCGTCACCAGGCCGATCAGGATCTGGCGATTGCGGTGCCGGCGCACCTCGGCCAGCACCGGCTCCATCGAGGTCTCCACGCGGACCACCGCGCGCACGCGGTGATCGCTGCCATGGCAGCCCTGGCACTTCTCCTGGTTCAGGATCGGATGGTGCAGCGTGAAGAAGGTGGCACCGTTGTGCAGCTCCAGCGATTCCTGGGTGCGGAGCGACTGCAGCGCCTCGGTGAACATGGGCCCGGTGGCCGCCTCGCCGGGCGGCCGCGCCATCTTCCTGATGTTGTCCATCACGTCCTTGGCCAGACCGGCGTTCTTGTTCACCTCCATCGCCGTCGCCAGATCGGTGAACGCCTCCACGCCGGTCCGACGGAACACGGTCAGGCCTTCGACCGGAGTGGAGGTCTTCAGCTCCTGGAGTACCGAACGGGTGACGTCGGGCCGCTCCTGCAGCATGGCGCCCTCGATGCTGGCCACCAGGGTCGCGGTGAGTCGCCGCGCCGCCATCTTGCTCTGCTCCACGAGCACCGCCGATTCGCGCTGGATCGTCAGGATGGTGGAGGCGCCGAAGCCGACAATGAGGACGACGACGATGAGGACCGAGATCTTGAATGCGAGTCGCGACCGGACCACCGGCACCGATCCTATCATCAAGCTCGCGGTAAGATCGCGGCCATGAATCTGGCCCGTCTCGGCGACGAGAGTGTCGAGCGCTTCGGCGAATACGCCTCGCTCGCCTTCGAGGGCCGTGAGTGGACCAACGTGGAGCAGCAGCGGGTGGCCCACCGCTTTGCCCACGCCCTGCGGCACCTGGGACTCGGCCCCGGCGACCGGGCGGTGGTCCTCCTGCCCAATTGCCCGGAGGTGCTCCAGGCGTACCGCGCGATCCTCGCCGTCGGCGGCGTGATCGTGCCGGTGGTGTTTCTGCTGTCAGCCGAGGAGGTCCGTCACATCCTCGCGGACTCCGAGGCCAAGGTCGTGCTGACCGCGCCGGAGTTCCTCGACAAGCTCGACGGCTGGACGGGGCCGGTGGTGCTGGTCGGTGGCGGGGCGGGCGGGCTGGCCTGGAACGACCTCGTGGCCGGCCAGTCGGATCGCATCACCGTGGTCGAGCGGGCTGACGACGACCTCGCGGTCATCCTCTACACCGCGGGGACCACTGGCCGGCCCAAAGGCGTCGCGCTGTCACACGCCAATCTGGCCTCCAATGCGCGTGCCGCCGCCAGCCTGTACGAGCTGGACCGCACGGAGTGGGCGCTCATGGTGCTGCCGCTCTCCCACTCCTACGGGCTCACGGTGATGAACGCGGGGCACATCCTCGGGACCAAGGGCGTCCTGCTCCGGTGGTTCAATCCCGAAGCGGTGCTGGAATCCATTCAGCGCTATCGCGTGCAGTCGATGGCCGGCGTGCCGACGATGTTCGTCTACCTGCTGAACTACCCCGACGCCGACCGCTTCGACACCTCGTCCATGCGGGCGTGGGGATCCGGCGCCGCCCCGCTGCCGGCCGAGATCGTGGAGCCGTTCGAGAAGAAGTTCGGGGGGCGCCTGCTGGAGGGCTACGGCCTGACCGAGGCCTCGCCCGTCGTGAGCGCGCATCGCTACTCGGGCGTCCGCAAGCTCGGCTCCGTCGGCCAGGCGATCCCCGGCGTGGAGATCGCCATCCTGGGCGACGCGGATCAGCCGATGCCGGCCGGCGAGGTCGGCGAGGTCTGTGTGCGCGGTCCGAACGTGATGCAGGGATACTATCGGCTGGGCGAGGAGACCGCGGCGGCGCTGCGCCACGGGTGGCTCCACACCGGCGACATGGGACGGCTCGATAGCGACGGCTATCTCTACATCGTCGAGCGCAAGAAGGACCTGATCATCCGCGGCGGCTTCAACGTCTTCACGCGCGACGTCGAGGACGCGCTGGTCGAGCACCCGGCCGTGTCGCTCGTCGGCGTCGTCGGCCGGCCCGACGAGCGCCA
>Ga0111538_10006618_pt1 | contig 15662 bp, 15 predicted proteins | sample SoiMethybrSBSTD1_FD_79669 | JGI IMG/M metagenome (GOLD analysis project Ga0111538, IMG submission 79669) | Bulk soil microbial communities from a Populus tree surrounding site in Tennessee, USA - Soil MetaG P. TD hybrid SBSTD1 (version 2)... | ecosystem: Environmental > Terrestrial > Soil >...
CTGCCCGTGACCCCGTTGACCGTTTTGTACGGCTGTGCGGTGTCCACATCCCAGACGATGGCGCCTTTGTCGGCTGCATAGGCGCGCAAGTGCCCGTCGATCCCGCCGGAAAAAACGATCCCGGGAATCGCCGTGACCGCCGCCGATTGTGCGGGGCTGCATCCCGGTTGATTGCCGCAGCCTGGGTGGGGCGTGGTCCAGACGATCTGACCCGACGAAGGGTCGAGCGCGAAGAGTCCACCGCCTGACGTATTCGGCGACGGAGCCTGCCCAGGAGCCGTCGGCGGCGCGGCGGCGGTTCCGGCCGTTTCAGGAATCACATCCGACAGCGCCACGTATACACGCCGGCCGTCGTAGGCCGAGCCCCATTGCACGCCGCCCAGCGCCGAGCCTTTGCCAACACGGGTCTGCCACAGAATCTCGCCGCCGCGATCGGGATCGACGGCGTGCACGACGCCCGACTTCTGACCGGCAATCAATGCGCGACGTCCGTTCGGCAGATCGACAAGGATCGGCGACGAACCGAAATCGTGGTCGGGTCCTTTCCCCTCAGGACAGTTCACGCGGAACGCTTCGGGCAGGCCGCACGCGACGTTGAACGCGTCGCCCGATGTCACCTGTCTCGTCCAGAGGAGCTTCCCCGTCTTGATGTCGAACGCCATGAACGCGTCCGACGTGTTGGCTGCTGGATCGGAGTACGCATCGCCGGTGGTGATGTAGACGACACCGCGCTTGAGATCGACCGCTGGCGACGACCAGACGCCCGCACCCGATGGTCCCCAGAGCTGCACGCCTTGCGCGTTCTTGCGAACCGGCTTCGGCTCTTCAGCGATGGTGAAACTCTTCCAGCGCACGTCGCCGGTGGCGGCGTTCAACGCCGAGATGCTGCCGCGGAATCTGCAGCACTCGTACTTCGGGTTGGCGCCGAGCACTTCCTCGGCCGACGAGGTCACCACGTAGAGTGTGCCGTCGGCCAGTGCCGGTGCGCCGGTGATCGTGGCACCCGGGAAGCTCTCGACCGATCGCTTCCAGACCAGTGCACCGGTCTGCGCATCCACGGCATACGCGTTGGCTCGCTGATCGCCGAAGTACGCGAGCCACCGGCCCTGCTCGCCCGCGCCGATCGTGATCGCGGTCCGCACCGGCGCGTCTGGCTTGAAGGCCCAGTACTGGCAGCCGCTATTGGCATTCAACGAGTACACGGCGGTGCTCGCGCTGCCGACGAAGACGCGTCCGCCGACGATGGTTGGCTGCGCGAAGGCACGATTGACGCCCGGGAACGCGAATGCCCATTTCAGCTTCAGGCGTGGGACGTCGTTCGCCGACAGCCGCGCCATCGCGGCGGGCTGGAAGCGATGCTGCGCCACGTTCGCGCCCCACCCATTCCAATTCGGTTGCTCGAGCGGCTTGGTGAGAGAGGCGGCGTCGTTCGCTGTGCACGCGTTGCCCTCCGGTGTCCCTGTCGCGGGCGCGCTGCCGAGCGCTCGCGCCAGCAGTTGAATCTGGGCCAGCGTGAGCTCCTGACCCTGCTCGCGCATGCTGCCAAGTGTGAGGGCGGCGCCGATGGCCTCCGGTGTCAGACGGCGCAGCCCGTCGCGGTTCGGAGCGCGCGCAACCCCGGCTTCGTGACACGAGGCGCAGCGTGCCTTGTAAATGGCATCGGCGTCCTGTGGTGCAGGCGTTTGTGCGGCGGCCGCAGTCGCGGTCCAGGCGAGAACGAACAGCATCCGGCTGGCCAGGCGCATTCGGTCAACTCCTCGTGTTACCAGACGTGTGTCGGCTATCAGCCGGTTCCATCTCACAGTAGTCGTTCGAGCGGACGGGTCAGGCACGTCGGCCCGCCCGCACCTTTGACGCTGATCTCGGTGCCTTCGTATTCGACGACATCCGCGCCGGCGCGCTCGAGCGCCGCCCGTGTCCGAGGGTTGCCAGCCAGCATCAGACAGCGCCGCGGGGCAAGGGCGAGCACGTTGGTTCCCATGCTGTCGAATTCTTCGTCCGGCACTTCCACAAGATGAATCCCTCGATCGAGCAGCCACTCACGAAATGGCACGGGCAGCAGCCGCGAGTACACGACCGCCATGCCGTGATCGATCGGACTGATGAGCGACATCAGGTGCATGACGTCATGCGGCCCCTGCCAATGCGGCAACGGAACTTCGACGAGGTCGACGCGGTTGCCGAGAATGGCGCGCAGCTGTCGAATGCCGTCCGCGTTGGTGCGATAGCCGCGGCCGACCACGAGCGTACGCCCGTCGAGCCAGATGACATCGCCTCCTTCGAGACGTCCCGGCGGCTCGATGCGACCGCAGATCGTCACCGGGACATGACCGGCGGCCGCGGCGCGTTCCTGCGCGGCCGGCTCTTCCACGCGCTGCGACTTGCCCATGCGGCAGAGGATCAGGCCTCGGTCACAGACGATCGACGCATCGCGCACGTAGATCGAATCGAGCGTGGTCGTCTCGTCGCGCGGCAGCACGTGCACGTGCGCGCCGGCTGCACTCAACGCCGCGACGAGCAGATCATGCTCGCGCGACGCACGTTCGAGATCCGGCGCCGCAGTGAATCGCAGTTCCTGCCACTGGCGGGCGATCGTCTGCTGATCGATGAAGGCATCGCGTGGATGTTTGACGACCACGCGTACCAGACGATCGACCTCGGACAGCACGGCAGCCATTTACTTCCAGCGGGTGAGGATCGTCTCACGATCGAAAAGCCGGATCGCGAACCACATGAGACCGATGTTGACGATGAAGAGGCCGAGCGCGATCCAGAGAATGACCGGGCCGGTCAGCTCGATACCGCCGAACATCTGCCCGAGCAAGAGCGCGGGGATCGGCAGGATGACGAAGATGCCGAGCTGCTGCGCGGTCCTCGCATCGTTGACACGCGACGATACGCAGATCGCCAGCTGCAAGGCGACCATCGCCGCGAGCGGACCGATCAGCAGGACGACCCCGAGCGTGCGCGGGCCGAGCAGGACGCCGAACACGCCATGTGCGGCGACGGCCGCGACGACCGCCAGATACAGCGCGAGCGAGATCACCGCGACGAACAGTGACGGAAGCAGCGCACCCAGCAGCTTGCCGCCGAGCAGTTCCAGCGTCGTGATCGGCGTCACGAGCAGCGGCTCGAGTGTGCGGGCCTGTTTCTCGCCGATCACGCTCGACGCCGCGACTGACATCCCGCTGGTGATGGGAGCGAGCACCAGCATGACCAGGAAGTATTGAAAGACGTACGCCTGAATCGCCGCTTCGGGATCGAGCGAGCGCATCACGGGATCTTTCTTGTACATCTCGAGCGCGATCTCGATGTCGCCCGAATCCGACAGCCGTTCGCCGGTGACCGCCGGCACGATCACCGCGACCATGACCGGCATGAAGATCGCGACCACGGTGACGATCAGCGCCGGCAAGAAGAGGGCGAGATTCTGACGGAGATCGGCGAGCTCTTTCCCGAGCAAGGCGAATGCGCGGCTCATGAGGCCTCGCCGCCAGGATTCAGGAGCTTCAGATACACGTCTTCGAGCGGCGGTTCTTCCGCCATTACTGTTTCCACACCAGCGCCGGCCTCAACCAGGCGCCGCACCACATCAGGCGTCGCCATTGTGGAGTTCGCGATGCCGATCAACAGCGATCGACCCTCGACGCTGACATCTGACAGTCCCGCCGCCCGTAATACGCCCGTGAAGGGTTCTGCGGACTGACTCAGCGTGACTCGCACGCGTGGCGCGAAGAGCTTGCTACGCAGCGACGCCGGCGTGCCCATCGCGATGAGACGACGACTGAGGACGGCGACGCGATCGGCGACGCGTTCGACCTCGTCCAGGTTATGCGTGCAGAGCAGAATCGTCCGGCCCTGCGCGCGCAGGCTGAGCACGAGATCGCGTACTTCGCGCGCGCTGGCCGGGTCGAGCCCCGAGGTCGGCTCGTCGAGCATCGCAATGCGCGGACGGTGTAGCAGGCTTCTCGCCAGCGCGACGCGCTGCTTCAGGCCTTTCGAGAGCTGTGCGGCCCGGTCACCGCCCCGATCGCGAATCTCGAATCGCTCGAGCGCCTCGTCCACCACAGTGCCCGGTGAGGGCAGCCCGTACATCCGCGCGTAGACCAGCAAATTGTCGCGGACCGTCAACCGATCCCAGAGCCCGGGCGCCTCGGTGAGAAACCCGATGCGCGAGCGTAGGTGCGGCGCCGACTGTGGACTCATGGGTTGGCCATCGATCTCGACCGATCCCGTCGAAGGCGCGATCAGTCCGGCGAGGATGCGAAGCGTGGTCGTCTTGCCGGCGCCGTTCGGCCCGAGCAGCGCAAAGATCTCACCGGGCTCGAGCGTGAACGACACGTCCTCGAGGGCGAGTCGATCGCCGAAGCGGCGAGAGAGATGCGACGCGGTGAGCACGGCCGACGGCACGAAAGACAAGCTTATTTCGTGGCGTAGTGCTCCGCGCCCATGAAATGGAGCGAGACGTACGGCTCGTCGCCGATGACCCAGCTGTCGTGCGGGACCGCAGGAATGTGGAACACCTGACCCGCGCGTAGCTCGACGACACGGCCATCGTCAAACGCCGCGGTCGCCGCGCCTGACAGCACGAGACCGACATGCTCCACCGTACAGCGTGTCGCGCCAACCGACGGCCCGACGTGCTCCGACCATTTCCAGCCAGGCTCGTATGTCGCGCGCCCGATCGTCATACCGCCGACATGAATCAGCTCGAACGTGCCTTTGACGAGCACGCGCGTCTCGTCAGGCGTGTCGAAGCGTTTGAGAGTGACGAGATCCATATAAGTTCTTCTCGGCGTCCTCAGCGTCCGCTGCGTGTCCTACTTCGGATCGAACTCGTAGCACCCAGGTGTCACCAGGAGCTTACCGGTGCGGCTGAAGAACAGACTGGTCGGGCTGATCAGGCCGGCACCCGTGAACTGCACCGTTCGAACCTTGTCGCCGTCGCTGTTGTAGACGTACGTGTACGGCACTCCCAGCGATACCCAGAGCTCGCCCGTCAGGCTCACGCCGGCGGCGCGAATGACTGGCGTCACGAGCGGCAGCTCGCGATCCTGCACGCGGCGCCGCGGCCACCGCGTTGGCTGACTGTCGAGTACGGCATCCAGCTCGCGCCCTTCAATGTGCCGCTCGAAGACGAGTGCCCCTGTGTCGCTGTACTTGCGGAAGATCGGCCGGCCGGTGATGAACACGTAATAGAACCCGCCAGCGGGATCGACGAGCGGGAGCCCGGCGTTCATCGCGATGTGCACCTCGCGATCGTCTTCGAAACCTGTGGTCCTCAGTCCTCCGATGCTGCGTTGGGCGTATCCGCCGGGTGAGTATTCGGTAAAGAGTGCGCCGCTTTCCGGATGGCTGATGAGCAGCGTCGAGCCGGTGTGCTGTACGGAACTGGCGCCGTTCAGCATCACGTTGCCGATGACGACACGCGCCGCGGGCATGCCGGGCAGAAAGAATCCCGTCAGGAGCGTGCCGCTGCGATCGAAGGTCTGCACGCGCTGCTGCGCCCTCGGCACATCGGTGACGACGAAGCGTCCGTCGGCGGCGACGTCGAAACCGGTCGGCTGAATCACGCGCCCGTCTTCCTGGCCGATCTCCAGAATCTTGCGCGTCGCGGTCTTGTTCGCGTCCACCGTGTGCACGGTGTGGCCCCGGCGATCGAAGACGAAGTAGGTGCCGCCGGCGTCCTGCTGGAAGTTCAGTGCCTCGTCATAACCGCCGACGATGTGCGGAGGAAGGCTGCCGGTGGAACGAAGCACCTCGACGCGCAGCGCGGCGTCGGGACGTGAGGCCAGGATGATCAGCGAAAGGACGAGGCAGCTAGTACGCCGCAAGCGACTTGATCGCTTTCAGCACGTCAGCGGACCCAGGCAGAATGGCGTCCTCGAGGTCCGGAGCGTAGGCGACCGGGCAGTCGAGGGCCGCGACGCGCGTGACCGGAGCGTCGAGGTATTCGAAGAGATCCTGCGAGATGCGCGCCGCGATCTCCGCGCCGAAGCCAGCCGTCAGCTGATCCTCGTGCGCGATGATGACCCGGCTGGTCTTCTTCGTGTACTCGGCGATCGTGTTCCAGTCGTACGGAATGATCGTGCGCAGGTCGATGACGGCGACGCTGATGCCCTGACGTTCCGCTTGTTGGGCCGCGAGCAGTGAACGCTGGACCAGTGCGCCCCACGTGATGACCACAATGTCGGTACCGTCGCGGGGGACAGCCGCCTTCCCGAACGGAATCATGTAGTTCGGTCCGGGATACGCGCCCTTGTTGTAGGTCTGCCGGTAGAGGTGCTTGTGCTCGCAGAAGAGCACCGGGTCGTCGCTGCGAATCGCGGTGCGCAGCAGTCCGGCGGCGTCCTGCGCATTCGAGGGCAGGACAATGCGAAGTCCCGGCGTGTGCGCGAAGATCGCGACAGCCGACTGGCTGTGATACGGAGCGCCGCCGCGCAGATAGCCGCCGATCGGCACGCGGATGACCACTGGGCACGACCAGTGGTTGCCGGACCGGTAGCGCATCATCGACAGCTCGTCTCGAATCTGCATGAACGCCGGCCAGATGTAGTCGAAGAACTGGATCTCAACGACCGGCTTCAAGCCGCGCAGCGCCATGCCCACCGCACGCCCGACGATGTTCGCCTCGGCGAGCGGTGAGTTGAAGACGCGTGTCTCGCCGTACAGGCGTTGCAGGCCGTGGGTCACCTTGAACACACCGCCCTTGCCGGTGACGAGCGAGAGGGCCTCGCTGTTGCTGGCATCGGCAACGTCCTGACCGAAGATGACGATGCGCGGATTGCGCGCCATCTCGTCCTTCAATGTCGCATTGATGGCCGCGACCATCGTGTCAGGCTTGCCCTGTGGCTGGGGTTCGGTCGAGAACTCGTTCGAACTGGGGTCGATGTCGGGTGAGAAGACGAAGTCGGCGGCGGTGCTTGGATCGGGCTTGGGGGCCCGTAGCGCTTCTTCCGCGGCCTGGTTGACCTCGCGATCGACCGATGCGGCGATGTCCGCCAGATCCTGATCCGTCGCCAGACCTTCCGTCTTCAGGAACTGCTGCATGCGCCGCAGCGGATCGCGGCGCGCTTCCGCGTCACGCTCACCCGGCGTCTTGTACAACCGTTCATCGTCTGAGAAGGAGTGCGAGTACGGCCGTGTGACGGTGGCGTGCACCAGCGCCGGGCCCTTGCCCTCCCTCGCGGACGTCACTACGTCGCGCATCGTGCGGTAGCTGGCAAGAAAGTCGGTGCCGTCGCAGCGGAAGACGCGCAGGCCGGGGAAGCCTTCGACGAGACGCGAGATGTCCCCGCCGGCTGTCTGCACGTCCACGGGAACTGATATCGCGTAACCGTTGTCTTCAACCAGATAGACGACCGGAAGCTTGCGCTGACACGCCGTGTTGAGTGATTCCCAGAATTCCCCTTCGCTCGTGCCGCCCTCGCCGATCGAGACGTAGGTCACCTCGTCCGGGCGATAGCGCGTATCGCGGTCCTCGATCGCCGTGACTTTTGCGTAGATCTGCCCCGCCTCAGCGGAGCCAACCGCGTGCAGACACTGCGTGCCGACGCAACTGCTCTTCGACGGCATGTTGAAGCGGCGGTGGCCCCAATGTGACGGCATCTGGCGGCCAGCATTGGCGGGATCCTCGGACGAGCCGACCGAGGCCAGGAACATCTCGAGCGGAGTGACCCCGAGCGTCAGGCAGAGCGCGCGGTCGCGGTAGTACGGGAAGATCCAGTCCTCACCCGGATGCAGCTGCAGTTCGGCGGCCACCAGCACGGCCTCATGGCCGGCGCCGCTGATTTGGAAGAACGCTTTCTGCTGGTTCTTGAGCAGGATCTCCTTGTCGTCCACCCTCCGGGACAGGAGCATCAGGCGGTAGGCTGCGAGTAGCTCGTCGCGCGTCAGCCCTTCGTGTTCACGGCCGCGCGCCTTGGCTCCGTGGGCGCGGGTCTCCGCGCCGTTGGCCAGGCCCGAACCCTTCATCGACTCAAATTATCGCACCGGCTCGGCTTCGAGCCAATCGGTACGAATCGGACTGAAAACATCGAGCTCGAAGGTATCTTCGAGCGCTTCGGCCTGGTGGGGGGTGCCCGAGGGAATGTGCAGGACTTCGCCCTCCTTGACGATGATTTCCTCGCCGTCCACGACGAATCGCAGTGCGCCCTGGAGCACGTAGGTCATTTGCTCGCTTTCGTGCGTGTGCATCGGTACCTGGGCGCCACGCTTGAGGTAGGTCTGTGCGAGCATCTCGCGTTCGCCGGTGACAATCTTGCGCGAGATCATCTCGGTGATCTTCTCGAGCGCGATTTCATCCCAGCGATGGACAAGGACCGTCATCGGGTGGTCCACATTCGCTAATGGACCCGCCGGTTGATGTCGTCGCGACGGCCGCCCGAATACACATCGAACTTGCGTCGCGTGCGATTGATCCGCCACTTGAGATAGCGGTACTGAATCTCGGAGAAGAGGTTGATACGAGGGCGCTTGAGATACAGGTAACCGGTCACGAGTCCGCCGAGGTGCGCGGTGTGCGCCACTCCGCCGCCTCCGCCTGCCGCAAAGAGCAGCGCCAGCGCCCCGAGAATCATCACGAAGTACTTCGCGGGCACCGGGAAGAGGAAGAACATCAGGATCGGCCGCGTCGGGAAGTACAGCGCGTAGGCCAACAGGACGCCGAAGATCGCGCCCGAGGCGCCGATCGTCGAGGTGTAATAGAACTGGTCGCCGATGGATCCAGGCAGCAGTCCAAGCAGCAGCTGCGTCACGCCCGCGCCGATGCCGCACGCGAAGTAGAACTTGGCAAAGAACCTTGGCCCCCACATCCGCTCCAACTCCACGCCCATGAGGTAGAGCGTGAGCATGTTGAAGAGCAGGTGGCCAGGGCCGCCGTGTACGAACATGTACGTCACGAGCTCCCAGACGGCGTAGTCCTCGAACACACGCTTCGGGCTCACACCGAACTGCTGTATGAGGATGGGCTGGAAGAACGTGACGACGAAGACCAGACCGTTGGCGATCATGATGGCCTTGATCGCCGGAGTCAGTGGACCTGGACCGAACGAATAGGAAATCCCCGAGGGTCCGGGGTAGCGCCCTCGCATCCTACCAGTCTGTGCCAACTCGTGCCCGGTCGGCAATATCTCAGCCCCTCAATCGGCGACGGCGGCAACGATCAGCAGCATTATTCCGAAGAAGGCGCCGACACCTGTGGCGACACCGATTGCGATCGCCTTGCCGGCACTATGGCCGGCCTTTCGCGGCTCCATGCGTACGATTGAGTCGTAGGGCACGGCCTGTATGGAGACCGGAATGCGAGTCTTTGGTAGCAGCAGAACCGCATCGGCACCAACGCCGACCAGCGTTGCTCGCATGTGACGGCCGTCGTTCAGCCGTACGTTGAGCTCGGTGCCGACATCGACGCGCTCAGCAAAGCGTCTCCAGACATCCGCTGTCGTCTGCGCCGCCACGCTGTGCACGGCCATGAGGACGATCAGCAGCGCTGTGATGATGAAGTGACTCGTGCGATGCATCGCGCGCTCTCCTTTCAGAAGTCCACACCGACGCCGCTGCGCCACCCGAGTGCCGCGAGGCCGTGACTGGACCACGACGTGCGGAGGTCTGTGCGGATGAATGCGTGATCCGAGAGGTACAGATTGAATCCGGTGGCGAGGTACGGTCGCCCGTTGTATCCCACTCGAGTCTCGGACTCGAATGGCGGACTCACGGTCGACCCTCGCGGAGGCACGGGCGGCGGAACGGTTTCGATGTGTTCGCGTTCACGCACGATTTCGAGCCCTGCGCTCACGAACGGATGAAACCAGGCGTTCTCGAAGAACTGGCTGGTGAGACCAGCTGAGACGGTCGTGAAGCGGATCTCGTGATCGCGCGCGACGAACAGCGGAGTCGTCAGCCCGGGAACCGGAATGATCTCGACCGAGTAGTCCTCGCCTTCACTGGACGATGCCAGATCGAATTCAGTCTTGAGATGTGCCGTCCAGTAGTAGCCGATGCTGGCGCCGCCAGAGGCGACGCCGAACCAGCGATCCCATTGAAACGATTCGGCCGGTCGACGTTCCCCGAGCCAGGTGGCATGAGCAGCCACATCCCACCGCGTCAACGTCGCCGGAACGAGCGTCACGTTCGGCTTGAGTTCTTGAGCACCTGCGTACGATGCGGTCAGCCAGAGAGCAAGAGCGACCGCGACACGAGCTCGCGTCATCGATTTCCCCCCACCACGGAAGGTGCAGAGCAGGGGGAAAACGGCTCAGGGCGTCACGGGCACGGATGGGACACGGTGGGCGGACGGCAGCGGCAAGGCCAACGCAGCCGCGACGAGCGGCACGGCGGACATCACCATCAGGGTGTGCGGGATGCCGATGTTATCGGCGAGCATGCCGACAAACGGCACGATCAGCCCGCCCACGCCCCACGCGAATCCCATCATCAAGGACGAGACCGTCGCCGCGCTGATCGGCGCGATGGTCTGACCGAAGGTGACGTTCACGGGCAGCGTGGACTGCAGGAGGAATCCGCCCATCGCAAGCGTGGCGACGAACTGCCAGCCAGACAGCAGCGGCGCGACGGCGAGAAACGGCACCGCCGACACGAGGGACAACATGATTACCCGCCGGGGGCCGAAGCGATCGGCGGCCGGACCGCCGAAGAAACCGCCGAGCCCGGTGGCAAAGAGATACACCGAAACGGCGGTTCCCGCCTGCGCCAGTGTCAGACCGCGAAGCGTGAGCATCACCGGCACGAACGTCGAGAAGCTCGCGGTCGTCAACGTTCGCAGGACGACGATGAAGTACAGCAGCATCAGTGGGCGCGCGTACGGACGAAGCGCACGAACGCCGCCGGTGTCATGCGACTCCTGCAGCCGTTCAATCGCCGGCATGCGCCGGAGCAAGATTGCGCCCAGGATGATCAGCGCCGGGACCATGAGCAGCGGTGTCGCCGACAAGCCGTAGTGCTGCACGAACGGTGCAAACGCAAGCGGTGCGATGGCCTGGCCGAGCGTACCGCTGGTGATGTGGAATGACATCGCGAGGCCGCGCTGTTCGCCGGAGTGCTGATGCACGAGCACCGCGGCGGGCGGGTGAAACGCCGCGCCTCCGAGTCCGCCGAGAATGAGCACCACCGCGATCATCACAGCAGTGGGGGCGAGGCCGATCAGCGGCAGGATCGTGACGCAGAGGATCGGACCGGCGAGCAGCAGCGTCCGTGGTCTCCACCGGTCGGCGATGTGGCCGAAGGCGAGCTGGCTGACCGAGTTCGCCAGCTGAAAACACATCTGCAGCGTGCCGGCGGCAAACAGCGATAGACCGAGGTTGGTGATGAGCAGCGGCAGCAGCGGTGCCAGGATGTTGCCGTAGCCGTCGACAATGAAGTGCGTCGCCGCCAGCAGCAGGACGGTGCGGTGGAGCCCGAACGGTCCCCGCGAGCCGATAGGCTCGGGCGTCATCTCGCCGGTCGTCGAAGCCGTCGAGCGACGATCGCGACCGCCTCCCTGAACTCGCGGATGCGAAGCAGCCACGCGGCAGCGGCGAGCACGATCAGGCTCGAGCCGATCGAGAGACCGAGTCGAATCGCCTGATTGAGGAACGTATGACTCGGCAGTCGGGCCACGAGCCATTCGTGAGACCAGAATGCGGCGGCACCCATCGCGATCGCCGCGACGCCGATCCTGGCAATGGACCCGAGCAGTCGCATCTCGTTGAGGCCCTGCAGATGCGCGCGCAGCAGATAGAGCAGCGTGCAGGCGTTGAAGAGCGCGGCGATAGAGGTCCCCAACGCCAGCCCGCGATAGCCGAGCGAGGTGTGAACCAGGACGTAGTTCAGCGAGGCGTTGACGAGCACCGCGATCATGCTGACGATCACCGGCACGCGATTTCGACCGAGCGCGTAGAACGTCGGCGACACGATCCTGACGACGGAGTAGCCGACAAGACCGATGGTGTAGAACTGGAGCGCCGCCGCGGTCGCCACCGTGTCACCGGGCTCAAATTGACCGCGCTCGAAGAGCAGGCGCACGATGGGCTCCGCCAGAACCACGAGACCGATCGTCGCCGGCACGTTGAGCATGAGCATCAAGGAGAGACCATTGGTCACGGTCTCGCGAACGGCGCCCAGGTCCTTGCTCGTGCTTTGCCGTGAGACGGTTGGTAGCGTCGCGGTTGCGATCGACACCCCGAACAAACCGATCGGCAGATACATCAACCGGAACGCATAGCTCAACCAGGACACGGCGCCTTCCTGTGTGCCCGTGGCCAGCAGGGTGTTCACGAACACGTTGACCTGCGTGGCGGCCATACCGATCGCGCCTGGCCCCATCAGCGTCAGCATTCGTTGCAGGCCTTCGTCGCGCCAGTCAATGTCGACGTGATACCGGAAGCCTTCCCGGTGCAGCGTCGGCCACTGCAGCGCGAGCTGCGCGACGCCGCCCAGCAGCGTGCCGATCGCGATCGCCACGATGGGCTGAAGACCGAACGCCGGCATCAACGGCACGAACGCGAAGGCGCAGATGATCGTCAGGACGTTGAACATCGCCGGCGAGAGCGCCGGGACGAAGTAGTGATGCAGCGAGTTCAACATCCCCATGAGCGCGGCCGCCAGCGCGATGAGGGTGAGGGTGGGCAGCATGATGCGCGCGAGCTGCACGGTGAGGGCGAGCTGCGCCGCCGACGAGGTGTACTTCTCGTCGGTAAACGCCAGGATGAGCGGCTCGGCGAAGACGATGCCCAGGATCACGAGGACACCGGTCACGACGATGAGGGCATTGATCACGTGATTGGCCAGCCGCCAGGCCGGCTCCTTGCCCGAGGTCGTGAGCTTGGTCGTGAATGTCGGAACGAACGCGGCGCTCATCGCGCCTTCGGCAAAGAGATCCCGGAGCAGACCTGGGAGTCGAAACGCCACGTTGTAGGCGTCAGTGGCGGCGCCGGCTCCGAAGTACGCGGCGATCACCTGCTCGCGGACGACGCCGAGGAGGCGACTCGTCATGGTCGCGGCCCCTGCCGAGGCGGCGGACCGCGCCAGCGTCGAGGACGAGGATGGCTCAGGAGCCAAGCTTGCGGCGGACGGCCTCGTTGACGGCTTTCCCGTCGGCATTCTTGCCGGCGAGCTTCGGCATGACGGCCTTCATGACCTTGCCCATGTCCTTCGGCGAGCTGGCGCCGGTCTCGGCGATGGCCGCGGCCACGGCCTCGTCGATCTCCGCTGCGCTTGCCGCTGGCGGCAGGTAGGCTTCGAGCACGGCGACCTCGCCGGTTTCCTTGTCGACGAGATCGGTGCGGCCGGCTTTGCTGAACTGCTCGATCGAATCGCGCCGCTGCTTCACGAGCGACGACACGACCTGCAGGATCTCGGCGTCTTCGAGGTCGCGGCCCTTTTCGACGCCTTTGTTCATGATCGCCGCCTTCAGCATCCGCAGCGCGGAGAGCCTGGCCGCATCCTTGGCCTTCATGGCGGCGGTGATGTCGGCGGCGACTTTGTCATTGAGGCTCATTTGTGCTCCCTCATCTGCGTCGCCGCGGCGACTGTGTTGTTGAGACTCATGTCGTAGTCCGCCTAATGATCCTGATCCGAATCGCCGCCGGTGATGTGCCAACCGTCGGTGTCATCGTAGAACCCTTTCGGGACTTGCACCGCGTTCACCTTCACGCACACATCGAGCGTGGACTTGACGTTGAAATACCCGGCCCGCCGCAGCACGCGCCGAAACGCCCCGTGCATCACCGAGCAGCGCACTTTATCCGAGTCTTCAGCCGCGGCCACGCGATCCACCCAGCGCAGCAACGTCTTCAGCCCCGACACATCGTCTGGATCGACGAGGAAGTCCACCAGCATCGTGACGCGGCCGAGCGGCTCGTGCCGGTGACGATACACCGCGTAGCCATGCACCTCGCCCTGTCGTTTGAGCGCGACGACCGAGTAGCGCACGTGCGGCGGCTCGATGTAGCGCCAGTTCAAGTACGGCGAATCGCGCCGCACGGAGAGGTCGAACTTCGGCGCCAGCCGCTCCCATAGCGTGGTGAACGCATGATCGAAGCGGCGAATCGGCTCGCACTCGGCACGCAACGGACGCGAGCGCGCGACGATCTGGACGAGTGGGTGCGTGAGGGCGGAAATCAGCCGATTGAACGCGACGGGCAGATGCGGCGTACGCATGGCGCGCCGCGTCAGCGGCTTCACGAGCGCGGGCACGACATGCGATTCCGGCCAGTGCAGGCGATCGAGTAGCTGACGCGACTCTTTCGAAAGCCGGATGGCGAGCACCGCTCCGCTGTTGCGATCCCACGTGCGGAGGAGCGCTTCGTCGAGTCCCTGGCGATCGCGCTCGGGCGCGATCATCGCGTCGGTGCCCCACGCACCGTCCACCTCGAGTCCCTTCAGCGACAGACGAACGGGCAGCGTCTGATAGTGCCCGACGACTGTCGGACCTTCGCGGGCGACCCAGATGCCCGGCTGACCGGTGGCGTTGTGGGGATTCCGCCGATGCTGCCAGTCCCAGCGAAAGCGCGTGGCTTCAGCCGCATCGGCGCCGTGCATGCGCCGGTGCAGCGTGTCCACACCGCGCCGGTCTTCGGGGCGGAATCGATCGATGTCAGACATGAAGACGCAGAACCGCTGCGTCTTATTCTACGGGAACGCCCCAGAGCGAATCAGATGATCGCTACTGGTTGTTCGGCCGATTCGGCGCCGGCGAGATCACGCCAGGAGTATTCGGCCCGGGTATCGCCGGCGTTATCGCGCCAGGAGGAGTCGGCGAGGGTGTGCCGGGCGTGACGACGCCCGGACGCGCGGCGCCCACGAATGGATTGTTTGGCGAAGGCGTCGGTGGCTCGTCATCCACCGTCACCGGTGGTCTCACGGTGTTGGTCGGTTGATTCACGTCGCGCGGCAGCCGCGCACCAAGAGGCGTGTTCGGTCCACGGGGACCGTTGGGCAGCGGCGCGTCGTCATCCGAATCGTCCTGCACCTGCACCGCCTGTGGCAGCGAAGCCGATGTGGCGGCGGCGGTGGTGGGCCGTGAACTGGTTGGGAGAATATAGATGCGATCGTACGCCGAGGCTCCGCTGATCGACGTCTCGCGCGCCGCGACGAGATATCCGCTCACGTTTCGCAGCACGATGTCGAGCGCTTCCTGCTCCGACACGTTCTGCAACTCCAGCGTGACTGGCGGTCCGGACACTCGCTCGCCATTCACGATGGTGGTGCGGCCTTGACGGGACCATTCAGCGAGGATCTGACTCACCGGGACGTTCTGCGCGACCAGGCGGACCTTACCACTGCCCTGAAATTCGAGGGTCACTCCCTGTGCCGCGGCTGATGTAGCCCCGGCGGCGAGCAGCGCGACAACGGCGAGCACGTTGAAGGTCTTCATGTGAGCCTCTCGCGGTGAGTGAGTGACTAGTATACGACCAACTACCAACCAGCTACTTTTGACGGATGTGCTCGATTACCGTTTTGATGATGTCGTTCAGCTCGAGCTTCGGTTGATACCCGACCAGGTCGCGAATTTTGGAAATATCGGGCACCCGCCGAGGCATGTCCTCGAAGCCAGCCTCATAGGCCTCGTCATATGGGATGTATTGAATGGTCGACTGGCTTCCGCTGAGCGTCTTGACCCGATCGGCGAGTTCGCGAATCGACACCTCGTCGGTATTGCCGAC
>Ga0111538_10006619_pt1 | contig 15661 bp, 14 predicted proteins | sample SoiMethybrSBSTD1_FD_79669 | JGI IMG/M metagenome (GOLD analysis project Ga0111538, IMG submission 79669) | Bulk soil microbial communities from a Populus tree surrounding site in Tennessee, USA - Soil MetaG P. TD hybrid SBSTD1 (version 2)... | ecosystem: Environmental > Terrestrial > Soil >...
CACTCGATCCCGCCACTGCATCGGCGCCGCTGCAGGAGTCCGCCAGCTATTCCGTCGCGGTAGCGGCGTTCCGGTCGAACAGCCGCGCGGACGAAGTCGCTCGATCGCTCAAGGTGCTCGAACTTCCTGCGTACGTCCAGACCAATGCCGACGGCTGGCACTCGGTCTACGTCGGACCCTTCGCCTCCCGGGACGAAGCGCGCGTGGCGCAGGGGCAGGTCGAGCGCGTACACCTGACTGACTCGAAGATCGTGACCACCGCCCCTTCCAGTGAAGGGTCCCCCGCGCACGGCGGCGTGCGTGCGGTGGCCACGACCGGCCAAAAAGGACTGCCATGACCACTATCAACACCACCGCCGCCGATGTCACCTTCCGCGTCCGTCCGCTCGGTTTCGATCGAGGCGAGGTGCAGGCGTTCATCGGCAACCTCCTGAACGACTACGCGCAGGTCACGCGCGAGCTCGATCGGCTCCGGAACGAGATGACGGCGATGCGCGATTTCCCGGGCGACCGCAAACCGCTCCCGGAAATCGCCCAGGTCGTCGCGCCCGTGGCGCCGGTCAGCGCGGCGTCATCGAGTGCACGGGAGGTCGAGCGCATTTTGGCCGGGGCCGAGCGGATCGCCGATGAAATTCGCGCGCGGGCGCAGGAAGAAACCGACGCCCTGATGCGCGAGGCGCAGGAGCGGGCGGCGGTTCTCCTCCATGACGCCGAAACGAAGAGCACGGACACGCTCAAAGAGTCGCAGACGAGAAGTGCCGATACTCTCAAAGACGCCCAGGTGCGGAGCGCCGAGATTCTGAAGGACGCGCAGACGCGCGCCTCGGAGATCGTGGAAGGCGCCGTGCAGCACTCCGAGCAGCTCGATCGGCAGTCAGCGATGATCCGGGCGCACTTCACGCAAATGCGCACGTCGATCAAGTCAGCCTCTGACGCGGCGGCGTTGGCTCTGAAGCAAATCGCCGCGATCGACGACGAGCACGAGCCGGCCCTGCACGCCAAGCGCGCCTGATCGCACGGCCGACACGGCGTCTTGCGGAGGTTCATGGTGCCCGGCACTTTCACGACCAGCTCGATTCGCGATAGCCGATGGCGCGTAGTCCTCGCGGTCCTGTGGCTGGCCAGCACGCTCCACGCGGGCGCCGACGGCCCCACCAATGCCCGGGTCCTGCTGCTGCCGGCAGGCACCCGCACGTCCATCGTCGTGGAGCTCGACGATGAGACGCCAGAGGCGACCTCGATTGAAGCCAAGGACAGTCAGTCGGTCGAGGTCGAGATCGGTCCTGTTCGCGGCAAGGTCGTGAATCAGGTGCTCGAGGCCGCGCTTGATTCACCGCTCGTGCGCCAGGTCCGCGTCAGCGGTGTTACACAAGGCGCCGACGGGACCGTCATCAGCGTCCGCGTGACGGCCAAGTCACCGGTCTCGGGATCGGTCAGGCGCGCGCAGCGCCGCATCTACATCGATCTCGTGCCGCTGCCGGTCAACACCCGCGCATCGCGCCAACCGGATCCGGTCGCGCCCGCCGAAGCGCCCAAGCCGACCCAGACGACGGGGACAGCGCCGCCAAAGCTTCCTCCGCCAGCTACGAAGGTCGCGCGAGTGACGCCGCCGGCAGCGCCACCCGCGCGTAACGCCAACACATCGGCGCCGGCACGGCCGGCGCAGAGTCCGGCGGCACCAGCGCCCGAACGGAATCCGATCGCGCAGCCGACGCCGGCAGTACCGCCTCCGCAGCCAGTTGCGCCTCCGCCACCGATGAATACGCCGGCGCCTCCGCCGGTGATGACCGACGCGGTGTTGCCGAAACCTCAGAACGCAGTCAGCACCTATACCGCCGGACCAGCGCCGATGACGTCGACCCCCGGGGCGCGGCCGGTCCCGGCTGGGCCAGGAGCGCTCGGCGAGTTTCAACGTCAGGCCGAGCAGCTGATCCGAACTCCAGATGTGAAGGGCCTCGAGCGCCTGAAGGGCGACCTTCAGGCGCAGCGCGCGGCCGCCGCCGCCAACGGAGGCTCGACGGCCGAGTACGACACTCTCCTCGGGCTTTTCGATCAGTATCTCGTCACGGCCCAGCGGAACCAGCTCGCGGCAGATGCGTCGCTCTTCCGGAAGAGCGATGGCGACGGTGCGAGTGGTTCCGTGCCGTCGTTCCAGCAGGCGCTGCGGCCATTGAAGCCGGAACTGGCGTCAGTCTCCGGCGCGCTGCGCGGATGGAGCGGTGGCGCGCTGCCACCGGCCAACCTGCAGGGCGTCGTCGCTTCGCTCCTGCCGCGCTTGCGCTCGCTGAAGCCGCCGGCGAGCATCGCGACGGCTCATTCGTCGATGTGCGATTCGCTCGACGCGCTGGCGCTGCTGTGGGCCAAGGCCGCCGTGGAGCCGCCACCTGAGGGCAGTGAAACGCCGGTCATCGATCGGGCGCGTCAGGCGGTCGACGATTTCCTGCGCGTCGAGGCCACGCTCTCCGCGCCGCCGGCAAACGCCGCTCGCTGACGCTACGCGTCAACCCCGTAGCGCATCACACTGGAATCGCCGGAGAACCGTTCAAACGGCGCGGGCGCGCGTGCGGCCACGCGCCGCGGCCACCGGCGCGACGCGCTCGGCGGCCTCGTCCTCGAGCCACTTCTCGCTCCACGCCGATACGGTCTTGAAGGCCTCGGCCAGCGCCCGCCCCTTTTTCGTCAGTGCGTATTCGACGCGAACTGGAATTTCCGGCACCACGGTGCGCACGACGATGCCCTCGCGCTCGAGCGCCTGAAGGCGTTCGGTGAGCATTCGGTCGGTGATGCCGGGAATGGCGGCGCGCAGTTCGCCGAACCGGGCCCGCTCCTGCAGCAGCACGAACACGATGGCCCCGTTCCAGCGCCGGCCGATCAGCTCGATCGCGCGGTGGAAGCGCGGGCAGAGATGACGGTGGATCACGCGAAAAGTATAGCGCAGCCTTACATCCTTGACGATATCTACTTCCTATTGTATAGTTATAGTCGATTTAGATAGTAAATGAGCCGGCAGGCGCCGGCCGGTCGCAAAAGGAGAAGGTTCATGTCGGTTACTACTACCACCGCCGTTCGCACCCTGGTCGTCGACAAGGCTCATTCGGAAGCGCTGTTCACCGTGCGGCACCTCATTACCAGAGTCGGCGGCAGGTTCCGCGATCTCGAGGGTGCCATTCAGTACGAAGAGGACCATCCGGAGCGATCCTCCGTTCGCGTCGTCATTCAGGCGGCGAGCGTCGACACCAACGAGCCCGATCGCGACAAGCACCTGCGCTCGGCGGACTTCTTCGACGTCGAGACGCACCCGACGATCGTCTTCCAGAGCAACCGCGTCGTGAAGACGGCCAAGGGCTTCGACGTCGCTGGAACGTTGACCATCCGCGGCATCAGCAAGGCGATCACGCTGCCGGTCGTGTTCGATGGCTTCGCGAAGGATCCGTGGGGCAACCTGCGCGCCGGCTTCGAGACGGAATTCACCATCAATCGGAAGGAGTTCCAGTTGAACTGGAACGCGGCGCTCGAGACCGGCGGATTCCTGGTCGGCGACAAGGTACAGGTCACCCTGTCGATCCAGGCCATCGCTCAGAATTGAAGGCGTCCGGAGGTACCATTTGAGCCGCACGATGGAGCAGCCAGCCCCCGCCGCGTCGGCGAAGATGCCGGCGCTGTTTCTCGCCCACGGATCGCCGTTCCTGCTGGACGACGACCAATGGGTGCGCCAGTTACAGCAGTGGTCGGGAGCGCTGCCTCGTCCGACCGGCATCCTGATGCTCTCCGCACACTGGGAGCAGAAGCCGGTGACACTGGGCGCAACCGGAACGCGCCCGCTCGTCTACGATTTCTACGGGTTCCCGGCCCGCTACTATCGGGTTCGGTACGAGGCGCCGGGCGCGCCAGCGCTGGCGGCTCGGGTCCGGCAGTTGCTGTCGCCGACGCAGGCGATCTTCGATGAGCCCGAGCGCGGCCTGGACCACGGCGCGTACGTTCCGCTCGTGGCGATGTATCCGGACGCTGACGTGCCGGTACTTCAGGTGTCGTTGCCCTCCCTCGATCCCAACACGCTGTTCGAGCTGGGTCGCGCACTGGCGCCGCTTCGACACGAGGGTGTTCTCATCATCGGCAGCGGCTTCCTCACGCACAACCTCCGGGCGATCGATCTGAGTCCTCAAGCGATTGCGCCGGCGTGGGCCGCCGAGTTCGATGCGTGGGCGGCAGACGCACTGCTGCGCCGGGACGTCGACTCGCTGCTCGACTATCGGCGCCGGGCACCAGCTGTCCGGCTGGCCTTGCCCACGCATGAGCATTTCGTCCCTGCGCTCGCGGCGCTCGGCGCATCGATCGATCGACCGGACACGATTCGCTTTCCCATTACGGGATTCGCTTATGGATCGATGACCAAGCGCTCGGTACAGTTCGGGTAACGCTCAGGAGACGGTGTGGCGCTCGCTCTCAGCATCCTCGATCAATCGCCGGTGACTGCCGGCTTCTCCAGCGCCGATGCGCTGCATCAATCAATCGATCTCGCACGCCTGGCCGACCGTCTCGGCTACGAGCGGTATTGGGTGGCAGAACACCATGCGACGTCGATGCTGGCCTGCGCGAGTCCGGAGGCGCTGATCGGTCCAATCGGCGTCTCCACGGCGCGAATCCGCGTCGGATCGGGCGGCGTGATGCTGCCTCACTACAGCCCGCTGAAAGTCGCCGAGACGTTCAGCATACTCAGCGCGATCGTCCCCGGACGCATCGACCTCGGCGTCGGTCGAGCCGCCGGGACCGATCCGATGACCGCTTACGCGCTGCAGCGCGACCGGCGGACACCCGCCCCGGACGACTTTCCTCAGCAGCTCGCCGAGCTCTTGGGGTACCTGAACGATTCGCTGCCGCGCGGCCATCAGTTCACGCGGCTCAGCGCTTTGCCGGGCAGCCCGGCGCGTCCAACGACGTGGCTGCTGGGGTCATCGCCGCAGAGTGCCGTCTGGGCGGCCGAAGCGGGACTGCCATACGCGTTCGCCGACTTCATCAACCCCGACGGCGCCGGCATCGCCCGCCGCTACCGTGAAACATTTCAGCCGTCGGAAACCAATCGGGCGCCCCGCGTGATTGTTGCGACCTGGGCGCTCTGCGCCGAGACGGAGGCCGAGGCGCAACGGGTCGCGGCAAGTCCGAGGATGGCGTTCGCGCTGTTCCTTCAAGGCCGGCCCGCGCCTGTTCCCCCTGTCGACGTCGCCCTCGAGTTCATCGCCAGACAACCGGACCTGGTGGCGGCTCTGGCGCATCGGCGGCGCTGGACGGTTGGCGAGCCCGACGCCGTCCGCAGCCGCCTCGAAGCGCTGGCGGCTGACTACGGCGCGGACGAGGTGATGGTGGTCACGATCACGCACGATCACGGGGCTCGACGGCGATCGTACGAGCTGCTCGCCGAAGAGTGGGGCCTCGTCACACCGCCGGAGGCGGCAGCCGCGCAGCGCGCCTGACCATCAGCTCATCGCTGGAACGATTCGGCTCGTGCGGCGGCCGACAGCCGCACGAGAAACCGCTCTGGATTCGCTGAGAACTGCCGCCGCAACTCGGCCAGCGTCGTGGCGCCCCCGTAACTGATGGCCGAGCACAGGTGTTTGAGCATGTCGTGAATGACCACCCGCGCCGACCCTCTCGCCGGCACGCTCACTTCGATGCCCTCGGCGCCGATCGCTTCCACCTCACCGGGCTCCGAGTCCTCGATATCGAGTCGATCACGGACGGCCCCGATCGACGCCATGCCGCGGAACACCTTGAATGGCACCTGCACGATCTTCTGCGACTCGGGTACGACGACCGCCTTGTGCACGATCTCTCCCGGCGCCTCCTCGGTGCCGGCGAACGCGCTGCCGAGCATGACCGTATCGCCACCGAAGAGCAACGCCTGCGCCAATGCGCCGTCGCGGCGAATGCCGCCATCCGCAATGATCGGCATCTCGTCACCGATGGCGCGGCGGCACTGCACCAGCGCCTCGACCTGCGGAATGCCGAAGTTCGTCGTCAACCGTGTCGAACAGCCGCCACCAGGTCCGATGCCGACTTTGACCGCGTCGGCGCCGCGCTCGACGAGAAACCGCGCCCCTTCGGCCGTCGCTACGTTGCCGGCGACGACGTCGATGCCCTCGAAGCGAGCTTTCACTTCGCGCAGCGCCCGCTCCATCACCAGCGAGTGTCCATGCGCGATGTCGATGACCAGCACGTCGGCGCCGGCGCGGGCGACTTCGACCGCCCGTTCCAGGTAGTCACCCGTGGCCCCGACGGCGGCACCGACCCGCAGGCGTCCCTGTGCGTCGCGCGTCGCAAACGGATGGTTCTTGTGCTTGAGCAGGTCTTTAGCCGTGATGAGACCGAGCAGCGTGCCGTCAGCGGCGACGAGCGGCAGCTTCTTGATCTTTTGCGCGGTCATGAGGCGCTCGGCTTCGGCGAGCGACACTTCGCCCTCGTGAAGCACGAGCCGTGCGCGCGGCGTCATGCGATCGGAGACGAGCATCGTTGCTGGCACGAAGCGCACATCGCGCTCGGTCAGTAGACCCTTCAGCCGGCCCGCGGTGTCGACCACCGCCAGCGTCCCGACGCCCGTCCGCAGCATGACCCTTCGCGCATCCTCGATCGGACGATCCTCGGTGATGGTGTGCGGATCGGCGATGACACCGTGCTGGGTTCGCTTGACAGTCGCGATCTCGGCGACCTGCGGTGCGATGTCACCCACCCGAAATCCGCGATCGACGACGCCGAGGCCGCCCTCTTCGGCGAGGACAATAGCCATGGACGCCCGGGTCACCGTGTCCATGTTGGCCGAGACGATCGGCCGGTTGAGCGTCAGCCGCCGCGAGAAGCGGGCGGACAGATCCACCGTCGCCGGATCACGCCGCGGCAGAACGCCACACTGCGGCGTCAACAGAAAGTCGTCGAACGTGCATCCGCGCACGAAGGTCAGCAGGTCCATGCGTCATCCACTCGCTGGAGGGCGTACGCAGCAGGGGCCGGCGTACGCCGGCCCCTGTCGTGCGATTCTTCGACTGACGTTACTTCGCGACCACGCCGCAGGCGATGCGGTCGCCCGCCGCGCCGGCCGGATCGGTGGCGTAGTCGTCGACACCCTGGTGCAATACCACCGCGGCACCATCGGCATCGAGGACCTGGGCCATCGTCACGCCAGGCGCCAGGACGTCGAACGACAAGGCGCCGCCGGTCGGCACCGTGATGTTCGGCAGATCGCCGGCGTGCGCGCCTTCAGCGCTCTTGAGTCCGTGCTTCTTGTTGGCGGGGTTCAGATGCCCCCCGGCCGTCGTGAAGGGCGCCGCGCACTGACCCACCGCGTGCAGATGGATTGCGTGCGGCCCTGCCGGAGCTCCCGTCAACGCCACCGACATCAGAATGCCGTGCGGCGTCTCGGTCAGCGTCGCCGATCCGATGCTCTGACCCTGAGCATTCTTGATGTCCGCCTTCGCTTGAGCCGCGGACTGAGCGGCCACTCCCACGGTCATTGCCAGACCGATCGCCAGACAACACAGCGTGCGCATGCAACCTCCAGATATGAACGCGACCGTCATCACTCTACACCAGGCCGCTCACCCTGGAATGCGGCCCACCCAAACGATAGGCTAGCCCGAGCTCAGCGCGTCAAGCGGATGCGGGCCCGGTACTCGGACGGGTCGAACGGACGCGAGCTGAACGGATACGGTGACAACTCCTCGAGGGTTAAGGTGACCGAGCCGTGCGTCGCCGACGCCGGCGTCGCCGTGTGGAGATCGTACTGCGCGGTCCGGCCGTCGAATGGCATCACCGAAACTCTCACGATCGCGTCACCGCCCGTGATGCACAACGCATCCCCGGGACAGCGCGAGTCCCCCGAGACCGTATCGAACCGCAGCGTAAATCCGGCGTCGCCAACTCGCTCCGACTGACCGCGCGCGAGGGTGACCTGCGTATCGAGCGGGCCGGACGGCGCGCTCGGCGGATCGTCGCACGCCGGCGTGAGAAAGGCGACCGCAGCAAGGGCAACGATTTGAAGGATGAAGCCGGTGTGCACGATGACTCCCCGGGGCAGGCTGGCACCTGGATCCCTCATGTTACAGTCCCCTGCATGGCCGCGCACGCCGTCCTGACGCACGTCACGAACCAGCCGGGAATGCTGTTTGGACTGTCCAAGGTTTTGGCCGGACACCAGGCCAACATCACGCACGTCGACATCATGGAGCGCGACTCCGGTGAGGCGCAGATCTATCTCGAGTTCGTGACCGAACAGCCGTTGCCGGTCGTGCTCGAGGACCTGCGGCTGGTGCCAGGCGTCCAGGGTGCCGAATCGATGCCATCGTTTGCCAAAATCTACGGCAAGCGCATCATCATCATGGGTGGTGGGGCGCAGGTCGGTCAGGTCGCGCTCGGGGCCATTACCGAAGCGGATCGGCATAACATCCGCGGGGAGCGGATTTCGGTCGACACCATCCCGCTCGTGGGCGAAGACGCGCTGGCGGCCGCCGTCCGCGCCGTCGTTCGGCTGCCGCGGGTCCGCCTGCTGGTGCTGGCCGGCTCGCTGATGGGCGGAGACATTTCGAAGGCGGTCGATGAGGTCCGACAACAGGGCCTGGTCGTCATCTCGCTGAACATGGCCGGGAGCGTCCCCGACATGGCCGATCTCGTCGTATCGGACCCAGTGCAGGCCGGCGTGATGGCCGTCATGGCCATTGCCGATACAGCCAAATTCGATATCGTCCGACAACAGAAAAGGCGATATTGAGAAAAATCGGCTACAAGCTCATGCGTGGGAAGGCTGGCGGCTGGACGCATTACGCCGTGGCGCTCGCAGCCTGCGGCGTGGCGGCGCTGATCCAGTATCTGCTAGAGCCTCTGTTAGGGATCCGCTTCCCGTTGGCGGTCTTTTCCGCAGCCGTCGCCGCCGCCGCCTGGTCGGGCGGGTCGGGCCCAGGTCTGCTGGCCACGCTCGTCGCCGGCGTCACCAGCGACTACTTTTTCCTCCAGCCTCGATACAGCTTCCTCGTCCACGACCCCGGGGACATCGTTGCGCTGGCGCTTTTCGCGTTGACCGGCGCCCTCATCAGCATGTCGATGCGGCGGCTGCGGCGACAGGCGCGCTCCGAGCGCGATGCGCGCGCGGAGACGGAACGCCTGCTCCAGCACACCGCCCATCTGCAGGATCTGACCGCAGCGCTGTCGCGCGCGAAGACGCCGGCCGAAGTGGCCAAAGCCTGCCTCGTCGAGCTCCTGCACGCGACTGACGCCAGCTCGGGCGCGTTCGCCCTCGCCACCGATGATGGAACAGGATGCGAATTCGCCAGCACGATCGGATTTCCGGAGCACCTGAGAATCGAAGCCGGCATCATTCCGATGATGGCGCGCACGCCGGCGACCGAGGCGATGCGCCGGCACGAGCTGGTCATCGTCGAGTCACCGGGGATCGCACGGCTCGAATTTCCCGATCGGACGAGCGATCCGTTCGCCGACCTCTACGAGTCGGCCATCGTCGTTCCGCTCGTGCGCGCCAGCCGGACGATGGGCGCGGTGGTCCTGGCGTTCCGAGAGCCGCGCCGCTTCGCGGGCGACGAGCAGCAGTTTCTCCTGACGGCGAGCAATCGCACGGCGCAGGCGTTCGAGCGCGCGCGGCTTTACGACATCACAGAGCGGGCCCGAGCCGAGGCGGAAGACTTTCGCGCGAAAGCGGACCTCGAGCTGCGCGAGCGCCAGCGGGCGGAAGAGCTGCTGCGCGAAAGCGAGGCGAAGTATCGAGGTCTCGCAGCGCGTACGAATCGGCTGTACGAACTGAGCGCCGGCCTGTCCGAGGCCATCACCGTCAGTGCCGTCGCCAAGGTCATCGTGCGCCAAGGCAAGGTCGTCGTTGGCGCGTCGGCGGCGTCGGTCTCGGTGCTGACCGACGGCGGACGTGAGTTCGAGACACTTTACGCCGAGGATTATCCGCGGCACATCAGCGAAGCCTGGCGCCGCTACCGCGCCGATCCCGGATTGATGTCAACGGCGGCTGTCGAGACGCGGCAGCCGGTGTTTCTGCCGTCGTTCGCCGAGCTTCAGAAGCTGTATCCACAATCCGCGACGATCTCCGCCGACGGCGGCTACACGTCCACGGCCGCTCTGCCACTCCTGGTGGAGAACTCGGTGATGGGCGTCCTGTGTTTTCACTTCACGGCGCCGGTGCACTTCGACGGCGGCTACTCCGCGCTGCTGCTGTCGGTCGCTCAGCACTGTGCGCAGGCGCTCGACCGCGCCAGGCTCTACGAATCGGCGCAATCGGCCCGGCGCGTGGCCGAGGAAGCCAACACGTCGAAAGACGAGTTCCTCTCGACCGTGTCGCACGAGCTGCGCACGCCGCTCAACGCGATGCTCGGGTGGGCGTCGCTGCTCCGCAATGGCACGCTCGATCCGGCGCGGACGACCCGGGCTATCGAGGCGGTGTTCAACAACGCCACCCGCCAGGCGCATCTCATCGAGGAACTGCTGGACGTCTCGCGCATCGTCGCCGGGCGCGCGCCGCTCGATCCGCAGCAGCTCGATCTCGGCGAGAACGTTCGTGGCGCCGTCGAAGCCATCATGCCGCTTGCTGACGCCAAGGGCCTCGAGGTGAAGATCGATGCGCTGCCGAGCGTCGGGGTGTTCGCCGATCCGCGGCGCCTCGAGCAGGTGTTCCTCAACCTGCTGTCGAACGCGGTCAAGTTCACTCCCGCGGGCGGACGTGTGTCGATTGCCATCGAAGTGACGAACGACACCGTCGAAGTGCGCGTCTCCGACACTGGCGCCGGCATCGATCCGGGATTCCTACCCCACGTCTTCGAGCGGTTCCGCCAGGCCGACAGCACGATGGCCCGCGGCGTTGGCGGTCTGGGCCTCGGTCTCTTCATCGCGCGCCACCTCGTCGAGGCGCAGGGCGGCCGCATCTGGGTGCAAAGCGACGGCCCCGGGCACGGCGCCACGTTCAGCGTCTCGCTGCCGGTGATTTCGTCGCATAAGTCGCTGCACGAACTGAAGCGCCCGGCGTCGCGCGATCGCGCGGAAAGGGCCGAAGCGCCGCCGGAGCTCGGCGGCATCCGCGTGCTCCTCGTGGACGATGAGCCCGACGCGCGAGAAGTCATGGCGTCGGCGCTCGAAGCGTGCGGCGCGACCGTGCTGTCGGTGGCCTCGGCGTCGGATGCTCTGCAGGCCTTGCAGGGCACGAGCGTCGATGTGCTGTTGTCGGACCTCGCCATGCCTGGCAAGGACGGCTACGAACTGATCAAGGAAATCCGCACGCAAGGGTCGGCGAGCTTCGCGGCGATTCCAGCGGCGGCAGTCACGGCTTCAGCGCGCGATGATGAACGGCAGCGGGCCCTGGCGGCGGGGTTCCAGATTCACCTGGCCAAACCCGTCAGGCCGCTCGCGCTCGCCCAGACGGTTGCTCAACTCGCCCGGCCGAACGCGCCGGATCCCCGTGTGGCGTTGACCTGAAGCGCGCTCAGCCGGTCGAACAGACCCTGCAGGAAGCGGCCGCTTTCGACGAGCGCCCGCAGCGATACCGACGATACCGACACCACCTGCGTATTCACCCGCGTCATCCAATCCGACAGCTCGATCTGCTGCAGCACCAACAGCTGTGAAACGTCGCGGATGAGGAGCGTCGCGACGGCGGTCTGCGGCAGCCGCAGGGGTCCGGGCGCGTCGCAGACGTAGAGCGGCGCTGGCGACCACCAGGCAATGCGCGAGGTGAGCAACTCTACGTCCCCGCCAGGGGCCTGCACGAGCAGGTGCGGGCGGGCGTCGCTGGCGAACAGCGACCGTAGGAAGGTGGCATCGGCCATGGTCTCGAAGTCGAAGGCATGCTCCGGCGGCCAGGGCTGTACGCCGGCCGTCAGCGGTCGCCCGAGTGCCGGAGCAGGAATCCGCAGGCCGAGGGCGGTGCGCTGCACGGGGATTTTGGCGTCGTTCATCGCGATGGTGAACACCCTGACCACTGGTGACCCGTGCGACTGAACCGTTTCAGAGGCCGCCGTCCGCGGTTGCGGCGGGTCAGGCATTCTGGTACACACCTCGGATACCTCGCTCGTCATCGGTCGGAGTGGCAATGGCCGTGCGGAGAATCCTCAGCATCTTCGTGACCGGGATGTTCCTCTCGTCGGTCCCGCCGGCCGCGGCGCAGAATCGAGACATGGGCGGCGTCGGCCTGACGGTGTTCACGGAGGAAAGCTTTCGCGGACGGAACGCCACCCTCCTCGACGACGCTCCTAATCTGCGATCGATTGGCCTGAACGACAGCATCTCGAGCCTTCGGGCCGGGCCTGGAGAACGGTGGGAAGTTTGTGACGACGCGGACTACCGCGGGCGCTGCCAGGTCTTCTCGGGAAGCGAATCGAACCTGCGCGACCGTGGATGGAATGACACCATCTCGTCGGCCCGCCGGCTATCCGGCGTGCCACCGGGAGGCGGCAGCCGGGGTGGCTTGATTCGAAGCCTCGAGCTGTACGCGGGGGCACATTTCTCGGGCCCAAGCCGCACGCTGAACGGGCCAGTCTCGGACCTCGGGCGTCTGCAGTTCAGCGACCGCGCGATGAGCTTGCGCCTGCCGTTCGACCAGGCGTGGGAAGTCTGCGACGATACGGCGTATCGCGAATGCCGCGTGGTCAGCCGCAACTGGCCGGACCTTCGCGATCTCGGTCTCGCGCAGCGGATCACGTCTGCGCGGCCGTTCAACGTTGGACGCGGCGGTGGCATTTCCCCGCTGCCGTCGCCGCGGCAGCGTCTGGTGCTCTACGACCAGCCCCGCTTTCGCGGTCGCAGTGTGGAGGTCACCGACCCGACGCAAGTTCTGAGTGACTTCATGAATCGGGCGCAGAGCCTGGAGCTAGCCGGTGGCGCGTGGGAGATTTGCGATCAAATGGACTTTGGCGGGCGCTGCGTCGTCGTCAGTCGAAACGTCGACAACCTGGCCAGCCTCGGCATGCAGAGGCGCGTGATCTCGGTTCGGCCAGCGCCCGCCTTACCCCGCTGAGCGGAGAGTGCTGTGAGCAGGAGTCCCCGTCCAATGCCCTCGACGCTGGCCGTGGCCATGGCGCTGCTGATGAGCGCTGCCGGCGCCGCGCAGCAGCGGGCTCCGCGGCTGTCCGGAACGGTCGTCTACCGCGAGCGCGTTGCGCTGACGACCGAGGCCGTCCTCGAGGTCACGCTGGAAGACACGGCGAGGACTGATGGTCCGGCGACGATCGTCTCCAGGCGTTCGATCGAGAATCCAGGGCAGGTCCCCATCGCCTTCGACCTGCCATACGACCCGGGTCCCATCATCAGCGGCCGCCGCTACGCCGTCCGCGCCCGAATCATCGATCGCGGCGTGCTGGCGTTCATCTCCACACAGGCCTATCTCGTCGATCTGGAGGCGCCTCCTCCTTCGTTGACCATTCTCGTTCAGGCCGTGCGAGCGCCCGCTGCCAGCGCACCCGAAGCGGTCGTCGAGGACGTGGATTGGGTCCTTGCGCAGGTGTTCGGACGGGCCGTACCGTTCTCGGTCGACACCATGGACGCGCGACTGCGCCTCGTGAAGGCGCAGCAGCGTGTGCAGGGATCCACGGGTTGCAACAATCTCGTCGGGTCTTACGAGCGGCGCGATTCGCGCCTCGTCTTCAAGGGCGTGGCTGCCACTCGGATGGCCTGTGCCCCACCGACGATGGACCAGGAGACGTTGGTGCTGAAGGCACTCGAGGCGACGGCATCGTGGCGCATGGCGGATGGCAAGCTGGAACTGCTCGATGGGGGTGGAACGGTCGTGGCGCAGCTCGTCCCGCCGCGCTGAGGTCATCGGTTAGCCGAACAGGCGAAGTTCGGATGGCGGCTGGCGCTGGAGCCCGCGCTTCATCGCACGCAGCCGCTCGGCGCGCTCGATCATTCGGTTCAGGAGTTCGGTAATAGTCCAGAAGTGCGGCGCGGCCGACCAGAGGTAGAAAGCCATCGACCCGGGAAGCGTGTTGATCTCGTTGAAGTAAAGCCCGCCATCGTCGGCATCGATTAAGAAATCGATGCGCGAGATGCCCTCGCATCCGAGCGCTGCAAAGACCGTGGTCGCGTAGTCCTGGGCACGCTGCCTGAGCTCGGCGGGGAGATCGTCGGGGTCCAAGACGCGCAGCGCGCCGGCCATTCCTTCACTCGACCCGACGCTCTTGCGGCCCTGGCGCTTATATTTCTCGCTGAAGCTCAACGGAGAAGCCTGGGAGGTCACCGGCATTTCCGAGACCGACGCAACCGGCCGGTCCAAGCCGGCGACCGCGACGTTCAGCTCGAGCCGGTTCTTGATGAACGGCTCGATGAGGGCTTCAGAGTCGTACTCGAAGACCTTGAGCACACCGGCGACGAGCTCATTCGGCGTACCCGCGGTCGAGACGCCGGCACTCGAACCGAGGTTGCACGGTTTGACGATGACCGGCCAGCCAAAGGCCTGTTCGACGTCGACAGGTATTTCGCGCATCCAGTCAGACCCGCGATCGAGGACGCCTCGTCCACAGGACCGCCATGGCACCACCGGCACGCCGGCCTGCATGGCGACCACCTTGGTCAGCCGCTTGTTCATGCCGATGGCCGACGCAGTAACACCGCAGCCAACGTAGGCGCACCCGGCAAGCTCCAAGAGTCCCTGGATGCTCCCGTCTTCCCCATAGGTGCCGTGCAGAACCGGCAGGAACACGTCGACGTGCACACCATCACCAGAGAAACCAGTGGTCCCGGAGACGGGCCGCAGCGTCGATGCGCCAAATCCAGGCGCCAGGGCCACCTCGGTCAGCCGCGAGCGATCGGGGCCGCCACCCTTGAACGATTCCGTATGCCAGAGGTCGTCGCCCAGCCACCACCGCAACTGCTGATCGATGTAGACCGGGACGGTCGAGAACCGCTCCGGATCGAGGGCCTGTGCCACCTGCAGGCCGCTCACGATGGACACGTCGTGCTCCAGCGAGCGCCCGCCGAACAGCACGGCAACCGTGCGGCGTGCCGGCGGCCGGACATCGGTCATCGGCGTGCGGCTCCCGCGGCGCTGGCGGTCCAGAAGACGCCCTCCGAAGGTTCGTACAGATCGGGCAAGTCGTTCTCGAGAATCACGGCATCGCCGTCGTGCACGTGATCCTTGATCCAGGCGAAGGCGTCAGTTCGTGTCGGAACCGCGACGAGCCGATCCGATCGGCCTGCGTCGCGATGGCCGGCGACGAAGGCATCGTGGTTCGTCTCGGATACGACCAATGTGTTGTCACAGACGTCGGCGGCTGATTTCGAGAGCGCCTGATTGACTTCGGCCTGCATCGCCCCCAGCTCGATGACACCTGGCGTCACGAGCACCCGGTGCTGCGCCGGCAGCGCTGCGGCGACTTCGAGCGCCGCTCTGAAGCCCATCTGGTTGGAGTTGTAGGCGTCGCGAATCCAGGTGATGCCTCGATCTTCGACCACCTCGAGCCGGTTCGACACAGGCTTCAAGGTGCGAAAGGATGCGACGATCACTTCGGGATCGACGCCCAACGCGAGCGCCAGCGTGAACGCTCCGGCGAGATTCAGGATGATCGGCCGGCCGTGGATCGGGGCGAAGCACGCGTACTCGCCGCTCCGGGTGTTCAGCACGAACGACGTGCCCTGCCGCGTGAACTCGACCTTCGTCAGCATCGTGTCCAGATCCTCA
>Ga0111538_10006620_pt1 | contig 15660 bp, 12 predicted proteins | sample SoiMethybrSBSTD1_FD_79669 | JGI IMG/M metagenome (GOLD analysis project Ga0111538, IMG submission 79669) | Bulk soil microbial communities from a Populus tree surrounding site in Tennessee, USA - Soil MetaG P. TD hybrid SBSTD1 (version 2)... | ecosystem: Environmental > Terrestrial > Soil >...
ACCGCTTTCGTAAAGCGGGGGTTACGAGTTCAAATCTCGTCTCTGGCTCCGGTTCAACCGAGTCGTCAAGTCGCGGGGAGCTGTGCACGGCCTGCGGCGCCCTCGAAGCGGCCGAGCGCAAGGCCGCTCGGCCACGGGCGCCTCGCGCTCGGTGCTCTCGCGCCTTCTACTCCTCGCTCGCCAGGCATCTCGCCCGCAGCCTTCTGCTCGCTCCGCTGACGCCCTCTCTCTCTTCTTGTTTCTCCGCGTTCTCCGCGGTTCGCTCTCTTCTTCTTGCTTCCTGTCGCGAGATGGATCACCGAGCGATCGACCCGGAGGCTCGCTCTCTCGTAGCGTGATGCGATGCGGCGGGTGATCCTGATCGACGTCATGGACACGCTGGTCCAGGAGCCGTTCTTCGAGCGCGCGCCGCGCTTCCTCGGGCTCACGCTCGACGAGCTCATGCAGGCGAAGCACCCGACGGTGTGGGCGGAGTTCGAGTGTGGAGAGATCGACGAGCCAACCATGCTCGCGCGCTTCTTCCGCGACCAGCGGCCGTTCGACGGGGCAGGACTCAAGCACGCGCTGACCTGCGACTACCGCTGGGTTCCGGGCATGGAGGCGCTGCTCGCCGAGCTCGCGGCGCGCAGTCACGAGATCCATGCGCTATCCAACTACCCGCACTGGTACCGGCTCATCGAGGAGCAGCTGGGGCTCGAGCGTTACCTGTGCTGGAGCTTCGTCTCCTGCGACACGGGCGTGCGCAAGCCCGACGCGCGCGCGTTCACGGGCGCGCTGGAGACGCTGGGCGCGGAGCCCGGGCAGTGCCTGTTCATCGACGACCGCGAGGCGAACTGCGCGGCGGCGCGCTCGGTGAAGATCGATGCCATCCTCTTCACGGGCGCGCACGAGCTCGGCCTCGAGCTCGCGCGCCGCGGGCTGCTCGGGAGCGAGCGATGAGCGTCTGGCTCGTGACGCTGCTCGCGCTGGCCGTCGACTGCAAGAAGTGTCAGGACACCGGGCTCGCACCCTGCCCGTCCCTGGCGAAGCACGCCTGTGCCGACGAAGTGGCGCGCTTCTGCTCGATCGCCAGCGCCTGTCCCGTGTGCGCGGGCACGGCGCGCGTTCCCTGCGACCGGTGCGACAAGGACCCCGGACCCGAGAACGAGGCCGCGAAGGAGAAGAACCTCGCCTGGCTCACCGCGACGCGCGCGGCCGTCGAGCCGACGATGGGCCGCGAGCTCGCCCACGCGGCGAGCGCGCACTTCCTGCTCACCTACGACGTGCACGAGCTGGACAAGAAGGGCGTCACCACGGTCCACGACGGGATGCACCTGTACCTCGCGCGCAGCGAGGAGCTGTGGACGCGCTTCGCGCGCGACCTCGGCGCGAAGGACGAGGACTTCTCCGCGCCGACGCAGGTTCTCCTGTGGGAGCGCCGCGACGACCAGGAGAAGGCCTCGCTCGTTTTCACGCGCCAGAGCTCGAAGACCGAGTCCAAGCTCATGGGCAAGGCGCCCGTGGTGAGCATCTTCTACGACCGGGCCTGGCTGCACGAGGAGCCGGAGCTGCACCAGGCGCTCGTGCACCAGGTCGTGCACTGCCTGCTCTCGAACGTGTGGGACGGCATCTGGCCCGGCAACATCCGCGGCGGCTGGCTGGACGAGGGGCTCGCCCACGCGTACGAGCTCGAGCTCTTCGGCGGCGTGCGCCACTACTGCTACGTCGAGTCCGACACGATCCTCGACATCCAGCGCGGCTCCTGGGAGCCGCCCGTGCGCACCGCGGTCGAGCGCGGCGAGGCACCGGGCTTCCTGGGCGTCACGAGCAAGAACACGGTGGAGCTCGCGCGCGAGGAGCAGCCCTTCGCGTGGTCCTACGTGGACTTCGTGCGCAAGCGCCATCCCGAGCAGCTCGGCCCGCTGTGCCGGGCCGTCAAGGCGCGCAAACCGCTGAAGGACGCGCTCCAGGAGACGCTGGGCGTCTCGCCCTTCGAGTTCGAGACGCGCTGGGAGTCCTTCGTGCGCGCCGAGTACGCGCTGAAGAAGCGCCGATGAAGGACCTCGCCGTGCTCCTCCGCGGGCCGCGTCGCGTTCTCATCGGAGTCGTGCACCTCGCGGCCACGCCCGGCGCGCCGCTCTTCGCCGGCTCGACGGCGGAGGTGCTCGAGCGCGCGCGCGTCGATGCCCGTGCCCTCGTGCGCGGCGGTGCGGACGCGCTGCTCGTCGAGAACCTCGGCGACGCGCCGTACTTCGCCGAGCGCGTGCCGCCCGAGACCGTGGCGACGCTGGCGCTGGCACTCGCGGCCGTTCGCGAGCTCGCGGAGGACCGGCCCGTGGGGGTCAACGTGCTGCGCAACGACGCGCGCGCGGCGCTCGGCCTGTGCGCGGCGACCGGCGCGTCGTTCCTGCGCGTCAACGTCCACACGGGAGCGATGGTCACCGACCAGGGGCTGCTCGAGGGGCGCGCCGCGGAGACGCTGCGCGAGCGCGCGCGCTTGTGCCCGTCGGCCCGCGTCCTGGCCGACGTGCACGTGAAGCACGCAACGCCGCTCGGGAACGAGTCCCTGGCGGAGGCCGCGGCCGACGCCGTCGAGCGCGGCCTCGCGGACGCGCTCGTCCTCAGCGGCGCGCGCACCGGAGTGCCCCCGGAGCCGGCGGAGCTCGCGGCCGTGCGCGCGGCCGTCGGATCGGCGCGCTTGCTCGTGGGCTCGGGCCTCGGCGCCGAGAACGCGCGTGCGCTCCTCGCCGTCGCCGACGGTGCGATCGTCGGCACCGCGCTCAAGCGCGGCGGATGCATCGGCGAGCCGGTGGACGAGCAGCGCGTCGCGCACCTCCGGGCCGTGATGGACGGCGCGGCGGCCGCGGCGCGCTGACCGCCGATCACTGTTCGGCGAGCAGGTCGTCGGGCGGCCCTTCGAGGAGCACGGTCAGGTCCGGCTGCAGCTCCTCGGGGAAACGCGGCCGCAGGCTCTCCAGCGCCCGTGCATCGCGCGTGCGATAGCTGCGCAGGAACTCGCGGTACAGCTCGGGGTGTGCGTTCAGGTGACTGCGGACGCGGCCGCGCGCCACGTTGTGATCGCACTCGGCGAGCCAGCGCCGGTACGCATCGGTCCCCTGGTCTCCGTCGAGCCGGTAGATGCAGAGGATCGGGGCGCCCTGGACGACGACCTGGTGCACCGGGTGCGTCGTGCGGCGGATCTCCGCTGCGAGAGGGCTCGTGGTACGGCCGACGAGCACCATCAGTTAGAGCGGGAACGTCGCGTCGCCGCGCTCCTCCCCGTCCAGGAAGTGGATGTCGGGGCGCAGTCGCACCGGCGCTGCCGCGCGCGCGATGAAGCCCGGGAAGGGCGCGACGAGCGTGGCTCCGGGCTCGGCGTGCGCGCCGAGCCACGCCAGTCCCTGCCAGTAGCTGTTGCCCCAGAAGTCGAAGGCCTGCGGCACGCCGCGCGCTCGCGCGCCGCGGAGACCGCCGATCAGGGCGTTGAAGTAGGTGACCTGGTTGGGGTGCGTCTCGACGACACGCACGATCGACGGGACGAGCGCGACGAGCGCGATCCCCGTCGCGCTCCAGGCTGCTGGCAGCCGAGCGCAGAGGAGCGTGTGCAGGGCGGTGGCTCCCAGTCCCGCGAGCAACGCCAGCATCGGCAGGAACTCGAGGAAGTGGCGAACGCCGTCGAAGCTGCGCATGCCCGGGACGAGGTTGCGAGCGATGGGCAGCGCGAGCCCCACACCGAGGAACAGGCGCACGTCGCGCGGGACCACGCTCCAGCACGCTCCGACGAGACCCAGGATCAGGGTCGCGAGTGGCGTGGTCCACAGCACCGCGAGCGGACCGGCCCACGAGACCGAGGTGGAGAGCTCCTCACCGGGGACCGACCCATGGCGGCCCACGGCGAGCATCTGCGCGATCACGCGGCGCGGACCGTCGATCGGCTCGCTCCAGTACGCCGGAGACAGCGCGTAGTACGCGGCGAGGAAACCGGCGCAGGCCCAGCCGAGCCCCGCGCGCGACGGGCGCAGTCCGCGCTCGCCGACACGCCGCGCGCGCCACGTGCTCAGAGCGACGAACACGAGCAGCTGTGCGGGCAGGAACAGCGCGTTCGGCTTCTGCGCCAGCGCGAGACCCACGAGCGCTCCCGCGCCGAGCCACGCTCGCGAGCGTCCGCTCTCCAGCGCGTGCAGCCCCGCCAGCACGGCCAGCGTGTAGAAGCAGCACTCGGGCGCGTCCTTCAGGTTGCTCGCCGCATGCCCGAAGAAGACGGGCGCGGCCGCGAGCGAGCCGGCGCTGACGACCGCGGCCAGCGTCCCGAACCGGCGCGCGGCGAACGCGCTGACCGCGAACACGAGCAGCGCCGTCGTCAGCGACGCGGGCACGTGGTGCGCGGCCATCGCGGGGACGAGGTGGAGCTCGGTCCAGAGGAGCCGGCACGAGAGTCCGGAGAGCAGCGGAGCAACGGGCCAGATCCAGTGCGCCGGATAGCGGCCCACCGAGAAGTCGGGGTGCGGCTCGCGGACGCGCGGCGCGGGCTCGAGCACCATCGCATCGAGGAAGCGACGGTCCCCGGTCTCGAGGTAGCCGAGGAGACGCTCCCCGTAGGGATAGTCGCCCTTCACGTGGTCCCACGTCGGGCCGTAGTCGCCCAGCACGGAGAGCGTCGGCACGAGGTAGGCGAGCGCGAGCAGGAGCGACAGACGGAGCGGGCGAGTACACGGACGGATAGGCAAACTTCCCACGGCAAACCCCCGTGGGAATGCTAGCGCACTTCGCCGGCGCGTGGGGACCGAGGCGCGCTCGGCCGCTCAGTCCTCTGCGTCCTCGTCCTCGTCGTCCTCGCCCCCGTAGCCCAGCGCATTCAGCGCGGACTCGTCGGCGCGGTCGTGCGGCGGCTTCGCCGCCGCGATCGGCGGGTCGCCGAGGCGCGCGAAGGCGTGGTGGCGCTCCGTGAGCGTGCGCACGCAGTCCCCGAGACCCGGCGCGAGGTCGTGCTCCTCGCGCGGATCCGCGGTGACGTCGAACAGCTGCGCGCGCCCGTCGGCGACGATCAGGCGGTGCGTGCCGTCGGTCGCACCCCAGCTCCCGCGCAGGAACTGCGGCAGCGTGCGCCGGGGCGAGAGCGTGCCCGAGACGAGATCGATGCCGCGTGACGACGGCTCCGCCACGCCGAGGAACGCGAGCACGGTCGGCGCGAGATCGAGGTGCGACACGGGACCGCTGCGCGTGTGCGGCTCGCGTGCTCCGCCGGGCGGACGTACGAGCAACGGCACCTGCACGAGCTCGCGGTGCAGGTGCTGCCCGTGCGAGAAGAAGAACCCGCGCTCGCCGAGCGACTCGCCGTGGTCGGCGGTGAACACCACGAGCGCGCGCTCGAGCTCGCCCGTGGCTCGCAGGTGCCCGAGCAGGCGGCCGAGCTCGCGATCGAAGAAGCGGATCTCGGCCTCGTAGCGCCGCCGGTAGACGGCGGGACGACGCTCGTCGTCGACGGCCTGGTACTCGGGCAACGTGCCCGCGCCGCGCTGGTCGGTGCCGACTTCGAGGCGCGGTTCGCCGTCGGTCGCACCGTCCTCGGCGCCGAGGCAATCGGCGGGCGGCGTGTAGGGCCCGTGCGGATCCTGGTAGTGCACCCACAGGAAGAACGGACGCGCGTCGCTGCGCGCGTCGAGCCAGGCGATCGCCGCGTCGGTCGTCGCCGGCGCGAGTCGCTCCCGCAGGTCCGGACGGGCCGGCTCGAGCGTGTCCATCCGGTCGTCGAAGTGCGCGAAGCCCTGCTGCACGCCCGCGCCGGGGAGCTCCGGACGACGGCGCAGCACCCAGTTCGACACGATCGCGGCCGTGTCGATGCCGCGCGCCGAGAGCCGCTCCGCCAGCGTCTCGGCCTCGGGCGCGAGCACCTGGCGGTTGTCCGAGAGCCCGAGCTCCTCGGGCGGCCGGCCCGTGAGCAACGCGGCGAGCGCGGGCCCCGTGAGCGGCGCCGTGGACCAGGCCGTGTCGAACACCAGGGACTCCTGCGCCAGCGCGTCGAGGTTCGGGCTCGTCGCGCGCGGGCAGCCCATGAAGCCCAGGCGATCCGCGCGCAGCGTGTCGCAGGTGATCAGGACGACGCCGCGCGCCGGCGCCGCGGGGCCTCCGCACGCGGCCGCGCACGCGAGCGCGAGCAGGAACGGGACGCGGCCACCCATGTGCCCACGATACTGTCGGCGCGAAGCGCAGGTCACCGGGCCAACTACGCGCGGTCGCGGCCGTAGGCCAGCGGAACCTGGACGGAACCCGGCCCGGGGAGAGAAGATCCGCCCGGCCCACACCCCACGAGAACCCCATGTTGCTCCTTCCGTCGATCCTCGGGTTGCTGCTCGGCGCCCCTCCGCAGAAGACCGCGGCGGCCGGGGACCCGCTCCCGACCGACGCCAAGCCGCAGGTGACGCGGGCGGAGCTGGAGCACCACGTGCGCTTCCTCGCGTCGGATGAGCTCGCCGGCCGGGCCTGCTTCACCCCCGGGACGCAGCGCGCGGCCGAGTACCTCGCGCGCGCTCTCACCGCCTACGGTCTGGAGCCCGCCGGCGACGGGGGCACCTTCTTCCAGGCCATCGACGCGCGACGCCTGGAGTTCACCGCCGCGCCGCGCCTGCGCTGGACGAACGACGCGGGCGAGGTCGCCGAAGCGGCCCTCGGCGTCGATTTCGACCTCGAGCTGCGCGGTCGCGCGCGCTCGACCGAGATGCTGCCGGTCAAGTTGTTCTTCGACTACACGGCCGATCGCCTGCCGAAACAAGGCGACCCCGCGCAGGCCGTGTACTTCGGCGTTGGCCCGACGGCGCGCGCAGAGTACTTCGAGCGGCTGGGCATCACCGACCTGCGCGACTGGGGCCTCGAGCTCGACGTGGACGTCGGGCCCAAGGGCTACGAGCAGGGCAAGCCGCGCGAGATGCCCGGCCCGCGCGTGGCGTCGGTCGGCGCCGCGGACGGCTGCGAGCGCGTCGTGCTGCGCGGCGAGCTGCGCCGGCAGCTCGAACGCGGCAAGCTGACACAGCTGCAGCTCGTGGTCGAGGAGAGCGAGAACCCGCTCGTCGAGCGCAACGTGCTCGCGCGCATCCGCGGCGCGGGTAGCGCGGAGCACCCCGAGCTCGCGCAGGAGGCCGTCGTCCTGATCGCGCACTACGACCACCTCGGCGCCGGCGGGCGCAAGAAGCAGAAGAAGGACGAGGGCGGCGACCAGATCTGCAACGGTGCGGACGACAACGCGTCGGGCTGTGCCGCGCTGCTCGAGCTCGCGCAGGCCTATGCCTCAGGACCGCGTCCGGCGCGCACGCTCGTCTTCCTGTTCACGAGCGGGGAAGAGACCGGCGGACTGGGCATCCACCAGTACATGGCTGCGCCGGCCGAGCCGCTCGACCACACGGTCGCGAGCCTGTGCCTGGAGATGTTCGGGCGACCGGACCCGGAGATCGGCGGCGCCGGCAAGCTGTGGCTCACGGGCCACGAGCGCACGAACCTGGGCCCGAGCTACGAGTCCCGCGGGCTCGCGATCGTCGCCGATCCGCGTCCCGACCTGAAGTTCTTCCAGCGCTCCGACAACTACGCGCTCGCCCTGGCGGGCGTCGTCTCGCAGTCGCTGTCGAGCTTCGGCTCGCACGCGGACTACCACAAGCCGTCGGACGAGGCGGACACGCTGGACTACGCGCACCTCGAGGCGGTCACGAACGTGGCGCGCACGGCGGTCGACCCGCTGGCCGACGGCAGCCTGAAGCCGGAGTGGATCGAGGGGCGGCGCCCGCGCAAGCCCCAGGAGCTGGGCCAGACGTCGCCCGAGGAGCAGCGGCGCCGCGTGCTGCGCGAGGCGCGTGACAAGTCCGCTCCGAAAGAGGAGTCCGGCGAGGAGGAGCCGAAGAGCGAGCGCGACGGCTGAGCTACTCCATCTCCGATTCTGCGCGTCCCGCGAGGAATCGCCGAGATGTAGTGGCTCCCGCGGCCGCATGGCCGCGGCCGGCGCGTCAGCGCCGTGCGCCGCAGACAACGTCGCGCCGCTCGGGGCGCGACAGGATCGGCGCGTAGGGCCGCTTCTCCAGGTGTGCACCCGGCAGTGCAGTGATCTCCGGCCTCGGGTTGCGGGCGACAGCCCGCGCTAGGAGCTCGTGAGAGAATCCCCCGTGCTGCCTTGCAGGCGGCGGGGGATTCCAAGCTCGGAGAGCTACCGCTCTGTCGGCTTCGCGGCCACGGTGACCGCCGGGTCGAGGACCCGGCAGTAGAGGCCGAACTCGCCGCTCTTGTTCTGGACCTCGAACACGAGGCGGTTCCAGCCAGGCGCGAGCGGGAGCTCGAGGAGCTTCTCGAGCGGGTGCGCGCCATGGCGCTCGCGGCTCTCGTACACGAGCTCCTCGCCGAGCCAGACGCGGCCCTGATCGTCGGTGCCGAGACAGCACGCCACGCGGCGCGCCGCGTCCGCGTGGAGCCAGACCTCGGCGTACGCCCGCGTCTCGTCCGCGGACTCGTCCGGCGCGGCGAGCTGGGCGAGGTCGAGGAACCCGTCCTCGGTCGCCGCGAGCTCGCGCCACGCGCGCGCCTTCCCGTCGCGGCCGGTGCCCGCCGCTCCGCTCGCGAGCGGCGTCGGCGAGGCCTGTTCCTCGACCGGGAGCAGACCGACGACCGACCACGTGCGGACCTGCGTGCCCTGCGCGAGCTCGAGGAGCTCGTCCGCGTGGCGGCGCAGGAGCGCGTCGCCGAAGCGGCGCGAGTACTCGAGCAATCCCGGTACGGCGAGATCGCGCCGCGCGGCCACCAGCGCGCGCAGGCACAGCGCCGCGAGGTACGGGTCCTTCGTGTCGGAGGTCCACACGCGCTCGAGCAGCGCCGTGTTGCCCGCGACGGCGCAGCGCTCGCTCGTGCGCAGCGCGGCGAGCCGCACGCCGCGGTCGGCGGACTCGAGCCCGTGCTGGATCAGCACGGCTCCGAACGTGCCGCGCGGCACCGCCGCCAGGGCCAGCACGCGCTCCTCGGGACCGAGCGTCTCGAACCACTGCTGCGCCTCGTAGGGCGTGCGCCGGGCGGCGAGCTCGGCCGCGATGCGCTCGCGCGGGCTGACCCAGCGGCCGTCGCCGTCGCCGTCGATCCAGACCGGGTTCGCGATGCACAGCGGCAGCGCCGGCTGCGACTCGCTGACGAGGATCGGGTCGAGCGCGTCGTCGCCCTCGACCAGCAGCGCGACCCACGCGTCGCGCGGCCCGGAGAGCTCGGGTTCGGAGCGCCGGCCGTGGCGCTCGCAGGTGCCGAGCAGGCACAGCTCGACCGTCTGCTCGAGGCGCAGCGGCGTGCGCGCGGGCGGCACGGCGATGGTCTGGACGCGCTCGCCGTTCACGATGACCTCGACACGGTCGACGTCGATCCACGAGGCGGCCTGCACGCGCAGCGAGAGCAGCGCGTGACCGTCCTTCGCGCGCACGTCGCCGCCCATCGGCACGCCCTCGACGGAGTACTCGACGAACGGCCCCGTGGTGGTGATCACGCGCCGCCCGCGCACGGCGGCGGCCACGGCGGCGGGGTCGATGCTCCCCGGATCGTCGGTGGCGCTCGCCACGTAGTTGCGCGGATAGCCCGCGAGCTCCTCCTGGACCGCGTGCGAGTCGGAGTTGCCGACCGCGGCGTAGCGCTCGCCGAGGTTCAGCAGGTGGAACCAGTCGCGCAGCACGGAGTGGCGGTTCTTCGACGTGTCCACGCCGTCGGCGATCGGGTCGAAGTAGCCCCAGCCCACGTTCTCGTTCAGCACCTCGATCGAGTCGAAGGCCGGCGAGTAGCTCTTTCCGCGGCGGATGCCGTCCACGGGATCGAGCCCGGCGTACGCGAAGTAGTCGATGCCGTCCCAGCGCGGATGGTTGAGCTGGATGACGGGGCGCAGTCCATTCGGCCCCTGCGGCTCGGCCATGAGCCGGAAGAGCTCGTTCGCGTCGGAGAGCTCGGCGTCGACCGGCGTGCGCGCGGGATCCAGCGGGAAGGCGTTGAAGTGCCCGATGGGGGTCGAGACCTCGTTGCCGGTCACCGTGGTCACCTCGGCGGCGGCGGAGAGCTCGTGCACCGTCGGCCCGTAGTCGGTGAGGTGGTTGTGATCCGTGGCCACGGCGAACTCGAGGCCTTCGCCGAGGAACGAGAGCACGCGCTCGAGCAGGTTCGCGTCGCCGTGACCGGAGTAGGTCAGCGTGTGCAGGTGGAAGTCACCGCACACCCAGCCCTTCGTGTCGACCTCGTGCGCGAGCGAGGGGCTCCACGTGACGGCTTCACCGGGGCGGACGTCGATGTCGGTCTTGCCGAGGCCCCACTCCGGTCCGTGCGTGGCATAGACCGTGTAGCGTCCGACGGGCACGGTGATGCGCCCCCGGCCCGAGCGCGAGTAGACGATGTTCTTGCGCGCGGCGAGCTCGCGGGGCGCCGCCTCCACGGCCGTGAACAGCGTCGGGATGCCGCCGCCCTCCGGGACGAAGGTGAGCCGCGCGGGGAGCAGCGCTCCGCCCGTGGCGCGCACCTCGAAGGCGAGCTCGCCCGCGGGAACGTCGCCGGCCAGCGGCACGAGGTCGTCGCCCTCGCCGGTCCTCGCGGCCAGCGCGGCGAGGGCCGGGATCGCGAGCAGCGAGAGGATGCGCAGGACGCCGCGCGGCGAGAGCTCCATGGCCGGCCAGGATAGCTCCCGCGCGCGCGGCGGCTTCGCGAAGATGTCATTGGGGCGCGCGCGCCGTCCTGACTATCCTCGCGCGCCGATGACGGCGCCGACGAGCGAGCCCGTGGTGCTGACCCGCGGCCTGGTGAAGCGCTACGGCTCCCTCGTGGCGGTGAACGGCATCGACCTCGAGGTGCGCGCCGGGACGACGCTCGGGCTCCTCGGGCCCAACGGCGCGGGCAAGACGACGACGATCGAGATCCTCGAGGGCCTCAAGGCGCCGGACGCGGGCGAGGTGCGCGTCCTGGGCATGGACTGGAAGCACTCGGCCACCGCCATCCGTCATGAAATCGGCGTGCAGCTGCAGGCGACCGAGTTCCAGGAGAAGCTCACGGTGCACGAGGTCCTGCGCATGTTCCGCTGCTTCTACCGGCGCGGACGCGAGCTGGACGAGATCGTCTCCTGGATCGGCCTGGAGGAGAAGCAGAAGAGCCGCGTGGGCACGCTCTCCGGGGGCCAGAAGCAGCGCCTGGCGCTGGGCTGCGCGCTGCTCTCGCGCCCGCGCGTGCTGTTCCTCGACGAGCCCACGACCGGGCTCGATCCGCAGGCACGCCGGCGCGTGTGGGAGCTCGTCGAGGCGTTCGTGGCCGAGGGCGGGACCGTGCTGCTCACCACGCACTACATGGAGGAGGCCGAGCGCCTGTGCGACGACCTCGCCATCGTGGACCAGGGCCAGGTGATCGCGCGCGGCTCACCGCGCGAGATCGTGGCCTCGCTGGGGGCGGAGAGCGTCGTGGAGTTCGAGCTGGACGGCCAGGATCCTGCGCTCGTCCCGCGCGACGAGCTCGGCGCCCTGCCGGGCGTGCGCGCCGTGCGCTTCGAGAAGCAGCGCGTGGTGCTGTCCGTGACGCGCTCCCAGGAGGCGATCGCCGGGCTGTTCGCGATGGCGGAGCGCCGCGCGCTGCCGCTCGCCGACCTGCGCACGCACCGCGCGACGCTCGAGGACGTGTTCGTGACCCTCACCGGCAAGCACCTGCGCGATGAATAGCCTGCGGGAGCTCTACGAGCTGACGCGCGTGCGCGTGCTGCTCTTCGTGCGCGAGCCGGACGCCATCTTCTGGGTGTTCGTGTTCCCGCTCGTCCTCGCGGCGGTGCTGGGCTTCGCGTTCCGCTCGCGCGGCGTCCAGCCCGCGCGCGTGGGCCTGGTCGCGGGCGCGGGGGCCGAGGAGCTGGCCGCGGTGCTCGCCACGGACCCGCACGTCGAGCTCGTGCGCTTCGCCGAGCGCGCGGAGGCCGAGCACAAGCTCGCGCGCGCGGCCGTGGACCTCCTCGTCGAGCCCGACGGCGCGGCGCCGCCGCACCTGACCTACGACGAGCAGCGTCCGGAAGGGGAGAACGCGCGCATCCGCGTGCGGCGCGCGCTCGACCTCGCCGAGCACGGCGGGACCGGCGCGGAGGTGCGCGAGGACGCGGTGCGCGAGAAGGGCTCGCGCTACCTCGACTTCCTGTTCCCGGGCCTGCTCGGGATGAACCTGATGGGCACGGGCATGTGGGGCATCGGCTTCGCGATCGCCGACCTGCGCCGGCGCAAGTTCCTGAAGCGGCTGCTCGTCACACCGATGCGCCGCTCCTCGTTCTTCCTGTCGTTCATCCTCGCGCGCCTCGTGTTCCTCGTGCTGGAGCTCTCCGTGCTCGGGCTCTTCGGGCGCTGGATCCTCGGCGTGCCGCTGCGCGGCGGGCTGGTGACGCTCGTGCTCGTCACCCTGCTCGGCGCGTTCGCCTTCGCCGGCGTGGGCATCCTCGTGGCCTCGCGCGCGCGCACCATCGAGGCGGTCTCCGGGCTGATGAACCTGGTGATGATGCCGATGTGGCTCGGCTCGGGCGTCTTCTTCAGCTACGAGCGCTTTCCCGCCGCGCTGCAGCCGCTGCTGAAGCTCCTGCCGCTGACGGCGCTCAACGATGCGCTGCGCGCCGTGTACCTGGACGGCTCGGGTCCGCTCGAGATCGTCGGCCGTCTGGGGCTGCTGTTCGGGTGGGGCCTCGCGACGTTCTTCGTCGCGCTGCGCATCTTCCGCTGGGAATGAGCGCGCTTTGCGGTCAGCGCGGACGGATCTGCGTCCGCGGCTGGATCGCCGTGGGCGGCCGCTGGCGGAAGGCCGTGCCGCCGGTGGAGGCGTTCTGGAACGCGACGGTGAACGCGAAGCGGCTGCCCTGACCCGGTTGCGTCTCGAAGGAGAGCTCGCTGCCCATCGCGCTCACCTGCGCGCTGGCCTGCTCGACGGGATCGCGCAGCTGCGCGGCGTCGCCGGTCGCGGCGGCGGCGAGTCTCGCCTGCAGGTCCTGCTGCTCCTTGAAGGCGATTCCGGGGCCGGTGTCGGCCACCTCGAAGCGCAGCTTGAAGGCGCCGATGTCGGGCGGACGGTTCACGCGCAGCGCCACCGAGCCCCGCTCGGTCGCGCGGAAGGCGTTGCGCAGCAGCGAGTCCAGCGCCTGGTAGAGCTGCACCGGATGCCCGATCAGGCGCGAGGGGATCCCGTCCGGGAACACCATCGAGAACTCGATGCGGCGTGATTGCGCGACCTTGCGCGCGGGCTCCACGAGCTGCTGCAGGAGCAGCGCGAGCTCGAACTCGACCGGGTTCTCCACGGCGGGACGGACGGCGCGCGTGCCGTCCGGGCGACGCGCGTCCGGCACCGGCGGACCCTGCTCGCCGCGCGACTGCGCCTCGAGGCGCGCGCGCAGGAGCTCGAGCGAGCTCGCCACGGCGCCGATCTCGCGCGGGACGCGGCCGACGTTCAGGGGCATGGACCACTGTCCGCGTGCGAGGTTCTCGGCGCCGGTCTCGAGGAACGCGAGGCTGCCCGCGAGCCTGTCCGCGTAGGAGCGCGCCACCCACACCGCTCCCGCGACGAACGCGGCCGCGAAGAGCAGCGAGGCGAGCGCGAAGACCGCCTGGCGCCACAGCGGCGCGCCGGCAGGTCCGTCGACGACGACGAGCGCCGTGGTGGCGCCCCACGAGTCGAGGATCGGCGCGCAGGCACGCACGCCGCCGAAGACGTGGAAGGACACCGCCTTGCCCTCGAGCAGGGCCGGCGCCATCTCGGGCCGGTAGTCGAACTTCTCGGTCTTGTGCTTCGCGTCCGCACCGACCTGCATGACGACCTCGAGCGCGTCCGGACGCGCGGTCCCGGGCTGGGCCGAGAGCACCGTCTTGTCGGCCTTGGTGGCGCGCAGCGTGCGCACCGTCCCGGAGAAGCCGCTCGCGCGCAGCATCAGCTCGACGTTGGCCGACAGATCGGAGAGCCGCTTGCCCGGGTTGTCACCCAGGCCGGCGTGCGCGTCGCCGTCGAGCCACGGAGCAACTGCGGTGGCGACGGCGAGGGCGCGTTGCTCTTGCACCTCGCCATGACGCCGCGAGTCGAGCTGATGCGCGCACCACAGGAACACCAGCCCGAAGAGGCCGGCCACGATTCCGCTGCCGAGCACGAGCTGGGTCCGCACGCCGGACGGATCGGGGATACGACTCACGAGACGGTCGACGAACGCGGGACGGGGCAACATCCACCTACCTTTGAAGCCCGCCCGTCGGAAGGACGGCCATTCCTTCTTGAGGAAAGGCCCGGCGCACTCCGCGAAAACAGGCCTTTTACCCCCTGAAGCATCCTCGTTGACGTTCCACCGCCCGTCGGAGCGCGCCCGCTGGCCTGCGAACTTCGGGCGCAGGACACTACAGTTGGTGCGATGACGCTCCCCGACACCAAGCGCCTCACGGACTACGCCAGCTGCGCCGGTTGAGCGGCCAAGCTGCCGCAAGGCGAGCTCGCGCAGGTGCTGCGCGACGTCACCGACCGCCAGGACGCCCGCATGATCGTCGGACCCGAGTCGTTCGACGACGCCGGAGTCGTCGTGCTCGGCGCGAGCGAGGGCCTGCCGGCGAACGTACGCGTCGCGCTCGTGCAGACCGTGGATTTCTTCCCGCCCGTCGTCGACGACCCGCGCTACTACGGCGCGATCGCCGCGGCGAACTCGCTCTCGGACGTCTACGCCATGGGCGGACGGCCGTTCACGGCGCTGTCGCTGGCGGGCTTCCCGCGCGGCTTCCCGGCCGAATGGCGGGCGGAGATCCTGCGCGGCGGCTACGAGAAGGTACGCGAGTCGGGCGCGCTTCTCTGCGGCGGCCACACGGTCGAGTCGGAGGTGCAGTTCGGCTACTCGGTCACGGGCCTCGTCGATCCGGCGCGCGTCGCGACGAACGCGGGAGCGCGCGCCGGCGACGTCGCCTACCTGACCAAGGCGCTCGGCATGGGCTGCATGACGACGGCCGCGAAGCAGCGCAAGATCGAGTGGTCCGACCTCGAGCCCGCCGCGCGCCAGATGGCCATGCTCAACGACAAGGCCTGCGCGGCGATGAATGCCGTCGGCGCGCACGCCTGCACGGACATCACGGGCTTCGGCCTCGTGGGCCACGCGTGGAACGTGGCGCGCGCCAGCAACCTGTGCTTCGAGGTCGACGTGGCGAGCACGCCGCTCTTCCCCGGCGCGCTCGAGCTCGCGCAGCGCGGGATCTTCTCCGGCGCGTCCAAACGGGGGCGCAACACGCTCGGAGCCGACGTCGAGATCGCGCCGGGCATCGAGGACGCGCGCGTGGGCCTCCTGTTCGACGCCGAGACCTCGGGCGGGCTGCTCATCGTGCTCCCCGAGGAGCGCGGCGACGCGCTCGAGCGCGAGCTCCGCGCGCGCGATCTCCCCGTGCACCGCATCGGGCGCTTCCAGCCCTTCGCGGGCAAGCGGCTCGCGCTGCGCTAGACGGACACGCTCAGGTCCGCAGCTTGCGCAGGAGGTGCTGGTAGAGGATCCAGCCCACGGCGAGGAAGCACACGATCGACACGCCCACGAGCAGGCGGTTGTGGAGCAGCACCTCGGCGCGCTCGCCGATGAACGTGGCCAGGAACGCGAAGGACAGCGTGGTCCAGGCCGACGCGACGGCGATGGCTCCGATGCCGGACAGGCGCGACAGGCCCAGGACGCGCGCCACGAAGGAG
>Ga0111538_10006621_pt1 | contig 15657 bp, 13 predicted proteins | sample SoiMethybrSBSTD1_FD_79669 | JGI IMG/M metagenome (GOLD analysis project Ga0111538, IMG submission 79669) | Bulk soil microbial communities from a Populus tree surrounding site in Tennessee, USA - Soil MetaG P. TD hybrid SBSTD1 (version 2)... | ecosystem: Environmental > Terrestrial > Soil >...
CCGTCCGTGACTTCGATAGCCGACGAGAGGAAATCGCGCGCGTCGTTGCCTGGCTGGATGCCGATGCACGAGCGGGAAGTGGACAGAAACTCGAGCCGGTCTGCCGCGATGCATCGCCGAGTGTCACCGCTCTGCAGGACACATTGCTCGACGTCTACGTCTATCTGCGATCGCGAGCTGCGGGAGTTCCGGAAACCGAAGCGCGACAGCGCATCGCCGACAGCCGCGATCGGCGTGGGCAAGCGCGATAAATGTTTTCCATCTCGAAATCCCCGTCCCCCGAAGACCGCCACTCGCAAGGAGTGACAGCGCGATGACTGAGACCGGCAGTACGGCCAATATCAGCCCCCGAACGCGACCCGTGCGGAGCGCCCTGTTTGCCGCGCCGATCTTCTGTCTCTTGTTCACGTCGATCAGTGCCGGGCAGAACGGATCGAACACCCAAGGCGCCTCCCAACCGCAGCAGGCCGCACAGCCGCCCGCGAATCCAACGCAGGAGATCGCCAGCGAGCAGCCTGCGGGCCCTGCGATCGAAGTCGGGCCGGCGCGGCTTCGCATCGGCGGCTATCTCGGCGTCACGGGGATCTACCGTTCCACCAATATCGGAGGCGGCGCCGGCACGAGCTTCGCCTCGATTCCATACGAGGACACGGCGCAGGGGAATGTCAGCGAAACGCGGCTCAGTGCGCAGTCATCACGCATATCCATTCGAGTAGACGCCGAGTTTCCGGAGCCGGACACGCGTTTTCGCAAGCTCTCGGGCTATTTCGAAATGGACTTCAATGGGACGACGCCGGGCACCGTGGCGGTCACGAGCACGAGCGTCGGGCTTCGCCTCCGGCAGGGATTCGCCGAAGCTCAGTATGGCGCGACGTGGTTCCTGGCCGCCGGGCAAGCCTTTACCCTGATGACGGCCCAGAAGGATCAACTCAGCATCTGGCCGTCGGACGTCGAAATGTCGCAGGCGATCGACACCAACTACCTGGCCGGCATGGTGTGGTCGCGGACCCCTCAAGTTCGTGTGACGTGGCGTCCGTCGAGCCGCATTAGTTGGGCGATGTCCGTGGAGAATCCCGAGCAACAACTTGGCAGGGGGTTGGTGACGTTGCCGAGATGCTGCGCGAGCGATATCGACGCCCAATACAACACCGGGGGCGACGAACTCAAGGTGCCCAACCTGATGCCGGACATTGTGAGCCGGGTCGCCTTCAACCCGGTCAAGCCTCTGCATGTCGACGTCGGCGGCGTGTTTCGCGTGTTCCGCCACACGATCGCGCCATACGATGACGATTTCAAGGCCGTGGGTGGCGGCGCGAACATCAACGCTCGGGTGAACGTCACCAGCAGCACCAAGCTCCTGGCGCAGAGCGCGTTTGGATCCGGCCTCGGACGCTACATCGGTGGGCTCGCACCCGATGTCGCGTTTCGACGCGACGGCTCGATCAGCACGATCGGCACAAGGTCGTGGGTGGGTGGGGTTGAGCAAACGCTCTCGCCCAGGTTGTCACTGGGTGGCTACTACAGCGGCGTGAACACCGATGACAGCTTCGATCTGGATAGCGACGGCGGTTACATCGGTTACGGATATCCCGGCTCGTCGAACTCGGACAACCGCAGTGTTCAGGAAGTCACCGGGACAGGGTCCTATCAGTTCCTGAAATCCACGGACCGCGGTTCAGGACAATTCAACCTGCAGCTGTCCTGGCTCCGGAGACAGCCCTCCTCGCAAGGAAGCGGACTGGCCTCGGCCAACGCCGTCATGTTCTTCGCCCAGGTTCGCTATAACCTGCCGTAATCAGACTGTAGCCACCGCAGGTCGCGCCACGACATTTAGTGAGTGCCTGACCACGCGCCGTCACCCGACTCGTGCGATCTGCCTTGTCCCACAAATCTCGCCAGAATTGCTCAATGTTTTGACGGTTTTTCCGTGGCGAAGCGGCACGTGCGTTGCTCCGATCCGGCAACTACGGCCCGAGCTTGAGCGCTCGTATTCGCGTGTTGACTATCGCTGCGCCTCGATCTGTACCGCCGGCGTCCACCTGCTCGGGCTCACGCTCCGAGTGGCCTGGGGGCCTGAAGAACAAGGTGAGTGAAAGTCGTGTCATGAGAGGGACAGGCACCAGCGGATCCACTCGTCGAGTCGATCGCCGGTGCGCTAGGAAACCCGTGCAGCCAGGAGAAACGTCATGTCCGAAAGAGAAGACCAGAGACCCGCGATGAACCCCGGCTCGACGGAATCAGTGCGAGACGCTGACCGTCAGGATCGGCTTGATGATCCCGCGGCTACCATGCCTTTGGAGGTTCCGGCCGGCTTCGACCGCCGGCGGTTCATCATGCGTAGCGCCGTGATCTCCGCGGCGGCGGTGTTGACCGGCTGCACGCAATCGGAGACCGAAAGCAAGGCGCCCGCACCCACACCCGCCGGCGCCGCGCCGGCAGGCTCCGCCCCAGCGCTGGACCCCAACCTGAACGTGGTGAAGAAAGGGCAGGGGCCGGTGATGACAGTGGTGGACGAGTTCTACAAGGTGGGGCCGGGGCCCTCGAGCTCGCACACGATCGGGCCGATGCGCATTACCTACGACTTCTACCAGCGCTGCACGAAGCTCCCGGCCGACCAGCTCGCGAAAGCGACGGGGCTCAAGGTGCACTTGTTCGGCAGCCTCAGCGCCACGGGACAAGGCCATGGCACGGAGCGCGCCGCGCTCGCGGGGCTGCTGGGCCAGGAGCCGGCCACCGTCGATCCCTTGTTTCTCGACAAGATGCGCGACGAACCCAATCAGTCGTTCCCGTTGAAGCTCGGCGACAAGACCTTCAATCTGACGCTCAAAGACGTCATTTACGACGCGACCAAAGGGGACTTTCATCACCCCAACACCATGACGGCCAAGCTAATGGCGGGCGACACCGTGCTCTACGAGCAGGAGTACTACTCAGTGGGCGGCGGCTTCATCGAGTGGAAGGGGTACGAGCCTCCCAAGAAGAACGCGCCGAAGTATCCCTTCAGAACGATGGAGGAACTGCGGAAGCACGCGGACAGCAACAAGATGACGATCGCGCAGGTGATGCTGGCCAACGAGATGTCGATCTCGGGCAAGAGCCAGGAGGAGGTCTATGCCTTCATCGACAAGATCACGGGCGCGATGGTGGCGATCGTGAAGTCCGGGCTCACCGTCCCGGAGGGCGTGCTGCCGGGGCCTATCAAGCTGAAAACCAAAGCGGGGACCGTCTACAAGCGCGCCATGGATGAGCCGTATCAGGCCGACCGCGGAATCGGCGCCGTATCGGCGTACGCCCTCGCGGGGTCGGAGGAAAACGCCCGAGGCCATCTCGTCGTCACCGCCCCGACTGGCGGGTCGGCCGGCGTCATGCCGGCGATTGTTTACGCCCTGGGCGAAGGCGGCCGCAAGCTGTCGCCGGCGAAAATCCGCGACGGCATGCTGGCGGCGGCGGCGGTCGGATACCTCTGCAAACACCACGCGACGTTGTCAGCCGCTGAAGGCGGCTGCCAGGCGGAGATCGGCGTCGCGTCGGCGATGGCTGCGGCGCTGGTCGCGACGGCGCACGACGCCGAGTCCCGCGTGGTCGAGAACGCCGCCGAATCGGCGCTCGAACATCACCTGGGGATGACCTGCGACCCGGTCGCCGGCTACGTGCAGATCCCGTGCATCGAGCGCTGCGCGTTCGGAGCCGTCAAGGCCTGGACTGCCTACGCAATTGCGAGCAACGAGGTCGCGTCCAGTCACCGCGTGAGCCTCGACCAAACCATCATGGCCCTGGCGGAGACGGCCAGGGACATGAACAGCAAGTACAAGGAAACGAGCGAAGCCGGACTCGCATTGTCGGTGACGCTCTGCTGATCGAACTCGAGTAATCGTGGCGGAGGAGGTCGTTTTCCTCCTCCGCCCGGAACCGGCGGTCCAGTCCAGCGGCGAAAGACAACTGCGCGGCCGATAGCCGCGGGAAAAGGTGAAGGTCAAATGAAGCGACTCATGGCGGTGATTCTGATGGTCGGTCTCGGGGCCTCGACCGCTCGAGCCCAACAGCCGGCACAGTCGTCGATGGAGGTCTACGGCTTTGCGATGCTGGACATGGGACACGACTTCAAGCAGATCCACCCGGACTGGTTCGACACATTGCGCCTGACCAAACTGCCGTCGGTCGAGGAGGAATTCGGCAAGGATCACAGCACCTTTTCCGGCGTGCGCCAGAGCCGCCTTGGGGTCAGGACGTCGACCCCGACGGCTCTGGGCGACCTCAAGACCACGTTCGAGTTCGAGTTGTTCGGCACCGGTGTGGACTCCGGCCAGACGACGTTCCGGCTGCGCCATGCGTGGGGTGAGTTGGGCAAGTTCGCCGCGGGCCAGTACTGGAGCCCGTTTACCGATCCCGACGCGTTCGCCAATCAGCTCGAGTACTGGGGGCCGACCGGCCTGGCGTGGTACCGCAACGTCCAATTCCGCTGGACCCCGGTGGCGGACGAGGACAACAACCTGATGTTCGCGCTCGAGCGACCAGGCGCCAGCGGCGACGGCGGCATCTACGCGGACCGTATCGAGCTACAGAACATCGACGCCCGCTTTGTGATCCCGGACATCACGGCCGCCTACAAGTCGACGCAGAACTGGGGATATGCGCGTGTCGCGGGTCAGCTGCGTGTGATCAAGTGGGACGACCTGCTCGACGACCAGTTGGATCTCTCGGGCAGCGCCACCGGCTGGGGCCTCAATTTCTCGACCAACCTCAAGGCCGGCAGCAAAGATGTCATTCGGGCGGCGTTTGTGGTGGGTGAGGGCATCCAGAACTCGATGAACGACTCGCCCGTCGACATCGGCATCCAGAACAACCCTTCGAACCCGGCCACCCCGTTCGAGGGCAAGCCACTGCCGATGACGGCCCTGAGCCTCTTCGTTGACCACTCGTGGAACGCGAAGTTCAGCTCGGCCGCCGGGTATTCCCGCCAGGATATCGACAACTCCAACGGGCAGGCCGCCAACGCCTTCAAGGCCGGCCAGTACGCGCTCGGCAACCTGCTCTACATGCCGGTGCCGAATGTGATGGTGGGGGGCGAGCTGCAGTGGGGACGCCGGACGCATTTCTCGGACGGATTCAGCTCCGACGGGCTCAAGCTGCAGTTCTCGTTCAAGTACAACTTCTCGGCCAAGTTTGGCGGCTAGTCGTCGGGGCGCGCGCGCACAAATCCTGTGCTTCGACACTCGTTTCCCAGAGGACCCCTCGCATGTCCCGACAGTGCCTGTTCGCGCGCTCCAACTCCGTCGGGCTGCCCCTCGCACTAACAGTGATGTCAGTCATGTTGCTCGCGAGTTCCGCATATGGACAGACCTCAGGGTCTCAGGCTGGCGACCCTGATAGCAGAGTCGCTGGCCTGCCAGGGACAGCAGCTGACACGGCGCCAGGCACGACGCCGGAAGCCGAGCCTCCAGCGCCTCCGGCCAACGCCCAGACTCAGCCGCCACCACCGAAGGACGAGCGTTACCGGGATGGAATGGTCATCTGGCAAACTCCCGACGACGATACAGTGCCTTTTCTACTGAAGTTCAACCTCAATACCCAATTCCGATATCTCAATACCCTTTCATCGGACGACACCTTCACCGATCATCTCGGCAATGTCCGCGACGTTCATGCGCGCCATGATCTGACGGTCAATCGCGCGATGTTCATCTTGAACGGCTACATATTTGACAAGAGGCTGATTTATAGCTACACCGTGTGGACGTCCGCCGGGGCTGCGTCAATCGTCACCGCCGGGAACATTGGCTGGCGATTCAATCAGGCCCTCTCGATCATCGGAGGTTACAACGGTGCTCCTGGCTCCCGATCACTTGTGAACTCGTTCCCATTCTTTACAGGCGTCGACAGGAGCATGGCGGACAATTTTTTCCGGCCCGGCTTCACCCAGGGAGTCTGGGCGCTCGGGGAACCCGTGAAGGCGCTGAACTATATGGCCTTCCTTGGCAACGGTCTCAATACGCTGAGTATCTCGGCCAACAAGATCGACACACATCTCCTGTTTTCCGGAAGTGTTTGGTGGGAACCGCTCGGTAACTATGGGGAACCCGGCAAGTCACGCAACATGTACGATGACTATTTTGCCTCCGACAAGACTCGTATTCGAATTGGTACGGCGTTCACGAGATCCAGGGAAGATCGTTTTTCAAATCTCGATCAATCGAGTCCGGAGAACACGTCCTTGTACAACTCCGACGGCGTGCTGACCTTCTCGACTGGAGCATTTGCGCCTGGAGTGACCGTCGACGTGGCCACCTATCGCCTGTGGGCGATAGACGGTGGCATCAAACGGAACGGGCTTGCGGTCAACGGGCAGTATTTCTTTCGTTGGCTGAACGACTTCGATGCTGACGGGCCGCTTCCGCTCGCATCGACATTCGACGACGGCTTTGAATTGTCGGCGAGCCAGTTTGTCATTCCTCGGAAGCTGATGGTGTATGGTCGCGGCTCCAAAGTCTTTGGACAGTTTAACGACTCGTGGGAGTACGCCGGCGGCGTCAAATGGCACTTCGTTCCGACTGAGCGCCTGTGGTTGAGCGCCGAGGTGATGCGCTATAACAAGGTTCCCTATAGCGGAGCCTTTACACCGTACACCGCAGGTATGACTGGCTGGGCGCCAATGCTTCAGGCGGTTCTCGCTTTTTGATGTTGGCAATGTCTCGTCGCCCACTCGCTCCCCGTTGGAGCTATCAATAGTCACGGAGGTCTCATGAACAACAAGAACGGACCGTTGCTCGTGCTCGTTGGCCTGATTTCCATATGGGCTGTGGTTGCTCCAGCCGAATCTCAGAACCAGGCGCCGCCAGTCGTGCCGCTGCCCCAGTCCGGGGTCCCTCAAGTCTTCACCATGGAGGGGAAGTTCGTGCGCGCCGCGTACAACAACGAAGGCTACGTCATCATGGGATACCAACCCGCCAACCGGTCGGTGGGTGAAGAGTGGATGCTGCTCGAGGTCGGCGTCACCGTGCGTGACAAGGTGCCGTCCTACACGATGAAGCGCGACGCGTTCTCAATTGAAACGCCTGACGGCAAGACCATTCCCCTCGCGACGATCCCAGAATTCCGGGCGGCGAATACCCAGGCGCTGCAGAATCGGGCGAAGGTCCAGCGCGATTCGATCGACTACTTTCCGCCGGGCGCGAACAGGGCGTGCCGGATGGGATTCTTCACCGATCTGTCGGATCGCGCGGCCGCGTGGGACCAGTTCGACGTGACTTCGGACCGCGCTTGTGCCGGGCGGCTCTATTTCCACGTGCCGGGCGGGATCAAGTACGGCCAGCATTGGCTCAACGTGAAGTTCGCGAAGAGTCTCGTGCGCGCACCCTTCCGCATCCTGACCGCGGACGAGGAGAAGACGTTCTCGAAGAACTACAAGAGCATCAGCCAGCAAGTCAAGGACGCCTTCAAACCGCCGTCAAAGAAATGAACCGGGAGGCGGCCGTATCAGAACGACCGGCGAGTATAGTTTTGTGCGACGCGTGGAGACTCAGTGACGCAAACCATACTCCGCTGTGCGGCCGCCGCTCTCGCCCTCTGGTTGATTCCCGTATGCGCCTCGGCGCAGGAGCTCGAGCCAGGCGCCTATTGGCCCCTCCCCAAGGGGATGAACATCATCACCGTTGTGAACAGCTTCAACTGGGGCGACCTCGCGTTCGACCCAGCCGCGCCGATCGACGAAGCAGATGCAAAGATCAACACGACGGCATTTGCGTTTATGGGAACGTTCAGCCTGGCAGGACGATCGGCCAACGCGAGCATCATGCTGCCTGTGGTCACTGGTCACGTGGAAGGCCTGTACTTGGGTGAGTTCGCGGAGGTCGACCGATTCGGGCTGGGTGATCCGAGGTTGAAGCTTGCGATCAATCTCTATGGCGCCCCCGCGATGACCCCACAGGAGTTTGCCTCATATCGTCAGCAAGCCATCGTCGGCGTCAGCGTCACGATGGCGCCGCCGCTTGGAGAATATGATTCGAGCAAGCTGATCAACATCGGCACGAATCGCTGGTCGATCAGGCCAGAGCTTGGCCTTTCCCGCACCTACGGCCAATGGGTTGTGGAGCTGATGGCGGGTGTCTGGCTGTTTACCGACAATACCGAGTTCATCGGCGGACAGACCCGGGAGCAGGATCCCGTCGTGGCGACGCAGGTTCACGTCACCTACAAGTTCAATTCGGGCAGGTGGCTGGCGGCGGACGCCAACTTCTTCACGGGTGGAACGACCACGATCGGTGGGAAGCAGAACCTCGACCTTCAGCGCAACTCGCGCATCGGCGCCACGTACTCGCACGCGCTCGATCGCAGCAAGGCCATCAGGATGTCGTACAGCCGAGGGGCGTACACGACGATCGGCGCCGACTTCAACTCGATCGCGGGCAGCTTCACCTACGCCTGGCCGCGCTGAACCAGGGGCTCCGGGTACGGAGGCATAACCCAGGAACCTCTCCGATCTCTGCGGCCGCTGCCCTTCGACCACACTCAGGGCATCCCGAGACACGTCGAGGGATGCGTTCTACGTCGTCACGCTGAATCAGCGCGCCAGCGGACGGTGCCCGGAATTCGTGATGACGACGACGATGTTTTTGGCCTTGGCGTCCAGCGTGGTCGAAGCCGAGTAGCTGGTGCCGTCTGTGAGTGTCGCGAACTTGACATCCAGCGTCACTGCATCCTCGCGCTTATCGAGATAGGTCGCGACACTGATCGCCCCCAGACGAGCGGCGGCCGCGTCCACATCAATCGCGAGCAGATCCGATGGCTGAACGAAGTCGGTAAACTCGACCCGCACCTTCCCTTGCGCCGGCGGACGCATCACCATTTTGCCGCCGTCCTTCGCCTTCTGGACTAGCGCGGGGTTCGGCGGCACGTACTTCTGGATCAGGGTGACGGCCCGCTCCATATACTCCTGCATCTCGTCTTTCTTGTTCTCGACGATGGCCTCTTTCAGTCGGCCACCGCGAGCACCACGTGCGCTCGGGGCCGCTGCAGGCGCCGGCGCGCCGATCGGGAGCTTGGTCAGCTTGCCGTCGGCACCCCAATAGGCCCGTTGTTGTTTCCTGGCCTTCTCTTCGCCCTTCAGGCTGATGACGGTCGTCTCGACCCACTCGTACTGACGCAGGCGCTTCTGGCTTTCCTCCAGGTTCTGCTTCAACGTGGCGACCATCTGGTCTGGCGTCGGTGGCGCCTGGGCAGCTCCGGAGGCGACTGACAGCACCGTCACGGTCGAGACGACGACTATGACGAGCGACAGTGAGTAACTGATTCTCATTGAAAAATCCCTTCCTGCGAGAATGCGGTATTCGAGCGCCCGCTCGGTGTTCGCCTTGCTGCTGACCGCTATTCGACGAGCGGAATGCCCGCAGCCAACTCGTAGCGAACCGCCGCCCGAATCTTGTTTTCGATCTGAATGTAGCGCGCCCCTTTCGCCGCCGGCAGCGCGGCCATGACCTTCGGCACGAGGGCGGTTTTCAGCTTCGCCTCCGCGTCCTCAATCGCCATCGCCTCGTCGAGCAGCTTTTTGGCCATCTCGTTGGTGACCGGTCCCTGGTTGTACGCGGTGGCATACGCCAGGATCGTCGCGGTCAGCCGCTGGTTAATCGCCTGCAGGTCTTTCTGGTAGGCGTCGTACACGGGCCAGAACGCCTTGCCCTCGGCGTCGGTGAGCTTCAGGTTCTCCGAGACCACCAGCTTCTTGTCCGCCTTGATCTTCTGGCGGAGGATCTCCATGTTGGTCGTAGCGGTGGTCTGGGCCAGGGCGGGGGCGGCCAGACCCGCCGCGAGTGCAAATACCGTCAGTAGTCGGATCATCGTCATTCCTCCTTCAAAGAAAGCCAACGTATTGCGCGTACTGCGCACGTGAAAAAGCTCGCTTGGTCCCGTCGTCGCAACCGCCGGGCCAGTCACGGCCAAGACCGACGCCCTGGGAAAGCTAAGAAAACAAGGAGTTCGGAGCATTTAGCGGCCCTCGACGCGGAGCACAATGCTGAGACTCACAGCCCGCCGTGAGGCCGACCTCGCTATATGGTGAGACGGATATTTCCTTTCACTCGCGAACGGAGCAATGCCGGCACCTCTGATCGAAGATCAAGGCGGCATGCACCGACCCTGGGCAGGCCCGCAAATCGCTGATGGTCAACGAGTTCGGGGAGCGTGTGAAGCTCTTCGTTTCACGCGCCGATAGGCAAACGAGGAGGGGATCCGTGCCACGGGTGACTATAAGGACCGGTTTCTTCGCGGCGGACGGAGAGGAAGAAGTCCTCTCGGAGTACTTGTGCGACTGGCCGGGCTGCGCAAACATGGCGGCGCACGTAGTAGACGTCGCGCGCGAACTCGGCCCCATTTACGTCGTTTGCCACGAACATGCTGCCCCACTGAAAAAACGCGCGCCCAAGCCCGGGAGCAGCTAAAGCGCTTTCAGATCGGCCTAACACGCGACACGTTCAGTACCGCTCCGAGGACGACGGCAGCCACAGAGAGAGGCCGCAGAACCGCAGAAATGCTTGGGGGTCGGCGCGGCCCCGCCGAGCGTCTCTGCGGTCTCTGCGTTGATCGTCTTGCCTAGCCCTCCGTGGTAGTGCTTAATCTCAAAATCTCAATACAAGTCCGATCGACCCTCTGGCATAGTCGACCGCCTCTTTGTCGGTGACTTCGATCGGACCAAAGTTCACGTCACCGAACGTCCGGAAATAACGAACGTCGCCGCGAAGGCCGACGTGCGATGTGAAAAACATCATCAGCCCGCCACCAAAATTCCAGGAGACCTCGCTGTTGTCCAAGCCGATCACGTCGTCGAACGAGTCCAAATCGGAGCGAAGTATCCCGATGCCGACCAGACCGAACGGGCGAACGCCAAATCCTTGCTGCCCGCCAAATGGCACGCCAATCAGGACGTTCCCCATCAGGGACAACGCACTGCTGCCACCAACGTCGTTCTTGCCGTAAAAGTCGGGACTGTATCCAAGGTCCGCTTCCAGGCCGAACACGCCGCCGCCCATCCAGCCAAGGCTCGCGCCCCAGTCGAGGCGCTTCGCATCAGCGCCATCACTGAACGTCTCCCCTGCATTCCCGCCGAAGTTGTACCCGATGAATGGAGTGAACAGACCATCGGCCCGCGCAGCCGCCGGCATCAGCGTCATGACAAAGAACCCGATTGCGAGCGTGCGTCGAAAAGACATTCCTGCCCTCCTTCGGTTGAGCGAAATTTTCATAAGGGATGAGCCTGCTGCAAGTTCGTCACCACGACCAGGACCGCACACGCATCGCGAGGCCGTCCGAGCAAGAACCGGCTGAACAATAGCCGCCCAGAACTCTAAACGACTTGTTCTAAGTACTTTGCCGATGTCGAAAGGTATGAGGTCGAGTTCCACGACGGCACGAGCGACGACATCACAATGCCATGGGACGTAAGGGAGAGGAGCATTCGCGTCGCCATCCACAACAGCGGGTTACCCAGGTGACGAGGAGCAGCGTCTACGCGCCGCTCGACCAGGCGCTGACTCCACCCACGGCCGCATGAACTCCGTGCCGCCGGCGGACACGATGAACGTCTTGAAGTCAAGAAGCCGCGTTTGAGAACCCCGCACGTTGTTTGCTTGAGGGGCAAAACGACCGCCAGCTGTCGCGTCGGAAGGGCCGGTTAAACAGGCGATACTGCGGCCAAGTCGCAGCAGTCCGCGCTTCACAGCCCGTCAGCGCTCGAGCGAGGTGACAGCATATTGTGAGTCGCCTTTGGCCGGCCGTGGCACCGTCGGCGTTTCAATCCGTTCTGAGTTGAAGGAGACCCGATGGAAGTGGTTCAACCATTCGTCGCCCTCGTGATCTACCCGACGATCTCAGCGCTCCAGAAAGACCAGACCGAGGCCCTGCTGCGATCGGCGGAGGCTGCAATCCGGAGCATGCCGGGCTTTCTCAGCGGCCGGGTTTTCGTGTCCGAAGACGGCGCGAGCATCGTGAGCCTGGTGGAGTGGAAGGATCGCGAATCGTTTACGCACTTCCGGCAGCACGAAGCCGGACGCGCCGCCGCGCTCGTCGCCGGAGAGGTCCATCCGAAGGCGTACTGGCTGCGGCAGCGGACCAAGGTTGAACCCGCCCAATAGTGCTGTGGACCGGACCAATCTACCGAGCGGCTGAGCCCACGATTCCGAACTTGATCAAGCTCTCGGCGGTGGCGATGACGGCGATGAAGCGTTCGCCCTTCGCGGCGGGATTCTTCATCGCGCGAAGGTGCAGGTCGGCCACGTCGCGTACATCAACGACCCCGAAGTAGAGCTGCGGACAGCCGGGTCCTCCGTTCATCAGGCGCTTCACGAGCTCGATCGAAGACGAGAAGTCCGCCCCGAGCACCGGCCCAAAGATGCCGGCGGGATTGACGACCGAGAGTTCGAGTGCTCCGCCCTCGGCCGCGATGAAGTCCCACGCAGCGCGCTCGGCGATCGCCTTCGACCGCACGTACGCACTCATCTCGCCGTGAATGTTGGTCCAGCTGGTCTCGTCGAACGGCGCCTTCTGCGGCGGATGGCCGTAGTAGATGTGGCGCCACACGAGGACGTGAGCACCACCCGCTTCACCCGCGTGTCGCGCGCCGCCTTGATCACGCGCAGCGCACCATCGCGCGCCGGAATGATCAGTTCGTCTTCACCCTTCGGAGCCGCCGGTGGCATCGGGGACGCCACGTGGATCACGTAATCGCAGCTTGCCAAAGCCTCGGCCCAGCCGTCGTCACGCTCGAGACAAGAACTGTGTTCATAGCCACTGAATGCTATCCTGCGCGTGACGCGATCGCAGCATTCCGGGAGAGCTTGGCCATGGCGGACGCGAAGAGCGCACGCGGCATCGAATCGATCATTGCCGATCTTCGCTTCGGCATCCGTCAATTTCGTCGCAGACCGTTCTCGACAACGACCATGGTCGTCGTCCTGGCACTTGGTATTGGCTTCAACACCGCGCTGTTTGTCTTCGTGTATTCGCTGATGAACAGTCCGCCGCCGGGCATGGCGCGGCAGGAGTCGCTGGTTCGCATCCGCGGAATCGATCGAACGAGACCTGGTCAAACGGTTGGGCGTGAATTCTCGTACCCCGAATACCGCGAGTACGCGTCTCAGCAGACGCTGTTCAGCGCGGTCGCAGCGTGGACCTCTTCTGACGTCGTCTTTGATCTGGGGGCCGGCAACGAGAGCCTCCTCAGTGGCGCTGCAACTTACGTGACCGCGAACTACTTCCAGGTGCTAGGCGTGAGTCCGATGATGGGTGCGGGCCTCCCGACGGATGGACGCGCCGACGATAGCGCACCGCAGCTGGTGGCTGTGATTAGTCATGTCCTGTGGGACCAGTACTTCGGCCGTGCGCCTGACGCGGTGGGCAAGACGGTCAAGGTGAACGACGTCCCGGTGACGATCGTGGGGATTGCACCTCGGCGATTCGCGGGGGCCAGGACCGGCGGCTCACAGGTGCGTGTCTGGCTGCCGCTCAATGCGCGTCCGATACTGCAGCGCACTCCGGCGGCCCTGGCCGGCTACGACTCGGCCTTCCTCGGTCTCGTCGCGGTCCTGCGTCCGGGGATCCAAGTCGGTCAGACCCTTCCAACGGTCCAGGCGATTGCCACACGCACCGTCCAGCAGACAACGCGCGGACTGGCGAGTGGCGCGCTGTCCACGGACGTCGTCACGCTGCTCGGGGACAACTACTTCCCGCCCTCGGGTGAGGCGCCGGACACGATTGGTCGCGCCACGAGCCTCCTGATTCCGCTACTCATTCTCTTGATCACGTGCACGAACGTGAGCACCCTGCTGGCCGGACTTGCCGTCGCGCGACGCCGAGAGATTGCGGTGCGACTCTCGCTCGGAGCGCCTCGTCGGAGAATCGTTCGACAACTGGTGACCGAGAGCGTGCTGTTGGCCCTCGCCGCCGGAGGCCTTGGACTGGGTGTCATCTGGGTTCTGCTGAGACTGTTCGACTCGAGCGTTCCGGACGTGCAACTCATGCTGGACTGGCGCGGACTCCTGTTCACCTTCGGGTTCGCCGTTGCTACCGGGATCCTGTTCGGCATCTCGCCCGCATTGCACGCGACGCGGCTCCCGCTATCGGCCGTGCTGAAGGGCACTGCCGGCGCGATCGTGGCCAACCGCTCGCGATTGCAGTCCGGACTCGTCGTCGCACAGATCGCGTTTACACAGCCGGCGCTGCTTGGCATGGGCGCGCTGACGCTGGAAATGATCGCGGATCTTCGTCAACTCCCATCGCCGGCCTTCGCCGATCGGATCCTGGACGTGCGCTTCAACACGAATCCCCGTTACGGATCGATGGACCAGAACCGGGAAGACACGCTGCGGCGGTTGCAAGGGCGATTGGCAGCAACCCCCGGCGTGCTGGCGGTGGTGCCCCAGGAGAATGATGACGACTACTTCGACATTGCTGTGCATCGATCGGATCGCGTGACCGGGATGGAACTGGGAGCGAGTCTACCCGTCCGCGCGCAAGCTGCACCGCCGGGCTATTTTCCGCTCATGGGAATCCCCATCGTGCGTGGACGTGACTTCAATGCTTCCGGGGAGGATTCCACCAGCGCGGTGATTGGCGCTGACCTGGCGCGTCGACTCTGGGGCACGGCCGATCCGATCGGCCGCCGCTTCACGAGCGCAGGACCCAATCAACGAACCGCAAGCGCGTTCATGGTGGTTGGCGTGGTCGATGAAACGAAAGCAGGGCTGAGCGCCGGAACCGACGACGGGCAGCGAGTTTTCGTGCCCACTGTGCGTGTCACCGGCCATCTCCTGATTCGAACCCAGGGCCCTGCCCAGCCTCAGATTCCGGCCATTCGCTCCCTCGCGAACACCGAAGCGCCGGAGCTGCCGCTCGTCAGCGTCAGGACGCTCGCCGCGATCGAGGACAGCCAGCGAAGCTCGATCGTAAGCGTAATCACGGCGACCATTGGCGTCGGCGTAGTGGCGCTGTTTCTCTCGGCGATCGGGCTCTATGCAGTGGTTGCCTGCGCGGTCGGACAGCGCGTCCGAGAGATCGGCATTCGCGGCGCTCTTGGCGCAGACCGTCGCCAGGTCGTCGGGCTGTTTCTGTTCCGCGGCCTGCGCCTGAGTCTGGTGGGACTGACCGTGGGGTTGGCGATCAGCGTGATCGTCATTCGCTTGATAGCTGTGGCACGAGGCGAGGATCCGCCAGCGGGCATCGTGGGGCTGGCCGCCCTGGTTGCGTGTGTCGTGATTGGTGTCGCGTTAATGGCGAGTTGGATTCCCGCGCGGCGGGCCGTCCACGTCGATCCCCTCGAGGCGCTCCGCATCGAGTAAACCGGCTTCGGCCGGCGGCGGTACGCGAGTTGCCCTCCGAGAGCAACGAGAGGTGCAACGATGCGTCGCCTGTCCCTTGTCCTGGTCATTTTCGCCGCGTCCGCAACCTCGGCACGCGCGCAGGCGCCCGCAATCACGTGCGATCCAGCGCAGATCCGTGCAGGGAGCTACGCCCTCACCACGGAAGGACAGGCGCTCAATCTGACGCGCCCGCGCACGCGCTGGTGGGATGCGTTCGACGCGACGTTGGCGCCCTACCAGGACGCCCTCTTGGATCTCAATGAGGCATCGCTCGCGCTCGCGGAACGTGCGCTCGAGATCGACAGCCGGAATGCCC
>Ga0111538_10006622_pt1 | contig 15656 bp, 16 predicted proteins | sample SoiMethybrSBSTD1_FD_79669 | JGI IMG/M metagenome (GOLD analysis project Ga0111538, IMG submission 79669) | Bulk soil microbial communities from a Populus tree surrounding site in Tennessee, USA - Soil MetaG P. TD hybrid SBSTD1 (version 2)... | ecosystem: Environmental > Terrestrial > Soil >...
AAGGCGCCCGACCTCCGCTTTCATGTAGTTCGCCATCGCCCCACGATCGGTTCCGAGCATCACCATCTGAAAGCCCTGATCGAGATACCGCTGCGTGAACTTGGAGCTCGCGGTGTGGATGCCGCCGATCTTCTTGTGCCGTTTGCACGTTTCGAGAATGCGATTCACCGTCTCGATATGCTTCGGCTCGTCATTGTCCATGACAGGCGGCAACCCTAACGCGAGCGCGAGATCGGTCGGGCCGATGTAGACCGCGTCCACGCCCGGGGTCGACACGATCTCCTCGAGCTTCTCGATCCCCTCGGCCGTTTCAATCATCACCGCGCAGATCACTTCCGTGTTGGCGTGCTTCTGATAGTCGGCGCCGGCATAGAGCAGAACGCGGTTCGGCCCGTTGCTGCGCATGCCGAGGGGAGGATAGCGGCACGCGGCAACGGCGCGCTCCGCCTCGGCGCGATTGCTGACCATCGGCACGATGACGCCGTACGCGCCGGCGTCCAGCACCTTCATGATCATCGCGGGCTCGTTCCAGGGTACGCGCACCAATGGGGTGGTTGCCGTCGTCGAGATCGCCGTCAGCATGTTCACGGCGTCCGCATAGTCGATACAGCCATGCTGCATGTCCACGCACAGCCAGTCGAGACCGGTGTGCGCCATCACTTCTGCCGCAAAAGCGTGGGGAAGCGAAAGCCAGCCGCCGACCGTCGGTTTGCCTTCGCGCCAGAGTTTTTTTACGCGGTTCATGCGCATCTCGTTACTCCGTCTCGTCCCAGGGTGGAATACGGATTATCTCAAAACGGTCGCCCCCGGCGTGCTCCGGAATTATCGCGGCGGCTTTCGACCCGAGTCTGGTGCAAATGGCGGTGCTGCCACCCCTTCGGATCTCGACGCTCGCTATACTCTCCCCGCTGCCGCCGCGGGGCCAACGCGGCGCAGCGCCATCAGGGAGGAGAACAGTGATGCGAGTCGCAGGCGGCGCGGCGTACATCGTCGGGATGGTCTTCGCGCTGACACTTGCCGGGTGTGCAGCGACCGGCGGCGGCAGCGGCGGGGATCCCGAGCGCGTCGTGAACCTCATTGCCACCGACGACGTGCGTGGGGTGCGTGGCGCGATCGAGTCGGGCGCGCTCAAAGCCGATCAGAGCGTGCCGACGGAAGGCTATCCTGACGGCGCACCGATCATCGCGATCGCCGCACGCGCCGCGGCGCTGGATGTGCTCAAGTACCTGGTTTCCGTTGGCGCCGACGTGAACGCGCGCACGCCCGTGAACGAGACGCCGCTCATGCTGGCGTCTTTCTTCTTCGACGACACGCTGTCCGGACCGCGTGCTTTCGAGCGCCACGAGAGCGCGGTTCGCCTGCTCGTCGCCGCCGGCGCGGACCTCGAGAACGATCCCCACCACTACACGGCTCTTTCATACGCGGCGTACCAGGGCAACCAGCGGGTCGTACGCTTTCTCATCGAACGCGGCGCGCGCGTGAATGCCGATGCGGTCGACGGCACGACTTACATCAATACGCCGCTCATGATGGCGGCCATTCAGGGACACGAGCCGGTGGTGCGGCTGCTGCTCCAGGCGGGTGCGGATCCCGACGTACGCCTCGATGGCGGCTGCACCGCGGGCGAGCTCGCCGCGCGCTACAGGCATTTGGCGCTCTCGCAGCTTCTGCTGTGTGCGCAGCGCCGATACGCGGCTGCCGCGCCCGCTCCGCGCTGCTAAGGGTGTTGTGTCGGAGAATGAAGCGGCGCCGGACGGCGCGGGTCAGAACGCCGTGCGCCGTTCCTCGTCCCAGATCACGTCGGCGCCGCCCTTCGCGGCGCGCTCCAGAAGCTCGATGAGCGGGAACGCGCGCTGGCGCAGCCCCACCTTGGGCTCGTCGTCTTCTTGCGTGGCTTCGCTCTTGCCGGCGGGTTGCCGATCGAGCGCACCGCGCAGGCGTTGAACGGCCGCGGGGATGTCGGCTGCAAGCAGCGCACCAGGCAGCGCGCCGGTCTGCCCCATGAGCTTCAGCAGCTCGACGGCCACTTCTCCGAACATCGTGATCGTGCCTGCTTTCGAATCGAACCTTACGAGCATCGCCCGGCCTCCTGCTGATTCGGTCTGACGGGCTGCCAAGGCGTCTGCCGCCGCGGCTCACCCACCAGCATCGCTTCGAGCGCATCGCACACGATGCCGGCGGTAGTGGCTTCGCGATCCTGATGCGGGTTGTATTCGACGATTTCGATGCCGATCAGCTTCCGGTCGCCGCCATATTCCGCGAGCGCCGAGATGAGCTCGTCGCGCCGCAGGCCGCCCGCCTCGGGTGTGCCCACGCCAGGCGCGTCGAGGGGATCGATCGCATCGAGGTCGAGCGTAATGCCATAGCCAGCGCTCGCGCCCGCAACGATCGACATCGCCTCGCGCAACGTGGCGGCGACACCGCGTTCTGCGATCTCGGTCATGAAGAACACGCGCACGCCGAGACGTTCCAGTAACTCCGCCTCGCCGCGCTCGAAGCTTCTCACGCCGTAGAGGCATACGCATTCGGGATCGAGCCGCACGCCTTCCGCGATCCGCGTGAGCTCGGGGTAGCCGTAACCGAGGAGTGCGGCGACCGGCATGCCGTGCAGCATTCCGCTTTCGGTGGTTTGCGGCGTATGTGCGTCCATGTGCGCGTCGATCCAGAGGAGCCCGACCCGGCCGCTGTACTGCAGGGCACGAGCGACGCCTTTCCAGGTGCCGATCGCGGACGTGTGATCACCGCCGACGACCACCGGCATGTCGCCTTCGCGCACGATCCCCTCGACACGCCGCGCGAGGCGGCAACAAACCTTACGCACGGCTTTCAGGCTGTCGCCGCGATCCGCCGCTGCGGGTCGGATCACGGGTGTCCAGCGCACGCGAAAGCCGCGCGCGCGCAGCCGCGAGGTCATCTGGGTTTCACGCAGGGTGTCCGCTGCCGCCTCGCAGCCGGGGTCCGGCGCGCCACACCCGGAAGCGACCCCGATGAGCTGTAACTGCCTGAGCCTGTGCTGCAGAGATAAATCGTTCACTCGATCTCCGCCTGCGGCATTGCCGCACATGTACGCCCACTTTGAGAGAACTTCAACATGTTTTGTTCCGCCGATCTGCAACCGCACGTGTTTCAAGGGACGTACCCATGGCGGATAGTGTTCTCCGTTACGACGCGCGACCACATGAACTGTTTCACGTATTCGTCTCCGCCGGCCTGGATGCCGGTCCCGGAAAGCCTGTACCCGCCGAAGGGCTGCGCGCCGACGCGAGCTCCGGTGATGCGGCGATTGAGATAGAGATTTCCCACCCGGAATCGTTCGCGGGCGAGTGCAAGATGCTCGGGAAGACGGGAGAAGACGCCGCCGGTGAGGGCATAGGGTGAGTCGAGGGCAAAATCGAGGGCCTGTGTGAACGAGTCCGCCTGCATGACGGAGAGCACGGGACCGAAAATCTCCTCCTGTGCCAGCCGATGCTCCGGCCGGATGCCGGTGAAGATCGCCGGCGCGACGTACCAGCCGCTTTTCGGCACGCGGCCCTGATAGACAAGGCGGCCTTCGCGCTTGCCGATCTCGACGTATTCCAGCGCTTTCTGCCGGGCCGCTTCGGTAATGACGGGGCCGAACACGTACTGCGGGTCGTCAGGCGGGCCGTACGGCCACGCATCGAGCGCCGCCGCGAGACGCGCGACGACGCGGTCGTGGATGCCGCGCACGGCAATCAGCCGCGAGCATGCCGAGCATTTCTGCCCCTGATATCCGAATGCCGAGTGGAGCACTTCACGGACCGCCTCGTCGGGGTCGGCATCGTCATCGACGATGATCGCGTTCTTGCCACCCATCTCGCACACGACACGCTTGACGTGGCGCTGTTCGGGAGAGGCCTTGGCGCTGCGCTCGAGAATGCGCTGGCCGATTTCGCGCGACCCGGTGAACGCGATCACGTGCACGTCAGGGTGATCGACCAGCACGTCGCCGACTGCGCTGCCGCGGCCCGGCACCAGCTGGCAGACCGCGGCCGGAAAGCCCGCGTCCAGCAAGAGCCGGTGAAGTTTCTGCGCCACGATTTGCGCCGGCATTGCCGGCTTCATGATGGTGCAGTTGCCCGCGATCAGGGCGGCGCTCGTCATCCCGGTCAGGATGGCGAGCGGAAAGTTCCAGGGCGAGATGATGACCGCGGTCCCGCGCGGTTCGAAGCGTGTGAGGTTGGGCTCACCCGGATAGGAGATCGTCGGCTGCCAGCTTGCCAGGCGCTCCATCTGCGCCGCGTAGTAGTTCAGATAGTCGATCGCTTCGGCCACATCGGCGTCCGCCTCGCGCCAGTTCTTCGCCTGCTCCAGCACCTGCCACCCGGCGAGCTCGGCACGGCGTTCGAGCATGAGCGCGGCCGCGCGCCTGGCAATCGCGATGCGCTCGGCGGGAGGCGTGTCACGCCATGACGGCCAGGCACGATTCGCGTTTGCTACCGCCCGCCGGGCGCCTTCTGCGTCCGTAAGCTCGACAACGCCCAGGATCTCTTCGGGACGGGCGGGATTTCGTGCTTCGTAAACCTCGGTTGCCGCATCTGCGCCGGCTATCGCAAGGCCATAGCGTGCCCCGGTCTCGCGCCTGACGGCAGCGAGCGCGTCAGCGAAACGTCCCCGCACGTCGGCCTGGCCGAAATCGAGTACGGGGGCGCTGCGAAACGGGCGGGAAGCGTCCGCCGTACCCTCGCGCAGCGGTGACGGTTCGGGTGCGGCGAGCAGCGTCGAAATATCCTGGCCCTCCGCGTAGGTCTGCCTCAATACCGAGCTGCTGGCGGTATTCTCGAGGAGCCGGCGGATGAGATAAGCGATGCCCGCGACGAGCTCTCCCGTCGGTACATATATCCGCAACGCCACACCGTGTTCGGCGAGCGCCTGCTGCAGCGGCTCCGCCATCCCGTAGAGCATCTGAATTTCCCAGGCATCGCGCGCGATGCCGGCCGCGTTCGCGGCGGCGATGGCATGGGTCAGACTGCGCAGGTTGTGTCCTGCTATCGCGGGGAAGACCACGTCGGCATTGTCGAAAAGCATGCGCGTAAGCCGCTCGTAGTTCTGGTCGGTCTCCGCTTTCCGCAGGTAAACGGGTACCGGCCACTCGCGCTGATGCGCAGCCGCCACTTCGGTGTCCCAGTAGGCGCCTTTGACCAGCCGCACCGTCACGCGCCTGCCGTTCGAACGCGCCCAGTGGATGAGCGCGGACGCGTCATCGGCCGTACCGGGAAGATAGGCCTGCAATGCGATGCCCGCTTGCCACGCGTCCGACGGATAGCGCTCGATCAGCGCTCTGAACGTTTCCAGAACGAGCGGCTTCAAGTCGTGCTGCTCCATGTCGATGGTTACCGCTGCCTGCGCGGCGATCGCGCGCTGCATGAGCGGCGCCATGCCGTCGAGCACGCGCTCGATGGAGCCGGCCGTGTCCACGGGATCGAAGCGCGGCGCAAAGGCGCTCAGCTTGATCGAGATCTGCGGTCGCACCCCGGCCCGCTGCTGCCAGTCGATGAGCTGGACGTAGCGTGCGCCGTATCGTTGAGCTTCCTCGACGGTCAGCACGGCCTCGCCCAGCGCGTCGAGCGTCACCTGGGAACCGGCGCGTGCCAGCTCGCGTATCACGCGCGCGACTGCGCTGTGCCTTTCTTCCACCAGAAACAGACGGGCGGTACGGGTGACGTTCGAACGTACCGCCCACGCCATGAGCGGATGTGAAGCGAGCCGCAGCAGCCGCCCCCACGGCCCGGCGAGCTCCCGCCCCTGCATGTAGGCGCTGAAATGGCGTGCGATCGCATTGGCATCGCGCAGCTCGGGCAGGACGTCGACGAACTGAAAGAGCGCCCGCCGCAGCGCCTCGTCGTCGAGTGCCCGCGCCAGCACGGCGCCGCGGACGCCGCGGGCACGAAAGAATCGGGGGCGGGAGCGAACCGCGCGGGCGTGAAGCGCGGCGCCGACTTCGCGAATGGCGAGTTCGAGTTGCGACGCTGTCGTGGTGTTCAATTCAGCGCGTGTCGTGCGTGTGTGATTCCGTCCGCCGCGGCGGGTCTCGGTCGATTCGGGACGAGTCGTGCAGGGATCGTACCGGTTCGAGAGAGGTCCAAGGGTTTATCAAGCACCACCCTGACGGGGGAGATATGGCAGGCAGACGCTGGCAGGACGGCGCAAACCTGATGCTGGGATTGTGGTTGTTCGTCTCTCCGTGGTTCCTTTCCCCGTGGATGCTGGGTTACGAGGCCACGACAGCTGCACGCAACGCATATGCACTGGGCGCAGGTTTGATGTTGTTCGCGGTGTTGGCGGCGTATATGCCGAAGGCGTGGGAAGAGGTGATCAACACGCTCCTGGGCGTGTGGCTGGTCGTGTCGCCGTTCGTTCTGCAATTCTCGGCGATGCGCACCGTGGCGCTGCATACCGTCATCGTGGGCATACTCGCCACCTCTTTCGCGATCTGGGCGATGTTCAGCGACAAGGCGTTTTACAACCGGTGGCATAGTGCGAGGCGGTGGGGGTAACCAGAGTTTCTCATGCGGCGAGCGGGGGCTGGGGAATCGCGGGTCCCCGCGAAGGATGCATTCAGGCGCTGGTTAGAACCCACGTCCGAGCGTACGAGGGCTGGGCCAGAACGCTGCGGCAGTGGCCCCTTACCGCCGCCGGCGCCCGCCCGTGAGCGAGCCGAGGACGCCGCGCACGATCTCGCGTCCGACGCTCGAACCGATTGCACGCATGGCGCTCTTCGCAGCGGCTTCCAAGGCGCCTTCGCGGTGCCCGCCGCGCGGTCCGGTGCCGCCGCCGAGGAGGCCACCGAGTGCTTCCAGCAGGCCGCCGCCCCCGCTCTGCGTCGACGCGCCGGCTGCTTGGGGCGACGCGTCTGCCGTCGCGTGACGCGAATTGAGCTTCTCGTACGCGGACTCCCGATCGACGGTTTGATCGTAAACGCCCGCAACGATTGATGTCTGCATGACGGCGGTGCGCTCCTCCGGGGTAATCGGTCCGAGCCGACAACCCGGCGGCACCACGAACGCGCGCTCGACGACGCTGGGGCGTCCTTTCTCGTCGAGCAGCGAAATCAATGCTTCGCCGACGGCGAGCTCGGTGATCGCCGATTCCACGTCGAGCTTCGTGTTGGCGCGCAGCGTCGTGGCCGCGGCTTTCACGGCCTTTTGATCTCGCGGCGTGAATGCCCGCAGCGCGTGCTGAACACGGTTCCCGAGCTGTCCGAGTACGGTATCCGGGATGTCGAGCGGGTTCTGGGTGACGAAATAAACGCCGACGCCCTTCGACCGGATGAGGCGAACCACCTGTTCGATCTTCTCCAGCAACGCGGTCGGCGCATCGTTGAACAGCAGATGGGCTTCGTCGAAGAAGAACACGAGCTTGGGCTTTTCGGCGTCTCCGACTTCGGGCAGCTGCTCGAAGAGCTCTGCCAGCAGCCACAGCAGGAGGATCGCGTAGAGCTTGGGCGCGGTCATCAGCTTGTCCGCCGCCAGCACGTTGACGATGCCGCGGCCTTTCGAGTCGGTCTGCAGCAGATCGTCCACGTTCAGTGCGGGCTCGCCGAAAAACCGGTCGCCGCCCTGCTGCTCGAGCGAGAGGAGCCCGCGCTGGATGGCGCCGACGGACGCCGACGAGATGTTGCCGTAGCGCGTCGTGTAGTCCTTCGCGTTGGCGCCGACGTGCGTCAGCATCGCGCGCAGGTCCTTGAGATCGAGCAGCAGCAGGCCTTCGTCGTCGGCGATTTTGAAGACGGCCGTCAGCACCCCCGCCTGCGTGTCGTTCAGGTTGAGCATCCGCGCGAGCAGCAGCGGCCCCATCTCGGAGATCGTCGTGCGCACGGGGTGTCCCTGCGCCCCGAATGCATCCCAGAAGACGACGGAGGCGGCTTCGGAGACGAAGTCTTCGATCCCCAACTGCGCGATCCGCTCGTTGATCTTCGGCGCGTTCTGGCCGGGCTGGCTGATGCCGGCGAGGTCGCCTTTGACGTCTGCCATGAATACCGGCACGCCGCTCTTGCTGAAGCCCTCGGCAAACCGCTGTAACGTAACCGTCTTGCCAGTTCCGGTTGCACCTGCGATCAGCCCGTGACGGTTCGCGTACTGCGGCAGGAGGTGCACGAAGTCGTGTGCTTTCGCAACGAGGATCGGTTCGGCCATGGGGGAACTGCTCCTGCCTCGTGTGATAAAATCACAAGCATTTTAACGAGTTACGCAGCACCATGGCGGGTCACAGCAAGTGGGCGAATATCAAGCACCGCAAGGAGCGGCAGGACGCGAAGCGCGGCAAGGTCTTCACCCGGTTAATCAAGGAAATCACGGTTGCGGCACGGCTCGGCGGCGCCGGCGACCCTGACATGAACCCGCGCCTGAGACTCGCGGTCGACAAGGCGCAGGTGGCGAACCTTCCGAAGGACACGATCGAGCGCGCGATCAAGCGCGGGGTCGGCGGCCTCGAAGGCGTGAACTACGAAGAAGTCCGCTACGAAGGCTACGGTATCGGCGGTGCGGCGGTCATGGTGGATTGCATGACCGACAACAAGACACGCACCGTCGCGGACGTGAGGCATGCCTTCGCCAAGTACGGCGGCAATCTCGGTACCGATGGCTCCGTCGCGTTCCTCTTCAAGCACTGCGGTCAGATGGTGTTCGCGCCGGGCACCGACGAAGATAAGCTCATGGAGGCCGCTATCGATGCCGGTGCGGAGGACGTCGTCACCAACGACGACGGCAGCATCGAGGTCATCACCGCGCCGAACGACTTCACGCAAGTCCGTACCGCGCTCGAGAAGGCCGGCTTGAAGCCCGAGCTTGCGGAGGTGACCATGAAACCGGGCACTGAAAACGTGCTGGGTGGAGACGATGCCGCGCGCATGCAGAAGCTTCTCGACGCGATAGAATCCATCGACGACGTGCAAGAGGTCTACACCACCGCGGTGATGGAAGCGTGACGCGCATCCTGGGCATCGATCCAGGTCTTCGCATTACCGGCTTTGGCGTTCTCGACAAAGCAGGACACAGGCTCTCTTACGTCACCAGCGGCTGCATCAGGACGCCTCAGGGCGAGGTCGCCATCCGTCTGAAAACCATACTCGACGGGCTCGCCGAAGTGATCGCCGAATGCCGACCCGAGCAGATCGCCATCGAAAAGGTGTTCGTGAACGCCAATCCGCAGTCGACCCTGTTGTTGGGCCAGGCGCGCGGGACTGCGATCTGCGCCGCCGTCATGCACGATCTGCCGGTCGCGGAATACACCGCGCTCCAGGTGAAACAGGCCGTCGTCGGAAACGGCCATGCGCGAAAGGAACAGGTGCAGGAGATGGTGAAGCGCCTGCTTGCCCTGAGCGGCGTTCCCACTGCCGATGCGGCGGACGCGCTCGCCTGCGCGATCTGTCACGCACACGGTGGACAGGGCCTCGGCAGGCTCGCCACCGCCGGCTATCGAGTTCGTCACGGCAGGTTGGTGTGATCGGGCGCATCACCGGCAAGCTCGTGTCGAAACAGCCGCCGCAGATCGTGGTGGACGTGCACGGTGTCGGCTACGAACTGGACGTGCCGATGAGCACATTGTTTCAATTGCCGGCGACCGGCACCGACGTTTCGCTCCTCACGCATCTCATCGTCCGTGAAGATGCGCACCAACTGTATGGCTTCTTCTCCGACGGCGAGCGTGCGCTGTTCCGTCAGCTTCTGAAGATTTCCGGCGTGGGCGCGCGCACGGCGCTCGCCGTGTTGTCGGGGATGAGCGTGGCCGACGTGAAGCAGGCCGTGTCGCAGCAGGACAGCGGCCGGCTGGTGAAGGTACCGGGCATCGGCAAGAAGACGGCTGAGCGCCTGCTGCTCGAATTGAAGGACAAGCTCGACATCGCCGTGCTGCCGGTTGCGGCAGAAGCAGACCGAGGCGGGAGCGACGTCGTTCATGCGCTCCTCGCGTTGGGCTACAGCGACAAGGAAGCGCGCTTCGCCGTGAAGGATCTCGACGCGGGAGTCAGTGTCACCGACGGCATCCGGCAGGCGTTGCGCGTGCTCTCGAAAGCATGATCGAGACCGACAGACTCATTTCCGCCGGCGCGAACTCGCCGCAGGAGGAGGCGTTCGAGCGTGCGCTGCGGCCGAAGGCGCTGGACGAGTACATCGGCCAGGAAAAGACGCGCGGCCAGCTCGCGATCTTCATCGAGGCCGCGCGCCGGCGCAATGAGGCGCTCGACCACGTGCTGCTCTTCGGCCCGCCCGGGCTCGGCAAGACGACGCTCGCCCATATCGTCGCGCGCGAGATGGGGGTCAACCTGCGCCATACCTCCGGCCCGGTGCTGGAGCGCCCAGGCGATCTCGCCGCGATCCTCACCAATCTCGAGCCGCGCGACGTGCTCTTCATCGACGAGATCCACCGGCTTTCTCCGATCGTCGAGGAGATCCTCTATCCGGCGCTGGAGGACTTCCAGATCGACATCATGATCGGGGAGGGCCCGGCGGCGCGTTCCGTGAAGCTCGATCTGCCGCCTTTTACGCTCGTCGGCGCGACGACGCGTGCCGGCATGCTCACCAACCCGCTGCGCGACCGCTTCGGTATCGTTGCGCGCCTGGAGTTCTACACGCGCGAAGAGCTTGCCCTCATCGTGAAGCGCTCCGCGCGCCTGCTCGAGGTGGAGGTCGAGGATGCGGGAGCGAAGGAGATCGCGGGCCGTGCGCGCGGCACGCCGCGCATCGCCAACCGTCTGCTGCGGCGCGTTCGCGATTACGCCCAGGTGAAGGCGGACGGCCTCGTTACGCGCGAGGTCGCCGATGCGGCGCTCGCGATGCTCGACGTCGATCCCGCGGGTCTCGACGTCATGGATCGCAAGCTGCTCGGCGCGGTGATCGAGAAATTCGGCGGCGGCCCGGTCGGCGTGGACAACCTCTCGGCGGCGATCAGCGAGGAACGCGACACGATAGAGGACGTGATCGAGCCGTACCTCATCCAGCAGGGGTACCTCCAGCGTACGCCGCGCGGACGGGTCGCCACGGCCGCGGCCTATCGCCATTTCGGTCTGGCCGCGCCCCCGCGCGCCGGGACATCCGATCTCTGGGACGAGCTCTCCTGACCGCTGCGCGATCGCCGGTCTCGCGTTCTGCCGCACCGGCAGCTGGAAGCGCGCCGCACTCTGTACTATTCTCGTGGCCGGTGCGCGTTTATTACGAAGACACCGATGCCGGCGGTGTCGTCTACTACGCCAACCATCTGAAGTTCATGGAGCGCGCGCGCACCGAGTGGTTGCGCGCGGCGGGGTTCGAGCAGACGCAACTGGCCGATGTGCATGGCGTTGTATTCGTGGTGACGTCGCTTGCGATCGATTACCTGAAGGCAGCACGCTTCAACGACAGCTTGCAGGTGACGGTGGAACTCATTAAGGTTGGCGCCGGTCACATCCGGTTAGCTCAGCGCGTACTCCGCGGGGAAGAGGTGATTGCCACGGGCGCAGTGACGGTCGCGTGTGTTTCGGTACGTACTATGCGCCCCGTTCGCATGCCGCGACCGCTTGCAGGCAAGTTGGCGTCTCTGACGTGAGCTGGTGCGGACACGATCAGGTTGGAGAGTCTGAGGAAGAAAATTGAACCCTAGTCTTACGCACGACCTGTCCGTTGTCAGTCTCGTCGCGAACGCGAGCGTGCTGGTGCAGCTGGTGATGGCCGCGCTGCTGCTGGCCTCCCTCTTCTCCTGGTACTACATCTTCCTCAAGGGTTTCGTGCTGCGGCGCTCCGCCAATCTCGCCGACGAATTCGAAAAGCAGTTCTGGAGCGGAGCCGAGCTGGCGGCACTGTATCGGCGCGCCAATGCCGCCCGCCATCCCGGCACGCTCGAGCGCATCTTCGAAGCCGGCTTTCGCGAGTTCACGAAGCTCACCGCGCAGCCGGGCATGGACGTGGCCGTCGTCATGGACGGGACGCGCCGCGCCATGCGGGCGACCTACCAGCGCGAGATGGAACGCCTCGAGTCGCATCTGTCCTTTCTGGCGTCGGTCGGTTCGGTCAGCCCTTACGTCGGTCTGTTCGGCACGGTGTGGGGGATCATGAACGCGTTTCGCGGGCTGGCAAACGTCGCTCAGGCGACGCTGGGGCACGTCGCACCGGGCATTGCGGAAGCGCTGATCGCGACGGCGATGGGCCTGTTTGCCGCGATACCGGCGGTGGTTGCCTACAACCATTTCGCCGGCGACGTGAACAAGCTCGCCATCCGCTTCGACTCGTTCATGGAGGAGTTCTCGAACATCCTGCAGCGGCAGATCAGGGCGTAAAGCGCGTGAAAAGTGAGGGAGTGAAGGGCGACCGATGATCATCGAGAAGCGCGATCGGCGGCGGTTGATGAATCAGATCAACGTCGTCCCGTACATCGACGTGATGCTCGTGCTGCTCGTCATCTTCATGGTGACGGCGCCGCTCATCAACCCGGGGCAGGTCGAGCTGCCGCAAGTCGGGAAGACGTCCGATCCTCCCACTCAGCCGCTGGAGGTGCAGGTGCGCACCGATCAGTCGATCTGGCTGCGCGACCGCGCGCGGGGCACCCCCGAAAAACGCGTTACACGCAACGAGCTCCTGCAGGAGATCAGGGACAAGCAGAAGCGCAACCCGAGCCAGGCCGTCGTCATTTCGGCCGACAAGGACGTGCGCTATGAAGCGGTGCTCGAAGTCATGGACATGCTGCAGCAGAACCAGGTCAGCAAGGTCGGATTGCTGGCGAAACCGCGAAGCCCGTGACCTACGATGATGCGTTCGAGGCCACGTCGCGCGAAAAGAAGATCGCGTGGTGGCTCGCGGGCGGTATCAATGTCGCGTTCGTCGTGCTGCTGATCGTGGGGGTGACCTGGCAGCGGCGCCAGTCCGAACCCGCGGTTGCCGAGCTCTGGAGCAACCTGCCGCCGGTGCGCCAGGCGGCCCCTCCGCCGCCTCCCCCTGTGCCACAGGTCGAGCCCAAGCCGGAGCCGAAGCCCGAGCCGAAACCACTGCCCAAGCCCGAGCCGCAGGTTGAGAAGGTTCTGCCCAAGCCGGAGCCGAAGCCCTTGCCCAAGCCGGAGGTGAAGCCCGCGCCCAAGCCGGATATCGCGCTGAAGGAGAAGCAGGAGAAGGAGCGCAAGCTCAAGGAGCAGCAGGAGCTCGAAAAGAAGAAGGAAGAAGAAAAGCGCAAGCTCGCGGAGGCGCAGCGCCGCAAGGAAGAGGAGGCGCGGAAAGTGAAAGCCGCGCAGGAAACTCAGGCGCGCAAAGAGGCTGAGGACAAGAAGCGGATCGAGAAAGAGCGGCTTGCCAGAGAGGCCGAAGACAAGCGGATCGCCCAGGAAAGACAGGCCATCGCCGACCGCCTCGCGAAGGAGCAGGCGGCGGCGCAGCGGGCGCTGTTCGACAAGTACACGGCCCTGATCCGCAACCACGTCCGGCGCCAGATCATCGAGCCGCCGAACCTCCAGGGCAACCCTGAAGTCGAATTCGAGGTCGTGCTGATCCCCGGAGGAGAAGTGCTGTCCGTGAAGTTGAGGCGTTCGAGCGGCGTCCCTGCCTACGACGCTGCCGTCGAGCGTGCGATTCTCAAGGCGTCTCCGCTTCCGCTGCCTCCGGATCCCGGCCTCTTTTTGCAGTTCCGTGAACTCAACCTGAGGATCAGACCCCGAGAATGAAACTGGCCAAGTTTTCCGCACGATCCGTTGGCACGAGCGTCGGCATCTTTCTCGTGCTGTTGATGACCCTTCGCGCGCCGGTGCATGCGGCGCTGACCATCGAGATCGTCGGCAGCGGCGCGAATCAGATCCCGATTGCCATCGCGCCGTTCAGGGCCGAGGACGGCACGCCGCAACCGCTCACGCCGGTCATCGGTGCGGACCTCGCGCGGAGCGGGCTGTTCAAGCTCATCGATGCGGGAGGCGTGGTGCCGGTACCTACGGAGCCCGGCGAGGTGAATTCTCAGCAGTGGACCGCGCGCGGGGCGGAGGCTCTCGTCATCGGCACCGTCACGCCCGCCGGCGAAGGACGCTACGAAGTGCGCTTCAGGCTGATGGACGTCGTGAAGGGCACGCAACTCGCCGGGTTCGTCTACACGGTCAGCGCGTCCCAGCTCAGGCTGACGGCGCACAAGATCGCCGACGTGATCTACGAAAAGCTGACCGGCTCGCCGGGCGTGTTCGCGACGCGCATCACCTACGTCATGAAGCGCAGCGCCAACCGCCACGAGTTGCACGTTGCCGACGCCGATGGTTTCAACGCCCAGACGGTCCTCTCGTCGAACGAGCCGATCATTTCACCGTCATGGTCCCCGGACGGCACGCGGCTCGCCTATGTGTCGTTCGAACGCAAGAAGCCGATCGTCTACGTCCAGTCGCTGACCACCGGGCAGCGTCAGCCCGTGGCCAACTTCTTCGGCAGCAACAGCGCGCCCGCCTGGTCACCGGACGGCAAGCGGCTTGCAGTGACGCTCACCAAGGATGGCGGCTCGCAGATCTACGTCATCTCCGCGAACGGCGGCGGTACCGCAACGCGCCTCACCACCAGCAATGGCATCGATACGGAGCCCAACTGGGCGCCCGACGGACAGTGGATCATCTTCACGTCGGATCGCGGCGGCAGTCCGCAGATCTACCGGATGCCGTCGGCGGGCGGGCAGGCGCAGCGTCTCACGTTCGAAGGCTCGTACAACGTTTCGCCGCGTCACAGCCCCGATGGCAAGAGTTTCACTTTCGTGCATCGCGAAGGCTCCCGCTTCAGCGTCGCCATCCAGGATTTCGCCGCACGCCAGATGCAGTTGCTCACCGAGGGCGGCGTCGACGAATCCCCGAGCTTCGCGCCGAACGGGCGCATGATCCTCTACGCGAGTGAGACGAGGGGGCGTGGTATATTAGCTGCAGTCTCGAGTGACGGCCGCGTGAAGCAGCGTTTTTCCGATACGACAGGCGACGTTCGTGAACCTGCATGGGGACCGCTGGTAAATAGGTGAGAGCGGAGTTGAACATCATCATGTGTTCGAACAAAACCTGAAGGAGCAGACAGATGAAGCGTTGGATCACGATCTTTGCGGTGGTGGGGCTGATCGCGGGCTGTTCGTCCACGCCCAAGGAAGAACAGCCGCCCGCGAAAGTCGAGGACGTGCGGCCGCCGACGACGACTACAGCTCCGGAGCCGGCGCAGCAGCCTTCGACGGATGCGAGTGCGACGCCGCTCACTCCGGATAGTTTCGACAACAATGCTCTGAAGGACCCCGCCAACATCCTTTCCCGCCGCAGCATCTTCTTCGATTACGACAGTAACGTCGTCAAGGAAGAGTTCAAGCCTCTCGTCTCCGCGCACGCGGGGTTCCTGGCAAAGAATGCCAATCGGCGCGTCACGGTTCAGGGCAACACAGACGAGCGTGGAAGCCGCGAGTACAACCTGGCCCTGGGGCAGCGCCGGGCCGACGCGGTGAAGCAGATGATGACCCTGCTCGGCGCGCCGTCAGCCCAGATCGAGACGGTCAGCTTCGGTGAAGAGAAGCCGCGCGCGCAAGGCAACAACGAGCAGGCGTATGCCGAGAACCGGCGTGCCGACATCGTCTACGACGGCGAGTAGGCGCTCTCCGGCTGGATAGGCCGCAGCCGTTCCGATGCGAAGGTTCAGCTCGTACGTTCTTGTCCTGGCAGGCGCGTTTGCAGCCGCAAGCGCATCAGCCGC
>Ga0111538_10006623_pt1 | contig 15654 bp, 10 predicted proteins | sample SoiMethybrSBSTD1_FD_79669 | JGI IMG/M metagenome (GOLD analysis project Ga0111538, IMG submission 79669) | Bulk soil microbial communities from a Populus tree surrounding site in Tennessee, USA - Soil MetaG P. TD hybrid SBSTD1 (version 2)... | ecosystem: Environmental > Terrestrial > Soil >...
ACGATCGTCGCTGCCGGCGCCGTGAACTCGGCGCAGATCCGCAGCGCCGCATCCAGATCCAGCAGGTTGTTGTAGGACAGCTCCTTGCCCTGCAGCACGCGCGCGCGCGCCAGCGACGGGCCGGCGGGCGCCCCGTCCAGCGCGTAGAACGCCGCCTTCTGGTGCGGGTTCTCGCCGTAGCGCAGCGCGCGCGCCAGCGTGCCGCCGACGTGCAGCGACTCGGGGAAATCGGCGGGCGGCGCGTCGGGCGCCGTGAACCGGCCCAGGTGCGACGCGATCGCGCCGTCGTAGGCGGCCGTGTGCGCGAACGCCTTGCGCGCGAGACGGAAGCGGGTGGCGTCTGAAATCTCACCGCCCGCGTCGATCTCCGCGAGCACCGCCGCGTAGTCGGCCGGATCGACGACCACCGCGACGCGCTCGTGGTTCTTGGCGGCCGAGCGAATCATGGTCGGCCCGCCGATGTCGATGTTCTCGATGATCTCGTCGAACGGCGCCCCGCGCGCGACGGTCTCGCGGAACGGGTACAGGTTGACGACCACCAGATCGATCGGGACGATGCCGGCCGCCTGCATCTCGGAGCGGTGCGCAGCGGTCGCCCGGCCGAGGATGCCGCCGTGAATGCGCGGGTGCAGCGTCTTGACGCGCCCGTCGAGGATCTCGGGCGCACCCGTGAAGTCGCCGACCTCCGTCACCGGGACGCCCGCCGCGGCCAGCGCGCGCGCCGTTCCACCGGTCGACAGGATCTCCAGTCCGGAGGTTGACAGTCCGCGCGCCAGCTCGACGACGCCGGTCTTGTCCGAAACCGAGATCAACGCGCGTGCGATCTTCGCAATCTTGCCGTCAGCCACGGCCGGGTTCTATCACACGCGTCAGGCGTGGCGGGAGCGCGGAGTCACGGTTCGACACAGGAGCCCGCGCCGCAGACCAGCGGCGCCGGACAGGTGCCGGCATCGCCCTCGCAAGGCGGCCGGACACACAGGCTGTTCCGGCAGGCGTACGGCGCCGGGCACGTGCCATTCGCGGCACAGGTGCGCTGCTGACAGAACTGCTCCGGGTTGCAGAACATCCCGGGGTTGCAGTTCGCGTCCGTCGTGCACGGCCGCGCGCACACCATGACGTCCGTCGGATCGGCGATGCACTGCGTGCCGGCGGGACAGAGCATGCGAATGTCGCACCGCGTGCACACGCCCCCGGACCGGTTGGCGAAGCAGCCGCCCGCCGTCGGCGGCTGTTCCTGGCTCGGACAATCGTCGGTCGTCCGGCACTGAACCAGGCCCAGCTGCCCCGCCCCACCGCCGCCGCCCGCGCCGGCGCTTCCCCCGGTTCCAGCCGTGCCAGTCGTACCACCGGTGCCGCCGTCGCTGGAGCTGTTCGAGCTGCACGCGCTGCCTGCAAACACCACGCACGCCAATACCAACCCAAACCCGACCCTCATCAAACGATGGTACCTCAGGCCAGACCGGCGCGGTGGCGCAGGTCGGAGATCTCGGCCTTGGTCAGATCGCGCCAGGCGCCCATCGCGAGGCCCTCGAACGACAGCCCGCCCATGCGCACCCGCGAAATTTTCAGCAGCGAATGCCGGATCAGGTCGCCCGCCGCCTTGAGCGCGCGCGGCCGCGACTCGGGCACGACCATCTCGATCCAGGTGTTCTTTTCGGTCGCCGCGAGCCGATCGATGCTCACCGGCTTCACCGGGCGGCCTTCCCAGCGCCAGCCGCGCGCCAGCCGCGTGATGGCGTCCTCACCGACCAGCCCCTGCAGCTTGAGGTGGTACGTCATCGGCACGCGGCCCCGCTTCCCCATCGCCTGCGCCAGCTCGCCGTCGGTCGTCAGCAACAGGACCCCCTCGGCGGGAAAGTCGAGCGGCGCCACCACCAGCAGGCCGGGCTCGGCGTCGCGCACATAACGCGCCAGCGTCGGACGGGCGGCGCTGCTCTTGGCCAGCGTCGCCAGGCAGGCGCGCGGCTTTAGCAGCAGCCGGTAGATCGGCGTCTCGGGCACCACGCGACGGCCGTCGACGTCGACACGATCTTTCGAGGCATTGACGCTGGTCCCCAGCTCCGTGACCGCCACGCCGTTGACGCGCACCGCGCCGGAAGCGATCAGCGCTTCGGCCTTGCGCCGCGAGGAGACCCCCGCCTGGGCGAGGAATTTTTGTAGGCGCACGCCGCGCTATTCCGTGCCCGGGGGCGTGGGCGCCTCTTCAGGCGCCGTCGCCTGGGGCGCGGTCGGCGCCTCGGTCGCGGCGGCCGCCTTGACCGCAGCCGCGGCGGCGCGGTCGAGCTCCGTCAAGAGATCGTCGTCTTCCTCCGGATCCAGCTCGCGGCGCGCCGGAGGCGCCGCCGGCTTGTCGCCGTCGACCTTGGCGGCCGCTTCCGCCGCCAGCGGGGCCTGGGCGTCGACCTTCGCCATCTCGGCAGCGCCCAGCTCGTGGAACTCGCGCAGCGTCGGCAGCTCTGCGAGATCCTTCAGGGTGAAGATGCGTAGAAACTCGGGAGTCGTCCCGTAGAGGATCGGACGCCCGACCTCCTCCTTCTTGCCGATCATCCGGATCAGCCCGCGATCGAGCAACGTCTTCAGCACCGGCCCGCAGTCGACGCCGCGCACGTCGTCGATCTCCGGGCGCGTGATCGGCTGCCGATACGCGACGATCGACAACGTCTCCAGCATCGCGCGCGTCAGCCGCTGCGGCTTTCCCGCGATCAGGCGCGACACCCACCCGACGTTCTCGGAACGCGTCCGCAGATGCCACCCGCCTGCGACCTCGACGACCTGGATGCCGCTGCCCTCCTGGTCGCGGCGGGTGCGCAGCGCCTCCAGCGCCGCGGCCACCTTCCCGCCCGCGCGCTCGCCGACCAGGCGTTTCAGGTCGCTGACCGGCAGCGGGCGATCGCTCGCGAACAGCAGGCTCTCGATCACGCTCTCGATGTGACCGGGCGTCGTGGACGCCGACAGCTCTGCCTCCGCGTCGAATTCGCCGCTGGCCTCCGCCGACGACGCCGCCAGCGCCGCCATCTCGGCGGCCGCGGCCTCGTGGGTGGGGCCGTCCCAGTCGTCCGGCCGCGCCGCTTCCTGCAGCAGGTCGGCGGGCGCCGCATTCACGGCGGTGTCCTCGGTCTCGTCGAACGCCGACGGATTGATATCGGGGTTGGTCACCTCCTCGACGATCGGCGCGGCGGGCTCAGTCTTCTTACGCTTCTTCATGCTTCTCCTCGCCGTCGGCTTCCGCGTCGGCTTTTGCTTCCGGTTCACCGACGACCGACGTTATCGTGGCGTTGCGCGCCGCTTCCAGCGCCGCGTCGCTGACCTGCGTGATGAACAGTGTGTCGTCGGTGGGTGACTGCAAGACGCGCACGGCCTTGAGGCGTGCCAGTTCCAGGATCGCGAGCAGTGTCACCACCACCTGATGGCGCAGCTCGACCTCGGGCAGCGTCATGTCGAAACAGGCGTCGAACCGGAACGATCCGCCTCCCGCCCGCATGCGATCGGCGAGCTGGCCGATGCGCTCGCCGATCGAGATTCGATCGACGACGACGTCGTGAGTCGTCGTCTTTCCCGCCTTTTCCAGAATCTTCCCGAACGCCTCGATCAGTCTCCACACCGAGTGATCGCCGAACGGGCGGCCGGACGCATCGTCTTTCTCGATCGGCATGCCGCGCGGAAACACCGTACGGCCTTCAATGGGACGCCCGCCCAGCTGTTCCGCGGCGTGTTTGTATTTCTGGTATTCGAGCAGGCGCCGGATCAGCTCTTCGCGTGGATCCAGATCCGATTCGCCCTCTTCGCCCGACGTGTCGAGCGGCTCCGGCGTGGGCACCAGCTCGCGCGACTTGAGGTAGGCGAGCGTCGCCGCCATCACCAGATAGTCGGCCGCGACGTCGACGGACATCGACTGCATCACCTCGAGGTACTCGAGGTACTTGCGCGTGATGAACGCGATCGGGATGTTGACGATGTCGAGCTCGTGGGTCTTGCAAAGGTGCAGCAGCAGGTCGAGCGGCCCTTCGAACTCGGGCAAGGTGACGCGGTAGGCGGTGTTACCGCCGTCCGCGCTCACGCCGCCACCATCCGGTTGAGAAGGTCGATCCACAGGCCGGCGACGTAATAGGCGGGCCGTAGTACGAAGTTCAGCCCCGGAACGCCCAGCTGCGGCGCGAAGAACAACAGGAGCAGGACCAGCATCCCGTACTTCCGATTGAGCTCGACGAGGCGATCCATCGACTTCGGCAGCAGGCCCGCCAGCACGGCGGCGCCGTCGAGTGGCCCGAGCGGAATCAGGTTGAAGAACATCAGCATGATGTTGAGCAGCACAAGGTAGCCGATCAGCGTCTGCATCAACACCGGGGAAAGCAGGCCCGCCTTGGCGAGAATGACGATCACGGCCGACATGAACACGGCGAGGACCAGATTCATGAACGGCCCGGCCGCGGCGACCAGCATGTGGCCCGTGGTCATCGAGAGGCGCTTGGTGTAGTTCGCCGGGTTGGTCTGCACCGGCTTTCCCCAGGCGATCAGCGGATACCCGGACAGCGCGCCGAACAGCGGTACCGCGATCGTCCCGATGAGATCGATGTGGGCCCGCGGCGACAGCGTGAGCCGCCCCTGCAGGCGCGGGATCCGGTCGCCCAGCCGGTCGGCGACGAACGCGTGCCCGAACTCGTGGACGGAGACCGAGACGATGAACGCCATCAGGGAAAACAGCGCGACGCGAACATGGTCGGCCGAGATGTCCACGCCTCGGAGACTACCGGATTAAGCCCGGGGTTTCACCAAATCGGGACCGTTGTGGACAAGTCCTTTCAGGGGGCCGCCCGTTGGGTGCCGGGATCGTCCAGCTCGGCCGTCAGGGGAGGAGGTCGCCGCACTCTCGCGCTTCGCGCAAGAGCGGCTAGGCGCGTTGCGCGGCCAGCGGCGGCACCGCGGTCGCGCGTTCGAGCTGCCGCCTCACGCGGTCCGACACCAGCCTGGCGTTCCGGTCGGCCTCCGCCAGCGCGTCCTCCAGCAGCCGGATGCCGTCGTCGCGCCGGCCGCCGCGCAGCGCGGACAGTGCCTTCATCTCCATCAGCTCGACGATGTCCTGCGCCTGCATCGACAGCTCGCGACCCTTCGCGATCAGCGCGTCGAAATCGGCGTCCGCCGCCCCCCGCAGCCCCAGCCCGACGCCATCGACGACGAGGCGTTCTGTCAGCAGCAATCCGCTGGCGCGGCCCGCGGCCTCGGCCTCCGTCTGACGCGCGACCAGCGCCCGCAGCAGCTCGCCCGCCGCCTCCGCATCGCCCGCGTACCACTTGAGGCGCACCAGCAGCGCCTCGCACGACTCCGCCCGCGCCCCCTCCCCGACCGTCCGCTTCAACATGTCGATCGCGCGTCGGGTGTAGGGCTCGGCCTCTTCGGGCTGCCCGATCGTGAAGTAGACCTCGCCCAGATCACGTAGCGCCAACGACTCCGACATCGGGAAGCCGTATTCGCGCGCGATCTGGATGATGCGCTTGAAGTCGGCGAGCACCCGATCGATCCGGTTCGTCAGGAACGACGTCAGCGCGCGGTTCTGCAGCACGCCGCCGATGCCCACCATGTCGCCGTGCGCCTCGTACACCTCCAGGCACCGGTCCAGCGCCGCCTCGGCCTCGTCGAAGCGGTTCAGGATGCCGCCCGCGTACCCGACCATGAGCAAGCTCTGCGTGTAGGGCTCGTAGCCTTCGTCGCCCAGCGGCTCGGCGGCCTTGACCGCGACGCGCAGCATCTCCAGCGCCTCCGGGACCTTCTCCGCGCGCATGAGGATGCGCGCCTGCGCCATCAGCAGCCGGGCGTGGACCAGCGGCGTGCGGACCTCTTCGTGCGCGGCAGCGAGCGCGACCGCCTCGTCCGAGACCACCCGCGATCGCGGCCAGTCGCCAATCCAGTCGAGGACGATCCCCTCGTCCAGCAGCAGCCCGACGACCGCCGCCGGCCTGTCAGCCTGCCGCGCCCGCTCGATCGCGCCCATGAAGTCCTTGAGCGCGTCTTCGTGACGGCCCAGGCGGAACCTCATCAGACCCCGCCCCTGGCCCGCCGCGATCAGCCCGTCGACGTTCGGGTCGGAGAAGTTGTCGAGCGCGTGCTTGTACAGCAGCTCGGCGTCCAGGTAGGCGTGCCGCGCCGCCGTGCGCCCCGCCAGATCCAGGTACAGCTTCCCCGCCTCCTCCTTGAGCCCGCTGCGCGCCGCATGAAACGCCATCTGCGGCAGCCGCCCCATCTCGGGCACCTGATCGTGCCGCCGGAAGTAGTCGAACGCGGCGTGGTGGATCGCCTCGCGCTGGGTCTGCGGAACCGACTGGTAGACGGTGTCGCGCAGCAGCGAGTGCCGGAAGCCGACGCGCCCGCCCCGGTGCCGCGCGAGGATGCCGCTCTCGATCAACCGCCGCACGCCGATGCCCGCGTCCAGCTGGGTGTCGACCCCGCCGCCGCTGCGTTCCAGCTCCTGCACCACCCCTTCGATCTCTTCGCTGCTGAACTCGACGCCCAGCACCGAAGCCAGCCGCGCGTGCGCCAGCAGATCGGGCGGCAGCGACTCCGTCTCCCGGCTCGACAGCCACTGCACCAGGGGAAGGTCGGGCAACCGTTCCAGCTCGTCGGTGGCGAGGTACCAGCCCTGTCCCTTCTCGGACTTGCGCACCAGCCCGTCGCGCTTGAGGCCGCGCACCAGCTCGACGAGCAGCATCGGGACCCCGAGGGTGCGATCGGCCAGGCGGGCGAGCGCGCTCTGCGGAACGTTCTCGGCCGGCGAGAGCAGACGCCGCGCCAGCTCGATCGCCGCCGCCGTGGAGAGCGGCGTCAGCGTGAGCTGCTGGTGTTTCGCCGCGCGGCTGGCCCAGGCGGTGCGACCGCGGCCGAACGCCGGCCGCCCGATGACGCACACCCAGATCGGGCACGCCGCCTCGACCAGCGTGGCGTATTCGATGGCGTCCAGCGCCGTCTCGTCGACGAAGTGCGCGTCCTCGATCACCAGCGCCAGCGGCTTGGCGCGCGACGATCGGCGCAGCCCCTCACCGAGCGCGCGCGCCGCCGCCGACCGCAACGCCCCCGGGGCGGCCGCCAGCGAACGAAGCTCCGGGTGCTCCGGCGGCGCCCACGCCATCGCCACCGCGACACCCGCCCACACCTCCGCGCTCGTCTCCGCGCCCAGCTCTTCCGCCAGCAGCGCGCGCCCGAGATCCGCGGGCGCCTCGTCGGGCAGCGACAGAGTCCGCTGAAGCAGCTCGCGCGTCGTCTGCTCACCCACGCCGCCCAGCACCTCCTTGGCGCGGACGAAGACCGTCTGCATGCGCGGCGACGACACCTCGAGGTGCTGCACCAGCATCTGCGCCAGGTGGCTCTTGCCGTGCCCGGGCTCGCCCAAGAGTGTCGTGATCGTCGGCCCCGCGCCCCGGACCGTGCCGCGCGCCAGATCGATCAACGTGCGCAGCAGCTCGTCGCGCCCGACCAGCGGCGCAACGCCCATCCGCGTCGTCGTCCGCTCCGACGCCTGCGCCGCTTTCTGGAGGCGCATGAACCCGGGCCGGCTGGCGACCTCCTCGCTGGCCGCGTCCGGCAGCACCTCGACAGCCGCCGGCGACAGCAAGACGCCCGGCGAATCGGCCTCGCCCGGATACTGGTCCTTCTTGCTGAACAGCGGGCTCTGGTAGCGGCGCGACCCATCGGGGCGCGCCTGCACCGAAACCGACGTCAGGTCGACCAGCACCGCCTTCGCCAGGCCGCGGGCGATGAACATCTCGCCGGCGGTGGCGGCGGCGCGCGTGGGGTTGTCACCGACCTCGTGTCCAAACGCCAGCACGTATTGCGCCCCCGCGGTGTGCGCGAGCTGCGCGCCGACCCCGTTGCCCGCCGTGCGAATCTCCGCGACGTTGCTCTTGCTCTCGAAGAACAGCAGCGCCACCACGCGCCGCTCGCGCGCGGCCGCGGCCGGTTTGTTTCCAGGCTTGGCGGCCTCTGCCGCCCCGGTGCCGGCGCCCGCCGTCGCCGGCTGCGCCGTGGTCCCTTCCCGGCGCGCCCGCTCCGCCACCAGGCCCGCCTGCAGCGCCCGGCGAAGCTCGGTGGCGCTGGCGAAGCGCCGATCCGGGTCCTTCGCGAGGCAGCGCATGATCGCCTCCTCGAGCGCGACCGCGACGGGCACGCGGCGCGAAAGCGGGGGTGGACGGCGGCTGCGGTGGTTCTGCTGGACCTCCGCGGAATTGCCCCAGAACGGGGGCGCGCCCGCCAGCATCTCGTAGAACATCGCGCCCAGGGCGTAGATGTCGCTGCGCGCATCGATATCGGTGCGCGCCTCGCACTGTTCGGGCGACATGTATTCAGGCGTCCCCGCCGGTGCCTCTTCCTTGGTCGTCTCGATCCGCTCGGCGCTCAGCTTGCGCACCAGGCCAAAATCGAACAGCTTCGCGCCCATCGTCTCGTCGATGAACACGTTTTCGGGCTTCAGATCGCAATGCACGAGGCCGCGGCCGTGTGCGATCTCGACGACGCTCAGGATCGCGAGCGCGTGGTGCGAGAACTCGTCGACGGCCATCGGGCCCTCGAGCGCGGCGAGGCGTTCGGAGAGAACCTCTGCCTTGACGAACTCCATCACGACGTACGCCGACCCGTTTGGCAGCACACCGCGATCGAACACGGCCGGGACGTGGGGGACGCCGACCGCGGCCAGCGCGTCGGCCTCGCGCAGCAGCGCCTCGCCCGCCGCGGCGTTGTCGGCGCGCGCGACCTTGATGGCCACCGGCTGTGTGTCCGAGACGCGCTGGGCGAGGAACACGGCGCCGAAGCCGCCCTGCCCCAACGTCTTGACGACGCGGAACGCCGGCAGGTCGGGCGGCGGAACCACGAACGGCGTCGTCTTCTCCTCGCTGGGCGGCGGCGCGGGCGGCGGCGGGCCGTGCGCGGGACAGACGGGCGCGGCGTCGCGGATCCGGCGGCCGCAAGTGGGACAACGAATCATCGAACCACGTATCCTGTGCGCCGCGGCATGACGACGATGCGCCAGGCTGAATCGGCGGTGAGAGACGATGTCGGTGTGTTGCCCACGTCGGCAGGACGGGCGAAGCGACGCCCGTCGCCCTCTCATCGACGGACGCGGACGGGACCTTGACGACACCGCCGCCTCTCGCGCTGCCGATCGACGACTGTCTGCCGGCGATCGCCGACGCCATCGCGTCGCGCGGCGCCGCTGTCGTCGAGGCCCCGCCGGGGGCGGGCAAGACGACGCGCGTTCCGCGCGCGCTGCTGGATGGGCGGGGTCGCGACGGGGAGATCTGGGTGCTCGAGCCGCGGCGGCTGCCCGCGCGGCTGGCCGCGACCCGGGTCGCCAGCGAGCTGGGCGAGCGCGTCGGCGAGACTGTCGGCTATTCCGTCCGCTTCGACGAAGCGGCCGGACCCAAGACGCGGCTCCGGTTCATGACCGAAGGGCTGTTCATCCGGCGCATGCTGGCGGCGCCGCGCCTGCCCGGCGTCGGCGTGGTCGTGCTCGACGAGCTGCACGAGCGCCACGTCGCCACCGATCTCGCCCTCGCCTGGTTGCGCCGGCTGCGGGAGACGGACCGCCCGGACCTGGCCGTCGTGGCAATGTCCGCGACGTTCGATGCCGACCCGGTCGCCGATTTCGTCGGGGGCGACGTCGTCCGCAGCCAGGGCCGGATGTTCGACGTCGCGATCGAGCACCTGGCCACGCCCGACGATCGGCCGCTGGCGGCGCAGGTCGCGGGCGCGGTCCGCCGATTTCTCCGCGACGACAAGGACGGTGACCTGCTGGTGTTCCTCCCGGGTGCGGGCGAGATCAGGCGGGCACAGACGGCGCTGGCCGAGGTGCCGGGCATCGCGGCCTTCGCGGTGCTGCCGCTGCACGGCGAGATGCCGCTCGAGGACCAGGCGCGCGCCGTGCGACCGGGGGAGCGGCGCAAGATCATCCTGTCCACCAACGTGGCCGAGTCGTCCGTGACGATCGACGGCGTCACCGGCGTGATCGACTGCGGCCTGGCGCGGACGGCGGCGCACTCGCCCTGGACCGGCCTGCCCACGCTGGCCCTCGCCCGGATCAGCCAGGCCGCGGCGACGCAGCGGGCCGGCCGCGCCGGGCGCACGCGCCCGGGCCGCGCGCTGCGCCTGTACACACGCCACGACTTCGAGCAGCGCCCGCGCGAGACGGAGCCCGAGATCGCGCGCGCCGATCTGACCGAGGTCGCGCTGACGCTGGCGACGCTGGGGGTGAACGATCCCGATTCGCTGGCGTGGCTCGACCCGGCCCCGGCCGCGGCGTGGGGCGCGGCGCGCGAGCTGCTCGGGCGGCTGGGCGCTGTCGAGCCGGATGGGCGGCTGACCGACGTCGGCCGGCGCATGTCGCGCCTCCCGGTTCACCCGCGGCTGGCGCGCCTCGTGGTGGAGGGAGAGACGCGCGGCGTGGCGGCGGCGGCGGGCCTGGCCGCTGCGCTGATCGCGGAGCGCGACATCCGGCTGGGCACGCGCGCGTCGTTCGGCGGCGCCCCCGGCGCGCCATCCGACCGCGGCGCAGACGTGCTCGACCTCGTCGATCTGTTCCAGCAGGCAGCCGACGCCCGCTTCCGCCCGGACGTGTTGCGCCGGCTGGAGCTGGATCGCCGCGCGATCGAAGAGGTCGATCGCGCGCGCCGCCAGCTCGGCACAGGCAGTGATCGTGCGACAGGACGCGGACCAAAAGATGACGAGGCGCTCCGGCTGGCGATCCTGGCGGCGTTCCCCGATCGCGTCGCGCGCCGGCGCGAGCCGCGCGCGCGGACCGTGGTGTTCGCCGCGGGGGGCTCCGCCGAGCTCGGCTACGAAGCGACGGGCGAGTGGCTGGTCGCCGTCGACGCGGAGGAGCAAAACGCCGCGCGCGGCGGCATCAAGCAGCCGCGCACCGGGATCGTGGAGGTGCGGCTGGGATCGATGATCGAGCCGGAGTGGCTGCTCGACCTCTACCCCGGCCGCATCGAAGAGGTCGATCGCCGCGCCTTCGATCCCCGGACCGACCGCGTCGAACGCACCACCGGCCTGCGCTACGGCGCGCTGATGCTCGACGAGACCGTGGCCCCTGCACCGCTCGACGAGGAGACGTCACGGTTGCTCGCCGACGCCGTGCTGGCGCGCGGCCTGGAACGGCTACCGGGCGGCGACGCCTTGCCGCCGCTTCTCCAGCGTCTGGCGTTCGCCCGGCGCCAGGCGCCCGAGGCGTTCCCGTCGCCCGACGACGGCGACGTCGCGGGTCTCGTTCGCGCCGCGTGCGCGGGCCACGGTAGCTTCGCCGCGCTCGGCGATCCCGCCGCGCTCGTCCTGTCGGCGCTCCCGCCCGCCGCGCAACGGGCGCTGCACACGACCGCTCCCGAACGGGTCACGCTGGCCAGCGGGCGCAGCGTTCCGATTCACTACGATGCAAGCGACACACCCTGGATCGAATCGCGCCTGCAGGACTTCTTCGGAACGCGTGTGGTGCCGGCTGTGGGCGCGGGGCGCGTCGCGTTGACCGTGCATCTGCTGGCCCCCAACGGACGCGCGGTCCAGGTGACACGCGATCTCGCGGGCTTCTGGACGCAGCACTATCCGGCGCTGCGGCGTCAACTGAGCCGCCGCTACCCCAGACACCCCTGGCCCGAAGACGGCGCCACCGCAAAGCCACCGCCCCCCTTGCCACCGCGCCGCCCACAGAAATGAACACAGAAAAATGAACAGGGAGACACGGAGGAAGGGAGGAGCAGAATTCAAGGATCCGGAACCTCCCTTTCTCCCTTCCGCCCTGTTGAATCCTTCCGGTTCGCCGCGCGAACTATACTGGGCTTCATGCTGCCGCTCGTTCCCCGACGCGAAGCGCACGAGGCCAGACGCGCCCGGCTCGCCGCGCGCCTCGGCGACCGCCCGGCGCTGATCGCCGCCGGCGTCCCACGCCCGCGAAACTACGGCGCGAACCTGTATCCATACCGGGCGAGCAGCCACTTCCTCTACCTGTTCGGCCTGCCGCTGCGCGGGGCGGTCGCGACCTACGACGGCGCGGCGTTCACGCTGTACCTGCCCGACGCCGAGCCGGATCAGGCGCTGTGGGAAGGCGAGCCGCCCACGCCCGAGGAGATCGCCGACGCGACCGGCTGCGCGGTCCGCCCGCTGGCGCGCTTGCCGGCCAGCGTTCGGGGGCGTGCCGTCGCGACGCTGCCCGCCCCCGACATCGAGACCTGTCTCGAACAGAGCCGCCTGCTCGGCCGCGACGTCCGTAGAGGGGTCATCGACGTGCTCGACGCGCCGCTCGCGGATGCGATCATCGACCTGCGCCTGCATCACGATGACGCCGCGCGCGACGAGCTGCGACTGGCGGCGTCCGCCACGGCGGCCGCGCACGCCGCAGGCATGGCCGCGACCCGTCCCGGACGCACGGCGGCGGAGGTGCGCGCCGCCATGGAAGCCGCGCTCATCGCCCGCGGCATGGGCTGCGCGTACCCGTCGATCGTGACGCCGCACGGAGAGATCCTGCACAGCGAGCGCTACGACGCCCGCCTCGCCGAGGGCGATCTGCTGCTCGCCGACGTGGGCGCCGAAACACCCGGCGGCTGGGCCGGCGACGTGACGCGGACCTGGCCCGCGTCGGGTCGTTACTCGTCGACGCAGCGGGAAATCTACGAGGTGGTGCTCGCCGCCCAGAAACAGGCGATCGCCGCGGTGACGCCGGGCAGCCGCTACTTGAACGTTCACGTGCTCGCGTGCGAGGTGCTCGCGGCCGGGCTCGCCGATCTCGGCATCCTGCGCGGCAACCCGATCGAGCTGGCGGCGGACGGCGTGGTCGCGCTGCTGTTCCCGCACGGCATCGGCCACTTGCTGGGCCTCGACGTGCACGACATGGAAGACCTCGGCGACCGCGCCGGCTACGCACCCGGACGCGAGCGCGCGAAGATGTTCGGGCTGCGGTCGCTGCGGCTCGACCGTGACCTGGAACCGGGGATGGCCGTGACGATCGAGCCGGGCTTCTACATCTCGCCCGCGATCCTCGCCGACCCCGCGCTGACGCGCGTGGCGGGCGACCGCCTGGACCGCAAGCGGCTCGCGGCGTTCGCCGACGTCCGCGGCATCCGCATCGAAGATGACGTGCTGGTCACCGAGACCGGACACGAGGTGCTCACCGAGGCAATCCCGAAGAATATCGGCGCCGTCGAGGCCGCTATGGCCGCCTGATCCCGCGGGCTGCACGCGCCCCGTGCGCGACTCAGGGCAGCGGGCTATCGGGCACGGGCGGCCAGACGGTCGGCGAGGCCCCGGGATCCGTGCCGGTGCCTGGGCCTGGGAACACAGGTGACGGTGGCGCTGGCGCGGGTCTCGCCTTCGGAGCCGGCGCCGGCTCCGGTGCCCGTGAAGTCGGCGCGCCGGGCCCCACCGGTGTCGCGCGTGGCGTTGGCGTTGGCGACGGGGCGGGCCGGGGTGGCGGCGGTGCCGCGAACTGCGACGACGCCCGGGCGCGCGGCTCATCCGCCGGCGGCGGAAACTCAGCCGTTGGGCGCGGTGCCGGCTGGGGAGCGCCCGCCTGCTCCGACGCCGGAGCCGCCGCTGCGGCCTCTGGCCGCGGTGGCAGCTCGGATGACACTGGCCCCGGTCGCTGCGCATCGTCCGGGGACGCCGCCCGCTCGGCGGGAGGCGGGGTCGGCTGGGGCGCCAACTCGGCGGTCGATCGGCCCAGCGAATCAATGCCGATGATGGCGCCCAGCCCCGGCTGAACCGGTTGGCTGGGTGGTGCGGCTTCCGAGCTCGGTGCCGCGCCTGGCGCCGACGGTGCCGCGGCCGGTGGCGGCCCGACCGTGCTCGGTAGCGGCGGTGCACCTGATCCTGGCGCGACCGCGCCTGGTGCGGGCGGTGCACCCGTTGCGGGCGCTGCCACGCCCGGCGCGGCCGCTGCCGCCCCGAGCTCTGGTGTCGCCGTCGGTAGTGGCGGCGGCATCGCGGGTTCCTCCGGCGCGGCCATGGTGGATTCGGGTGTCGGCGGTACCTTGGGCGTCGGCTCGACGAATTCGGGCGGCGACGCGGGCGGCGGCACCGCGCTCTCCGGCGTCGGCGGCGTCTTGGGCGTCGGTGTGGCCACCTCGGGAGGCGGTACGGGTGGCGGCGTCGCCGATCCCGGCGGAGGCGGCACGCGGGGCGCCGGGATCTGAGGCGCGGCTGGCGGCGGGGACACGAACGGCCCCGTCGGTGGCGGCGGTGCCGGCGGCGGCGTTCCGAACGGCAATGTCAGCGGCCCGGCTTGGGCCGTTTCGCGCTCGGGTTCCGCCGGCTTGCGGGACCTCGGCGCCGGTGGCGTCGACGGCTCGTTCGCCCATGGATCGTACCCCCTCGCTGCCGGCCGGGTTGGGGCCGTCTTCGCTGCGGGCGCGCGTGCGCCGGGCGCCTCGGTGGTCGTGGAGGTGTCGGACGCGCCCCAGCTGTCGATCACCGTGGCGGCGCTCCGGGCCGGTGCGGGCTCCGCGGTCGGGGGCATGGGCGCATCGTTCGGCGCAACGTCAACGATACCGCCGCGTTCCACCGGCGGCCCGGACCGCGTCGTTCCGGCCGCGGTCGGTGCCGGACGCGTACCCGCTGGCCCTGTCGTTGAAGGCTGGGAGGTCGCGGGCCAGTCCGCGTCCGTCGAGGGCCGTGACGGTGAAGGCCGCGATGTCGACGATGATGTCGCGGGCCAATCATCGGTCGCGGGGCGTGATTTCGTGGGACGGGTTGTCGCGGGCCAGTCATCGCCCGCGGCGGACCGTGACTTCGTGGGCCGGGTCGTCGCGGGCGGCGGTTTCGGCGCGCTGGCGGCGGCTTTGGCAGCGGCCCGCGCGGCGGGACTGTTGGGATCGAACCGCGGCGGCTCGGTTCCCTTCCTGACGTAATCCGCGGACGGGGTTGAATCCGCTGGACCAGCCCCGTTCGAAAGTGGTGAGATCGAATCGCCGCTCTGAGCGTTCGCGCGGTTCGTCGCGAATGTGCAAACGGCTGCGACGACGAAAACTCCGGACCGGAGACACATACGGAAAGCCAGGTTGCGGCTGAACGTCATTGGATCCGAACCTAGAACCTGGGCGACGACACGAGCAGACCTTGCGGGCGCGGAATGCGGTCGCAAGTTAGGAAGGAGGCCGGCGAAAACGTGAACAATCCGATCCTGCCGAGCCTGCCCAGCTTGATCAGCGAGCTCCAGGCCGAGATGAGGCGCTCGCCTCGACGTTCACATCTGCACGAGCTGGCCAGCCGGCGCATCGATGCGCCGCACGAGATCATCAACTGGGCAAAGCGTGACCGCCGCTGGTCGTTCACGCTCGCGGAGATCATGAACGAGCCCGTCGCAATGCCGCGTGAGCTCGCGGCCAGATTGTTGGTCGCGATTGTCGACGAGCTGGAACAAGAACGCGAAGCGTTCGGCGACGCGATCGATGGAAACGCGGAAATCGCCGCGGTTCTGCACGCGGATTGACGATCGAATTTACAACTTTGCCCGACACTTCGACGGGCGTGAGCAGCGAGCCGTCAAACTCCTGTTTCTGAATCGTCAACGTCGCGCGTCGACGTTGATTTGCAGAAAAAATTCTTTGCGGATCGGCGCAAACGCGCCGTATATGATCGATTCATGAAGCTAATCGGGCGGAAAACAGTGAAGGGTGGAAAGGTCTCGGCGCC
>Ga0111538_10006625_pt1 | contig 15650 bp, 9 predicted proteins | sample SoiMethybrSBSTD1_FD_79669 | JGI IMG/M metagenome (GOLD analysis project Ga0111538, IMG submission 79669) | Bulk soil microbial communities from a Populus tree surrounding site in Tennessee, USA - Soil MetaG P. TD hybrid SBSTD1 (version 2)... | ecosystem: Environmental > Terrestrial > Soil > Tree...
GAACCCCCTCGCACGGCGTTGGCCGCTCTGGCCTACAGCTATCTGGGCCGGGAGAACCTTCCAGAGGCGACCAAAACCTACGAAAAGCTGTCCACCAAGGATGTCCGAAGCGCCTCGCTGTCCGCATCCGGTCTCGGCGACCTGCTCGTCTATCAAGGTCGGTTCTCGGACGCCGTCCAGATGTTCGAGCGAGGCGCAGCCGCAGATCTCACGGCAAAGAGTCCCGAGAGAGCGGCGATGAAACTCACATCGGTGGCCTACTCGCATCTGATGTCGGGTCGGAAACAAGCGGCGGTCGCTGCCGCCGAAAAAGCCCTCGAGCAAAGCACGTCGGTGCCGATCCGCTTTCTCGCGGCTTCGACGTTTGTAGAGGCCGGCGCATTCGACCAGGCCGGACTGCAAGTGGCGGCGCTCTCGTCAGGTCCGTCAGCCGAGGCCCAGGCCCACGGCAAGATTATCGAAGGTCAGATCGCGTTGAAGCGCGGGAAACCCACCGACGCCGTCAAGATTCTCACCGACTCGATTGCTGTTCTGGATACCTGGTTGGCACACTTCGATCTCGGGCGGGCGTATCTGGCGGCCGGCATGTTGGTGCAGGCCGACTCCGAGTTCGACACTTGCATCCGCCGTCGTGGTGAAGCGCTCGCGTTGATGGACGACGAGGAGCCCACCTACGGCCGCTTCCCAGTCGTGTACTACTACCAAGGTCGTGTCCGGGAAAGCTTGAAGACCGCAGGCTTTACCGACTCCTATGGCGAGTACCTCAAGATCCGGGGCCAATCAACAGAAGACCCCCTCCTGCCCGACATCCGCCGGCGTACGGGACACTAATACGACTTTGTCGCTTCGTTAGAATCGGCCCAGAAAACATGCGGCTCGGCTAACCGCTCGACGACGCGGGAAAGTCGAGGTCAGCTGAGCTCGCAACCTTTCGCTTGCCGCGACGGTCCTACAGATTCGCGACATCGCTCAGATCAACTGGCGACGCCGGGGTTGTTGAATCTTCCGGGTGGCATACCAGCAGACCGTCGCGGACTACTCGCTCCGTTGGGTTTTCCCGAACTCGACCGGGCTGCCTCGACGGCTCGCGGCGCGAGACGTCCTCCCGGCCTGTCAGGTCGCCGAGCCGATTTCCAGCATCATCAGCCGGGGGAAGGGCGTCGCGGGTCGTGGCCGCCTTCCCTCGGACCGAGCCTGGGCAGTGCGGCAGTCGGCAAACGCGTCCGAAAGCGCAGCGGGCACGTCGCCGCTGATTCCCCACTGTCGATCGCATCAGCTCTGAGCCGACACGATTGTTGGAAACGCGTTGGAACAACCGCAGGCGGCGTGCGCACCGTCAGCACGGGCGCGAGCGCGGCAGGACGCGTTTGCCAGCCGAGCGTCCGGGGAACGCGGACGCGACTCGCGACGACCGATTCCACGGGTGCAATCAGAAGACGCTCTGGATCACGCGCAATTACACAAACAGGGCTCCCGCCCTGCTTGTGCGATTGGCCGGTTGACGGCGTGCGATCTACCTCGCTGTGACCGTGATCGAGACGGTCACCGTGTTGGAGTCACTGCTCATCGGAACGGTGGGATCGACGCTCCAGAATCCATTGTTCGCTTTGTAGGTGAAACTGTCCGATCCGGTGAAGCCATTCCTGGGGTTATATGTGAACGAACCGTTGGCGTTCAGTACCAGCGTGCCGTTCGACGGTCCGCTGACAAGAACGGCCCTCAGTGATGCTGCCGGGCTGTCGACGTCGGTATCATTGCCAAGCACACCGGGAGCCGCAACATTCAGGTTCCGGTTTCGAATGGCCGCGTAGCTGTTGGCCACCGCCGTTGGCGCGTCGTTGACGGCTGCGATGGTGACGGTCTTGGAGAAACCGCTGAACACGTGTGGTGTCTGGTCGTCGTACTCGGCCCTCTCGCGATACGTGAACAGCACCGTATCTGGTAGCGGCTCGATGTCGTCGAAGGTCGTGGTCGCGGAGGTCGACGACGGCACCGGCAAGACGTAGGGGAAGCTCGACGCGGCGTCCCCTCTTTTACGAGAGAAGTGGTAGAGGGAAACATGACCGAATGGCGGCGCCTGCCCCCGCACCTCCCGCTTGTGATACTGGGAGGTGAATGGCGGGGCCACGGCGCAGCCAGGAGTGCCTATGGTGCACGCGTTGACGGCGTACGGGGCAGCCCTCCCCATGCCCTTTGCGTGGTCGGAGTCCAACTCCTGGGAACTGCCGAGTTCAAGAGCACTACCGAGTTCCAGAGCACTGCCGAGTTCCAGGGCACTGCCAAGTTCTAAAGCACTGCCGAGTTCCAATGCGCTTCCGAGTTCCAGCGCACTACCGAGCTCCAGAGCACTGCCAAGCTCCAGAGCACTACCGAGGGCGATGGCACTTTCGAGATCCAGGGCTGGGACAACCTGGTCAAAGCCCTTAAGGACTCGGCCGGCGCTCATCTGGTTCAGGCTGAGGTTTGCCCAGTCGTTGTATCCGTACAGCGTGGTGCTCAGGGTTCCGTCGAAGTTCACGTCCTGCTGAGGTGCGGCGGCGTCGTTGAGACCGTTTCCATTCCAATCGATCGCATCCCCCCTAAGGGCGGTATACACGCGAGCCATCGCAGCCGGCGGCGACGCCGGGTCAAATTTCAAACCACTGCAAAACCTGGTTGCTGGAGAAACTCCGAGGCTCGTAGCCAGCGCACTGCCTGCCGGTGCGTACCAGGCTGGCCGGTAGTTTGGGAGTGGAATGAGCGGGGCATCGCCCGGCGTCGTTGCCTCGTCGATGTTGTTCTGTGGGGTTCCTGAGTAATCGAGATGAATGTTGTCGGTGTCGTCAAAGAGCCCGTGCACCTGAAACGCGTAGCTCATCGAGGTCAGCAGGTCCGGTTTACAGGTGGGCTCGACAAATGTCGAGGTGTTCAGCGCTTTATTCCCCCACGTCGCGGGGAAGCCGCCATGCCAGAGGTTCAGGTTGTGTCCGATCTCGTGAAAAGTCGTCGAGGCTCGGACGAATGGTCTTCCGACGAACTCATCCCAAAATCCGAGCGTCACCATACCGTTGGCGCCGGGCAGATCTGCGATGCCGCCTGCGCTCGACGGGACGTGGAAGTCGGGATTGTTTGTGGTACACGTCGTACCGCCGTTCAGGTCGTACGGGCCGGGCTGACCGCCGATCAAGCACGGCAATGGGGACTTCGGTTTGGTGCGCGTGTGGGCATAGAGGAGGTAATGGAACAGACCTCGGCGTTTTTGATCGAATCGTCTGCGCTGCGTGCCGCTGCTCCAATCAAAATAGTGGGGATCGGCAGGATCCGTCAGCTCCCCAATGCTTGCCTCCTCGCCGTTGTCGCGCACCGGAAAATCTCTCAGGATTTGCAGGCCGAGCTTCCAGCCCACTGTTCCTGGATAGTCGGGGAATTGACAAAGGGGGTTGCCCGGGTCACAAGCCGTTTCCTTCACGATCTCTCCGCCCCTCGCCAAATAGGACGGAACGAGGTACCCATCAGCAACAGTAGACGTATAGTCGTCCAGCCAGTCGGTGTGCGGCACGACGCCGAGGCCATGATAATCGTCGGTGTTCCCGACGTCGAAATGCGGCGTGATTCCATGGGCCGCATACGCGTCTCCCACCAACTTGAGGACCTCTGGTGTTGGCATGTGCGTGTGACCGCTGGCGTCGGTGACCGTCGTATGGGTCGCATCGTACGGAGCAGTGGCGGAACCGTAGCTCGTCCCCGGCGCGGCCCACGTGGCATTGAATTCAACGAAGAGATCTCTCTGCGCCGAGCTCGCGCCCATGGCATTCAGGTTGGGGAGCGGTTGATTATCGGGGTCCCTGAGGCCGAGTACGGAATCCTCCAAACCGTCGGGAATGCCGTCACCAGGGACACCGCCGTCGCTACTGGGGTCGGTATCCTTTACTGCGGTACTGAAGATGACCGCTCCCCAGGTCATGCAATCGTACCCCCCGCCAGGCCCATGGTCGACCGTCGTCGTCGCTGTTTCACCGTAGCCGCCAGCGGAATTATTGCCGGGGTTCATCAGCGCGCTCACGTCGTACGTCACGTTCTTCCATGCTCGCTGAGAGGCGGTGCCGCCAGGTACCGGATCGAGCGCCGAGACTTGTGTATTGGTTCCGTCGTTGAAGAAGACCCGTTCCTTGTTGTTTGGCTGCCCGCTGGCGATGATGTGGGTGATCTTCGCGGATTTTGCGGCCGAGGACCGGTAGATCCCCCGCAGGGTCTGCGTCATCGCGGTGGTGAGCGAAGGCTGGATGTAGATGCCGTCGTAAAAGACGACTCTTCTCAAGGGTTCCGACGGATCGCGATAAACGACGACGAGGCTCGCACCGCCGCTTTCCGGAATCTGATTGCCATTTCGGGTCGGCAGCGTGACGGTGTGCAATGGCAGCCCATGGGCGGTAAGGTCCGCGTCGTTAACCAGACGTTTCGGCGTCGGCTGGTTGTCCTTGTCCAACCGAATCGGCAAGTAGCGGAGCACATCGGCGCGAAACCGTGTCATCGTCAATGGCGTTCCGGAGCTCCAGCACGTGGCAGTGGCGTCGACAAGGGGCTGTGATCTCTTTTGCACTCCCACGGCATCGTCGAGAAGGATCTCCTGATTTCGAAACTTCACCCCGTTGGCTTGAGACAGGTCTGCCGCCAGCGTAATCGTTTCCCAGTACAAGTACGCGGTGACGATCTCGGCGTCGGCAGGAATTCCGCTCATGTTGATGATGCCGGTCGAGAAGCCATTCTCGTCAGGGGGATTCACATCCTCCTTCAAATCAACTTCGCCCGCGACATAGTTGCCGGTCACGAGGACGCCGCCCGAGTACGGCAAGGCGTCACCAGTTTCCGCGTGACCACCGGTCTGTGCGAAGAGCAAGACGAGGACGACGGCAAAAAGCGCCGCAGGAACGATTCTTCCAGGCACGACTACGATTCGCGACATGATTCCTCTATTCATCTCAGCACCAGACTTGGGAGCATTCGCCGCTCTTCATTCGAAGTGAAACGTGCGCCTCGATCGCCATTTCGTTCGGCGAATTTCGTTCGGAAGTGCTCGGCCGGGCGAGCCGACTCGTCAATTCTCATCCATGTCAAGGCCATCTTGCACAGAATAACGATCAAAATGAGCGGGAATAACACGTCATCGCTCGAACTGCGCTGAAGGCCTTCGGAGGGGCGACTAAAGTCACGGCACGAACGACATTATTGGAGAGGTGATCGCGGCTATTGCACATCCAACGGCTTGCCGGCACCGCTCGGGTAGACCGTGACCTTCACCGTATCGCCATCGAGCCAGCCCGGCGCGGCGTAGACCGACATCGCCTTCGTCACGGGATCGACGAACAATCCCGCCGCCGCGTCGAGGCTGCAGAATCCATCTGTGCAGCGGAACATCCGGTTTGCCACTTTGATGACCGTCGGCATCTCGAGCACCGGATCGTCATCCGCCGTCGTCGCCCTCGGGAACACGACTTCGTACAGGTCCGCGTAGTCGCGCCCGGGAAGGATCGCCTGCGGCCCCACGGGGTTGTGGAAACCGACGAGATACAGACGTCCATCCGCCTGCCGGATGAAGCTGATGGACTGGAAGTGATTGAACGTTCGATCCTGACCGTGGACCGCCGCGACACCGGAGACGCGCCACCCCACCGGCTCCGGGAGGAATCCTTCGTCCAGCACGGTCGAGCGGGAGAGATAGAAGTCGAGCCGGAGCGGCAGTCCGTCGAACGCGCTCAGCACCGCAACGAGATAGTGTCCATTCTGGAGTCGAGTCAGAGCAGTGGCGGACGCTTTCCGGCCCGGCCGCGCGATCTCGACGGGCAGCCGCCGGGGCGACTCCGGTTCAGCGAGGTCGTAGAACACCACCTTGGCGACGCGCGGCGTCCCCCCGTGCATCGGCACCGCCAGAATCGATCCCAGCATGCTGAGTCCGCCCGCATGCCCCAGAGCATCGTCAAGCTTGACCCGCGCAACCACTTCGCCAGCGGAGCCGAGCGATTGCGGATCGTCCTTCGCGAGACGGACGATGAAGAGATCCGATCCGTTCCTGTTGGACCCCGAGATCGCCAGGTAGCCGGGCTGGGCCAGCCGTTGAATGCCTTGGAAGTGATTCCGCAGACCAAAGAGGAAGTTGTTGAAGGTCGTCCGGTACTGCGGTTTTGGAATCAGCCCGGCGGCATCCGCCGTGACATGCGCGCCTCGGGTTTCAATGCGCGAGAACGCCGCTTCCACATCGTCCAGAACCGTTGGATACGTCGAGCTCGGCTGTTGCGCCCGGACGTTCCAGGGCGATGCGGCGAGCATCACGATCAGCGCCGGCAGACCGACCCGGCAGAAAACGGCCGGTTTCGTTCGATGTTTCGTCAAAAATGGTTGCCCCCTCTTCAAATGCGGATTCTGGAGGTGAAACGGCTCAGGCTCTTCGGCAGGGGCCTCAGAACGGGAACTTCAGGTAGATTCGGACGGCCGAAACGCGGCCGAACTGGTAGCCGGCAGCCGGCCACTGCAGGGGGATTTTCCAGATGCGCAGATCCGGCGCGGTTGAGAAGCTCAATCCAGCTTCGAACTGTCCCCGCAACTCGATCGTTGGCTTGTCTTCTCTTATCAGCTCCAGCCCGTCAAAGGCGCGGCCGATCACGTAGATGCCGCCGCGCGCCTGCCTGCCACGCACGGAGAAACCCAGAGGAACCTGAACGTCGGCCCCTCCTTCAAAACTGGCGTAGCGGTTGGCTGTGCCGGCGAGTGCCGGCGTCTTCCGTCCGGCAATCAAGCCGCCATAGGTGAGGTGCCATTTCTTCAGGTCGGCGACGGAATGCGCACGCAGGCCGACCCCGTAGAACGCTTCGGTCGCAGAGTCACTGCTCTTCCCGATGCCGACTTCGCCGAACGGACGAATCAGCGTACTGCCGACGGGAATCTCGACCTCGACGCCAGGAATGATGGCGGCGATACCCAGCTTGTCGACGAAGCTACCGAGGTCCGACACCCCCTCGATCCGCAAAGAACTCAGCGACACGGGAAATGTGACCCGCAGTCCCCACGGATGCTTGTCCAGGCTGCGCACATGAAAGGAAAACGGCAGTCGAAACAGCTGGACGCCGCGGACCTCGACGTCCGGTGCGGCCGCCGTCTCCTCGCGATTGGCGAGGATAAGGGAATCCAGGCCCTGATCCTGCGCCGCGGCCGGCAATGCCGCACAGAACAAGAGAACCAGCGCGGCGACGGCGCCGCGCCGCCAGAATCTCGCGACCTCCACCCGACGGACGCCGGCGCCAGGACTCATGCACCGAAGAATACCTTCTATCTTCGAACTAGTCGGTGTTGGTCAGGGCCGCGGACCGTAGACCGGCAGCGGCTGTCCGGCTTCGAGTGCGCCCAGGTCTGGCGCGCTGCCCGCGAAACCGTCGTTGACATTCGGAAGCACGACGCCGCGATCGATCGCCGCCGACCCCGGCCTCAGGCGGAAATCGAGATCCTTGGTGTCGTACAGGCGCTGGACCGTCTTCGGGTCGCGATCGAGCTTCGGGACCTTCACCAACGCGTCGTAGTCGAGCGTGATGCTGTTGCGATCCTGGCCGCTGCCTTGTTGATACTCGGCGAGCGTCCGGTATTGACCCGGTTGCAATGCGCCGGCCGCCGCCCCACGGCCGCCGGCGGCCGGAGCAACTCCGCGCCCACCGGCTGCTGGTGCGGCACCGCGCCCAGCTGCTCCAGCCGCCGCGCCTCGTCCACCGGCTGCTGCCGCTCCGCCCCCGGCGCCCGCACCAGCTCGCCCCGCGGCAGCGCCTCGCCCGGCGCCAGTGTCGTCCGGATCGCCGCCACGGCCAGCGCCGGCGTCCGCGACCACGCTCCACTGGAACGAGTACGGCGCGTCGGGATTCGGGCGGAAGCCGTTGTAGTCGGACGAACTGTAGGCGGTGCTTGTCGTCACGCTGAAAATCGCCGGCGCGGTGCTCTGACCGAGGATCAGGTTGTTGCGCCAGTGCCGGTTCGCCCCTGTTCCGATGCTGGTCTCGCTGGTGATCGTGTTGTGGTAGAAGATCACGCCCGGCGACCCCGCCGAGCTCCGCGTCGATCCGCCCGGCGCGTTGTACACGATGTTCCGAATCCAGTAGATCGGTCCGCCGACCGACGGTTGGGTGGACATCGGGTGCGACGCCGAATTGATCAGCATGTTCCGCATCAGGCGGATGTTGTGCATGCTGCCGTCCATCTCGATCGAGTTGTCGTGCGCGTTGGTGATGTAGTTGTTGTAGATGTCGATCGACACCGGCCGCCGATCCCAGAACTGGCGCGGCGGGTACGTCGGCCCTTCGTTCGCATGCGATCCGTCGGGCATGCCGTACATCTCGGTGTCGATGCCGTCGTGGAAGTCCGCCACGTAGTTGTAGGCGACGACGTGACCGGGGCCGTAGAGGCGGATGGCGGTGTAGGACTTCATGATCGGCGGAAACTCCTGCCCGTCCACGCCAGCGAACTGCTCCCAGAACGCGCCATTCCACCCGGTGAGATGTTTCGAATCATTACGGCCGAGGAACGTGCTGTCGGCGATATAGAAGTTGCTCGATCCGGAGTAGTTGGAAAAGACGCCCAGGCCGACCTGATCGAACTTGCAGCGCTTCACGGTGAGGCCCTTCGATCCGGCAATGAACTGCGTGCCGGCCCAGATGGCGATGTCGGTGTTCTTGAAAGTAATCCCTTCGAAGTAGTTGTAGTCCGCAGCCTTCACGTTGAACAGGTTGAAATTGCCGCGGCCATCGAGGATGACTTCGCCGTCGCCCGCCGCCTTGATCACGATTGGTCGTTCCGGCGTGCCGTCGGCCGTCAGGTAATACGTCCCCTCGAACGTCGTCGTCGCATTGATCGTGGTCTGATTTGCGTAGGTCTCGTAGCGATACGCGTAGGTGCCGGCGTGGACCATGATGATGTCGCCCGGCTTCACACGCGGCCGTCCGCCCGGCGCGGTGTCGCCGGCGCCGCAGTAGTAGTTATAAGCGCACATGATGCCCGTGAACGATGGCTCGGTCCGCGGACCGTTATAGCCGACCGGATAGACGTGATACACCTTGCCGCCGGTGGCGGGCATCGGCTCGGGCCGGGTGCGGACGGTGACGGTCTTGGTTGCGTTCGCCGCCGGCCCGCCGACGCCGTCGGGGTCGGTCATGACGAAGCGCGCCTCGTAGGCGGCATTGGGCTCGAGGTCGAGGATGCTGCCGGCGAACATGTTCGGCAACACGAGGTTGAACACGTTGGGCTGCGTCACCCGTTCGCCCTGGAGACGCAAGAGCGGCATCCCGGTCTTCCAGGCGGTGTCGCCAACCTTCCGGTAGGACACCGCGACGGAAGCGTTGCGATTGCCGTCGCCTTCGATCACCCACTCGAAGCCGAGGTTGATCAAGGTCGGCGGATCGACGACCAGGTCGCCAGGAGTGACTCGTGGGTTGGCGGCGGCTGCCGACGGCGCTTGCTGCGCGGCGCCGACGTTGCCAAGCACGGTCACGAGGCACAACGCGGCAATTCGATCTCTGGTACTCATGTCATTCGCCTGTTCTGAACCGATTTCCGAATGGATGGATTCTAGCAGGCTACCGAAGGGCCGCAGTCTGGGAATCAGAAAGCGCGCCCGGCACGACCGCGCCGGACGCGCCCGCTGACCGCCTTCGAAAAGCACCGCAATTCGGTCAGAGTTCGAGCGAAGACCCGAGGCTAGAGAACTGGCACCGCTGTTATTCTGCGCTCAGCCTGCTGATGTTGCTATTCAACGTGGCCGTCGTTTTGTCGATCGCTGCATACAGCTCCTGGGCCTGGGCATTGAGCTTCTCGGCATCCGGTTTCAAAGCCGCGACTGCACCGGGATTGAGGTCGTGACCGAGAAACACCACCTGATCCTGGAGGGACTTCATGAATGGTGCGTACAGTGCCGCCGCACCCTGGCCAGCCGTCCGGATCTCGTCGAATCGTTGCTTCGCCGTCGTCAGACGCTGCTCGCTACGCTGGCGCATATCCGGACTGCTGATCGCGGCCGTCGAGCCTTCCCAGCTCTTGAACAGCTTGCCAGCCTCTGTGTTCATCTCATTCGATCGTGTCACGACCAGGGCGCGTTTCTTTTCCGATGTTTCCATTTCCTTCTGGAGCTTCTTGTAGGCGTCGCGGCGATCCTTCGCGTCCGGGGCGAGCACCGCGTTGTAAGCACTCATGGTTTTCTGTAGTTGCAGCTTGGCTTCGGTGATTGACTCGACTCCCGAGTTGGCACTCTTGATGAGTTGCTGGATCTGTTTGACACCCTGTTCCTGGGCCCTGCCGACAAGTGCGGCTCCGAAGATCATCAGGGAAATAACTAAACCGGTTCTCACTATCGATGGACGGTGACTCATGGATGGACTCCTTCGTTGTTCTCGGTCCCACTGCAGCGCGAAAGCCTGCAGGCAGGCTACAGAGCCACGAAGCCGATGTCCATCGTCACTTCTTACAGGGCGGCGGCCGGAAATAGGATCTCAACCCAACCGTTATCTGTTTTCGAGCCAAACCGCCGTCAACCTACGGTGCCAGCTGAAGCGTTAGAAGCGTCGCCCGCGATCGCTGACGTTCATCGCGCGAGGACCGGTCCTGAAAGGCGCGCGTTCGGGCTTCAGTGGGTCATCGAGTAGACGAGCGCATTCACCCCGAACGCGTAACCGATGACCGAGAACATATGAAAGTAGTCGGGGTCCTGGTCCTCGCGTTCGTACCCGTCGCCGAAGTCGGTGTTGAAGGTGATCAGCACCATCACCCGTCCGTTCTTGTCCAGGATCGCGCGAATGTGCGGCACGGCGCTGTCAGCGCCGCGTTCTGACGTCGAGCCGTTCCGTCCACCGCCGAATCCCGGAATCTGCGGGACGTGATCGACCGTCAGTACCTGGTGGAACAGCGGATGCGTCAATGGCAGGTCGACAATGGGATACGCACCAGAGGGGAACACCTTGCGGATCTGACTTTCCCAGATCGCCCAGGCATACGTGCCCCAGAAATCGTCGGCCCACAGAAATCCGCCCTTCAGCAGATACGTCCTCAGGTTGCTCGCTTCGTGATCGTCGAGAAAGAGCCCTCCCACCTCGGTCATCATGATGAACGGGCATCGAAACAGTTCCGGCTGATCGAGTCGCAGCAGCAGGTGATTCGGTTCGTTGCGATCATCGAAGCTGACCGCTGTCTTGGTGAGCTCGGACAGCCGGATCGACAGATTCTGATCGGCGCGTGGAAAGTCCACGTCCCATCCGTTGCCGTCGCCGTTGGTGGCGTTGCGGAACTCAATGCGGCAGAACTGAAAGGCGCCGTCGAAGCTGGCGTTCGTGGCAAGGTGTCTGGCACTGTCGGACGGAAGGTTGCGCCACTGCGCGGCCACGGTCCGCCACGAGACCATGAGCACCGACGCGACGATCGCGACGATGAGAATCCTTTTCGCCCCTTCAGAACTCGTCGCGATGCTCACGGTTTCGTCTGCAAATTATATCGTCGGCGTACGAGCCGCGACGCGAAGGATTCGACGAGTTTTTGCCCGCATCCCCGGGTCGGTCGGATGCTACAATCCAGCGTCCGGACGTGAATTCGTATTTTCACTGAGAGGTCCCTGTGCGACGTACCTGTTTCTTCCTACTGTTTGCCGGTGTGCTGAGCGGCCTGATGAGCCTGACGAGCGCCCAGTCGGTACCGCCAGCAGCGGCCCTGACGCCTGTCGAAAAGGCCGGACGCAGCCTGTTCCAGACGCGGTGTGCCATGTGCCACGTCGGCGGGGAAGCGACGAGCGAGATGGCGACGCCGGCTGCCGCGCCCCGCGCCTCGACGATGGGTCCCCTTCTCAGCCGGGCGAATACGACGAACGAGGCGGCGTTGCGCCAGAAAATCAAGGACGGCAGCGCGCAGATGCCAGGCTACAAATACACGTTCTCTGACCCACAGGTCGATCAGGTCATCGCGTTCATCAAGACCCTCGACAAGCCGCTGACTCGACTCTTCGAACCAAATACCTACACGTTCCCCGCGCCCGGTGCGGAGGCAGGAGTTCTGACGGGCCTGATCAAGTCCGCGGCTGGCGCGCCGGTCGAAGGCGTCGCCGTGTCGGCTCGACTGCCAGGCGAGCCGATCACCACCTCCGTCTATACGGGTGTGGACGGCCGTTTCTACTTTCCACCGATGAAGGCCGGCGCATACAACGTGTGGGCGCAGGCCATCGGACTTGAGCGTGCCGAGTCGACCGCCACGCTCGATGCTCGCACGGTCAAGGTCGACTTCACGATGAGGGAGACGACCGACCTCATCCCGCAGCTATCCGGCTATCAGGTCATTGCCGCCCTGCCGGAGGACACGGTTGCGCATCGCCGCGGCAAGGCGCTGTTCCAGAAGAACTGCACTTACTGCCACGAGACGAGCGCGTCGCTCCGCGATCGGTTCGATCAGACCGGCTGGGAAGTGATCGTTGGCGCGATGACGGGGGGCTTCAGTCGCAATCCCAGACCGCTGTCGCCGGCCATGAAGGAACTGGCGACGTATCTCACCGAGATGCGCGGCCCCGGTCCGTCGCCCATGCAACCGAAGGTCTATCGGCCAAAGGGTGAAGCGACGCTGCCAGTGATGTACGAATATGACGTCGAGTACGCCGACGGCGGCTACTCGACGCACAACGGCAGCGACTGGCGCTACGGTCATGCCAGCACGTCCGGCGGCGGCGGCGCCATCCACGACGCCGTGCTGGACTGGGACGGCAACTTCTGGTTCACCTCCAATCGGAACAGCGCAAACCGGACCATCGGCCGCGTGGACGGCAAGACCGGCAAGACCACCAACTTTGCCGTACCGATCGACGGCGGCCGCATGGCGCAATCGCACGGCATCCTGCTCGGCCTCGATGGCCGCGTGTACTTCAATTCATCGCCGCGGATTCCCTATCTCGACGGCGATCTCGGCATCGTCGATACGAAGACGCAGAAGGTTGAAACGGTAAAGCCGCCCGACGGCTGGACGCGCGTCAGCGGCTGGCTGGGCAACGACGCGAAGGGCAGAATCTGGACGGCGAGCGGCATGATGCAACGGCCAACGGGCGCGCTGCGGTTCGACCCCAAGACGAAGAGCTTCACGCTGTTCAGTTCGCCGACCGCGACGATGACCTACGGCATCACCGGAGACATTGATGGCAACGGCTGGTGGACCGGCGTCAACGAAGACATCATGGTGTATTCGGACGAGAACGATCAGCCGCACGAGATCAAGTTACCGGCGCAGCCGTGGGCTGAATACCTCAAGCCGGGTGACTTCGCCGACGGGGAACAGCTCCCGCAACAGGGCATCGGCGGGAAGCAATCGCCGCGACGTCCGGTCGCCGACTTGAAGAGCACGGCCGTGTGGATCCCGAATTTCTATGGCAACACGGTGCTGCGGATCGACAGCAGGACCAAGGTGCTGAAGTACTACCCCGCGCCCTCTCCGGGGATGACCCCCTACGAAGCCGCGGTAGACAGTCAGCACCGCGTGTGGATCACGTTCCAGAACTCCGACGAGATGGGACTCCTCAATCCGGAGACCGGCAGCTGGACGATGTATAGCTGGCCGACGAAAGGCATGGCGCAGCGTCAGAACCACATGCTCGAGCGTGATGGCGTTCTGCAGTTCGTCTCGGCATCTGGATTGTCGCATCGCGTGGGACGCATGGTCATGCGGAGTGACAAGGACGTGCAGGCGCTGCGCGCCCGCGTGCAGTAGCCTCGGCGAAACGGGCGCTCCGCCATGGCGCGACGGTCATCGATCAGCAGGACTGTAGGTCTTGCTGAAGCCGTTACGTCCGTTCGTCACCGTGAACGCTCCACTCGCCTGCGCCGACAGCTTGATCCAGTAGGCGGTTCCGTTGTGGACGGGAACCGGAGGTGCGCCACGCCCCGGCGCTGCCATCGGGGCGACAGGCATGGCCACCGCGGGTTCGTCGAGCAGGTTCGCGATGAACATGCCAGGCACCGTGTACTCCTGGCCGCTCAACTGCGAGAAGTGGATCTGCCAGAGATCCTCGAGGCCAGGAGACGAGTGCAGCGTCTTCATCACCTCAGGTTGCCCGCCCTTGCGGATGCCGTTGTTCATGATGGCCACACGGGGTCGCAGCGCGTGCACGAGTGCGTCCGCGTTGGAGGTATCCTGCCCGTGGTGCAAGCCCAGTAGCACATCGACCGTGCCAATGCGGTTGTTCGGGCACACCAGCTCGAATTCCTTGTTCTTCGTCAGATCTCCCAGGTGAATCGCGCGAAACCTTCCGAACGTCACGTAGGTCCCGACCGACATCGGATCCTCGGCGTTGTTCTCGCCAGGCTTGAAGTTCGCGCAAGAGGGGTTCGCCCGGCCGGCCCCAGGCAACGTCGTCTTGATCGTCTCGCCGGCCGACGTCACCACGATCACCTCGAGGCCGGCGACGGCAATCCGGGCTCCCGGCTTTGCGACCGTGTGCCTGGCCTTTGCGTAGAGTTGCGGATATGTCTTCTGCAGAAATTCGTCGGTGGCCGCTGCGGGTTGAACATTCGGGCCGTGGTCGATGAAGTGCTTGATCGGGATGCGCGTCGCCAGTTCGGCGAGGCCGCCGTAGTGATCGCTGTGCCAGTGGGTGGTAATCAGATTATCGATCTGCGTCAGGCCGGCGTCTGTCACCGCGGCCATGATGCGGTCGGCATCTCGGACGGCGGCCGCGCCTGCGTTCCCTGAATCGATGAGCATCGACTCACCAGACGGCGACACGAAGAGCGTGGCGTTGCCGCCCTCCACATCCACGACATAGACATCGAAGGTCTTGGACGATCGGGTCTGCGCGATGGGAAGTGCGACGGCGAGGGCGAGACCGAGCAGAAGCGCCGTTGATGTGCGCATCAGAAGTGTCCTTCCTGTCAGCTCATCGCGATTGCCGCGGAATGAGGATACTGCGTTTTCAGACTCCAAACGCCCACGCCCGAGGGATCTAGCCGGGCGGGAGCTTCCCGAGGACCTTCGTCGCGGCGGCTGTTAGCTGGCCTCAGCCATGCTCTCTAGAGGAAAGGTTGAGGATGCCCAAGCACGCGGATCAGACACTGGGAAAGAGGAGAGGCGAAGAACCAGTCCGATTCTAAGACACGGACGCCGCGCGACGGAACACCTGACGAGGCACTTTTGCGCAGAACGGCTTGCGGTGACACGGGGCAACTTCCTTGCACTTTTACACCAACCAAGGAGGCTGGCCCGTTATGCCCCGTACGACGCTCGAGAAAATTGAACTGAGTGCAGATTACTATGTGACCGTTGGACCCCACCCCGACCCGTCCTACAGTGATCGTATCTTCACGTTTTCAGCCTTTGGCGAAACGCAGCGGATTGTCCTTCACGCGGGAGAGATCGAGGTATTGATCCCGGTCCTGCAACAAGCCCGAAAGGACATGCTGCGGGAAGAGTGCGCCAAGGTTGACGCGGCAGACAATAGCCTTTGGGAACGCGAGCCGGAGGCGCTAGCCAAGCCGGAGTCTCAGGTAACACCAACACACTTGAATTCTCAGCAACGCTAGGTGAATAGGTAGTTACCAAGCCGATCATGTTCGTCCCGATCACGATCTAGACCGTGGCGGGTTCCGTGAGCGTGGCTTCGCCGGACGTCATCCATCCGTCGACCGCGCTCC
>Ga0111538_10006626_pt1 | contig 15650 bp, 20 predicted proteins | sample SoiMethybrSBSTD1_FD_79669 | JGI IMG/M metagenome (GOLD analysis project Ga0111538, IMG submission 79669) | Bulk soil microbial communities from a Populus tree surrounding site in Tennessee, USA - Soil MetaG P. TD hybrid SBSTD1 (version 2)... | ecosystem: Environmental > Terrestrial > Soil >...
CACGGTAGGTCGGTCGGGTCCTGCGGTCAACGGCGTTTCCGAAGCTGCGGCACTCTTGCACGGGTTTCGAATAAACGCCATAGGCCGAACGGCCCTAATTACGGCGAGTTGGTCCTAATACAAACTCGATCGGTTTCCAACGTTCTGGTTAGCGGCCGCGCCGGCAGAGCCGCCACGGCCTTTTTGGTCGGCATCGCAAGCGAGCGCCTCCTACGGCGAGTTGGTCCTAATACAACTCGATCGGTTTCCAACGTTGTGGTTTAGCGGCCGCGCCGGCAGAGCCGCCACGGACTTCGGCTTCCGACTATCTCGGAAGCTTCGCGAGAAACTCGGCGGCCGTTCTCCCGAGCTGGGTCGACGGGCCCTCGCGACGCGCGAGCCGCAGTTCCTGGCGCGCCTTGTCGAGCTGGCCGATCCAGAGAAGCAGCTCGCCGAGGTGGAAGCGGACGGTCTGGGAGCGCGGAAAGCGGGGCGCGAGCGGGCCGAGCCGCGAGAAGGCAAGCTCAGGCTTGGCCTTCGAGAAGAGGCCGACCGCCGCCGCGGTCTGCGCCTCGGCATCGCCTGGAGCGAGCCTCGAGGCGGCCGCGAACTGCCGTTCCGCGGAGACGGGTCGACCGAGCCGTTGCAAGACCGAGCCGTAAAGAAGCTTCGCCTTGGCGTCGTGGCCGCGGGCCGCACGGTCGAGCGCGGCCAGCTGACGTGCCGGCGAGAGACCCACGAGCTCTGCGGGAAGGCCGGAGCTCGGCACGAACGGCGGCCTGCCGGGAGCGAACCTCGGGTGCAACAGGCTCTCCGCCTGCACCGCGGCCTCACTGTCCGGATCGCGCTCGAGCACCTTGCGCCAGGCCGCCTCGGCGGCGCTCGCCTTCCGGGAGGCGACCTGCGCGAGCCCAAGGTGCAGCAGCACGACCCCACTCGACGGATGCCGCGTGGCCAGCTCGTCGAGCCGCGCCAACGTCCTGTCCGGCCACGCCGACACCGCCGCACCAACCTGGGCGTCCACCGACTTGTAGCGGGCAAAGATGCGGCCCGCCGCGCGCCGCCTACCGGCCGAGTAGAGGCGGTTCGCACGGCGGAGGGCAACCGCCTCCGGATCGGTCCGAAGCCCGAGGTCGAGGACGAGCGCGGGCGCCCGCCCGGGGGTCGTCGTGCTCGTCTCCGCTGCAGCGCGCGGGCTCGTGCGCGTGAACGCGACCAAGCCGACCACGAGCGCGGCGGTGCCGGCGGCCGCGAGCGCGACCAGAACGTAGGTGCGCAACCGCGCGTCCACGTTCCGACGATAGCCGTGAACAAGTCGCTATAAATTGGAAAGCAATGAGTTCCTATCGCGAATTTCTGCAGGACACGAGGGAGCAGATCGACGAGATCGACGCTGGACGCGCGCGCGAGCTCTACGACGGCGCCGACGGGCCAGTCTTCCTCGACGTCCGCGAGCGCGAGGAATGGGACGAAGGTCACATCCCCGGAGCCGTCCACATCCCCCGAGGCTGGCTCGAGTCGCGGATCGAGCAGGCCGTGCCGGACCGCAGCAGGCCGATCGTCGCCTACTGCGCGTCCGGCAATCGATCGACCTTCGCAGCGAAGACGCTGGAGGAGCTCGGCTACGCGGACGTCGTCAATCTGGCCGGCGGGATCAACGATTGGAAGCGCCGCGGCTACCCGCTCGAGGTCCCGTCCGGCGGCCTCGGGCCCGAGCAGCGGACGCGCTACAGCCGCCACCTCCTGATCCCCGAGGTCGGCGAGGAGGGCCAGGTCAAGCTGCTCCAGTCGCGAATCCTGCTAATCGGCGCCGGCGGCCTCGGCTCCCCGGCGGCGCTCTACCTTGCCGCTGCCGGCGTCGGAACGCTCGGGATCATCGACGCCGACGTCGTCGACGAGACCAACCTTCAGCGCCAGATCCTCCACTCGACGGCTTCGCTCGGCGAGCCGAAGGTGGAGTCGGCTGCGCGCACGATCCACGACCTGAATCCGGACGTCGAGGTCAAGGCCTACCGGGAGCAGCTCACCTCGGAGAACATCGAGCGGATCCTCGCCGACGGCTGGGACGTGATCGTCGACGGCGCCGACAACTTCCCGACCCGTTACCTCGTCAATGACGCAGCGGTCTGGCATGACATCCCCCTCGTGCACGGCTCGATCTTCCGCTTCGAGGGCCAGGCGACCGTCTTCAAGCCGCATGAGGGCCCCTGCTATCGCTGCCTCTTCCCTCAGCCGCCTCCGCCGGAGTTCGCGCCGAGCTGCGCAGAGGGCGGCGTGCTCGGCGTGCTCCCGGGCATAGTCGGCTCGCTGCAGGCCAACGAGGCGATCAAGCTCGCGCTCGGAATCGGCGAGCCGCTGATCGGTCGGCTGCTCATGTTCGACGCGCTGACGACGACGTTCACCGAGGTCGCGCTGCGTCGCGATCCCGACTGTCCGGTCTGCGGCGAGAGCCCGACGATCACCGAGTACGTCGACTACGTCGAGTTCTGCAACCCGGTACGGGCATGAGCATCATCAGAATTCCGCCGACGCTGCGCCACGAGACAGGCGGTGAACGCGAGGTGCTCGCCGACGGCGAGACCGTGCGCGACCTGCTCGACGATCTCACCGCGCGCTTCCCGGGCCTGCGCGAGCAGCTCGACTACGCGAACGTGTACGTCGGGGGTGAAGACATCCGCACCCGCGACGGCTACGAGACGCCCGTCGCCGAGAGCGACACGGTGATCCTGCTGCCGGCTATGGCCGGTGGCTAGTCGTGTCGCGACCGATCTCCTTTCTCTCGTAGGCAACACCCCGCTCGTCGAGCTCCCGCGTCTCAGTCCGAAGCCTGAGGTTCGCCTCTACGCCAAGCTCGAAGGCCAGAATCCGACCGGCTCGATCAAGGACCGGGTCGCGCTCGCTCTGATCGCGGACGCCGAGGCGCGTGGGGAGCTCGAGTCCGGCCGTGAGCTGCTCGAGCCGACCAGCGGCAACACCGGCATCGCGCTCGCACTCGTGGCGAAGCTGAAGGGCTACCGGCTCACGTGCGTAATGCCCGAGAACGTAACCGAGGAGCGCCGCCGGCTACTACGGCTCTACGGCGCCGAGATCGTCGAGTCACCCGGCGCCGAGGGCTCCAACGGCGCCGTACGGCTGGCGCAGGAGCTGGCGGCGAAGGAGTCGCGCTACTACATGCCGTTTCAGTACGGCAACCCGGCGAACCCACGTGCGCACTACGAGGGGACCGGCGCCGAGATCGCAGAAGCGCTCGACCGTGTGGACGTCTTCGTCGCCGGCCTCGGCACGGGCGGGACGCTGATGGGCGCCGGGGAGCGACTGCGCGAGAGCTTTCCAGACGTCGTGATCGCCGCCGCCGAGCCTCTGCCCGGCGACCCGGTCATGGGCCTCCGCTCGCTCGAGGACGGCTACGTGCCGCCGATCCTCGACGTCTCCAAGCTCGATCGCAAGCTGCTCGTTTCGAACGCCGAAGCGGTCGCCGGCGTCCGCGCGCTGCTCGACCAGGAGGGACTCTTCGCGGGCGTCTCCGCGGGCGCGGTCGTATCTGTGGGGCGCCGGCTCGCGGCCGACCTCGACGAGGGTGTCGTGGTTGCGATCCTCGCCGACGGCGGCTGGAAGTACCTGTCGGCTCCGTTCTGGGACGCGGCCGATCCGGAGGAGGCCATGGAGGCCGATCTCTGGTGGTAGTCCCGGACGAGGTGCGCCGGGCGCTCGAAGAGCACTCTCGCGCCGAGACTCCGAACGAGGCTTGCGGTCTCCTGGTGCTTCGCGAGGGCGTCGCCGAGCGCTACGAGCCCGGGCGCAATCTCGCCGCCTCGCCCTACCGTTTCGAGCTCGACGTCGACCCCGAGGTGTGGTTCCTCGAGGACGAGGGCTTCGAGCTCGCCGTCTTCCACTCCCACGTGTCGGCGCCTGCGCGGCCGTCGCGCACGGACGTCGAGAACATCGGCCTCTGGGAAGGCCGCCCTTATCTGATCCTCTCGCTCGGGACGGGAGAGCTGGCCGCCTTCACGATCGAAGGCGGCCGCATCTCAGACCTGAAACTGGGTTAGGTCGACTTGAACGTCCCTTTCATGCCCAAGCTGGCATGGCTGTCGATCGTGCAGATGTACTTGTGGTTGCCCTTGCTCAACGTGACCTTGAGCGTCGCCGACTTGCCCGGGCTCAGCTTCGATGTCTTCTTGCCCGCGATCTTGAAGTCGTGCGCGGTACTTCCCTTGTTCGTGACCTTGAAGATGGTGATGCCGTGCTTCGCCGTCTTCGTGGAGAGCTTGAACTTGAACTCGCTCGCCGACACCTTGACCGTCGTCGAGGCGGCGGCCTGCGGGTGCGCCAGCGCGATCGAGGCCACACCGAGGGCCCCGATCACGGCTGCCAGAGCAAGCCCGGCGGAAATCTTGAGTCTCAACATTTCGCTCCTTGCAAGAGAGTGATTGCGGCCCGAGCATACGCGCCCGCGCAGGCGACCGAAACCCGCTTAACCGCGATTTAACCCAGCTTGGTGTCGTGTGAGGGCTGGCGCTGAAACTGCGCAGCCGGGATGAGACGGACGCACCGGCGAAGCCGGCACGTCCTCCAGTCGGCGTCGCAAGCGAGCGCCTCAGCCCTCGGCCGCGGCCGCCTCCTGCGACTCGTCCCTCTCCTGCGGCGGCGGGACGAACTGCACCTCGAGGCGCTCGATCCGCGAGCCTTCGACCTCGAGCACGCGAAAGTGCAAGCCGTTGTAGTCGACCTCGTCGCCCTCATCGGCCGCACGCCCCAGCAGGCCGAACACGAATCCGGCGACCGAGTGGTAGTCCTCGATCGGCAACTCGACTTGGAACTTCTCATTGAAGTCGTCGATCGGGAAGGTTCCGTCGATCCGGATGGTTCGCTCGTCCACTTGCTCGATCGATTCGTCCGGAAGGTCGAACTCGTCCTCGATCTCGCCCACGATCTCCTCGAGAAGGTCCTCCAGCGTGACGATTCCAACCGTCGTGCCATATTCGTCGACGACAACCGCCATGTGGAACTTCTCGCGCCGGAAGTCCGCTAGAAGCGCGGCAAGGTCTTTCCTCTCGGGAACCATGTAAGCGTCGCGTAGGAGCTCCTGGATTCGAACGTTCGCGAACCCCTGGTCGTTGAGCGCCGAGAAGAGATCACGGACGTGCAGCACGCCGACGATGTCGTCCAGCGTCTCGCGGTAGACGGGGTAGCGCGTGTACGGCGACTCGATCACCGCAGCCAGAGCCTCCTCCGGTGGCAGGTCGATCGAGAGCGCGACGACCTCGGGCCGCGGCACCATCACGTCCGCAACCTCCTTGTCGGCGAAGTCAAAGACCTTGTAGAGCATCTCCTGCTCCTCGCGCTCGATCTCGCCGTGCTCGGTCGCGCGCCCCAGCAGCATGCGAAGCTCGGGCTCCGACAGAGCCTCTCTCTCGCCGTCCGGAGGTTCCAACCCGAGCGCTCGAAGGATCGCGTCGCTCGACCGCTCGAGCACCCAGATCAGCGGGTGGAAGACGAAGAAGAAGCCGCGGACGGGAGCCGAGACGCTGAGCGCGATCCGCTCCGAGTAGCGGAGGGCCGCCCCCTTCGGGACGAGCTCGCCGATCACGACGTGCAGGTACGTGATGATCAGGAACGCGATCACAACCGCGACGATCGTCGCGAGCCAGGGGTCGAGCGCGCGCGCGAGCGCCTGCTCGCCGAGAGCACCGATACCCAGGCTCGCCAGGGTGACGCCCAGCTGCATGGCCGCAATGAAGTACGGCGGGTCGGAGAGGATCCGCTGGACGGCCACCGCCCGGCGACTCCCTTCTTCCGCGAGCTCCTGGATCTTCGTCCGCCGGGCGGTGACGAGCGCGTACTCCGCCGCGACGAAGTAGGCGTTCAGCAGGATCAGCGCCGCGACGCCGAGGAGTTCGAGGGAGAGGGTCACGTCCCGGCCTTTGCCGGCGTGGGACTTAGAGGATCGTCGTCCAAGGTCTGGTCTGAGTGTAGCGGCGACTTCCGCCGACAACCGTTTTAGGTCCGGCGCGTCATCTGAATCGGTGGCGGATCGTCGCGTGAGAAGCCGCACGCGGCGTAGAACGGCTCCGCCTCGTTGGTCGAGAGAACCAACACCTTGGAAACGCCGTTTTTCGCCATCCACGCGTCCATTTCGGCCACGAGCGCCCTGCCGATCCCCTGGCGACGGCGGTCCTTTCGAACCCCGATCTCGTAGAGCATCACCTGCACCGGCTCGTCCGCACGACGGCGTTGGACGTAGCAGAGCAAGTGGCCGACCACGGCTCCGTCGGACTCGGCGACCCAGTGCAAGACGTTTTCGTCGGCGAGGTATCCCGCGGACCCGGCCGGCGCTATCGGTTCACGAGCGCGGCCGCGCCCTTCCTCGTCGAACGCTGCGTCGTCTCGCGCGAGCGCCGCGAGAATGTCCTGGTCGCCCGGGCCGAGACGCCGGATCGTGATCACCAAACGACCTTACTGCCTGCCGCATACGCGAACGCACGTTCGTATAATCGGGGTGTGCGCGCCGAGTACCGCGAGGAGCCCTGCAAGAGCGCTCTCAACCGCGTCAAGGGGATGATGTTCGACTGGTCGCTCAACCCCTACATGGGCTGCGTCCATCGCTGCACGTTCTGCTACGTGCGGGCCTTCGAGCGTCGGGCCGACCGCCCGTTCGACGACCGCTACGGTCAGTCGATCCGCGTCAAGGTCAACGTCGTCGAGGTGCTCCGCCGCGAGCTTGCCCGGGCTTCGTGGGAGCACGAGACCGTCGCGATCGGCGCCGCCACCGACCCGTACCAGCCGGCCGAGGGCCGCTACCGCCTCACGCGCGGGTGTCTCGAGGCGCTCGCCGACGCCCACAACCCTTTCAGCATCATCACCCGCGGGCCGATGATCGTCCGCGACCTCGACGTGCTGGTTGAGGCTTCGCGCCGCGCGAACGTGTCAGTGACGTTCTCTGTGCCGACGCTCGACGACGAGGTCTGGCGCAAGACCGAGCCGTCCACGGCTCATCCGCGCCAGCGGCTGCGGGCGCTCAAGGCGCTCGTCGACGCCGGCGTGAAGGCCTCGGTCGGAATGGCGCCGATCCTGCCCGGGATCTCAGACCGGCCCGAGCAACTCGCCGCGGTCGTGCGGGCCGCGCGCGAGGCCGGCGCCTGCGGGATCTGGGCGAACCTGCTCTTCCTGCGGACGGGCACGCGCGAGCATTTCCTCACCGCCCTCGCGGAGGACTTCCCCGAGGAGATCGAGCGTTACGCACGGCTCTACGCGACGCGGGCGTACCTCAGTAAGGAGCAGACGAAGCCGGTGCGAGAACAGGTGGCCGCACTAGCACGGGACAATGAGATTCGTGACCGCCGGCGCATCCGGCTAGAGCCCGACCCACCTGTGATCGCCGAGCAGCTGGCCCTCGCCGTCTGAACACCGCCTCCTAGAGGGAGCAGTCGAGCATGAGCTCTCGAGCGAGCGCGCAAACGCCCACCCTCGAGGGCTTCGACAAGGCAGCGCTTCACGGTTTGGCTGAATGAGTAACTGATAGACCAAGGCGCGAACGACGGAAGGAGGTGAGCCCAGGTCGAGCGTGATTCGGGCGAGGAGGAATACGCGTCGCAGGAGGAGGACGACCGCGAAGTCGACCCGTTAGAACTGACGAGGATGAAGACCGACAACATCTGACCTGGCACCTGGACCTTCGATGCCTTTGGGCCGCGCAGCAGGCTCAAGCGCGGGACGCGACCCCTCTTGCGGCTTGGATCGCCCGTGGCGAGAGAACGAACAGATAAGAGCCGGAGCACCGCGTTACCCCGCTAACGCTCTCCCCCGCGGGGCGCTCCGGCTCTTTATGGGGATGCCTCGCGTTACGCAAGCCAACACCGTCTGGTTCTGAGGCTTAACGAACTTCTTACGCAGCGACAGCCGACACCGAACTGCAGAAGCGTGGAGGTCTGGTCTTGGTCTGGTCTCGCAGCCGAGGCATCGATGGCGGGCGAACGACCGGTCGCAAAGGGAAGGAAGATCGCGCCGGTCGCCGGCGTCTAGGTAACGCGAGGGGCCGGATCAGGCTGGCTCTCCCCTCTCAGCCAGACTGCGGCCCTTTGCTGGTCGGCCCCTTCTCGGCCCAGGTCGGCGTCAAGGCCGACTGGTCGCCCGACAGCCAGCGGATCATGTTCATCACCGCGGTCGACGAGGGCCAGCCCGACGCGCAGGTCAACACCTGGACAATCGCCCGCGACGGCAGCGACCTGGAAGCCGTGACGAGCTACCCACCGGGCGGCACCCGCGCCTTCGGCAACTCCTATTCGCCTGATGGGCAGTGGATTCTCCTGCGAATCGAGCAGGCCAGCCTAAACGCGCTCTTCAAGATCCGCCCCGACGGCACCGATCTGACACAGATCACCCCGTTCTCGAGCTTCCGCCCCCGCAACATGGCCTGGGGCTCCGCACTCGCGGGTACTTTCGGAGACGACGACTGAACTGGATGCACCGAGAGCTCCGTCCCAAGCGGGGCTCTCGACTACCTCGTAATGCGAGCTCTGCGAGGAGCGCATCCTCAGCGAGGAAGAGTTTCGGGCTAAGAAGCGCGAACTTTTCGGGTAACCCCGCCCCCGGCCAGGCCGTCAGCGATCCGTAGCCTGACCGGGGAACGCCTCTCGCGGCGATGGCGCGAGCGCGGGAACAACTCGCCACCGATTTCGAGGCAACCTCCGACTTCCCACATACAATCCGGCAGGCCGTGGCTGAAAACGGGCAGGGGCGCAACGAGATCACCGTTCTGATCGTGGATGACCATGAGGTCGTTCGCGAGGGACTCAGGCTTTCGCTTTCACGCGCGCCGCACATCCGCGTAGTCGGCGAGGCTTCGGATGGCGCCACGGCTGTCGCGCTTGCCGAAAGGCGCAAGCCCGAGGTCGTGATCATGGACGTCCGCATGCCCGGCATGGACGGGTTGGAGGCGACCAAGATCCTGGCTGAAAAGGTCCCTGAGACGGCGGTGCTCATCTTCACGGCCTACAGCGAGCGCAGCCTGCTCGGGCGCGGCCTCGAGTCCGGGGCCAAGGGCTACATCCTCAAAGAGGCACCTCACGAGACGCTGCTGAAGGCGATCGACAAGGTCGTCGCCGGCGAAGGGTTCGTCGACCCCGCGTTGATGCCCGCATTCCTCGGTGACACCCGCGACGAAATGCTGACCGGCCGTGAGCGCGAGATCCTGCAACTCCTCGCCGACGGGATGTCCAACGCCGACGTCGCCCAGCGGCTCTTCATCAGCCAGGAGACCGTCAAGAGCCACGTGCGGCACATCCTCACGAAGCTCGAGGCGGATACGCGGACGCACGCGGTTGCGATTGCGCTTCGCGACGCGATCATCGACTAGTTTCGCGGCCGCCGTAGCCGCGGTCGTCGCCGGCGTGGGCGTGGCGGCATTCGCGTTCGCGACGGGGCGCGAGTGGCTCGGGTGGATCTTCCTGGGCGGAGCGATTGCCGCCGCGGGCCTGGGCGCCTGGTCGATGTTCTACGCCGAGCGCCGGCGGCATAGGGCCGCCGAAGGCGAGCTCGTCGCGCAGGCGAGCTTCCTGGACTCGCTGGTCGAGTCGATGGGGACGATCGCGCAGACACGCGAGGCATCCGAGATCCTCGAGCAGACCCGCCGCGAGGCCGAACGGATCTTCCGGGCCCGCGCGCAGATGCTTCCGGCGGGTGAGAAGCCTCGGGCGGCCCCGGCCGAACGGTCAGTCCTCTTCCCGCTGCGCGTCCACGGAGAAGAGATCGCGTCGCTGCGGCTCACGCGGAACCGGCCGTTCGACCGCGACGACGTCGCGCGGGCGACTGTCCTCGCAGACTTCGCTGCGCGCGCGGCGGAGAACGCGCGGCTGCTGGCCGAGGCGAAGGTGCGCGAGTCGGAGCGCGCCCGGCTTTCCGACCAGCTCGTGACGGCCGAACAGGACGAGAGGCGGAGGCTTGCGCTCTTCCTGCACGACGGGCCCGTACAGTCGATGTCGGGAATCGGCCTGATGCTCGATGCCGCGATCGGGTCGATCGAGGCTAGCCGGCTCGATGACGCGCGCCGCGTCCTCGCCTCCGCCCTCGAGCGTCACCGCGAGACGATCCGCTCGCTGCGCGACCTCTCGTTCAACATCGAGCCGGTGGTCCTGCGCGACCGCGGCTTCGCTGCGGCGGTGGATGCCTTCGCCGAGCAGGTCGGGCTCTCGAACCAGGTCCAGATCGATCTCGATCTCGACGCGGCAGGGGACCTCGCCGAAAAGGCGCAGGTCGGCCTCTACCAGATCATCCGGGAGGCGGTCAGCCAGGCGATTCGTCGCGGGCCGCCGACCAGGATCGCGATCCGCGTCGAGCAGCTCGACGGGGAGATCGCCACCGAGATCTCCGACGACGGGGCCGGTGAGCGCAGACGCCGCAGCTTCGAGGCGATCGAGGAGCGGGCGCGGACGCTGAACGGCCACATGACCGTGGGCGCAGGGGCAAACGGCGGCACCGCGGTGCGGGTCGTCCTGCCGCGGTATGCGGCGGAGAGCGATGGATAACATCGCGCCATGAGCTACCTCCTCTTCGTCTCGAAGCCGACCGGTTACGAGCTGCGCGAGCGCGACGGCGATCCTCCGTCGATCGGCGACGTGGTCCAGGAAGAGGACGGCCGGATGCGCGTTTCGAAGCTCGCGCCCTCACCGCTGCCCGGCGATTCGCGGCAGTGCGCCTACCTGCAGCCGGTCAGCTAGCAGCGTCTTCCGCAGCCGCCAGGCCGAGGACCAGCGCGGCCGCGAGACCGCTCGCGTAGCCGCCCGTCGACCAGCCGCCCGCGTCGACGCCGGCGGCGTAGAGCCCGGGGATCGGGGCGCCGGCACGGTTCACGACCCGCGCGTGCTCGTCGATCGCGAGGCCGCCGATCGTGTGCGTGACGGCGGCGATCACATGGACGGCGAGCTTGCCGTCCCGATCCTCGACGGTTCCACCGGTCGCGCGAACCCGCTCGATCGCGTCGGCGATCGTTCCATACGGGGTCTCGCGGCCAAGATCGGCGCGGTCGACCACGTACCAGGCGCGCCCGCCGCGTTTCGCGATCTCCTGGACGAGACCGTTTTCAGACCAGTCCTCGGAGGCGTGCGGAATTCGGCCGCCCTGCTCGTCGAGAACGGTTGCGAAGCGGCCGTAGAGCTGCGCGTGGTCGACGAGGTCCGCCTCGCCCCAGCGCGCCGGAGGCGCCGGCATCGCCCGGCCGTAGAACTCGTCCATGCCGGCCGTGGTCGCGGCGCCCGCTACAAGGGCAAGGTCGAGGCCGTCACCCTGACTCCACGGGTTCGAGCGCAGCGCGAGCGCTCGCTCGCGGGCGAGCCGCACCGGAAAACCTCCTGTCGCGAGCAGGAGCGGCTGTTCGGGACCTGTCGCAAGGTCTGTTCCCAAGGCACGTGCCGTCTGGAGCGCGCCCGCGGCGCGTACGAGCGCATCCGTCAGGCGGCGAGGGTCGAAGCGCCGCCCGACCGTGCGGGGGTTGCCGGTCTCCTTCCGGGCGACCGGAGCGCCCAGCGACTCGAGCCAGTCGAGCGCGTCATCGAGGCGCTCGACGATGAGCCGCTGCAAGCTCGGGTCGCCGTCCGGGCACTCGCGACGGAAGTCCTCGAGCGAGCGATAGCGCCAGATGACCCCGCTCGAAAGCAGCATCGATCCGCCCGGCCGATCGCCTTTCTCGAGCACCGACGGCGAGGCTCCGAGCTGGCGCGCGCGCGCAGCGGCGCACAACCCGGCCATGCCGGCGCCCGCGACGATCATCGTCGCTAGGTCAGCGAGAAGCTGGCCTTGTGCTCGACGTACTCGATCCGGACGCGCTCAGGGCCCCAGAGGAAGACCGCGTAGGTGTTGGGCGCGTCGACGACATCGTCGATCTCGACACCGAGCTCCTCGGCCTCGGCGATGTGCTCGTCGGCCGAGTCGACGAGAACGGCGAGGTGGTTCAGCAGCGGCCGCTCGGGATCGCCCGGAGAGCCGTCGTGGAACTCGACGAATGCGCCGCCCACCTCGACCCGTGGCTGCTCGGACGCGCCGGGCGGCGCATAGCGAAAGCCCAGCCGCTCGTACGCTCGGGCGGTCGCGGTGGGATCGCGCGAGAACAGAGCTGCGTGATCGAGGTCGTAGTCGACGTCGGTCCGCCCTTCGACGACGCCGAGCCGCAGCCCCTCCCCGACGTCGAAGTAGGCCTCGCCGTCCCGCGGCTGGTCGACCGAGAGGCTCTCGGGCAGCTCCGCGATCGCCGCGCGCAGATCAGAGACACGGAGCGCGACGTGCTTGAGGGCACCGCGCTCGCGCGGTCCTTCGGCGTCGAAAAGCGTCAGCTTGCCGCGCCGGGCGTCCGAGCCGACGAGGGTGAACCGATCGGTCTGCTCGATCACGTGCATCCCGACGTGCGCGGTGACGAAGTCCGCAATCGGCTCGCGGTCGGCCACCCAGAGGGCGACGTGGTCAAGGGTGAGCGGTCTCACAAGCGGGCCAGAATACCTATCCGAGGCAGGGCTACCGAGAGCTCTTGCCGGCGACGGCGCGCTGCAACTGCGCCTTGTTCATGTTCGAGCGTCCCTTGATCCCGCGACGCTTCGCCTCGTTGTAGAGCTGCTCCTTCGTGCGCCCGCCGCCCCCGCTGCCGGAGCGAAGCCCGCCGCGACGGCCCGACGAGATGTCGCGTGTCGAGCTGCGCGAGGCCGACCTGGCCTCGCCCTTGCGGGCGCGCTCCTTGTTCACGGTCGCCGCGGCGATCTGCTTGGCGCGCTTAGTCGAGCGCCCCTGCTTCTCCTCGCTCTCCTTGACGTGCTCGTACTGACGTTCGCGCTTCGCGCTCCATGCTTGCTGCGGCATCAAAAACCCCTTTCTAAGGAACTACGTGCGGGTCCTGCCCGTCCGCGAGAAGATGTAACGCGCTACTCGAGCGGCGGGTTTTGCACGTTGTGAGCGGTCGCGTACTCGTTGGTGAGGTTGTTGATCACGTCTGCCCCCTCGCCGTACGCGTAGTTGATCTTCACGAAGTCGTTCCACTTGTCCGGGAGCGCATCCTCGGGGAAGATCGCCTCGACCGGGCACTCGGGTTCGCAGGCCCCGCAGTTCGATGTCAGTACGCCGCCGGCCAGCGTGAAGACATGCTTTTCAGGAACGACCGCACAGAACGTCTCGGCCTCGTCGACCTCCGGCTTCTCCACCTTCATCACTCGCCAGTACGTCTCGCGGGTCGCGAGGTAGATCCAGCGGATCGGTCGGCTGCGGACGCCGAAGTTCGTGGCCATACTCGACTCCTCGCCTGACCCGATCGTGACGTAGCCGGCATACGGGGCTGCTCCTTCGAGCCAGTCGAGAGCTTCGTGATCGGTCGAGCCCAGCCGCCACGAGCCCGCGTCGACCGCATCGCCGTCCGCGGCAACCCACCCGTCAACGAAGCCGGCGATGTACTCCGCATCGCCCGTTTCCGGCAGCGAACGCTTCAAGTTCATCGGCGCGCGGACGACACCCGTCCCCACGTATCCCGGGTGAACGTCGAGACACGGCGAGAAAGTGACCTGGTCGAAAAAGTCCCTGAACTTCGCGACCTTCTCGCCGTAGAGTTGGACGTAGTGAAGATGCTGGCCGGAACGGATCTCCTGCTTGTTCCAACTGCCGTCGCCGAAGACGAGGCCGTGCAGAACGCCGAGGCGGTAGGTCTCGCCGTCGCGGCGAGGATACGCGCGCGCCGCAGGGACGAATTGGCCGGCCGCAAGCGAACTCGTCGTGTCTCGGTCGGCGAGGAGCCAGCGATGTGTCGGCGTCGCCCAGATCGTCCGCCTGAACCTCGAGATGTTCCGGGTCGTCAGCCGCCGGCCGCCGTAGCGGTCGCGCTCCTCGAACGCCGGCGCAAGCTCGACCTTGACGAGCGGCTTCCGACGGAATCGCTTGACGAGGGCCGGCTTGAAGCCGTCATCGGTCAAGACGCGGCACGCCTGGTTCTCGAGCTCGGCAAAGGTCCGAATTCCCTGGGACGTGATGAAGCGCTCGTTCGGCGCGAAGCAGTCGATGCACTCCTCCGGGTCGATGATCAGGATCCGCTCGAACTCATGGATGCAGTCGACCGGGCAGACGTCGACGCACGAAAGGTCTTTGATGTCGATGCAGGGCTCGGCGATGATGTAAGTCATCGGAGCCGGAAACTCTACTTAGGCCGTCAGCTCCTCGACGAGGTCCTTGGCGCGCTCCGTGAGAGCCGATTTCGCAACCACCTGGTCGAATCCGGCCTCGTGCGCGGCGCGTAGTCCGGAGGTGTCCGTGTGGTTCGTGAAGCCGAGGATCGGGACCTCGGGATAGGTGTCCGCGACCTCATCAGGGTCGATCCGGGCGATGTCCGCAATCACGAGATCGGGCGGGTCGACGCTGTCGACCGTGATCAGGTGATGACCCGGCAGAAGACCCTCGAGCTTCCCACGAAAGAAGAGGTCGACGCCCGCCAGCAGGATCGTCGCCACGTGGCGAGGGTAACACTCTTCGATCCTTCTTCCCAAGCGTTTGACACCGGGTTGTTACCCTCGTGGCGGTGCCTGAGGCCGAGTTCCGAAGCGTCGCCCGCGTGGAGGACATCCCGCCCGGGACGATTGCCGCCGTGCAGGTCGACGGTGAGGACGTCGCGGTCGCGAACGTCGGCGGCGAGTTCTTCGTGACCCAGGGTCATTGCCTGCACCTGCAGGGGCCGTTGGGCGAAGGCCGGCTCGAAGGAGCGGTGTTGAGCTGCCCATGGCACGGCTGGCAATACGACGTTCGAACAGGCGAGAACGAGTTCGATCGAGCGATCCAGCTGGAGACCTACGAGGTGAGGGTCGAGGACGGCGAGGTGAAGGTCGCCCTCGCAAGCGAGCGCCTGAGCTGACCGACGATTCGCTGGCGAACGGGCTCGAATTGATCCGCACAGGCGAGTTCTTCGCGGCACACGAGGAACTGGAGGACGCATGGCGCGCGGCCGAGCCGGCGGAGCGCGACTTTCTCCAGGGCCTCGTCCACGTCGCCGTCGCCTGGTACCAGGCCGGCCGCGGCAACCGCGTGGGCTGCGAGCGCCAGCTCGAGAAGGCGCAGCGGCGGCTCGGTCCGTACGCGCCGCAGCACCGTGGCGTCGACGTCGCCGGGCTGCTCGACCAACTCCGCGCCGCCGCCCGGAGGGTCGAAGCGGGATCACTCGCGCTCGAGCAGCCGTCTCTTTAGTTCACGCGCGCGCGACCCCCCGCCCTGGGTGGGGCTCAGCCCACCTCCCTCGTGCTCGACGATACGGCTGAATTGCGTACACGTGGCTGACGCGGCCGGGACGAATGCTCAACTTCTTCGCTGACCCGCGAGTGCGCCTGCGTCCAACCGCATTCGAGCCGCAAAGGGCCTAGTTAGTGCAGGCCGACAGCCTCGAGCGTGCGGTTGAAACCGACGCTGACCCACCAGATCCGGTCGAAGAAGAGCAGCAGCCCGATCGCGACGAGTAGCGCTCCGCTGACGGTCCGGATCGCGATGTAGTGGTCCCGCAGCCACCGAAACGGGCCCATCACGTGCGAGAACGCGATTCCGACGAGGACGAACGGAATCGCCAATCCCAACGAGTACGCGAACAGGAGCACCGATCCCCGCAGCACGGTTGACGTCGACCCCGCGAGCACGAGGATCGCCCCCAGCACCGGGCCCATGCACGGCGC
>Ga0111538_10006627_pt1 | contig 15649 bp, 11 predicted proteins | sample SoiMethybrSBSTD1_FD_79669 | JGI IMG/M metagenome (GOLD analysis project Ga0111538, IMG submission 79669) | Bulk soil microbial communities from a Populus tree surrounding site in Tennessee, USA - Soil MetaG P. TD hybrid SBSTD1 (version 2)... | ecosystem: Environmental > Terrestrial > Soil >...
AGCCGAGGCCGACCAGCGCGCCCCCGACTTCCCGGGCCATCGCGTAATACCGATGATGCTCGTCGAACCGCGCCGATCCAAACACCGTGACGCAGGGTCCAACGAAATGGAGCGCGCGAAATCCGCGCACGAAGTCCCGTCCCGCACGCAGCAAGAGACGGAGTTCCTGGAAGCGCGAATGCGGGCCTTCGAGGAGGTAGCGATCGGGTTCGGCCATCGAATGATCTGTTGTAGAGTCTACCTTTATGATCCGACAGTCAGGCCTCTTCTTTCTGGTTGCGTTGGCTCTTGTGACGGCAGCGCCGGCAAGCGCGCAGGCCGTTGCTACACCGTCGGCACCACAGCCGGCGTCGGGCAACACCGTGGGAACAGTCCTCGATATTTCGGGCGCGGTGATCCCGGCAGCGGACGTCACCGTGACGTCGCGCGACGGCCGCACGAGCACCGTGAAGACCGATGCCGACGGCAACTTCGACGCCGGCGTGATGGCGGCGAGCGTCCGCGTGACGTCGGAAGGATTCGAAACCGCGACCGTCGAGATCAGCGGCACCGGTCCGGTGCAGATCGTGCTGCGGCCGGTGAACTTCGCCGACTCGGTCGTGGTCACCGCGACGCGCGGCGCCGAGCGGCTGCCGAGCGCGGCGAGCTCCACGGTGCTGACCTCCGCTGAATTGAGCAACATGGCCGCAGGTGCGCTGGACGATGCGCTGCGATCGACGCCGGGCTTCACGTTGTTCCGCCGCTCCTCGTCGCGCGTCGCCAATCCGACGACACAGGGCGTGACGCTGCGCGGCGTATCGGGCTCGGGTTCGAGCCGCACGCTCGTGCTCGCGGACGGCGTGCCGTTGAACGACCCGTTCGGCAGCTGGGTCTACTGGAATCGCATCCCGCTCGCCGCGGTCGATCGCGTGGAAGTCGTGCGCGGCGCGACGGGCGATCTCTACGGCGCCGGCGCGTTGGGCGGCGTGATTCAGCTCCTCACGGTGCAGCCGAGCCGCACGCGCGCCCGGGCGACGATCGACGGCGGATCGCACAATACGTTCCGTGGTTCGCTGTTCGCGGCGGCGGAGAAGAATGGCTGGAACGGGAGCGGCGCCTACGAAGGCGTCCGCACCGACGGCGTGTTCGTCCTCGCCCCCGAAGTGCGCGGCGCTGTCGACACGCGCGCCGACAGCGATTACAGGACCGGCTTCGCGACCGTCGGCAAGCGCGGTAATGACTGGCACGTCAACGCGCGCGGCGCCCTCTATTCCGAAGATCGCGGCAACGGCACCGTCGTCCAGGTCAACACCACGGACTGGCAGCAGCTCTCGCTCGATGTTGGCGCCTTCGTCGGCGGCGGCGTGTTCGAGATTCACGGCGTCGGCAGCTCGCAGGACTACTACCAGACCTTCTCGGCGGTCGCCGCGGGCACTCCGGCCGTGCCGCGTCCGACCGAGCGGCTCACGTTCGAGCAGTTCATCGACACGTCGCATCGCGGCGTCAACGCGCAGTGGACCCGGCCGATCAACAAGCTGACGATGATCGTCGGCGCCGATTTCCGTCACACGCATGCGATACAGGACGAATTCCGCTACGCGCTGGTCAACGGCGTCAACACCCCGAACGGCCCGTTCCTGTCCGGAGGAACGGAGAATGTCGCCGCCGCGTACGCGCGCGCCAACGTCGCGGTCACGGACGCGTTCACGCTGGAATTCGGCGCCCGCGCCGACTCCTGGAAGTCCGAGCCGGAAGATCGGTCGCTGCCCACCAAGGACGTCTCGTATGTCAGCCCGCGCGCCGCGATGTCGGTGCGGTCCGGACGGTTCCAGTTCCAGGCATCGGGGTACTACGCCAATCGGACGCCGACTCTCAACGAGCTGCATCGCCGCTTCGCGGTCGGCAATCAGACCACGCTGGCGAATCCAGAGCTCGATCCGGAAACATTGGCAGGCGTGGAAGGCGGCGTCCTGACCCAGTTCGCCCGTGCCTCGATCCGGGCCACCGCGTTCTTCAACAATCTCGACGGTGCGATCGCGAACGTCACGTTGTCGCAGTCACCGACGGCGATTGTCCGCCAACGCCAGAACTCGGACACCATTCGCGCCACCGGAGTGGAGATCGAGCTGGATTCGCGTTTCTCCAACTCCTTGAGCGCGAGCGCCCAGGTCGTGTTCACCTCGAGCCACTTCCGCGGTTCCGTGGCGACGCCTGCGATCGCGGACAACTACGTGCCGCAGGTACCCAAGGTGCAGGGCGGCGTGGCGCTGACCTGGTTCGATCCGCGCTGGTTCACGGCGGCCACCCAGATCCGCTTCAGCGGCGAGCAGTTTGACGACGACCTCAACACCGAGGCCTTCATCCTGGGCGCCTACGCCGTCTGGGATGCCACCGTCAGCCGCGCGATCGTCCGCGGCCTCAACGGGTTCCTCGCCGTCGAAAACATCCTCGACCAGGAATACGACACCGCGCGCACGCCGCTGCGATCGATCGGCTGGCCGCGGACTGTGCGCGTCGGCGCGAGGATCACATGGCAATAAGAGCGCTCATCCTCGTCCTGGCGATCGCCGTCACCGCGACCGGCGCGGCGGCTCAGGCGATCCAACGCATCAACCCTCCCGGGCTCAGCACGCCCACCACCTACTCGCACATCGTCAGGGTGGGCGGCATTCTCTACATCGCCGGCCAGGTCGGCGCCGATGCGCAGGGCAAGGTGGTTGGCCCCGGCATGGTGGCGCAGCTCGAACAGGTGCTTAAGAATCTGCAGGTTGCGCTGAAGTCCCAGGGCGCGGACTTCTCGCATGTCGTCAAGATCAACATCTACACGACCGATGTCGACGCGTTCCGCGCGCCGGATGCCGCGGCCGTCCGCGCGAAGTATTTCGGCGCCAACCTTCCGGCCAGCACGCTGGTCGGCGTGACGCGGCTGGCCAGTCCCGACTACAAGGTCGAGATTGAAGCGACCGCGCACCTGCCCGGCGGCGTTCAACTCCTCAAGCAGTAACCGCTACTTACCGGCGTCGAATTTCCAGGCCGACTTGAAGTCGGGCGGAAGCGACTGCTTTGTCAACGACGCGCGCACGAACTCGACCGGCATGCTACCGGCTTGGAGTACCGCGTCGTGATACTGCTTGTTCGTCATCTTCTTGCCGCCGACCAACTCCGCCTGCATCGCGCGGAACTGCATCCCGCCGATCATGTAAGCCAGCTGATAGAGCGGGGGATAGGTGCCGTTGAACGAGCGGCGCACTTCCGCTTCCGCATTCGCGCGCTCGTGGCCGACGCGGTCGACCAGGAAGTCGATGCACTCCTGCGGCGTCATCGTGCCGAGATGGAAGCGCAGCGAGAAGATGATGCGCGCCTGGCGATGCATCCGCCAGAACAGCATGCCGACGCGGTTCTCCGGCGTCTTCGGGAACCCGTCGTCCCACAGGAACATTTCCCAATACAGCGACCAGCCCTCGGTCCAGAACGGCGTGCCGAAGGCACGGCGATGCGGGTTGTAGCGCGCGGTCATGAACTGCTGCAAGCCGTGGCCGGGAATCAGCTCGTGAAACACCGTCGAGCGCGAGAAGTGGATGTTGTTGCCGCGCATGCTCATCAGCTTGTCGGCCTGGTCCATGGCGTCGGTCGGGAACGACACCTGGATCACTTCGCCGCCGAGGAAGAACGGGTTCACCTTCTGCCGCTCCGGCGACATCATCGTCATGCGCCAGGTCTCGTCGGCGAGCGGCGGCACCGTGACGAGATCGCGCCGGGTCACGTACTCGACGGCTTCGCGCGCCTGATCGCGGACGAGATCGGTCTGCTTGCCGGGCTCGGCGTGCAGGGTCTTCACTTTTTCCAGCGCGGCGCGCCAGTTGTCGCCGAAGCCCATCTCGCGCGACGCCTTCAGCATTTCGCGATCGCACCACGCGAACTCGCGCTCGGCGATCGCCAGCAGATCTTCCGGCGTGTAGGGAATGAATTCGGACGCGAGATCCTCGAGCAGCGCGGCCTTGCCGATCGGATTGCCGATGATCGGCTCGTCTTCGCCTTCGCGGTAGCCGACGATTTTCTCGCGCAGGACCTTGCTGTACGCCGCGAGGGCCTTGTCGGCATTCGCGTACGGCTTCGCGGCCCACCACGTGTACATCGGGTCGTAGCCGCTGTAGTAGCGATGCCACGCCGTCAGATCGGTGCGCAGGCTCGACAGGATCTCGGCGGCGCGGTAGGCGTTGATCTGTCGCGCTCTCACCGGATCCGAGACGCCGGTGACGACGGCGACGCGAGCGGGTGCGCCGATGGCGACGGTCGCCAACTCGACGTCAGCCGTCAGCTTGTCGAGAATCGTCGCGGTCTTCGCCGCATCGAGTGACTCCAGGTGGCCGCGCGCCTCGAGCAAGCCGGTGATCGTGCCGGAGAACGGCACCATGCTCGCCGATTCCGATACCCATTTCTGTTCGCGCGCGAGGAGCCGCAATTCGTATTCGAGGCGCGCCTTCAGCAGCGTGTAGTCGATGCGGCCCTCGACGCCGAGGCCCTCGAACTTCACGCGCGTCAACTCCTGCTGCCAGTCCTTGTAGAACTTCGTGAACCGCGCGTAGCGCTCGGGCGAGTACTCGACGTCGTAGCGGCGAAACAACGACCCGCGATCGGCGTTGAAGCGATCGACCAGCGTGGCCAGCTCGCTCGCCGGCGGCACCGCCGGCGGAATGGCAGCCTGCCGGGCGGGAAGGCTGACCGTGGCGCCGATCGCGAACAGCAGCGCGCAAAGAATGGAGTGACGCATGCGAAGCAGGATAACCCAAGCCCGCAAGCCCACTACAATGTCTGTGTGAGCGGGATCATCTTGTTCGACGGGACGTGCGCGTTCTGCGAACGATCGGTCCGCTTCATCGCATCCCGCGACCAGGGCTACTTCAAATTTGGCGCGTCCCAGAACGCCGAAGGACAGGCTTTGCTCGCGAAGTTCGGGACGACACGCGAGGCGGCGCGCAGCCTCATTCTGATCGAAGGCGATCAAATCTACCTGCGATCGGATGCCGTGCTTCGCATCGCCAGGCGCATGAACGCACCCTGGAGGTTTGCGAGCGTGTTTCTGGCCGTGCCCAGGCCGATTCGTGATCTCGTGTATCGAGGTGTCGCCGCGATCCGTCATCGCATTGCCGGCGAGTCCAACGCCTGCGAGATCCCGCCGCCCGAAATCCGCGCCCGCCTGATCTAGGCTCTGGCGATCTCCTTCGCGAGCAGAAACCGGTGACACTCCTTCGCGTCCTCAACGCAGTGGCAGAGCAGTGTCACGTTCTGTTTCGCGCTGAGCGCGCGTAACAGCCGCAGCGTCGACTTTTGACCGTGATTCTTGATGGTCTCGCTGCGATCGTCGATGGGACCGTCCATGAACAGTTCATCGTGATAGCGCCTGGCGAATTCTTTCCACTCAATCGCGCCGCCCATCACCGCCTTGAGCAGCTGCTCGCTGGGTCCGAGCGCCGGCATCCAGACGTCGTATTTCGACGTGGGCATCCCGCGGCCGCGAAAGCGCGTCGCCAGGATCCGCAGCCCGTCGTCTTTGCGCTTCTCAGATTGCACGCTGCGTGTCTTGATCATGTCGCTCAGAATCTTAGCCGAGCGCCGAACTGGAACGAGCGTGGCTCGCCGACGGCGGTGATCTGGTTGTAGGTTGGCGCGGGCGAGTCCGGATACGAACCCGCCCCGAAGTTCGTATTGCGCGTCACGACGTTCGCGCGATCGGTCAGGTTGAAGCCCTCGGCGAGGACCTCGAACTGCCAGCGCGTGCCGAAGCGGAATGTGCGGCTGAGGCGCGCGCCAACGGTGAAGAACGCCGTGCCTTCGCCCGCATTCCGCTCGATGAATTCACCGTCGACGATCGGCCGGCCCGCCGTGGCCTGGATCGTCGTCACGCCGGAGGTGATGTTGAACGGCGGAGCGGAGTAGGCCTGCACGATCCCGCTGAACTGGAAGCCATGTGCCTGCAGCGATCCGTTGAACACGAGGCGATGCCGTTGATCGTTGTCCGACCGTCCCCAGTCTTTGGACAGATCGGTGGGATCGATCGGCTGGCTGAAAAACGTCTCGCCGACGTTGTTCATCGATTTGGACAGCGTGTACGAGACGCGGTAATGCCCCCACGTGCTGCTGCGGCGAGCCAGCGACAGGTGCAGTCCGTGATAGTTCGATTCACCCGCCGACGAATACTGGCTGTTGTTCGCGTAGGTTGGATTGGGCCGGCAGCCGTTGTTGTTGCCGGAAGCAACGCAGGTCGGCACATTCTGGTTGATCGACATCAGCAGGTTGCGGCCGCGCAGGTACTGATACCCCGCGCTCACGGTCGTGTCGCCCGAGTCAAGCTGCCGTTCGATCTCGGCGCTGAACTGCTGCGAGTAGGCGTTCTGCAGATCGCGGTCCATCGTTGTCAGGTTCGGCAGCGTCACCGTGGCGACCGGCGCAGCGAGGATGTTCGGGAACACGGGCGCGCCTGCCTGTGTCGGCGACAGGCTGACCACGAACTGACGCAGCGCGCTCGCGTCGGTGGTGTTGCCCGCCGAGAGCAGCGCGTTGGCAAGCGCGCGGAGCGGGACGCGGTCGTAGAACAGTCCGGCGCTCGCGCGGACCACGGTCTTCGCGCTCTCGCCGGGTGTCCAGGCGAACCCCACGCGGGGCGACACGTTGTTGGTGTCGGTATTGATGGTGTCGAGATACTGCAGGTCGTAGCGAACGCCGGCGTTGATCGTCACGTGGTCGTTGGCATGCCACTCGTCCTGTGCGAACACACCGACGTTGGGATTGGTTTGCGCCACGTCGGTGGCGCCGAACGTCTGCGCGAAGCCGGCGTTGTTGTAGGCGCCGGTCAAGAAAGTGGCGAGCGACGAGAAGGTGTAGCTGCCCCGGACCGACCGCGGGTAGGTGATCGCATCATCGTTGAACAGGAAGTCGACGCCGGCCCGCATGGAATGCGCCCCGGCCACGACCGTAAGGTTGTTTACGACCTGCGACATGCGATTGACGCGGCGTGTCGGCGCTCCGGATGCCGTTCCGAATTGCGCGATGCCGGCGATGCCGACCGCGGGCCCGATCGGATCGGTCGGCGGCGCGTCGAGGCGGCTATGCGAGAACTGGGCGCGCGTCTCGAACAGGATCGTCGGCGACACCACCAGCGTGTTGCCAATCGCCACCAGTTGATCGGTGTTGGCCAGCGCGGCCGATGCCGACGGCGTGCTCAAGCCCCCGGCGCCTCGTGAGTTCAGCGAATCGACGTCGTATCGGCTGAAGCGAACGCTGAGTCGATCGCGGGACGAATGGATCTCTTGATCGATCTTGCCGAAGACGTTGGTGGTATCGACCGGGCTGCTGAACACGCCGGTCGTGACCGGAGGACCGCCATATCCCGTGGCTGAGAGCCGCGCGTTGATGATCGCCGCGCTGGCGTCGAGCACGGTGGTCAGGCCGGACTGATCGAGCTGCCGTCTCTCGACGTTTGCGAAATAGAACGTCCGGTTCCTGATCACCGGGCCGCCGATGCTCGCGCCGAACTGCGACTGATGCATCGGCAGTGTCTGGCCGGATAACGCGTTCGCGCCGTTCAGGCTGTCGTCGCGAACGAAGTCATAGACCGTGCCGCGCAGGGTGTTGTAGCCGCTCTTGGTGACGACGTTGACGTAGCCGCCGAGCGCCCGTCCCAACTCCGCTTGCGCGCCGGAGGTGACGACCTGGAATTGTTCGATCGCATCCACCGCGTAGGTAATGCCGCTCAACCCCGCCGCATCGTCATTCGCCGACAGCCCGTCGACGACGAAACTGTTCGAGAGGTTGCGTTGGCTGCCGTCCGATATCGTCACGCCGGGAACCGCCGACGTTTCCGGAAACAGCTGCGTGCTCGCGATGTTTGTCGGTGCGACACCGGGCACGAGCAGCGCGAGGTCGAGGAAGTTGCGCCCGTTCATCGGCAGGGCGGCGACTTCCTGTTCGGACACGGTCGAGGCGATCTGGCTGCGCGCGGACTCAATCACGGGAGCCTCGTCCACGATCGTGATCGTTTCAGAGAAGGACGCGACGGCAAGAACAATGGGCATTTCAAACGCCGATCCGGCCGAGACGCCGACCGATCGGGTGAAGTCCTTGAATCCCGAGAGCGACGCCTTGATCTCGTATACGCCGATCCGGAGATAGGGGAGACGGTAGCGGCCGCCGGCATCGGAGATTGCCGACGAGGTCGTGTTCGTCAGGCGATGCGTCGCGACGATCGTGACGCCCGGGATCTCCATTCCCATTTCATCGACGACGCGACCGCTGATGCTGCCGACATCAACGGTTTGTTGCGCGGCGACCGGCCGCGCGAGCGCCAGCGCAAGCGCCAACGCGAATAGAAAACTGACACGCGAAAACATAGATTCCTCCTCAAATAGCTCGCGACAGAAATGGCATCAGGCTCGGCAGAGCCGAGAACTGAAAACCGAAAACTGGCTGCTAGCTTTTGGGCGGAGGAGCGTCGGGGAGGGCGAGCCGGCGGAGCAGAGGCGGCGCCGGAGGAACGAATGCGGTCGTGGATGCGAGGATGGTCGACGAAGCGATCGGCTCATCGACCGTGCTGACGTAGGCAAATAAACTCAGGAGCTGCCCGCCCGGACCATCGCACGCGTTTGAGATCGTGCAGCAGTCATGCGTCGTGCGGCCCTGGTGAAGCGGGCACGCATCACCCTCTTTCGGGGCAACGGGTGCGGCGTCTTCATGACACGCCGCCGCCTTTTCTTTCGCGGCCGCTTCGGATGCATGCGCAATGCAGCACTGCTCCGGCACGAACGCCGACAGCGACGCCACCTGGCAGAGCAGCCAGGCAAACGCCACCGCGCGCACGCGACGCCGGATTGCGATCATGTCCAATCAGAGTAGCGGAATCCGTCGACGCCTGGCAAATCGGGGTACGATGTCCAGCGATGCGAAAAGCGTGGTTTCTGGCCGGCATGGCGATGCTGGCCATAGGGTGCATAGAAGGTAAGTCGCCACTCGCGCCGACGGCGATCGCCGCGCCCGCACCGCCGCTCGTGCCGCCGCCGCTGCCGACCACGGTGCCGGGCGTGCTGGCGGTCGCGTTGCCCATTGATGGGAGTGATTACGCGATTACGGCCTTCGGTATCACACCGTTCGGGTATCACGGCCCCAATCACGCGCTCGATGGTCATTCCGGATGGGACATCGAATATCGACTCGGCGGCATCGTTCGCGCCGCGGCGGCCGGCACCGTGGACGACGTGTTTCCCGATCCGCTCACCGGCCGCTTCACGGTGCAGATCGAGCACCTCGTGGGCGAACATTTCTACCGGACGCTCTACACGAATCTTGCGAGCGTGAATGCGGATATCGCGGCGAAGGAAATCGTGCGCGCCGGACAGTCGATCGGCACCCCAGGCACCCTAGGCACCTTAGGCACCCCAGGCACCTTAGGCACCTTAGGCTCCCATTTCCAACTCGATGATCTCGAGTTCCATCGCGAGGGTCCGGACCCGAAGGCGGTCAGCCCCGAGCCGTTTCTGACGCCCGCAGCGAAGTCGCTCTTCGATGCGCTGTGGAGTCGCGCCGCGTTCGCTGAAGAATTGGTCGAGCCCTTTGCGACGAATCCGCGCACGCTGACGTTTCCGGCGTCTCGCACGTGGACCCGCGCCGGCGGCGACGGTCCGGCGGGAATTCGCTTCACCAGGCACCGCCTCCAGGTCGCTGAGTACGAATATGAACTGCTCGCGGAATCCGGCACCGTGATCGAGATGGGAGCGGTCGCCATCAATGTCACCAATCGACCCTATCCGCTGATCGCACTGACCGCGGCAACGTCGGTGCGACTCGGCCTCTACGACATCGTCTCCAATGAGATGCGCCTGTCGCTCGCGAATCCCGGCTCACCCCGCGCCGCTGATCTCAGCGGCGCAAGCGTCTATCGCACTCCCAGTAGCCGGTAGCCAGTAGCCAGAAAAGATTGGGTATGCGGACAACAACGGCGCTTCTCGTCGTGGTGATTGCGTCGGCCGCCGTCCAGGCGCAGGCGCCGCGCAAGGTCACGATCGATGCCTTGATGGCGTTGCGCACGATCAACGACGTCGAGATCGCGCCTGCGGGGGATCAGGTCGCGTATACGGTCTCGACGCCGTCGGTGGCCCGCAATGCGCACGAGCCCGCGCTGTTCGTGATTCCAGTCAGCGGCGGAGCGCCGAAACAACTCGCAGAGAGCTACCGCATTTTCACACCGGCCCTGCCGGCGCCGCGCCTGCGATGGCGGCCCGATGGCAGCGTCTCGGTGCTGGTCGCGGAGAAGACGGGGCCGCAAGTCCTCAGTATCAAACCCGATAACACCGGCGCGCAGATTGTGACGTCGGCGCCGCTCGGCGTCAGCGGCTACGAATGGTCGCCCGACGGGAAATACATCGCCTACCTCACGCGCGATGCCGGTCCGTCGACGCCGCCGATCGCGAACAAGGTCGGCGCGAACCCGCCGGCGACGCGACTCTGGATTCAACCACTCAATCCCGCCGGCCCGGCGCGCGTGCTCACCCCTCCCGATCACTACGTCGACAGCTTCTCGTGGTCGCCCGATAGCAAGGAGATCGCGTACGCGTGGGCGCCGGTGGTCGGATTCCTCGCGCCCTATCAAACGAAGATCTTCGCCGTTGCCGTCGAAGGCGGCGGGGTCCGTCCGATCGTCGATCGCGCCGGCATGAACGTGTCGCCGCAGTTTTCGCCGGACGGCACCAAGATCGCCTTCATCTCCACGAACGAGCGCACCGGCATCATCGCGCCGCGCGGCCTTTCGATCGCCGACGCCGCCGGGAAGAACGCGAACGTGCGCGCGTATCCGATGAACGGCGCGTGGATTGCGGAGATCCTGTGGGCGCCGGACACCCAGGCCGTCTACGTGACGATGAATGAGGGTACGTTCGCGACCGAAGCGCACATGTTCGAGATGCCGGTGGTGAAGGTGACGCTGGCGAACGGAAGGGCTGAACGCCTGGGCGATGAGCACGCCGCGCTGCAATACAACACATCGCTCAGCCGCGACGGCAGCGCGATCGCGTTCCGCGAGGTCGGCGCGCGCGACATGGGCGATCTCGTGGTGATGGACGTCGCGACGAAGAAGACGCGCCGGCTCACGAACGTCAATCCGGAGCTCAAGCAGCTCGCGCTCGGCGAGATCAAGCCGATCTCCTGGATTTCCTTCGACGGGATGGAGATCTGGGGCCTGCTGCTGACGCCGCCCGGATATGAAGGGAAGTCGAAGATCCCGCTGCTGGTGTACTGCCATGGCGGCCCGATCGGCGGCGTCACGCTCGGCATCTTCCCGCAGTTCATGCACGTGCCGGGGCAGATCGATCCGTATCCGACCGAGGCGTTCGCGAGCGCCGGCTTCGCGGTGCTGTTCCCGATGCCGCGCGGCGGCTCCGGCTACGGCGAAGCCGGGCACCGCATGATCATCAACGACTGGGGCGGCCCCGATTACAAGGACATCATGGCCGGCGTCGATCACCTGATCGCGCGCGGCCTCGCGGACGAGAATCGCCTCGGCGTCATGGGCGCGTCGTACGGCGGCTACATGACCAACTGGATCGTGACGCAGACGCCGCGCTTCAAGGCCGCGACCGCGGGGGCGAGCATCGCCGACTTGAGCGATCTCTATTACCTCACCGATGGCGGCGATTTGATGGCGGAGTACTACAAGCTGCCGTGGGAGAACCCGGAGGGCTACGCCCGCAGCTCTCCGATCACGCATGCCGCGAACGTGACGACGCCAATCTTGATTTCGCACGGCGATCGCGATCCGCGCGTGCCGCTGGCGACGGCGCAGAAGTTTTTCCGGAGACTACAGGCGCTGGGCAAGACCGCGGAGATGGACATCTATCCCCGCGGCGGCCACGTCTTCTACGAGCCGCAGCAGGAAAAAGCGGTGATGACGCGCAACTTCGAATGGATGTTGCGCTGGATCAAGCCGTAGATCAGCGCAACACGATCTTTTCGCGTCCAGCTCCGAGCGGCAACGACTTCGTATAGAAGTGCACGTATAACTTTCCGGCCGCCAGGTCCTCGCGATTCCGCCCGCGCATCGTGAAGGTGCCGCTGCCCGTGATCTGATTCGGCGCCAGCAGCTGCGCAACGATTGGCCCAGGCTTGTCGGGGTCGCCCCGCTGGATCGTCAAGCCCAGCACGCGGTCGGTCGGAAGCATCTTTGCCGCCGCGGCTTCATAGCGAAGTGCGCCGGTCGTCAGGTCGTAATTCAACTTCAGCGTGGCGGCACCGACCGCGAGATCGGCTGACGTCGGCGCCGGCGCGACCCCTTTCACGAGCGGCGGCGTGCTGAACGGGGCCTTGCGCGGTTTGGTCGCCTGCTCCGATGAGAATGCATACTTCAACAGCTTCGCCTCTTCCCAGGCGCCGCCAAGCAACTCGAGCGCGATCGGCAAACCGTCCGTGGTGAATCCCGCCGGCATCGCGATCGCCGGCAGCCCGGTCGTCGCGCTGAGCTGGCAGTTGGTGCCGCCCTGCGCCTCGCCGATCAACGCCGGTTTGCGGCGCAGCGTCGGATACGCGAGCGCGTCGATGCGTTGTTCTTCGAGCGTGGCGAGCACGGCGGCGCGAAGCGTGCGCCGTTTGATCATGGCCTGGCGATAGTGCTCGGTCTCGCGCTTCTCCGGCGCATTGCGAAGACGGAACGTCGCGTCGAGCTCCGCGTGATTCAATCCGCGATCGAGAATCTCGCCGAGCGACTTCACGGGCGCGCTCGGAATCTTCGCGAGATACGCCGCGAGATCGAACTTGAATTCGTCGCCGATCACGCTGCTGTCGCGCAGCAGATCGTCGAGGCCAGGCACGCTGATGTCGATCACCTCGGCGCCCTGCGCCTTGAAGCCGTCGAGCGCCTTCCGGACGATGCCCGCGACCTCGTCGTCTTCCGGCGCGGTGCCCCACAGCGTGCGCAGCACGCCGATGCGCGCGCCCTTCAACCCGTCGGCGGCGAGCGCGTCGCGGTACGACTTCGGAATATGCGAGGCGCCCTCGGCCGTGATCGGATCGTTGGGATCGGGCCCGACGGTCGCATCGAGCATGATCGCGAGATCGGTGACGCTGCGCGCCAGCGGGCCGGCGATGTCCTGCGTCGACGACAGCGGCATCACGCCGGTACGGCTCGACAAGCCGTGCGTGCCGCGCAGGCCGACGAGATTCTGATTCGCGGCCGGGATGCGAATCGATCCGCACGTGTCGCTGCCCATGCCCGCCGACGCGAAGCTCGCGCCGATCGCCGCGCCCGTGCCGCCGCTCGATCCGCCGGGCACGCGATAGAGATCGTAGGGATTGCGCGTCTGCCCGGTGAGCGACGAGATCGTCGTGATGCCCGCCGCGAGCTCGTGCATGGTCGTCTTGCCGAGAATCACGGCGCCGGCATCGCGCAGCTTCTTGACCTGGAACGCGTCCGCCCTCGGCTGCAGCGTCGCGAGACCCAGCGCGCCGCCCGAGGTCGGCATGTCCGCGGTGTCGTAGTTGTCCTTGATCAGCACGGGAATGCCGTGCAGCGGCCCGCGCACCTTCTTGTCGACGCGCTCGACATCCATCGCGTCGGCCTCTTCACGCGCCCGTGGGTTGATCATCACGATGGCGTTCAGCCGCGGCCCGGCCTGATCGTAGGCTTGAATGCGCGCGAGGTACGACTCCACGAGTCCGCGCGACGTCACGCGCCCACCGGACATCGCGCCCTGCAGATCGAGAATCGACTGTTCGTAGACCTCGAAGAACTCCATCACCGGCGCGGGCTGCGCGCGGGGCGGGGCCGGCTTTTGGCCGTGGAGTGAAGAGATGCTGAGGAAGGTGAGTAGGCAGACGATCGAACCTCGTACGAACATGATGCGAATTCTACCCGCCGGAAACTTCTTTATCTGATTTATCTGAGCTTTCTGTGCCTTCTGTGGCCCTGGTGAGAGATCTCTGTGGCCCTTGACTATCCCATGGGTGGATGGCAGCATTCCGACCAGTGCACACAACGAGAATCCTCCGAGATATTTTCATCGCCTTCGCGACTGCCGCCGTGGTCGCCACCGGCTTCTGGATGACATCACCCGTTGAGAGCCAGGCGGCGCGCCCCGCGCGCATCGCCGGCAAGCCAAACCTGAACGGCATCTGGCAGGCGCTCAACACCGCCAATTACGACATCCTCTCGCACCAGGCCAAGGCCGCGCTGGCATTTCGTCCTGGTCCCGTCGTGCCGGTGCCCGCCGCGCCGGTGCTTGCGTTCGGCGCCGTTGGCGCCGTGCCCGCCGGCAACGGCATCGTCGAAGGCGACGAGATTCCATATCTGCCGGAAGCCGCGAAGAAGCAGAAAGAGAACCAGGCGAACTGGCTCGATCGCGATCCGGAGATCAAGTGCTACCTGCCGGGCGTGCCGCGCGCCAACTACATGCCGATGCCGTTCCAGATCCTGCACAGCGACAAGGCGGTCTTCATCGCCTATGAATACGCCGGCGCCGTGCGCAACATCCTGTTGAAGGATCCGGGACCCGCGCCCGTCGATTCGTGGATGGGGCAGTCGGTCGGCGCGTGGGAAGGCGACACGTTCGTCGTCACCGTCACCGGCTTCAACGATCAATCGTGGTTCGATCGCGCCGGCAATCATCACAGCGACAAGTTGAAGGTCGTCGAGCGCTACACGCCGCAAGGCCCGGATCATTTGTGGTACGAGGCGACGATCGAGGATCCCACGACGTTCAGCAAGCCGTGGAAGATGCGGTTCCCCCTGTATCGGCACATCAATCCGGATGCGCGCTTGAATCAATTCAAGTGCGTCGAGTTCGTCGAAGAGTTGATGTACGGAAAACTTCGCAAACAGCCGGTGCAATAGCATGAGAAACATTCTCGTTGGATTGGCGATTGCGTCCGTCGCGGCGACCTCGCTGGCCGCGCAGGCGCCGAAGACCATCGCAAAGCCGGCGGCGTTGCGGACGTCCGATGGCAAGCCCGATCTCCAGGGGGTCTGGACCAACGCGACGATCACGCCGCTCGAGCGGCCGCAGAACATCAAGGACCTCGTGCTCACCGAAGAGGCCGCGGCGCGCATGGAGAAGGCCGTCACCGACCGCCGCGATCGGCTCAACGAGCCAAGCGATCCGAATCGCACCGCGCCGCCGCAGGGCGGTGACGGATCGACGGGCGCCGCGGGCAATGTCGGCGGCTACAACAATTTCTGGCTCGACCCGGGCGAGCGCGTCGCGATCGTCGATGGCCAGCGCCGCAGCTCGCTCATCATCGATCCGCCCGATGGCCGCATTCCCGCGTTGACGCAGGAAGCGCGCACCCGCCAGCAGGCGCGCGCCAAGCTCGCGATGGGCCGCGGCCAGTACGATCATCCCGAGTATCGCCCGCTCGCCGAGCGCTGCCTGTTGTCCTTCGGCCCGACCACGCCGCTCGTGCCGAATTATTTCTATAACAACAACCTGCAGATCGTGCAGACGCCCGATCACGTGATGATCCTGATGGAAATGGTCCACGACGCGCGCGTCGTGCGCATCGGCGGCACGCACCTGCCGAAACACATCCGGCCGTGGATGGGCGATTCGATCGGCCACTGGGAAGGCGACACCCTCGTCGTCGACACCACCAACTTCCCGCCGCAGCAGAATTTCCGCGGCGCGTCCGAGAACCTGCA
>Ga0111538_10006629_pt1 | contig 15648 bp, 13 predicted proteins | sample SoiMethybrSBSTD1_FD_79669 | JGI IMG/M metagenome (GOLD analysis project Ga0111538, IMG submission 79669) | Bulk soil microbial communities from a Populus tree surrounding site in Tennessee, USA - Soil MetaG P. TD hybrid SBSTD1 (version 2)... | ecosystem: Environmental > Terrestrial > Soil >...
AGCGGTAGCACGGCGACGATACCGGGAAGAGCGGAGCAGTTTAGTAAGTACTTAACGGCTACTGTGAATCTAACGCCGAAAGAGACCTGGCCGGCGGTGTTTATTTCTCACACCGAAAGCGGCACTACTCATTTGCGGAACGCCGCGTTCACGTTGATCACCGCGACGAAGAGATTCGACCGCTGGCAATTGTTCGTCAACGGCGCGCGCGTCAAGTCATTCGGCGCGACAAGTCTGAACCTGCAAGTTGGTGGAAACTTTCGGATCAACGAATCGAACAGTCTCGAGGTGAGTCAATCGGCGGGCAGCAATCACTTGTACAGCGGCCTTGCGACGTGGCACATGTCGAACCTGCTTCGTAATCGCGTCAGTTTCAGTGGTGGCATGGGTTACACGACGAGCAATAGCGCGCCGGTTGATCTTTCGACGCATGTATCGGCATCGGTGAAATTGCCGCGAAGCAGTTCGCTCCAATTCAGTTACTTGCGCACGCAGACTGGCACGACGGCGTTACTCACGTTGCGTGGTCTGTTTTTCTCGACGAAGCGGGCGGAGCGCGCTCTGAATGGACCACTCGCGGATTTGAATTCATACGGATCCGTTTCAGGCCGCGTGTACCAGGACATTAATCTTAATGGACGATTCGATCCGGGTGTCGATCAGCCGCAAGTGAATGCGAGGGTTCGTGTCGATGGTAGTCGTTACGCGGTGTCAGATGCGGCGGGAAATTTTCGCATCGAGAGTGTCTTGCAAGGTGAGCACGCTGTTTACCTGGACCTGTTGTCAGTGCGTGCCGATCTGACGTTACTCGACAGCACGCAGCAACAGATCACGCTCGATTCGAGTCGCGACTTAGTGGTCGATTTTCGTGTCGTGCGTACAGGCCGCGTGAGTGGACTGGTGTGGCAGGATACGAATGAGAATGGACGCGTGGATGAGGGCGAGCGTCCATTGCCTGACGTGCGCGTTGTTACCGGCAGTGGTCGCGACACACTCACGGACGAGAATGGTTATTTCCTCATCGGCGACTTACCGCCGGGTGAGCACATCCTGCTGGTGGACGAAAAAACTCTACCGGAACGAACGCGGTCTATCGCGGGCTCGCTGACGGTGAAGGTCGCCGCCGGTGCCCAAGCCGATACAGCGTTCCCGATCGCAAACCTCCCGGATCAAATCAAACGCTTTCCCAAGTAAGAATCCGTCTTATTCGCTTCTCTGTTCCGGCGAATAACGTTCGTGCAGTTTCACTGGCTGCGACTTCTTGCGCAGCCGCAGGTTCAACATCTCCACGAATACAGAAAATCCCATCGCAAAATAGATGTAACCCTTCGGAATATGCACGTCGAACGCTTCGACCAGCAGCGTTAACCCGATCAGCAGCAGGAAACTCAACGCCAGCATCTTGATCGTCGGATGCCTGCCGACGAACGCGCCGACCGGCGCCGCAAACAACATCATGAATGCAATCGCCACCACAACCGCGCTGATCATCAATCCCACTTGATCGACCATTCCGATCGCCGTGATCACTGAGTCAAGCGAGAACACCGCGTCGAGCAGAATTATCTGAATGAGCACACTGACGAAACTCGCCGCCACCTTCTTCGACGAATGACCTTCCTCGCCCTCGAGGTTTTCGTGTATCTCGAATGTCGCTTTCGCGAGCAGGAACAGACCACCGCCGATGAGAATCAGATCGCGTCCGGAGATTTCCTGACCGAGAACTGAGAACAGAGGCGCAGTCAGGCCGATGACCCATGAGAGTGAGAACAGCAGGGCGACGCGAATGATCAGCGCCAGGCTCAGGCCGATGAGACGCGCGCGCGACTGCTGTTCGGCGGGTAGTTTCCCCGCAAGAATCGAGATGAAGATGATGTTGTCGATTCCGAGAACGATCTCGAGTGCGAGCAGAGTCAAGAACGCGACCCACGCGTGTGGATCAGTGATCCATTCCATGCAGTGTTTTCCCCTTTCGGAAGCTCAGAGTCCTCAACAGAACTACGATCAGCAATATTGGTCCAAAGATGAGCAGCTCGGTGAGACCGATGCGAAGTATATCGACGGCTGCTTCCGCAAATGACGTCGTGCTCCACGTGTAATCAATCGGGTTTGGGCCCTGGAGTTTGTAGCGGTGGTCCGTGAATGGCCACCACAGTGAGACGCCGCGCGACTCCGTCATCAGATAATCGAGTAGCGTGTGTGAAGCAGTCGCGGCGCTGAAGACGATGAACCCCTGCACGCTCCTCCATCGTGATACAAGGGCTGTGGCCGCACCGACGATGAGCGCGAACACTATCGAATGTGTAAACCCATGGTGCCACCCACCTCGTCCGACTCGAAGCCAGTTCAGAACATAATCAAAGTCGGGACATACGCCGAGAAACGCGCTCAAGCACAGTAGTCCCCACCACCCGTCTGTCTTCTTATGGAGCGCCACAGCCACGCTTGCGCCGATCACTGAGTGGGCAACGGGAAGCGGCATTATGATCGGCTGGTGGATCTACTCATCTGTTCTGAGTTTTTAACGTCCGCGAAGCGAGCGGTCATTCTACACTACGCAGTGACGAATCTGAGTCCGTCCGTGTAATCTGTGATTCAGAATGCGAACAGTTAATGCTGCACGTTACGTCACCCCGCTCCGCGAAGGGGGGTCGCTGCCGGCGATCATTGAGGCGGATGATGAGGGGATGTATGTGCTCAAGTTTCGCGGCGCTGGGCAGGGGAAGAAGGCGCTGATTGCAGAGCTGATTGCCGGCGAGATTGCCAGGGCGGCAGGCATGTTGGTGCCGGAGCTGGTTTTCGTCGAACTCGATCCGGAGATTGCGAAGACGGAGCCTGACCCGGAGATACAGGATCTAATTCGGGCCAGTGGAGGTCTCAATCTCGGACTCGATTATCTTCCCGGTTCGGTGATGTTCGATCCGGTGGTGGAGAAACTCGATTCCGATCTGGCCTCACGGATTGTCTGGTTCGACGCTTATGTCACGAACGTCGATCGCACACCGCGTAACGCTAACATGTTGATGTGGCACCGCAGACTGTGGTTGATCGACCACGGCGCTGCCCTGTACTTTCATCACGCCTGGACAGCCATGGACCAACGCAGCCGCGATCCGTTTTCCTTGATCAAGGAACACATCCTGCTTCCGTTCGCCACACAGATCGAAGCAGCCGACAAGACAATGACGGCCGCGATTACGCACGACGAAATAAACCGAATTATTGACCTGGTGCCGGACGAGTGGATGCAAGACGACGAGATGAAAGCCAACGCTCCGTTTGGTTCCGTTGATGAGAACAGACAGGCTTACGTAGATTACTTAACGAGGCGTCTCGAAACGCCGCGCCGGTTCGTCGAGGAGGCTATCCGTGCCCGAGCGTGATAAGTACAGGTATGACTACGCTGTGATTCGCGTCGTGCCGAAGGTGGACCGTGAAGAGTTCATCAATGCGGGCGTGATCGTCTCGTGTCCCGATCTGTCGTTTCTCGAAGCGCGCATCAAACTGAACGAGTCGCGACTCCTCGCCCTCGATCCAAACATCGACCTCGACCTCGTTCGAAACCACCTGGAATCGATTCCCACCATCTGTCGCGGCGGCGATGAAGCCGGATCCATCGGCCAGCTACCGCAGCGCCAACGTTTTCACTGGCTCGTGGCTCCACGCAGCACGATTATCCAAACGTCTCCCGTTCATACCGGCAGGTGCAACAATCCGGCCGCCGCCTTGGAACGACTTGTCGCAACGATGGTGGATGCTGAGTGACAACGAGCTACTTCGGTTTTAAGACGAGCTTCAGGTTTGTCGACTTATCGGCAATCGGGACGCGCTCAGATTTACCCCAACGCTCTCCCAACACCTCTGCGCAGATCACGTAGTTGAACTCACCATACACCTCGAACGCGAACATTCCGTTCTTATCAACACTAATCATCCGAATATACCGATCGCCGTCGTACACGGAGACCGTACCTTTAACTACAGGACTGCCGTCAAACCAAACCACTTTCCCGGATACTTTCTTCGCTTTGAAGGCTGGTCCAACACGCAAAACCAGATTCTCCAGCTTCGCACCTTCGGTAACGACGATCTTCGTTGCGCCACTCGCGTCTGACGCGTTTGGATAAAAGGCACGCGGGTAGGGCGCGTCTGAATCATCAGGGGCTTCATTCCTCGGATTCAGTGCCAGAAAGTATTCGCCAACGGCCACGCCTTCGAACTTGAACGATCCATCCGCTGCGATTTGCTGGTAGTCCCAACTCTCAGAATCTACCTTCATCAAACGCACGTATCCCTTATCGACGGGGCGGCCTGAGCGAGTCAGCACAGATCCGGATATCTCGGCAGTCGCATGCAGATCGACCGGAAAAGTCTGAAGCTGACGGTAGTCGCAGTGGCTCTTCTCGAGCTCAACCTCGTATTCGATGGTCGTCAAGGTATCGGTCTCTTCAATCGTGCGAATTGGATCATCACGACGGGACATAACTCCGACCGAAGATGGAATCATCACTCTAACGAGATACATGCCGGGGCCAGGCACCGAGACTTCGAAACGCCCCTCGTCGTCTGTTTTCGTCTCAAGGGTCTTATTCTCGTTCCGTACTTCGATTTTTATTCCTTGCAGAGGATCGTACTTCGAATGTGTAACCTTTCCGACGATCGACTCCGTGGCGAGTTGCTGTGTCAACGAGCGAATATAGTTGAGGTCGTCATCCGCACCGGATAACTCGGTTGTGCCCATGCATGGTCCAGCAAAGAGTTCTTTAGACTCCCCGCCGCGAACCGCATACACCAGATACCGTTGTCCCTTCTTAAGCGGCATGTCGCAACTCGTTCCGGAAAGGGTTTCGACGTCGACGGTAGCTGTGCTTATGCCACGAAAAGGTTGTTCGACGATGAAGTGGAGCGTGGCGGTGGGCACACTCCGCAGCGGGTTGTCGGGCCGCGTTATCTCGCGCACCTGGCCGACAAAGACGGCATCGGCTCGCCAGTATCGAGCGCACACTGGCGTGCCGTATTCGTCACACTGACAAGCGAAGACTGCGTTCGCGGAAATTGCAGAACAAGCTAATGCAATCAGTAGAACGAGTGAACGTTTCATAGCGACCTCGCGCAGCATTTCTCCCAACTGACAGCAAATTCTTTCAGTGTAGAGTGCGGACGATTTATTCACGATCTACGTCCACTTACGTTCCACTTTCCTAATCCGTTTCCACTGGTCGGAGACGCAGGTAGTCGAAGGCGAGAGTTCCGGAGGAGGAGCCCGTGAAGATGTAAGGCTGGTGGCCGGTTTCTTTTGCGTAATTGGCAGCGACTCGTTCGATGGCGGCGCGAGAGGTTTGATTGCCGAGAACCGCGACGGTGCCGCCACTGCCGCCGCCAGTTATCTTCGCGCCAAACAGCCCGGCGCCTGGTCCTTCGTTTCGCACCAGTTCGACGAGCAGGTCGGTGCCGGAGGAGTTGAGACCAAGAGCTGTGTAACTGCGATGCGACTCATACATGAGCTTGCCGAGCTCGATGAATAACAGGTCAGGATTGTCAGCGGAATCGCATTGGTCCAGCAGCTCAACGAAGCGCTGAACGCGCGCGTTTTCGTAAATCGGATGGGATGTTGGAATTCTGAGATGTTCTGGTAGTTGGTCCAAATATTCACTTTCAAACTCTGCCGGCGAGATGTTGGCGAGATAGTCTGTTCCGGCGCGCACATCGGCGATGATTCGCAAACCCTGAAACGTAGCGTCGCGCACCGATCCGTAGTCTCCACCGCCAACCGAGTGACGTATGGCAGAATCAATGCCCCAGAGCGACAGTCGCCGCGGCAGAGTTAGCATTCGTTGGATTGCAGCCGGTTGACATAGCAACAACAGGAGTCGATCGCGTTCTCCAAACACGGCAGTCATCTGGTCCATCACGCCGCACGGCGCACCGACTACGAGGTTCTCGACTTTTTGACAGAGCAGCGCTTTGTCACGCGCTTCGACGCGAATGCTGAAGGCTTCGGTTACCGCCTGCATCACGGCCACTTCCAGCGCTGCCGATGAGCTGACACCTTTTCCGAGCGGCACTCGCGACGAGATCAAGATATTCGCGCCCGATACGAAGTTCACATTTCTTTCGCGCATCAACACCAGAAATACGCCGGCAACGTACGCCGCCCAGCGATTGGAAGCGTCGCGCTGAAAGAATTCACGCGCCGCTTCGTACTCGAGTGGTCCATCAAACACGCTCAACGAAATATTGAACGATTTACGATCCGAATCGTCATGCATCAGTGTGATGATGTTGAGCGTGCGCTCCGTCTGTAACTGAACTGCGGCAAATGTCGCTTCGGCGATCGGAAACTCAAGCACATGCGAACCTGAGTAATCAGCAATGCCACCCATTACATCCAGGCGTCCGGGCGCACGAGCAGCAATCACGTCGGCTTCCGAGTTGAATAGTTCGCGAGCGGGAGGGAAAGGATGAGCGGCGAGGCTGTTGAGCAGGTCGATAAAGTCGGGCACATCGGGCGTTTGGTTGAGGTTGCCGTAAACGACGCGATACATGGCTAGGAATCCAGTAAGCCGCGCTTCTCGAGTGCGGCGTGCAGTAGCGGTTCGATAGTCTCGCGGACGTGCTGGTTTGCGTAACCTACCCAACTCACGTCAGGCTCGACAGCGAGACGTGCTTCCAGCGGACCACCATCGACTGCCGTAACAATCACACCCGCTTCACGCGCGATCAGTTCGGTGCACAGATCGTATGGATGACAACACAAGAGTCGCGGCAGTCCGCGTTCAGTGGTGACTGGACCGAGATGCGCTCTCAGATCTGCTGTGAAGCGATCGTGCCCGGCAATCAACTCGTAAAGCTGACCGCCCGTCGACGTGTACTGGTCTTCGAAGCACTGCGCTTTACCGATTTGCGGTGTGCCAAGCGCGCCGCGGACGATCTCGTCGTCGATCGCCGCCAGCACGTCTCTTACACCGGGAAAAAATCGAGCGACTTGCGAATAGCTCTGGGCGAGGTCGCGTGCAGTGGACGGATGGAGTTGAAGCTCGCGATGCTGGCCAGTCAAACGATTGAACCGCTCGGCGTGGAATCCGTCGCCGCGAAAGGCCCAGAGAACATCGGAAAGGTGTTGCTTCACGAGCGGTATCTCCGTCTGCACGGCGAGTTCGATGTCTCTCAAGCTCGTGCCTGGACCACGATTCGGAGCGACGCCCGTGAGGATCCAGCCGCTGCGCTTTTGGTACATCAAACTGCGGGTGCCGTCGATCGGATCGACAATGATTCGCCAAACAACCTCAGCCTCTGCCGTTCCGCGCGGCAAGACGATCTGCCCATCGCTGAGTCCCTCGGCGATGAGCAGCAAAGGCGTGAACGGCGCCACTTCGCGCTCGAAGAAGTCGATCAACAACTCTTCGCTTACGCGGTCGAGCGCGAAGATCGTGTCGCCTTCCTGTTCGCTGACGACTGTCGCCAGTTCGTCCGACGTCGCACGCTCGCAAGCCTCGATCACCGACGCGCGAATCTGCTCGTGCAATCGACGCAATGGGTCGAGAAGCTGTCGAATATCGTGCGTGCTTGTCATTTCAACGACTCTTTGTAATGGACGTTCGCCTGCGCTCGCAGCTCGGCCGCTTTCTCTTCCGGCGAAGTGTCACTCAGAAAATTGCCGCCGCCGATTTCGGGGCCCGCGAGAAACTTCAGCAGGTCCGGTTTGCGCAGCGGCGGATGAAACTCGATGTGAAAATGAAACCCGTTGTGATCGCCGCCGTCCGTCGGCGCCTGATGCAATGGCATTACGTATGGAAACGGCATCTGCCACAAATTGTCGAAACGAACCAACACGTCTTTCAGCACACTCGCGAAGTCAAGCATCTCGCTTGCCGAGAGCGTCGCCACGCTCGGATGCGTGCGTTTGGGAGCCACGTAGACTTCGTAAGCATACCGCGCGAAGTAAGGCACAAACGCGATCGCCGACTCGTTCTCGGCAATGATGCGCGTGCCGGCTTCGCGTTCGGCGGCGATGATGTCCTGGAAAAGCACGCGGCCGGTCTGGTCCAAATACTGTTGACTTACTCGCGCTTCAGTTTCGATCGTCTTGAAGACAAAGTTCGTCGCATAGATCTGGCAATGCGGATGCGGATTCGACACGCCGACGACCTCGCCTTTGTTTTCGAAAATGAGCACGTGCTTGATGTCCGGCAGGCGACCGAGTTCTTCATATTGTTCGCGCCAGACGTGCAGCAGTTGCTGAATCTGATCGACGTTGAGTTCCGCGAGAGTCAGGTTGTGTTTCGGACTGTAGCAAACTACGCGCGCGACTCCCTGGGCCGGTCGACTTTGATAGAGTCCGGTTGGCGTCTCCACTGACGACGGAGCGGCGAGGGAAACACACGGATGATCGTTGTCGAAAACAAATGTCTGGTCGTATGGCGGATTGACTGCGCCGCTGACGCGCACGTTGCCGGGGCAGAGATAGCAATCTGCCACATACTCCGGCAACACGGTCGCCATTGACTTAACCGTGCTACCGATCCACGGTCGATCTTGCCGGTGTGCCGCGACGATGACCCACTCTTCTCGCAGCGGATGCCATCGCTCTTCCCACGTCATCTCTCGTTCCCTAAGCTTTGACCACGGATTACATGGGTAAGCTCAATCGTAGTCGTCGAGCGTCCCAATCGAATCGTAAATGCGTCGCGCTCATAAACAAACCTCTGTCGCGATGCGTAAGTTCCGGTTCCCACGGTTTGTTGTAGGCGAAGTCTGGCGTTGGGCGTGTGGTCGTCGGCTCGAGAGAGCGTCAGTCGTACTACGTTCGCCTTCGTGTTAATCGCGACCCTCTCGAACGTGCCGGCATCGAGCGTCAGCCACAAACCGAGCGGCGCGATGAATACGCGTTTGCGAAACGAATCGAGCGGTTGCACGTTCACCCAGTTACCCCTGACGCTGATGTTTCCACCAAACGACTGCCAGCCAAACTCGGGATGATTGATAACGTAAGTGGCGACATTGAAAGCGTGGCCAAAGAAGTTCGGACCATAGTCACCACTGTAAGGGTCCCATTTCAGAGTCGCAGGAAACGAATGAAACGCCGCCGAGGCAAAGCCTTCCTGGTCGATGTTCGACAGCGCGCCCATCATGCCGCCGTAACCAACTCGCAGCAGATACTCGTCGTCGGGATGTTCGCGATAGTGCGCGAGCACTGGAATCGCGTTCAGCCCCGATCCGTAATGATGCAACTGCCGCTCGATCCGCCGAATCTTGCCGCCGTAAAGAAAATCCCAGTAACGACGCGCGTTGCCGTTGTAACCCCAGTGCGGCAACGTCGGCATGTAGCCGATGATCGAGTTGAGCGAAACGAGGGCCTTGTCGTCGTGACCGAAGTACTTGCACCACGCGTAAACTTCTTCCTGACCAGTCGAGTCCCACGCCATCTCACTGCCGAACGGATACGGATCCTGCTTCCAGCGATCGGTGCGCTCGCGCACTAAGCCTTCGATAACCTGCGCCTTTTCCTGCCACGCTTCTCGTTTCAGATCGTCGAGCAGTGCGACGATGATGTCGCCTTCCATCAGGCCCAGTTCGACGTAGCCAACGCGACGGCGTCCGTTGGCCTGTCTGCCAAACATGAATTTGGCGGTTTCGTACGCCTGGTCCAGATACCAATCCCACGAGTGGTTCGTAACCAGACCCGGATGATTACGCGCCAGGCGATACATGGACCAGTACGCAGCGATCACGTGCGGATAGTTGTAGCCGCGCCCGATCGACTCGGCGTCTGCTTTCTTCCAACTAGTCCAGGTGGTCCAGTTGAGCGCCGGATCGTATTTGAAGTCCGGCGCGTCCTGCGGCGAGTAGTAAAAGAGACTCTTTCTTACGCCGTACTGGTTTGGCCCGTCTTTATATTGCAATCCTCCCCACAGAACACGGTCGACGAACTGTTGATACTTCTCGATCTCCTCCCTACGCGGCTGGCCAAACTCCTTCATCGCCGCGGCCAGCCATGAACCCGAACCACCTTCATCGCCGAGCCCGGCGATCCACACGCGACTGTCCTGCGTCACGATCTTGTTTGCTTCGCGATCGTAGCTCATGACGGAAGGACTGCGATGAAAGGGATCGTTTGGATCGTCGAACCACTGACGTGTGAAAAGAAAGTTTCCTAGATCGGCAACAGCCTGAGCCGCCGGTTTGGTGACGTAATAGCTGATCGATTGAGTTGAACCATCCTCGTAGTTGAGCGTGAGACGCGCGCGGCCCCACTTCTTGCCGCGCAGTAGAAAGGCTTGCCAGTTCTTCGTTTTTTCTCCTTTGATCTCGAGCGCACCCGCCGGATCGACGGCAACGTTCTTCACGTTGCGTCTGTAATTAATGAACAGACGGCCGTCGAGATCCATCGGCAAAACGTAACCGGGAATACCGATCGCGACCGGCCGGTTGTCTTTCGCGAGTGTCGCTTCAATGCCTCGAATCTCATCGGCAAGGAGAAACTTGAGGCCGAAAGTCTTCGTCGCGCCCGGCAGTAGCGTTGTCGAGGTGGGTGGATTCCAGGGAACGGCGTCGCGCCATTCATCTTCGGCGAGAGCGCGCGTGTGGACCATCCACGCAAATGCACCTTCGAATGTCTGACTTGGCCTGGTCGGTTCGTTCAGCAGTTGGTACCCCTCGAACGGCGTCTGTCCATCCGGCACGACGACCAACGCTGGGCCGGCGCCGCTCAATCGCGTGACTTGTAAGTAGCCCGCGTCCTGACCGATGTAAGGATCGGAGAAGGAACACTTCTCGTGCGCTTCCTTCAGGTTGCGGCCGGTGATCATGTTATTGAAGACGACCGGAATGCCGAGCGCGCCAAGTTGAACTGGTTGCGCCGTCTTGTTCCTGAGTTCGAACCGCAAAACAAGCCGGCCATTGTCGACGATCCACGATCGAGTGATTTGAAGCGGGATGTCGGAAGGTAGCGTGGGTGACAGATCAGCAGCGGCGAGTGTCGGTCCGCTCGCTTTCAACGGCTCAACGGGCTTGCGTGACTCGGCGGTATCGTACTTCTGCCATGGCCCACTACTACCTATGCGAGCGCGAAGGACCAGGTCTCCGAGCTGGTGATAACCATTTGCTGCGCGTTGCGACAAACGATCCGAAGGCGTGAAATCAAACCCCGTGGCGCTCTTCGGCTCGAGGGCGGCGACTGTTTGCGACGTGCTTGTTAATCGCAGTTTGAAATCGGTGGTATCGAGATCGAAATAATCCGTGTTCTCTCCGAAACCACAGATAACACAGATCAAAAGCAGGATGGGTGCGCCAAGGATTAGTTTCATCTGTCCTCAGCACGCACGATGCGAATGCCATAAACTGCGGCGGTTTCATTACCACCGGTCGACTGAACCCGCACCGTCACCTTCTGTTTGTCTTTAACAAGCGCAGCGGGAATCACGTAATCAACGTCGTAGAACCGTCCCGTCGGATTGCCCGGCTGGAAACGATCGACTGAACCTTCGCCGATCCGCTGTCCATCCACCACGATTTCAAACGATCGCTTCGCGCGTTCCTCAGGCTTCAACGTAACCACCACCGCCAACGGCTTCGAAGAATCGACCGGCAGATCATACGAGAACCACTTCCGCGAACGACGTCCGACACGGCCCAACACGCGATCCGGCAACGATTCTTCGCTCTTCGGATTGAAGCTCTTCTCCATCTCCGGATCTCCAGGCGTCAGGAACACGATCGTCGCCGCTTCCAACTTCTGCTGTCGCGCGCGCGCCGCGGTCAGCTCCTCAATCTTTCTGGTCCAACCGTCGTTTGTGTAGAGATCCCAGTAGATGGAGTAGGTCCGGCGGTGCAGACGGTAGAAGGGAACAAACTCCACCTCGCTCGCCTTATCATCGGCACTGCGGCCGGCGCCCACTGTGCGAAACACACCGAGATTGTCAGCAACTGGCTGCAACCACTCCGTCACCGACTTTTCCGCTGTAACCAGCGCGGGAGATTCTGTCCCGATTCCACCACGTCGCTCCGGTCCAAGATCACCGGCGAGCACGAGCGGCCCCCACATCAACGCCGCACGGCGCTGATTATCGGCGAGTCCCTCGACGTGCAAGGTCTTCGGCAGAACTAGGGAAACGCTGTCGCCGGTTTTCCACGTCTGCTTGAGTTCGACGTACGAACCGGGACGCGGCAACTGCGCGACGCTCTTCCCATTCACTTTTACTATAAATCCCTCACCGGCCCACGACGGCCGTCGCAAAAGCAACGTGAAAGACTTCGGGCGTTGCAGCGTTAAGTTCACGGTCGCCGCATCGCCTTCAGGAAAGTTTGTACTCGTCGTCACCATCGCGCCTGCTTCCTTCCAGTTTGCGGTCGACGGAACGTACAGGTTGATCCAGAAACGATCTCCCGACTCGAAGTAGATCCCGTCGCCATGCAGACTGTGACTCTCCATGCCGCTACCGACGCAACATGTAAACGAACGAAACATGTCCTGGTACTCATGACGCACTCCACGTCCGACCGGCACCATGTAACACGTGCGTCCATCTTCCGGATCCATCGACGCGAGAATGTGATTAAACAGTGCGCGCTCTTCGAACTCCGCGTACTTGATATCGGGATGCAGCGCGAACAAGCGACGCGTCATTTTCAGCATGTTGTAGACGTTGCACGTCTCGTTGGTCCTGCCGTCGACGCGTTCCGCCAACTGGTCCGGTGGTCCAAAGTACTCGTCTTTGCCGTGCCCGCCGGTAGCATACGAGTGGTCGTTGACTACCGCGTCCCAAAAGAACTCGGCCGCAACGCCCTCAGACTTGTCGCCGGTGTAGACGTACTGCATCAGCACGCCTAACATCTTCGGCACTTGCGTGTTGCCATGCTGTCCGGCCAGCTTGTCTTCGCGGCGTTTGAGTGGATCGAGAAAGGCGTGATGATCGAAGCGATGCGAAAGATCGATCCATCGCTTATCGCCCGTGTCGGCGTAAAGATCCGCGAGCACCTCGTTCATGCCGCCAAACTCGGTGTTGAGCATTTGCTGAGTCTGTTCCGGGTTGAGCTTCGACATGATCGTCTCCGCCCAGGCGGCAAACTTGATCTCCAACTCGAGCGCGGTGCGGTTGCCTGTGTAGCGGTAAGCGTCGCGCAAGCCGGCATAAGTTTTGTGCAACGTGTACCACGGCGACCAGAGACCATTCAGATCAAAAAAGGTCGACTTGATGTTTCCCTTCGCCACTTCGGCAAACTTCTCGCGCAGCCCGTCGACGGCGCCGAGATAACCGTCGCCGTTCTCGTCCTGGACCTCCTTCATCTCTTTCACGAGATAATCGGCGCGTTCTTTGAAACGCGGATCGCCGGTGGCTGCGTACATCAGCGACACGCCGGAAAGATAATGCCCGGCGATGTGTCCGGTGAGGTTTCGTCCGTCGCCGTCCCAACCCGGGTAGCCTTGCGCTTTGGGTTCGAGACCCGCGCGCTTGCGGTAGTAGGCCATCATCCGATCGGGTTCGAGCTTCAGGAGGTACTCGGCGTTCAGATCCTGCGCGCGTTTCAATGGACCACCCGTTACGCGCACGGCAGAGAGAGGCAACGGCCGCGCGACATCAGGGACGGCGTTTCGGATTGCTTGAGCTTGCGTTTGCGCCACGCTCACAAACAACAGGCAGATGAGCGCTGCGCCCAGTGACTTGATGTTCATTGAAGCAACCTTGTTGGTGATTTTATGGTGTTTCGTAGTTTCGGGTCGCGCCCGAGTCGCAGCTTACTTCTTCCAATTGATCCGTGTCGCAAGTGTGGAAAGACACGACGACCACATCTCTGCCACGCGGAAAGAACTCGTGCGGCACGCCTTCGGGTATGACGTACCACGTCTCCTCCAGCGCATCACCTTGCTCGCCAAACTGTTTCATCTCATCCCAAATCGTTCCGACTCTCGACCTCCCCTGACCTTCAATCATCACCATATGCTGAACGCTGTTCGGATGGTAATGGCAACCCGAAGAAACGTCTCTCCTCAGCACGAAGATCCAACCCGAGCGGATGTCGTCCGGCAGCGGCGACTTCAGCGATTGCAAGTCGATCGTGGACCAGACAAACGGCTCCAACGTGTGTTGCAACTGCGCCTTGAGATCGTCGACAACGCGTTGGATCGCAGGACGTGCGACGATTTCAGCGACCGCGTCGTTAAGCAGTCGCAATAGATCGGCGGCTTCTCGCTGTTGGGTCATGGTGGACCGGCCTATTGCAGCTTCGCATGCAAACTGATCTCGGTCCCTGCCAGTGCTTTCGACACTGGACAATTCTGCTTCGCATCCTGCGCGAATCGTTGAAACGCCGCATCGTCAAGTCCCGGAATTTCAGCTTCGGTGTTCAGATCGATATTCGTGATCGAGAACGCGTCGCCAACTTTTTCGAGCTTGACTTGAGCAGTGGTATGAATGCGTTTCGGTGGTTGCCCCGCACGCGTAAGCGCCGCGGTGAGCGCCATCGTGAAACAACCCGCGTGCGCCGCACCGATCAATTCCTCCGGGTTGGTCGCCGATTGTCCTTCTTCAAAGCGAGATTTAAACGAGTAAGGACCATCGAACGCGCCGCTCCCGACTTTCAATCGCCCGCTACCCTCCGCAAGATTACCTTCCCACTCCGCTTCCGCTTTTCGTGACGGCATAAAATCCCCTCCCTTTTTTTCACTTGAATGCTGCACATCAAATTCTATCCGGCCCGACCTGTCAACTCTGACAGGTATCCTGTCCGGGCCTCGTCACTAATATTTCCTCGATTGCCGGATCCGAGACTCCAAGGAGATAGAAGATGAAAAAGTTAATTGTTTCGTACTTTGTTTTGGCGGTGGCGTTCGTTGCGAGCAATAGTACCGCTCTGGCGCAGACGGAAACCGCCGCGGGGGTAAATGTTGAAACAGACGTTGCCTTGCTTCGACGTGACCTACGCGCCGATAAGAAGAAGTTAATCGCAATGAACCTACCCTTGACGGAAACGGAAGCCACCAAATTTTGGCCTGTCTACGACCAGTACGCGGCTGAAATGGCAAAGCAAAATGACGAGTTTTACCTGCTGATCAAGGATTACGTCCAAAAACAGAAGACGATAACCGATGCAGAAGCGACCAGCATGATCGAGAAGTGGGCGGATATTCAGGTGAAGCAGTCACAGACCCGCCTAAAGTACATTCCGATCGTGGAAAAGGTTATCTCAGGAAGGAAGGCGGCGCTGTTTTTCCAGATCGATCGCCGGCTCTATGCCTTGATGGATTTGCAAACTTCGATACAACTTCCGCTGATGGTCCAGGAGAAATGAAAGCTAATTCGCAGCGATTGGTGATGGAGCGGGAGACTCGAGCAGTCCTCTGAGCACCAGTAGTTGGGCCATGAGCCGCAGCTCGTTGCGCTCGAACCTTTCGGTCAACGCTCGTGTCCGGCTGAAGTCAGCCTTGGCTAACGCGGCCACACCCTTTCCGTATTTGAACAGTAAGAAATCGAGCGGCATTACATTCGGCTGCTCCAGAACGATCTCGTTCTTCTTCACCGCTCCGGTCTTAACAACTTTGTCGAGCAACAGGAGCAACGAAATCTGACCGTTGGCGTGGTCTATGGTGCGTTCGGCGAGAGCAAAAGCCTTGGGTGGATCGACGATGGCGTAAGCGCACAAGAGAGTCAG
>Ga0111538_10006631_pt1 | contig 15647 bp, 18 predicted proteins | sample SoiMethybrSBSTD1_FD_79669 | JGI IMG/M metagenome (GOLD analysis project Ga0111538, IMG submission 79669) | Bulk soil microbial communities from a Populus tree surrounding site in Tennessee, USA - Soil MetaG P. TD hybrid SBSTD1 (version 2)... | ecosystem: Environmental > Terrestrial > Soil >...
GCCCGGTAGGACGGGCGCACCATGCTGTGGCCGAAGCGGTAGGCCGCTCCCTGGAACTCGATGGGGATGAAGCCGACCTCGGGCCGGTAGAACCGGCGCCCGTTGCGCAGGATGTCGTTCACCATCGCCTGACCGATGAAGTGCGGCAAGAACTCGTGCACGATCATCCACTGGTAGTGCCAGGTGGTGAGCTGACGCGCCTTCTCGAACACTTCCTCGGACGACAGGCGCCGATCGCGGTTCACGAGATCGACGCACTTGTTGTGGAACATGATCACCGCCGCCTGCAGCCCGGCAATCATCATGTTCTCGTCGTTGCGCGGGTCGGCGATGATCGCGCTGCCGTCGCGATTGCGCGGCAAGTCCTCGAAGAGCCCGCCATGCTCGATGCGGAGCTTCGTGGGCCGCGCGCGGCTCCCGATGGGCACGGGGACGTAGAGCTCGATGTCTTTGAGCGGCCCGCCGCCGTAGACGGAGTCGAGATCGAACGCGGGCGTGCGCTCGTTGGGCGACTGGGTGGGTTCGGTCACCACGGCCAGACGCGAGGTGAGATCGAACGTCATGTCGTGGTCCAGGAACTGCCCGATGAACGTGCTGCCGGCGGTCTGCGACGGGTTGTTGGGGTTGTTGGCACTGAGGGCGGGATCGACGATCAGCGCGATGGCCGCCGCCTTGCCTCCATCCCCGAGCCGGTCCTTGGCGTCCATCATCCCGCCGAGCTTGCCGATGTCCTGCATGGCCGCCCGCAGGCGCGAGCTGTTGTCGCGGAAGAACGGATCCAGATCGGGGAACATGCGCCCGAACCGGTCCTCCCGGATGACGAAGGCCCGAGGCCTGCTGGTCTGCGCCTGCACGGCGCGTGCGAACAGCGTGCTCGACACGCCGGAGGCCACGGCACCGGCGCCGAGCGCCCCGAGAAAATGCCGCCGGCTGATCGTCCGCGACCATTCACTGCGTTGCCTCATGGATGTCACCTTTCTTCACCACTTCCCCATTGAAGCGGGTGCCGTTGTAACAACGGCGCGCAAGCTTTGCGCAGGGACCATGCCAGACCGACGGACACGCGGATTTCGTCGACTTCCCCGTTGTAAAGCTCCGCATCCGACGTCGATACATCGACGCACTGTCAGCGACGGATCTTCCTGTGCTCGCTCTACGTGAACGACTTCAACGCCTTCGGCCGCGTGTACCGCGTGCAGCTGCAGGCCGAGCCGAGCTTCCGCGCGGGGCCGAGCGACGTCGCGCGACTCTACGTGCGCGGCCAGGCCGGCGTGAATGGCAACAGCGCCCAGATGGTGCCGCTCAGCACGCTCGTCACCGTACGGCCGATCACGGGCCCCGCCTCCATCGCGCACTACAACCTCTACCGCTCGGCAGAGATCGCCGGCGACACCGCGCCCGGTGCCAGCTCCGGCCAGGCCATCGCCGCCATGCAAGACCTCGCGCGACGGCTGCCGCCGGGCATGGCCTACGAATGCTCGGGCCTCGCGTACCAGGAGATCGAGGCCGGAAGCCGCGCGGGGTTCGTGTTCGGGCTGTCCGCGCTGTTCGTCTTCCTCGTCCTGGCCGCACAGTACGAGAGCTGGCTGGTGCCCCTGGCGGTGATCCTGGCCGTGCCGCTCGGCGTCCTCGGCGCGCTGAGCGCGCTGTGGCTCACCGGGCTGGCCAACGACGTCTACGCGCAGATCGGCCTGGCCCTGCTCATCGGTCTGGCCAGCAAGAACGCGATCCTCATCGTGGAGTTCGCCAAGGAGCGTCGTGAGCGCGGCGTCGAGATCCGCGAGGCCGCGCGCGAGGCCGCCCGGCTTCGCTTCCGCCCGATCTTGATGACGTCCTTCGCGTTCATCCTGGGCTCGCTGCCGCTGGTCGTCGCCTCCGGCGCCGGCGCGGCCAGCCGGCACTCGATCGGCGTCACGGTGGTCGGTGGAATGCTTGCCGTGACGGTGCTGGGCGCGCTGCTGGTGCCGGCCTTCTATGTCGCGGTGGAGTGGCTGGCCGAGTGGCGTCGGCGCCCGGTCTCGACGGGCGCCCCCGCCGGCCCGGAGAGCGCTGCCGGGTCTCGCTCGTGAGCTGGTAACGAGTTTCGAGGAACGTCGAGACGGGTTGGAAGGTTCATCGCTTGAGGATTCTTGTGCCGTCCACGCCGGGCCGGTCGACACTTTGGCCCGACCAATCAACCACTGGAGGCTCGAATGAATCGCAGAGTGTGGATCGTGGCGTCAGTCGCACTGGTCTCGCTGGCCGCCGGCGGCGCCGTTCATGCGCAGCAGGCCGAGACGACGTTCTTCATCACGAGCGCAGGCTCCGGCAAGGGCGGCGACCTCGGCGGGATCGCCGGAGCGGACCAGCACTGCCAGCACCTGGCTCAGGCCGCCGGCATCAGCGGCAAGACCTGGCGCGCGTATCTCAGCACGCAGGGCGCCGGCGCCGTCAACGCCCGTGATCGCATCGGCCAGGGCCCGTGGCAGAACGCCAAGGGCGTCGTCGTCGCCAAGAGCGTGGCCGAGCTGCACGGCCAGAACAACATCACCAAGCAGACGGCGCTGACCGAGAAGGGCGACGTGGTCAACGGCCGGGGCGACACGCCGAACATGCACGACATCCTGACCGGCTCGCAGCCCGATGGTACGGCCTTCGCGGCCGGCGAGGATCGCACCTGCGGCAACTGGACGAAGAGCGGTCAGGGCGCGGCCATGGTCGGTCACTCGGACCGGCAAGGCCTGCGCGACGACGACGCCTCCAAGTCCTGGAACTCGTCGCACCCGTCGCGCGGACCGGACGGGGGCTGCAGCCAGAACGACCTGAAGAGCACCGGCGGCGCCGGCATGTTCTTCTGCTTCGCGACGAAGTAGCTCAGCCCAGGCGCTGGCGCAGGTAGTCGGCGACCTCCAGGGTGCAGGCCAGGCCCTGGGGGATCGCCTTGGTCAGTGACACGAACGCGTGGATCTGCCCCGGATACTCGCGGTAGACGACATCGACTCCCGCCCCGCGCAGCCGCTCGGCGTAGGCTCGCCCTTCATCGCGCAACGGATCGAAGCCGGCGGTCACGATCATCGCCGGAGGCTGGCCCGCAAGGCTGGGCGCGCGCAGCGGCGAAGCCCTGAGATCGGCCTTGTCGGCCTCGCCCCTCAGATATTGCTCCATGTACCAGAGCACGCGGTCGCGCGGGATCACGTGGCCGTCGACCATGTCGCGGTGCGAGTCCGTCTCGAACGAGAAGTCGACGGCGGGATAGATGAGCGCCTGACAGGTGGGGACGGGCACCTTGCCGGCGGCGGCCAGCTGCGAGACCACCGCCGAGAGATTGCCACCGGCCGAGTCGCCGGCGACGGCCACGCGAGCGGGATCGGCGCCCAGCTCGCGCCCGTGAGCGCGCAGCCACGTGTAGGCCGCCAGACAGTCCTCGACCGCAGCGGGAAACTTGTGCTCGGGCGCCAGCCGATAGTCCACCGCGACGACGAGCGCGCCCGCGTGCTGGGCCAGGCGCGCGCACAGCCCGTGATGCGTCTCGAGATCGCCCTGCACCCAGCCACCGCCGTGGAAGTACACCACCACGGGCAGCAGCGCGCCGCCGGTGGCGCGCGCCGCGTAGACGCGGGCCGGGATGTCCCCCGCCGGGCCCGGGATACGAATGTTCTCGATGCGGGCCAGCGCGGGCGCCGGCTCGTCCATCAACGTCACCATCGTGCGTAGCTGCTGGCGCAGCTCGGGCAACGGCGGAAAGTAGCCGGGCACGCGGATGGATTTGACGAACTCCCCCACGATCTGGGCCTTGGGGTCCATCGTGCGGGTCCCGCGGCGAATCCGGTGGCCGTCGAGCAGGCGCAGGGCGTCCTCCTCGCTCAGCGCCGTGTGGGCCAGCTCCAGCACCGGATGCGTGGCTCGCTCGCTCATGCCGTATCCTCCTGGGCGGGCATTGTACCGTCGGCGCGATCGACGCGGGCCGGGCGTTGAGCGCCCGCCGCGATTGCCGTATGGTTGGCGATCATGGGTGTCGGCGAGAGGGTGACATGAAGATCCGCATTGGTGTGGGAGCCGCCGGCGCGTCGGCGACCCCGGGCGCGCTCGGCGAGCTGGTGACGAGCATCGACGAGCTGGGATTCGACTCGCTCTGGCTGTCGGAGGTCCTCACCGGACCCGTGCTCGATCCGGTCGTGGGGCTCGCGTGGGCGGCGGCGAGCAATCCGCGCGTGAAGCTCGGCACCACGATGCTGCTGCCCGGACGCAACGTGCTGCGCCTGGCCAAGCAGCTCGCCAGCCTGGACGTGCTGTGCCACGGGCGGCTGCTGGTGACGCTGGTGCCCGGGCTCACCTATCCGCCGGAGCGCGAGGCGATTGGCGCGGACCCCAAGCGTCGCGGCGCGTTCATCGACGAGGCGCTGCCGCTGCTGCGGCGTCTATGGGCGGGCGAGACGGTGACGCATGAAGGCCCCGCCGGCAATCTTCAGGGGGTCAGGCTCACGCCCCTGCCGATCCAGCGCCCGCTCGAAGTGTGGCTGGGCGGCACGGTGCCGGCCGCCCTCGAGCGGTGTGGCCGGCTCTCCGACGGCTGGCTGCCGTCGCTGTGTACGCCCGACGAGGCCGCGGCCGGGCGGGTCGTGATCGAGAAAGCGGCGGCCGAGGCCGGGCGCTCGATCAGTGCCGAGCACTTCGGCATGAGCATCGGTTACGCCCGCGAAGCGATCGATCCGGCCACCGCGCGGACGATGGCCGCGCGGCGGCCGCGCTCGCTCGAGCTCACGCCGGTAGGACTCCCGGCGCTGCGTCAGCTCATCGAGCGCTTCGTCGCCGTCGGCTTCTCGAAGTTCGTCGTGCGTCCGGTGGTGCCGCCCCCGTCCTGGCGTGCGGAGCTCGAGGCCCTCGCCGGAACGGTGGGCGACCTCCAGACCTGACGGCCGGCGCGAGTAACACGGCCGGCCGTCAGCTCCGGCGCGTTAGGCCACCCGGCTCAGCGCCGCGTCGATCTGCAGACGATCGACGATCGTCACGTCCGGGCGGATCTGCCGCGATTCGCTCTCCACCAGGCGCAGCACCTGCTCCCGCACCTCAGGGCCCGGAACGCGTCCGGCCACATCGAGGCGCACCGGCGTCCCCGACCACCAGGGCACGTGCGCGGTCGGCGTCACGGCCAGGGTGAAGAGGTTCGGCTCGCGCATGAGCGCATCGGAGAGGCGAGCCTGCAGGGCCACGCCCTCGGCTTCACGCTTGCGCTTGAGGTCGTACATCTTCACGCCGACGCCAATCAGCACCAGCATTCCGATCACGATGAAGACCAGGATCGCCATCGAGCCAGAGCTAGCCGTCGCGGTCTGTGACATGGCTCACCTCCCGGTGCTTTTTGAAGCAACGGGGGTACCAGCGAGATGAGCGATTGAAAAACTTACGCGATGGGACGGGAGAGCTGGCTCGCGATGAAGCCCCGCATCAGCCCTACCGCCTTGTCGGTGTCGGCGCTGGCAGTGCCGACGAACCCATGCCGAGCGCCCGGGAAGTGGGTGCGCTCGATCTGTCCGCCGGCCGCCCGATAGGCGGCGAAGAACGCGTCGGTGACAGCCGCCGGGACGTTGTCGTCGAGATCCGGTTGCGCGATCCACGCCGGCGGCAGCACGCGCGCCTCGCCGGAGGACACCACGCGCGTCACACTGGCCTGCGCCATCGCCGCCTCGTTGGCAAAGTAGCCGTGATGCGCGTCGATCAGGCGCTTGGCCTGAAATCCCGTGGCGGTCGGCGGCTCGTCCTTGCGCGAGAGCACGTAGCGATAGCGCGCCAGGGGGTCCGCGACGGGATAAAGCGCGATGACGAACGCGACCGAATCGTCGGCGGGACCGGCGCCGGTCGAGCCATCGGGCAGCACGACCGGCGTGCCGGCGTGCTCGGGCGCTCCAGGCTTCACCGCTTGCAAGAGCGCCAGCTGCCCGCCGCTCGAGCTGCCCACGATACCGACCCGCCGGCGATCGACGCCGAGACGCTGCGCGTGGGCGCGCACGTAGCGCACGCCGGCCGCCACGTCGGCGCTGGCCGCCGGATGCTTGTGCTCGGGCCCCTGGCGAAAGTCGAGCGAGACGACGACCAGCCCGCTGGCCGCGAGGGCGCGACCGTGGACGGCACCGCTCAGCCGATCGTTCCGGCTCCACGCACCGCCGTGAACGTCGATCAGGGCGGCGAGCGGCGCGGCCGGCTCTCCGCGGGGACGGTACACGCGGGCCAGCAGCTCGACGCCGCCCGGCCGGGCAAACGGCACGTCGCTCTCGTCGATTTCGTACGGGGCGCTCGGATCGAAGCGGACGCTCGCGGCCATCGGGGCGCTCTCCTTTTCTGGACTCAGGGTCGGATCGCCGGCGCGTCCATCTTCATCCCCGCCGCGCGCGACATCAAGTAGAGCTCGAGATCGACGAGATCGGCGGCGCCGAACTCGTACGGCTCGGCGCGGATTCCCACCAGACAGCCGCGCAGCCGCCGCTCCAGCGAGCCCACGCCCTGCCACTCGAGGCGATAGATCGGATAGCCGGTCGGATGCGCCTGGGGGATGGCATTGCCCGCGAGCTGCCGCCCCCAGTTGTCGTCGTGACACTGGCTGCAGGCGAGGTTCAGCTGGCCCTGGCGCCGGTAGAACGTGGCCCGGCCGGCGTCGACGAACGGCTGCGTACGCGCGTCGATCGTGACGTCGATCGGCAGGCCGCGTGACTGGCGCGCAACGTACGCGGTGAGCGCGAGCAGCTCGCGGCTCTCGTAGGCCAGCGGCGGCGCCTGCTGGCGCTCGGCGCGACAGCCGTTGATGCGCTGCTCGAGGGTGACCGGCCGTCCGCGCGCGGCGTCGAACGCCGGATGGCGGGCGGCCACGCCCTTCATGGTCGTGCGGGCGTCGCCGTGGCAGTCGGCGCAGGCGCGGCCGGCGGCGCCGACCTGCCGGCGCCACAGGGCTTCGCCCTCCAGCACCCAGAGCATGGCCGGATTGGCGGTATCGTCGTCCTGCATCGCCCGCGTCTCGCGGCTCATGAAGTCGTAGCCGGAACGGCGCTCCGCGCGCGGGATCTCCGCGGCGAAGGCCGCGGTCGCGGTCAACAAGATCACCGCCCAGAGCCCCCGGAGGGGCGTCATTCAGTCGACCGTGATCGAGGCGGACTCCGTCACCGAGAACGCGTTGTCCCCGGTCCACTTGAACGTGAGGGTCCCGCTCTCGGTGGCGACCGTCGAGAACACGATGAAGGGGTTCGCGGTGATCGCGGGATGCAGCTCGGCGCGGAAGATCTCGGTGCCGTTGTAGGTGGCGACGAACAGCCGGATGATGTCGCGCTCGACCCGGGCGCCAGACTGGTTCCGACGGTAGCCGGTCTCCATGGGGTGCGAGATCAGCGTCTTGATCTCGACGATCTCGCCGCGCTTGGCCCGCTCGGGAACGTTGATCAGGGCGCCGGCCACGACTAGGCGTCCTCCAGGCACGCGGCCAGCGTCACCACGACGGCGACGGTGTCCGACCAGAACGAGCCGTCGCTCAGCTCGCTGACCGCTACCACGGTCTGGGTCGTCGCCAGACGGATGCGGGTGGCCACCCGCGCGCGTCCGGCGCGCGGCCCCAGACGGAAGCTCACGACGTCGGGCTGCGGGTTCAGCTCCGTGAACACGTGAATGGCCTTCACGTAATCGGCCGCGGTCATCGGGCTCTCGACGCTGACCGTGAGCGGCACGGTGTTGCCGTTCTCGGAGAGCGGCGGCATCTCGAGCTTCACCCGCCCCGGGCTGACCTTGGACGCCCCCACGACCTTGCGGATGGCCTCCTGCATGGCGGCCGGCGTCGCGCGGGCGGGCGTCACCGTGATGACGGCGCCGAGTCCCAGCCCGGCGGCGACACCGCCGGCGACTCGCAAGAACTCGCGACGCGACGGATGCTCGGCCATTCAGTTCTTCAGCGTCAGCAAGAAGGCCACGACGTCCTCGATCTGTTGAGCATTCAGCACGGGCTTGTCCCGGAAGGCCGGTGCCACCCGGGTCAGCCCCTCGGTTCGATGATACGCCGGCATGATGGTCGTGGGGTTGATTCGACTGGAATCAGCGATCCGCAGCCGCAGCTGGCCTTCCGACCAGCGGGAGCCGGCGCCCGCGAGACTGGGCGCGAGATTGCCCTGAAAGCGCTCCTCCGGAAACGGCCCGCTGTGGCACAGCAGGCACAGGCCGACCTGCCGACTGGTGACGATGGTGCGCCCACGCGCCGGATCGCCCGGCGCGCCGGTGAGTGGTGTGGGAATCGCGTCCTCTCCGCTCGCCGGGCCCGCCGCGCAACAGACGGCGACGAGGGCTGCGCCGAGCTTCACCCGAAGACTTCTCCGGTGATCGTCCGGAACCACGCCTCGGCCAGGACGGCCTCGGCGGTCCGCGCGCCGCGTGGCGCCTCGCTCGGGCTGACGCCGCCGGCGCCGGGGACGTCGGCGAGCTGCCCGCCGGCCGGCACGTAGACGCCGGCCACCGAGATGCCGTAGTCGGGCGCGACCAGGCTGTAGCACGTGTTGATCAGCTTGGGGCTCGACGGTGTGCCGCCGGTGACGAGCAGCGCCACCGCCGCCGCGCACGTCTTGGCCTGGGAGTTCGCGGCAAAGGCCGACTTCGGCATCGCGCCGGCGATGGCCGCATCGCCGATGACGTGAATGCCGGGCTGCAGCTTCGACTCGAACGTCACCGGATCGATCGGGCACCAGCCGCTCCGGTCGGCCACGCCGGCGACCTCGGCGATGCGGCCGGCCTTCTGGGGCGGGATGACGTTGGCGACCTTCGCCTGGTGCCGGCCGAAATCCGTGACCAGCGTGCGCGTCGCGACATCCACCGACGTGACCGCGCCCCCCTTGGAGAGCGGCACCCATTCGAGGAGCCCGGGATAGAGCTCGGCCCACGCGGCCTGGAACAGCCGCTGCTTGGAGAACGCGTCCTTGGCGTCGAGGACGATCAGCTTGGACTTCGGCTTCCTGGTCTTGAGGTAGTGGGCGATGAGGCTGGCCCGCTCGTAGGGACCGGGCGGGCAGCGGAACGGATTGGCGGGCGACGAGATCACGACGAGCCCGCCGTCGTCCATCGCCTCGAGCTGCCGACGGAGCAGCAGCGTTTGCTCGCCCGCTTTCCACGCGTGCGGCATCTGCGCGGCGGCCGCCTCGTCATAGCCCGGCAGCGCGCCCCAGCGGATATCGATGCCCGGCGCCAGCACCAGCCGGTCGTACGGCAGACGCACGCCGTCGGCGAGCGTAACGGTCTTGCCCGGCACATCCACGCCGGTGGCGAGCTGACGGGCGAGCGTGATGCCCGCGGCCGCCACCCGCTCGTAGGTGAACTGCTGTGCGCTCAGCTCGCGCAGCCCCGCGATCACCCCGTTGCTGAACGGACAGGCGGTGAACGTCGGGTTCGGCTCGACCAGCGTCACGGCGATGCGGGGATCGACCTGCCGGAGGGCACGGGCGCAGCTGGCGCCGCCAAAGCCGCCGCCGACCACCACCACGCGCGGGGCGGCGCCCTGCGCGAATCCTGGGAGGGGCCACACAGCGGCCGACGCGGTGGCGGTCACTCCGAGCTCGAGAAAGCGGCGGCGCGTGATCTTCACGTGTGGATCCCTACGCCCAGATCCTCACTTCTGCGCGGCGAACCAGGTGGCCAGCGCCTGGATCTCGTCGTCGGTGAAGCCCTTGGCGATCCGGTCCATGACGGTACCAGCCCGTTGGCCCGAGCGGAACTCCTGCATCGCGCGCACGATCGCGGCGCGATCCTGCCCGGCCAGCCGGGGCACGGCAGACGTCACCGTGGATGAAGCGGGATGGCAGCCGGAGCACGACACGGCACCGGCGGGCGGCTCGGCCGATGCGACGACGGCCGCTGCGATCGAGAGGAGCCCGATCGCAGCGGCCACAGCCTTGGGCATCGCTACACCATCTGCAGACCGTGGTTCTTGAGCGGGAACGTGCGGATGCGCTTGCCGGTGGCGGCGGCGTAGGCGTTCAGCACCGCCGGCGCGGCCACGCAGATCGTCGGCTCACCGACACCGCCCCAGAACCCGCCGGAAGGCATGACGATCGACTCGACCTTCGGCATGTGGGCGATCCGCATGGAGTCGTAGTTGTGGAAGTTCGTCTGCTCGATGCGGCCATCCTTGACCGTGCACTCCTCCATGAACAGCGCGGATAGGCCGTACACGAACGAGCCGGCGATCTGGCGCTCGATCTGCGCCGGGTTGACCGCGTACCCCGGATCGGTGGCACAGATGATCCGATGGATGTCGATCTTGTTGCCGGCCTTCACCGAGATCTCGGCGCAGGCGGCCACGTAGCTGCCGAACGCCATCATCTGCGCCAGGCCGCGATGCACGCCCTGCGGCTTCGGCATGCTCCAGCCCGCGCGGTCCGCCACCGCGTTCAGCACCGCCAGGTGCTTGGGGTGCTTGGTCATCAGCTTGCGCCGGAACTCCAGCGGATCCTGGCCGGCGGCCTTCGCCAGCTCGTCCATGAAGCATTCCACGAAGATCGCGTTCTGGTTGATGTTCACGCCGCGCCAGAATCCCGGCGGCACGTGCGTGTTGCGCATGGCGTGGTCGATCAGCAGATTGGGGATGGTGTAGCCGAACGCGAAGTCGCCGGTCGGGTCGAGGCCCTGGAAGGCGAGGTTGTCCCGCCCGTCCTGGAGATTCTGCGGGAAGACGGCGGCGAGGATCGACTGGCCCGACAGGCGCAGGTGCAGGGCGGTGAGGTTGCCGCTCGAATCCAGCGCGCCGACCAGCTTGGACTGCATGACGGGGTGATACCGGCCGTGGGTCATGTCCTCTTCGCGCGTCCACAGGAGCTTCACCGGCGTGCCCGGGATCTGCTTGGCGATCAGCACGGCCTGCGTCACGTAGTCGTGGAACGCGCCGCGCCGGCCGAAGCCGCCGCCGAGGTTGATCTTGTAGACCTCGCACTTGTCCGCCGGCAGCCCCGAGGCCGCCAGCGTGGCCGCGAACGCGGCCTCGCCGTTCTGGGTGGGGACCCAGACCTCGCAGTGATCGGCCGTGTACTTGGCCGTCGCGTTCATCGGCTCCATCGGCGCGTGGTTCTGGAACGGATAGGCGTAGACCGCCTCGACCTTCTTGGTCGCGCCGGCCAGCGTGGCCTTGGCGTCACCGTTCTGGTTCCGGACGAACGCCTGCGGCGCATCAAGACCCTGCTTGAGCATCTCGGCGATCGTGGCACTGGAGACCTGGGCGTTGGGGCCCTCGTCCCACACGATGGGCAGCGCATCGAGCGCAGTCTTGGCCTCCCACCACGTGTCGGCGACGACCGCGACCGCGGAATCACCGACCGGCAGGACGTGCTTGACGCCCGGCATGCCCTTGACCTTGTCGGCCTCGAAGCTCTTCACCTTGCCGCCGAAGACCGGCGAGTCCTTGATGGCGGCGTTGAGCATCCCGGGCAGCTTCAGATCGGCGCCGTAGACCTGGGCGCCGGTGACCTTGTCCACCGTGTCCAGGCGCTTGACCGACTTGCCGATGAGCTTCCAGTCCTTCGGATCCTTCAGCGCGATGCTCTTGGCGTCGGGCGGCGTCAGCTTGGCCGCGGCCTCCGCGACCTTGCCGTACGTCGTCGTGCGGCCGGTGGGCTTGTGGGTGATGACGCTGTTGGCAGCGCTGCACTCGGAGGCGGGAACGCTCCAGCCGTTGGCCGCCGCCTGGATAAGCATCTGGCGTGCGACCGCGCCTCCCTGGCGGACGTACTCCTGCGAGGTCCGGATGCCGCGGCTGCCGCCGGTGGAGAAGTCGCCCCACACCCGCTTGCGGGCAACACTCTGGCCCGGCGTCGGGTACTCGGTCGTGACCTTCGACCAGTCGCACTCGAGCTCCTCGGCGACCATCTGGGCCAGACCGGTGATGGTGCCCTGCCCCATCTCCGACCGCGCGACGCGGATGACGACTGTGTCATCGGGGCGGATGACGACCCAGGCGTTGATCTCCGGTGAGCCGTCCTGGGCGCGCACGACGGTGGCACCGAAGGGGATCTTCAGACCGAGCGCGAGCCCCGCCCCAGCCGCGGCGGAGCCGATGATGAACGAGCGGCGATTGAATCTCGGCGTCGTGATCATGGCATCCACCCCCTCAGGCCTTCGCCGCTGCGTGGATGGCCTCACGCACTTGCTGGAAGGTTCCGCACCGGCAGATGTTGGTGATCGTCCCGTCGATGTCGGCGTCGGTCGGCTTGGGCTTGTCCTTGAGGAGGGCGGCCACCGCCATGATCATCCCGGCCTGGCAATAGCCGCACTGGGGGACCTGGTAGTCGATCCAGGCCTGCTGGACCTTGTGCAGGGTGCCGCCGCTGGCCAGGCCTTCGATCGTGGTGACTTGCTTACCTTCGGCCGCGGCCACCGGCATGATGCACGAACGGACGGCCTTGCCGTCGATGTGCACCGTGCAGGCGCCGCACTGCGCAACCCCGCAGCCGTATTTGGTGCCGGTGAGGCCGACCTGCTCCCGGATCGCCCACAACAGGGGCGTGCTGGGATTGACGGTGACCTCGGTCGTCTTGCCGTTGATCGTCATCCGCGCCATGTCGGTTCCCCTCCCCGAGAGTACGGTGAGAGGAATATCCGACATCGCGCTGCCGAAGGCAAGTTGCTGCGGCGGCGCGCTATTTCTTGATGTCGTTCACCGTATTGTCGACCTTCCGACCGGTCTTCTCGGCGGGGCCTCGGCCGATCACCTTGTCGTTGCCAGTCACCTCGTCGACCTTCTCGCCTGCCTTCTGCATGGGGCCCTTCTCGCACCCCGTCAGGCCCAGTCCGACGACGAAGGCCGCCATCACCACGGATGCCGCTATGCGCTTGCTCATGACTTCTCCTCCGGGGCCCCCGGGGCCCGCGTAAATGTTCGGTTCCTCTGCGGTATGTACGCACGCGTCATGCCAGCTAGGCCTCCCCTATTGAGAAAAAAAGTCGTAGGATGCGGTCCGCGGGAGGGGCAATGGACGGCGTCCACGATCTCGGCGGCATGCACGGCTTCGGGCCGGTGGAGCGGGAGGAGAACGAGCCGCCCTTTCACGGGCGCTGGGAGGCGGCAGTCGTCGCGATCATGCGGGGGACGCGCGGTGCCGGCCTCTACAACATCGACGAGTTCCGCCACGGGATCGAGCGCATGGACCCCGCCCACTACCTGGGCTCGAGCTACTTCGAACACTGGCTCGACGGCATCGCCCGCGTGCTGGCAGAAAAAGGCGTCGTGGATGCGGGGGAGCTCGAGGCGCGCACCCGGCTCTTTCGCGAGCGGCCCGATGCGCCCCTCGGGGCGCCGGCCGGGGCGGCCGGAGCACCGGCCGGGGAGGCCGGAGCGGCGGCGGGTCGGCGGCCCGAGGCGGAAACATCCTTTCGGGCCCCTGCGGCCCCGCCGCGGTTCGCCATCGGCGCCGCCGTGACGACGCGCCCCATGCACCCGCCCGGGCACACGCGGCTGCCGCGCTACGCGCGCGGCAAGCGCGGGGTCATCGACACCCACCGGGGCTGTCACGTCTTCCCCGACACCCACGCACACGGTCTGGGCGAGCAGCCGCAGCATGTGTACAGCGTGCGGTTCGAGGGGCGAGAGCTGTGGGGCGAGGCCGCCGAGCCGAACCAGAAGCTCTACCTCGACCTGTGGGAGAGCTACCTGCTGCCCGCCTGACGGCGGGTGCCGGAGATCAAGCGTGGGCAAGAACCATCCGAACGTCGACGACTACGTCATCTCGCGCGTGCGAGCGCTCGAGTCGCTGCTGCTCGAAAAGGGGCTGCTGGCTCCGGATGCGGTCGATCGCGTCATCCGCCGCTACGAGGCCAGCACGGGCCCGATGCTGGGGGCGCGCGCAGTGGCGCGGGCGTGGCGGGATCCGGCGTACAAGACGCGCCTGCTGCAGGATTCGCCGGCTGCGCTCGGCGACTTCGGCGTGAGCTACGACCGTCTCGTCGTGGTGGAGAACACGCCGGCCCGCCACAACGTGGTCGTCTGCACGCTGTGCTCGTGCTACCCGTGGGACGTCATGGGCCTGCCGCCCACCTGGTACAAGATGCCCGCCTATCGGTCGCGCGCCGTGAGCGAGCCGCGCAAGGTCCTCGCCGAATTCGGACTGAACGTCCCGCCCGAGCGCGAGATCCGCGTGTGGGACAGCTCCGCCGAGCTGCGCTACATGGTGCTGCCGATGGCCCCGACCGGCGCCGAGCGCCTGGACGAGGACGCCCTCGCGGCGCAGGTGACGCGCGAGGCGCTGATCGGGGTCGCCGAGGTGCGCCTGCGCGACGGCGCACGCTGAGCGCGATGTACGAGCGACGCCGAAATCTGGTGGCCCGCCCCGATGGCCGCACGGTCAACGTGGCGCGATTCCGCGGCCAGCTCTTCGTGTGCGCCACCGGCTGCTGCTGCGGGCGAACCGACGACGGGTTCGCCGCGGTGCCGACCGAGCTCTATCACGGAGAGTGGGAGCGGCGGCGCCTGCGCAACGTCGTGCATCTGACCGTCGGTGGCTGCCTCGGCCCCTGCGCGCTGGCCAATGTCGCGCTGCTCCTCTTCGACGGCCAGGCCCAGTGGTTTCACTCGATCGACTCCGAGGCGCTCGTGCGAGCGCTCTACGACCACATCGACGCGATGCTCGCGGCCGATGGCTGTCTGCCTGCCCCTCCCGCCCTGGCCTCGAATCACTTCACGGCGTCGGCATGGCAGGCGCGACCGGACGGCCAGCCCGTGGACGACTTCCGGCCTCGCCGTCACGCGGCGAACGGTGAGGGCCATGGGCACGAGCAGCCGGCAACCGACGTCACGTGCCACGAGCCCGACACGGTCGAGTCCGCTGCATGCCACGTGATGCCAGCGGCCTGCCACCCGACGACGACACGCGAAGCGGAGGACGCGACCGCGATGAGACTGCACGGGCTGCTGGCGAGCCTCGGCGGGGCGACCGTACCGCGCCGCAACGGCGAGCTGGTCTTCGACGAGCCGTGGCAAGGCCGCGTCTTCGGCATGGCCGTCGCGCTTTCGGAGCAAGGCCTGCTGCCGTGGGAGGAGTTCCGCCAAACACTGATCGCGGAGATCGCCGCCGCCGAGGCGCGGGGCGGCGACTTCCGCTACTACCACGCCTGGCTGGCCGCCTTCGAGCGCGTGCTGGCGGCGCGCGGTGCGGTGCGTCCGGACGAGCTCGAGGAGACCACCTTCCAGTTCGAGTTCGGCGAACGCGACGAGGTCTACTGACGCCCGGCTCAAGCGCCAGGGCCGCGCTGGCTGCCCCGGCCATTCTCTTGAGACTTCACGGCTAGGCGCGTGCGCGATCGTGTATCGGAAGGTCCAGTCTTGACAGCATTCCACTAGGAAGGGCGGGGTCATGACAGGCCCCTGTCGAGCGGCTGCGGCAGACGGTTTTGTGCGAGCACTGCAGTCCAGCGCTGCCCGTCGATGAAATAGGTCCGCGAGATCGTGTATCCGAAGGTCCACTCTTGACCGCATTCCACGTGTGCGTTGACAGGCGGTGAGCGCGTATCGCAAACGCCACCCGTACGACTCTCAGAAGCTTCGAGACGTGGCGATCAGGTCCTCAATCGGAAGAAAGGCGTTCGCCGCGCAATCACGCATTGGCGCGCCTCCCAGGTGGCTCCGAAACCGCGCTGTACAGTCGCCTCAATCGAAGGGGGACTCGCCA
>Ga0111538_10006632_pt1 | contig 15647 bp, 13 predicted proteins | sample SoiMethybrSBSTD1_FD_79669 | JGI IMG/M metagenome (GOLD analysis project Ga0111538, IMG submission 79669) | Bulk soil microbial communities from a Populus tree surrounding site in Tennessee, USA - Soil MetaG P. TD hybrid SBSTD1 (version 2)... | ecosystem: Environmental > Terrestrial > Soil >...
ACGTTGCCCTTGAACTCCTTCACCTTCATGCGACGCGGCCAGGTGGCCTTGCTGATCTCCGTGCCTTCGAACTTACCCGTTGGATGCTCCGGGAAGGCGAACCAGAAACCTGTTGAGTCGGAACCCGCGGCCACGTTGTCGCGATAGATGTTGTCCGGATTGGTGATCCAGAACGACGACACCGTGTTATCCGAAGGAATCAGAACATCCTTGGAGTCCTGGCCGGCAGTTCTGAAGTTCGTGCCGTCCGTCGCTCCGAAAGGCGCGAGGTTGGTCGGGTCGCACGGCTTGGACGTATGACACTTGGTCTGGATCGCCAGGTTGCGGATGTACTCGTTGTCGTGCTCGATGCCGTCTTCGAGGAAGAAGCAGTGACCCACGGTGTTGTAGGTCACGTTGTTCTCAACGCGCAGGAAGTTCGTGCCGTGCACGGTCACGCAGCGGTTGTAGGTATCGTGGATCGCGGCGTTCCTGATGTACTGCCCTTTCGCGTCGCCGATCAGATGCCAGTGAATCGGATACCGGGCAAGCGTCAGGTTCTGCCCCATTCGATTGAACTCGACGCCCTCGACAAACATCTTGCTCGCGCCCATGGCCATCACATGGCCGCCGAAATACGGCGGCTGTTCCGCGTCGGCCGATGCCTGGATCTTGATGTTGCGCGTCAGCAAACCGACTTCGCCGCGCTCATCCACGTCGAACGTGACCTTGCCGAAGTGCATGTAGTCCAGTTTCTTGTCGAGCGTGATCGTGTTTCCCTTGACGGCGGCAATGGTGCGCCGCTCGGCCTGCCGGGGATCGTAATCGGTGGAGGCGAGGACGATCTCGTCACCGACCCGCCATCCGGACGCGTCGAGGACCTGGATTGAGTTGCTGCCGGCCTTCGCGGTGTTGGCGAGCTTGGTCCAGCTGTTCTTCCGGTCGCCGTGCAGGCTCAGCGTGCCGCCCATGATCATGATTCCGCGGTCACTGCGGTCGTTCCCACCCATGCCGCCAAAGTCTTCGCCTTTGACGTTGTCGGTGAAGGTGATCGTCGCCTTGCGCGTGTGCGGTTTGGCTTCTGTACCGATCTCGAATTCTCCGTGCAACATGACCCACTCGGTGGTCAGCTCGAGGTCCTTATTCTCGGCGAAGCTGAGTTTGCCATCGACCGTCAGACCACCCAGCGCCGGCGGGCTGACGTCGAGGACGACGTCCTTGCCCGCCGGAATGGTGACCTTGTCGCCTGCACGGGGCACTTTCCCGTCTGGCCAGGTGGCAGGATCGGACCACCGCGCCGCCCTAGCCGCCGGTGATCTTCCGTCCTGGGCCTGAACGACAGCGAATGCGCTGACGAGCAGGAATGCTGGAAGGAGCGAAGCAAGGACGAACGAGCGATGTGGCTTACGCATGCAATCAACCTCTCGTACTCGAAGATGACCAGGAGCCGCAGCGGCAAAGCGTGGCGCCATAATCCGGCGGCCGGCAACCATGGTATCCGAGACTCTCGAACCTGAAGAGAATAGCCGAATTCCGACCATCCCAGGTATGCGATTCCCGCAGTCAACGCGTGCCCAGAATCAAGGGGGCAGGGCATTCACAACCCCTGCTGTTCACAATTCCACGTGCTCGGTTCTCGGTTCGCGTCTAGCTCGCTTCGGAGTTCGGCGTTGCCGTTCGAGTGCCGCGGCGATACAGCATGTAACTGAAGCGCCCGTGCAGCCATGCCTCAGCGACCGCATCGTCGTGTCGCACGTCGATGCTCTCGGTGAGGACGTGTGCGCAGTCCCCGCCAAGCCGCGCCACTTCCTGCGCGAGGCGTTCCTCTGCCCGGCTGATCAGTTCCAGATAACAGCGATCCCAGAGTTCGTCACGGTGTGCAATTGTCCCAGCCACACGGCCGCTCACCGCTTCGACGGTGTGTTCCGCGAGGATCTCGGCATCCAGGGGCGGCAATTCTCGATGCCAATACACAACCTTTTGGTCGCGATTGTGGTCTGTCGTGTCCATGCTCCCCGGTCCGCGAAGAATACTGCGTTCCAGATTTCCGGTTCAGGCCCTCAGCGCATGAACGCGGTGGTCATGCCGGCGCCGACGCGGAACCGCTCGTGGTCTGCCGGAGGTGACGAGCGCCCGGCGAGACGTTTCAGGTGTAGGATGCCATCAGGCCGTTCAAACCGGAGGAATCGCATGAATGTCCGCCACTTCGTGCCGTCCGTGAGCCGCCGGCTCTTGGCCATGGGATCCCTCGTGTTGGCGGCCGGCCTGCAGCAGCCGGTTCACGCCTCAGGCGTTGACCTCTCGAAGTTCAGACGCATCGAGCCGCAGTTCATCGCGGCGCTGGGAGACCCCAAGGCCACCTCCGGCAGCGGCGCGCAATCATGGGGCTTCTGGAACAAGGACCCGGGCCCGCGCGCTTGCAAGCTGGACCACTACCCTCAATTGAAGGCGACCGGCGTCGCGCCGGCACAGTGGAAATTCGATGCGGCGGACTGGTGGCTGGAGGAACACGGCTTGATCATGGAGAAGCCGTCGTTTCCACTGCCTCCTGGCAAGTACCTCGTCACGGGCGACCGCGACGTGACGACCGTGCTGACAATTCAGCCCAAGGACAAGAACGGCAATCAACGGTGGGAACTCGCCGACGGCGCGACGCTCTACGATGTCACCCATCTCGGATGCCGTTCCGCACGCTACACGCCGGCGACGGCTGACAACTCGTGCTCGCCCGCCAACGCGCCGACCACGGGTTATCCGATTGTTCCAGGGGCGGCCATGCCGGCCGTGAAGGGCTGCCGCAAACAGGACTACACGGTTCTCATCGTCGTCGGGCTGCCCGCCACGCGCTGAGTGCGCGCTTCGATCGCCGGTGTTTCAGCCACCGCAGCGGACCGCGCCTGCTTCTGCTCCTCGCGCTGCTGCCCCCCGCTCGCTCATCGCGGCCTCGAACGCTCTCGTCTGCGTGTCGAGGTCCGCAATGCCGTTCCGCGAGGCGTGAGGGGAACGTCAGACATCACGAGGGGAACACCAGACCGCGTGTGGGAATTGTCGGACCACGCGTCCGAAGCCTCGCGCCGCCGCTCCGAAGGATCAGACCATGCCGGGAACTATTCTTTCTCTCCGTCATATCGATGCGCCGCGCGGTAGAGCCGTGTCCCGTCAGCCTTGATCGCGTAGAAGAGCAACACGAGGTTGGAGCCATCCATATTCGGATGCGCCACCACCGTAATCGGATCGCCAGGCTTGTACGTCTTCGGCGTCCACCCGCTGGAAGTCATGACGCTGATAGCCGAGGCTTCGACGGTCCATGTCCCGACGGTGGACCGATCCGCCGCGCCGGCCCCGACTCTGACGACGATGTGGCTGTGGGGGTTCTGCCATCGGTACTCCTCCACGACTCCGCGATACGTCATGTTCCTGCCCATCTCGAACATCGCACGGGAATGGTGGGCGAGCGTCGGAACCGTCACAAGGGCGATTCCGACCGCCACGGCGAAGGCCAGCAACGGCCGGCGAGCGCGAGAGCCAGCTCCAACCATCAGGACCGGAGCATTTTAGCCTCGGATTCGACCCCGGGCTTCAGGGCGCGCTCGTTCCTGACCGCGTCTGCGAGGGACCGACGTGCCGCCGAACGCGCGCGCCGTCGTCTTGCGGCCCGGCGGCCTGATGCAGAGTCGACGCCGTTAGAGCGACAGCGTCAGAGCCCCGGTCCCGACCAGAGCCAGTGCCCAGATCAGATCGACGTTGAACCACGCACGGCGCAGGAGCCCCAGTCCCAGCTTCTCGAAAACGACGAGGGCCACCAGCGCTGTGACCATCAGATACCCGGCAGCATGGAGGCTCGTGGCGAACAGCGCCGCCCCCGCACCGTTTGCGGCCATGTGGTGATGCGCGTGCTCACCGCCGCCCGCCATCGTCATACCGACGAAGACGGGCACGACCATGAGGCCGGCGCCATGCGCTGTGGCCATCAGGAATGACCACAGCGTCAGGCCGCCCATTCCCACCCGCATGCCTGCCCAGCGCGGATGGCGGTGACGGACGATGCGCATCGCACCGAAGCAGACGAGAACGCCTGCAACGATCCAACGCAGCCACACCATCGACACCACCGTGCCGATGATCAGCGCGGCGGCCACCGCCGCGGCGACCGCGAGCGCATGCCCCGCGCCTAACGGGAGCAGCGCTCGAAGTACGGCGGCGCGACGGCGCTCCTGCATGCCGAGCGCAACCGCGAACAACCAGCCCATTGCCGGATTGATGCCATGGAATGCGCCAAGCGCCACCAGCATCGCCCACGATGTCGTCAGTTCGCCCGTCATTGTGCTCAACCTCACGCAAAGCAATAGGAATCGGAGCTGGCATCGCCGCCCTCCAGGTGGACCTGGTGGGGCCGCATCCCGTCGAACTCGACAAAGCCGGCTGGATCGAGTGACATGCCGCCGTCCGGCTGCACGTCGACTTTGACGAGCCATCCGTCGACGCCGTCGGGATAGAACTGGTCGTCCCACGCGCGGTAGAGCGAATTGGTTACGTAGACTCGCCTGCCGTCGCGGCTGATCTCGACCATCTGCGGTGAGCCGTTGAGCGGCTTCCCGGGACGTGCGGGATGCGACTGACGTCGAACCATGCCGCCAATCTTCACCGACCCGGTCTCGATGGGATTGAACGGATCCGACACGTCGAACTGCTTCAGCTCGCCGGTGCCGAAGCACGACACGTACAGAAACCGATCGTCGAGCGACAGGTTGATATCGGTCACCAGCGGTGGCGCGGCGCCGAAGCCCTTGAAGATCGGCGGCAGACTCTCGGCGGCGGCCGGCTCCGCGGGAATCTCGATCACCTTGCGAACGCGCCATGGCGCGAACTTGCTGTTGCCGTCGCGGTACCACACCCAGATCGCTGACGACAGATCCTTCAGGCTGACGACCACACCGGCGAAGCCGTAGGTTTCGTTGGGATTGTGGGCGGGCCGCAGTTCCAGCACCATCTGCTGGTCGGCACCGAGCTCCAACTTCTGCAGGTGCCGGCGACTGTGAAGATCCCAGACGTGCAGGGCGTTTCCGTACTTACCGGCAAGGAGCTGCTCGGGGATCACACCGTCCTCGACCATCTTCGGCGTTCCCCACTCGCTGGTGATCATCGTGTCGTGGCCGAGATGCCACCAGAAGTCGTAGGCGAGATACTGCGGCCCCCGTTCCTTCTCCCAGCGACCTCTGATTTCGAATGTCTCCGGATCAAGCATGAAGATGCCGCCAGGACCGTTTCCTTCGGCATCGCCGAGGGCGTTGACGTAGATGCCGTCGGGCCCGCAGTGAGCGGTATGCGGACGGCTGTAGCCCGTCTTGCGGATTACCTCCTCGGCGTCGATCACTTTCACCAGCTGCGGCTGGCGCGGATCGGCAGCCGTATCCAGAATGTGGATTCGCGACGATCGCATGCCCGGCACCACGAGGTAGCGCCGCTGCATGTGCGGGTGCGGCGAGGTCGGGCACAGACACGAACTGCAGGCGTTCCACCCGAAATGGTGCAGCTCGTCATTGGCGTAGGGCATCTCGACGCGTGCGATCTGGGCCCCGTACGCGGCCGATGCGGGATTTACATCGACGACGGCTAACGCATCCCGGCCGTTCGGGTCGGGATTGAGCAGGGCGACATAAGCCAGCGTCTCGGCCGGCGCCTGCATCGCCATCGTCGGCGACGGATAGAACGTTTGATCTGGAAGCAGCTTCGGCATGTCTCGTTCTCCTTGCATTTCGAATCGTGTGAGAGAGGCTAAAATCTCGAGACCGCCGGCGTCCTTTAGGAAGGCTGGCAAATTTCTGAAACCTTTCTGGAACCGTGCCTTCCGAAGCGGACACCACCGACCCAGGGCAGAGCGCGTATCAGTTCGGCCCGTTTCACCTCGATGTGCGCGAACGCCGTCTGTCGCGCCGCGACCAGATCATCCCGCTGCGTCTGAAAGTGTTCGAAACACTGCGCATCCTGGTGCAGAACGCCGGCCGGCTGGTGACGAAGCAGGAGCTGCTGGAAACGGTGTGGCCGGAGACGACGGTCGAGGAAAACAACCTGAATCACAACGTCTCGGTGCTGCGCAAAGCGTTGGGTGAGCAGGCCACCGGGCAGCAATACATCGAGACCGTTCCACGGGTGGGCTACCGCTTCGCGGCGCCGGTTCAGGTGGTCGCCGCACACACGCCGGCATTCGCGGCGTCCGTGGCGAAGGCGCGGCAGGAAATCCGGTACTGCACGACGAGCGATGGAATCCGGCTCGCCTACGCTACAACCGGCAGCGGACCGCCACTCGTGAAGGCGTCGAACTGGCTGACACACCTCGACTTCGAGTGGGAGAGCCCGATCTGGCGGCATTGGTACTCCGCGTTGTCACAACACCACCGGCTCGTCCGCTACGACGAGCGCGGGAACGGGATGTCACAGCGCGACGTGCCGGACGTGAACTTCGATACGTGGGTCCGCGATCTCGAAACCGTGGTGGACGCGGCGGGGCTCGATCGGTTCCCCCTGCTTGGGATTTCCCGCGGCGGCGCAATTGCCATTGCCTACGCCGTCAAACATCCCGAGCGGGTCTCGCACCTCGTGCTCTACGGCGCGTTCGCCACCGGGGTGAAGCACTACGGCACGGCGCAGGATATCGAGGCGCGGCGCGCGCTGGCGAGCCTGTTGCGGCTCGGGTGGGGGCTCAACAACCCGGCGTTCTGCAAGACATTCACCTGCCGGTTCATTCCCGAGGCGACGCCGCAGCACGAGCAGTGGTTCGACGAACTGCAGCGGGTGTCGACGTCGCCGGAAAATGCGGCGCGTCTCATGGAACGCGACGACAACATCGACGTGCGCCCGCTGCTGTCGCAGGTAAAAGCGCCGACGCTCGTCCTTCATTGTGATCGCGATCACGCCGTGATGCCGGAGCGGGGCCGCCAGCTGGCGGCAGGTATTCCGGGCGCGCGCTACGTGTCGCTGCCGAGCGCCAATCACCTGATGCTGGAGGAGGAGGCCGCCTGGCCCCTCTTTCTTTCCGAGCTCGGTCTGTTCCTGAACTGGTGATTTCAGAAATCCTTCACGTGGGCTAAAGGACATGGACCGACTGACACGCGCCTAATCGCTCCCGTGGCGCTCAACGCCACTGTCAACTCTCGAAAGGAGCGACGTCATGTCAGGACTCTCATCGCGGCAAAACACCAAACAAAGGCTGTTGCGGGGTGCATGCGCCTTCACGCTGGCCGCTCTCGTCGGACTCTTCTCACCAGGGGTGTCGGCGGCGAACGACTCGCAGCTGTGGTCGGTGGTGATTCACATTGAATACGTCAGCGGGTTCGAGTACGAGATCACGTTTGCCACGGGTGTGCCAACCTCCTCGTTGCCGTCGATTCTCGAGTACTGCGGCAGCGCTCACGGGACGAACCGGGGGGTCATCCGGTATCACTGTTATCCGGTCCCTGAATGACGCCTCGGCGAGAGTAGGCGGGGAACGTAAAGCAGAACGGGTTGCGACGAAATGCCGCAGCCCGTTCTTAACGACGGTAATAAACCGGTAACACGGCCTCGATACGGTGTGCAGTGCCATGAAACAGCTAACCCTCGCGGCGGCTATCTATATAGCCACGGCAGCGTCCTCCGCCTACGCCCACCACAGCCATCCGCTCATCTACGACTGGTGCAAAACGCTGACGATCGAGGGGAGAGTCGAAAAGGTCGAATACAACGAGCCGCACAGCCATGTCTTTCTCAGACTGGACAACGGAACGCTCTGGACCGTTGACTGGGCGCCGTCCGGAGCCTTGAAGAGGGACGGCTTGCTCGACCCGGCGCAGAAAACGCTGGTCTTTGGAGCCCGCATCGCCGTCACAGGCGCTCCGATTAGAACGCTGGCTGAGATTCGCCAGCACGTCCCGGACTCCAACACCGAGCCAAACCCGAACACCATTGACCCGGCGTCGATGCGTCGCGTCGACGACAGCTGGAGCTGGAATGTGAATTCGCAGGGACCGCAACCTGCGGGAAATCCGGGCGCGGGTCTTTGCGAAGTCTATCAACGGCTTACCTCTGCAAAGGCAGGTGGCAGGTAGAGGATGTTTGCCTCGATGTGTATGCAGCTGTAGGTCGAGAAAGTACGTCACGCGGACCACGCACGCCCGGCGCCGTCATAAATCCGTAACAAAACAGAAGCAGTCTGTCGAACATGTGCAGGCTGCTATGGGCAGTAGCTCTAGTCGGTGCGTCCACCGCTGTTGTCGCGCAGAACGGCAAACCACCTGTCACGCTCGAGGCGGCTGCTGTGAAAGCTGCGCCACCCGACATGCCGCCGCTCGTTCCTGGCAACTGGGCGCCGCCGTCCAGCAGCAGCGCCCGGCTGCGGCCGATGACGCTCAGAACGCTGGTGATGTATGCGTTCGACATTGTGCCGCGGCGGCATGATCCGGAACCGGTCGGGGGCCCCGCGTGGTTCGACAAGATCGCGTACCAACTCGTCTTGAAATTCAGCGACGTGCCGACCGTTCCTCAGGCACAGTCTGCAATCCGGACGTTGCTCGAAGAGCGATTCAAGCTCCGCTGGCATATCGAGAGGCGCGAACTGCCGGTCTACGCGCTGGTCGTCGCGAGTCCCGACGGCAGGCTCGGACCGGGGCTGCAGCCGTCGAAAGTCGATTGCAGGGCCTACAGCGACACGCTGGCACGTACCGGTCGCGGCGCCGTGGCGAAAGAGGTGACGCCAGCCTGCGGCCTTATCAGCGGGGGCGCCCCTGCAGTCGTCACGGTCACCAGCCTGACGCAAACGTATCCTCGCGGGGCGCAGGTCATTCACGGCACCGCGACGATGAGGGAGATTGTGCAGGCGATGATGCGTAGCGATCGGGAGAACGAGCGCGCGATTGTGGACCGCAGCGGTCTGACCGGAACGTTGGACATCCATCTGTGGTGGGTGCCTGTACGGTCCGGCGGCATCGTCCCCGACGCCGCGGATGTGATGATGCTTGGGACGGCCGTGCAGGAGCAGCTCGGTTTAAACCTCGAACCGCGCCGCGAACCTCGCGACGTCATCGTCATCGAGTCGGCGGAGATGCCACTGCTCGACTAGCTTGTTCCGCACGCGATAAGGCAGGAGGCGGAAGGCCGTTCCGCGCTGTGGTGGCCCCTCAACCCCGGGTACAGCCGCCGCCGTGCGAAACGCTCTTATCTCCGCGGCCGAAGCGATCGAAGCTGGCGGCGCGACCGATGCAGGACTGCGGCAATCGGCCGAATCGCTGAGGCCGGATCGCCCGCTGCTCGACCAGACGGCGACCGTCCGCGAGTTCCTCCGCAGGTCAGGTCCGGCGCTTCGTGATGCGGCTTTTTAATCCTTTTCGAATGCCATTCGTATCGTTCCAATCTGTTCTGCCGTCGTCGGATCCACCAGCATCGTCGTCAATTCCAGCTTGTCGTCGGGAATTCGCGGGAAGTAGACGAACCCGGTAGTTCGTTGTCCAGGCGGCAGCACCGCTTCCGGAAGTGCCCGTTCCGACATCTCGTGTTGACGGCATGCGCGTACGCGGCCGAGCGAAGCGCGCGCGTTGTCATCGCCGCGGCGTTTCGCCGGGGAGGAATTATGCAAAGTCAGGTCACATATCTAATCCTCGTGGACGCGCGAGCGCCGTTCCAGACCGCCAGATCAATTCTCGGTCGGTTTCCGTTGGACCGCATCAATGACGAGCACGTCGACGAATCCCTTGCCGCGTTCCAACTTGAAACCGAGGTTCTTCAGGGCGTTCGGCAGTGACTCCAGCGACAAGGCATCGACGCTCGCCAACGGCGGAACGCTGGCGCCCCCGTTGATTACCGCCCACATCCACATCGTCTGAAAATCACGGGCCGTGAGCTTCATTTGAAAATCGTAGTAGCCCTTCAAACCCGTATTGTTGAGAACCGGCCTGTCCAGGAAGTTCGAAAACCATTCCGTGAATTGGTTCAGATTCAATTTCTTCGCATCCAGCATGTTGTCGCCGAACGCGAACGTGCCGCCGCTGCCGAAATCGATGACGGAACGTCCAGCGTTGATGTTTCCAATCGGGAAGCTAAGCTGATCGTCGGGGGCTGCGACCTCTTTCAGATTCGGCGCGAGCGTGGATACTTCCAGGGTGTAAACCGGAAGCTCCTTCTTTTCCCAGTGCGATTTCATTCCGAACCGTACGTCGAGCATGCTTTGCAGCATCTCCGGCACGTCTCGCGTCGTGAGTCCATCCGGGATCTTCGCGTCGACAGTGAAATGGTCGGCGCCGAGCCAGGAGGGACCGGAGATTTGATATCTCTTCACCCGGTACGCCATGTTCACGAGGTCCACCAGCGACGCCCACGCGATGTGGACCTGCGAACCCTTGGCATTGAGCCCGAGGACGAAGTCGCCTGACAACTCAACCGCCGCCGGCTTGATAGCAGCGACCTCGAATTGCGGCCGAGACTGCGCGGCAACAAGGAATGGAAGCACGAATACGACCAGAGTGATGCTCGGAGCTCGAAGGATTGACATATCGGCATTCTCCGTCTTTCGTCAAATCGTCGGACACTGTCAGTCCTCGATCTTGCAGACGCGGTTCGCCCCCGCTCTATCTGATGGCACCGCGGCACCCCTGGTCGGACTACGGCCGGGGCGCCATCGTTGCGGGCCAGTTCGTGACCACCGAGAGCGCCGCGCTGTTGACCGTCCGCTCGAGCAGCAGCACTCGACCGTCAACCGCAATATCGAACGGCGAACGTGCGACGGGCATCACGGGTATCTGGGCGAGCACACGGGGCGGCTCACTTTCAAACCCCTGCTTCGTCGCGCGGACGGCAGCACGCATCAGGCTTCCGTCGTCGAGCGATACATAGGTGAGCGAGCGGCCGTCTGCGCTCCACCGCGGACGACTGCCACCCTGGGTCGACACCTGCCAGCGGGGTGCGCCTGCGTCCAGTGGCCGCCGCGACGACGGGAACGGCGTGACGATCACTTCAGGGCGCCCGGATTGCGGCGACTCGAACGCGAGCCACTGTCCGTCAGGAGACAGTGCGGGATTCGTCTCGATGGCGGTTGTCTGCAGTAACGGGAACGGTTGGCGATCGCCGTCGAGCGGCAGTGCCCAAATGTCTTCGGCCGTGGTCGCCGCGATGTAGATGAAGAGAATGTAACGTCCGTCTCGGCTCCAGCTGGGAACGATCTTGTCTCCCGGCCCCGTCGTGAGCTGCTCTTCAGGCCTCCCGCTGCCCAGATCCTTCCGATAGAGTTGCCACACCCCGCTGCGCAGCGAGCTGAACACCAGCTCGCGGCCGTCCGGCGAGAAGGCCGGCGCGCGGTCGGGTTTGGGATCGAAGGTCTGCCGCGTTTTCACCCCGCGGAGCGCATCCCAGGTCCACACATCCATGTTTCCGGTGCCGTCGGCAAGCTCCATGGCGGCACGGGATCCATCAGGCGCAACACGCACGTGCGTGTAGAAATCGTCCATTCCGGTGTCGCTCTGCCGCTTGCCATCGGGATAGATCCAGGTCAGACGCGGTTTGTCGGATGCCTCCGTCCGGTAGGCCAGCAGGTTGCCTGAAGCTGACGACCAGAAGCTGGCGTGGAATCCTGGCGGAAACACCGCGATGTTTGGCGCGATGACAACCGGATCGCCCGCCATCGCAAGTGTCGTCCGGTCGATGCGTCGTGCGAGCAGCGTGCGCTCCTGCAGATACAGGAGATACCCCGAGGCACCGCCCTCGTTGGCGACCAGGACCGCCTTTCGGCGCGTTTCCATCAGTCTTGTCTTCTGCTCGGGGTGCGAAATCGAACTGACGTAGAGCCCGACCTGCGCGCGGTCCTCGCTGCGCACGTGCATCAGAAACCGGTCGCCGTCCGGCAGAAACTGGGGGTACCCGTATCCGGTCTCGCCCGCGTGCACCGGCGCGATCAGCTGCGGCGCGCCGCCGGAGGCGTTCACGCGATACATCCCTTGCGGTGAGCCAAACAGAATGACGCCGTCTGCGTTCCACGATCCGCCCGTCGTCCAGGTGTCGGTGTCCGGTGCGTCCGTAATGACGATCGGGGAACTGCCGCTGAGATCGACCCTCTTCAGCTTGCCGTTCGAGAAGAAGCCGATCGATTTGCTGTCCGGTGACCAGAACGGAAAATCCGCGCCGTCGGTGCCGGCGATCCGCCGTCCCTCGAGCGCGTCAACGGGTCGCAACCACAGCGCCGCCGCCTCGTTCGCCGTCGCCACGCGAAACACGATGTCGCGGCCGTCCGGGGAGAGCGCTGTCGCTGTGTAGGTGTAGTTGAACGCCGCGCCTGGCGGAGCGTCCACATAGAAGCTGGCGATCCGCTCGACGATCGCGGCCGGACGAAGAGCCCACCAGGAGATGGCGAGAGCAAGCGCGACCGCACCAGCGAGGACCGCCATGTGCGCCCACGACCACGATGGGGAGCCTGTCGACGGCGGTTCGACAACTGATTCGTCCACCACCGCCAGTGCGTCGCCGATATGGCGCAGGCGGTCGCGAGGATCCTTGGCGAGGCACAGCCGGATCAGCCGGCGCAGCGATGGCGGGATGCCGCTCAGGTCCGGTTCGCGGGTGAGCACCGCCGCGATGATGTCCGAGATGGTTTCGCCATCGAATAGTCGCCGGCCGCTGACCATCTCGGCGAGCACCACGCCAAATGCCCAGATGTCACTGCGGTGGTCGGCTGTCTTGCCTCGCGCCTGCTCCGGCGACATATAGGCCGCAGTCCCCAGGATCATTCCCAGGCTCGTCAGGTGTGCGGGCGAGGTGATGGTCGGCGACAGCGACAGCGCCACGGTTGATGTGCCCTCGTCGGGCCCGCCATCGGCGGCTTTCGCCAGCCCGAAGTCGAGCAGTTTGACCGTCCCGTCGGATCGGATCTTGACGTTCGCGGGCTTGAGATCGCGGTGCACGATGCCGCGCTCATGTGCGGCTTCGAGCGCCGACGCGATCTGCCTGGCGACGGCCATGGCTTCGTCGAGCGGCAACGGCCCACGCGCGATTCGTTCCGCAAGCGTCGGACCGTCGACGAGCTCCATGACGAGCGCGGAGCGGCCATCCGCACGCTCGAAACCATAGATGGCAGCAATATTCGGATGGTTGAGCGCCGCCAGAACCTCGGCTTCGCGCTGAAACCGCGTCAGTCGATCGACGTCTGATGCCAACGCAGGCGGCAGGACCTTGATGGCGACCTGCCGCTTCAGATTGGTGTCGGTCGCCCGGTACACCTCGCCCATGCCGCCAGCGCCCAGCGAGCCCAGCACCTCGTACGGGCCGATGCGAGTACCTGCCTCCATTCCGCGCGTATGTTATCCGGCTTCCGCTCCGGCTACGACACGAGTCAGCCGCGTCCTTTGTCTCACGTCAGTGGCGCCAGTCCATGAGTAAATGACAACCGCGCATTAGGTCTCAAACGTCCAGTAAGGAGGGCAGGAAGGGATTCAGAACTATTCAGCGGGTCCGAAGGACTACGCAACGACCCGAGTGGTATCGTCGCTCCAGGCTTGGAGGTTCACGTGACGCGCTTCTGCCAACTCGCAACGAAATCGATTCTGCCGATCGCCTTGCTCCTCACGTTTGCATCGTCCACTTTTGCACAGCCGGGTACCGCTCAAAGCTTCGAGCAGTTGCAGGTGCTCGTGTCGGTGGGCAACGCCGTGAAGGTAATCGACAGCGAAGGGAATCGCGTGACGGGAAGGATCGCCGCCATCTCGGATGCACGGCTGATCCTGAACGTAAAGGGCACGAAAAGAACCCTGGAGGAGCGCAACGTCGTTGAGATTCGACGTCGAGGTGGCGACTCATTGGCGAATGGCGCGTGGTGGGGCTTCGGCGTGGGCGCCGGCATCGGTACGCTCGGGCTCGCCCTCTGGTGCGGATCAGAGCCCTGCTCCGGGAGCGAGGTCGTCATCATTCCGGTGTATGGCGCTCTAGGAGCTGGCGTCGGGGTCGCGATCGACGCACTGATTCGAGGAGAGCGCGCAGTCTACCGCGCACCGGTGCGGAGGCTCGCCATGTCGGTAACTCCTCTCTTCGGCAAACGTACGGGCATCGGCGTGTCCGTCTCGTTTTGAGCCGCGGGCGTCCAATCATGAGTGACGTCCCCCGAGCGTGCCCCTAGTCCGCTTTTGTCTCATCGTCAGCGGCGACAGCCCAGGAATAATGACAACCGCCGCAGTAGAAGTGCCGCTCTGATCGACCGGCTCGGATCACATTCTCAAAACGAATCAGGCTGGCCTTGTGGCAACGCGGGCAGGTGGTAATACGTGCGTCCTTCAAGGGTCCTCTATCTCAGATCGGTCACGTGGACCCTACGTACCCACAGTCACTCGTGCACGTCAGGCCGTATGTGACGTAGCTGTCGAGCCAAATCCCACGCGGCGTAGGCAGCAACCGTCGCGAGGCGTGTTTGATCCCACGTGGAGCCGCATCGTCCACATCGCCAGTATGCCCCGGCTGTCAGTGACGCATTCGTCAGCGCGGTGTTCACCATGTGACACCTCGGGCATGTCGCTGGACCATCCGGTTCGACGACGGTGTCCGTCGGTGCGACGTCAAGAGCGAGCACAGGGTTCGGAGCCTGCGCCACTGTGGAATCGTGTTGTTCGTACGCGCCGCGGACAATCGGAGACACGGCTTCCTCCTACGGTGACGCCACTGTATGCGACCCTCGCGGCATCCCGATGTTCACAAGTGAACATCGGGAATTCACGGGCCCACGTAGATTCAACAGACATGTTTTCCTGAGTCCTGATCCCTTCCGCGGCTTTTGCTTTAGCGGTCAGCCCTCATCGAAACCTCTTTCAGAACAGCGAGTGTCCGCGGAATGAGTACGGATCTCCCCAAAGATGCGGCGCAGCGCCTCATACCGGGCGCCTATGACCGGACGACACTGACATATCGGCAGCCGGGTGCCATGGGCGGCGGGACGTTCGGGTCAGACATGCCGAGCGGCCCGAGCACGATGGGTGCAGCGACGATCGCCGAACGTGAATTGGAAGGCGGTAGCGTCGTGCGACGTGCACGGTGGTCAGGTTTGTCGCGATGGAGAAAACATGCGGCATGAAGGTACGGCGTGTCCGACGTGCAAGTCAGCGGACACCATCAGTACCGAGGCCACGCTGGCCCGCGACACTCGCCACTGCTTCGGTTGTCGCCGCAGCTTTGACATCGAGCTGTGGGATCCCCCGCGGAAGCGGCTGCGGCGCGAGAACTGGTCGGACGCCCTGGCTTTCGAGCGGCGGCGATGACCAGAGTACCCCGTTCATGTGGCTTGGACCGCTACACCACCGAAATATCGTTCGGCACTTCGTCCTGGCCGTCCACGAAGGGAGCCTGTGATGGCTAACCAGATTACGTACGGGGATCGGTCGCGGCAGGCGATTCTGCGCGGGGTCGACAGCTTGGCCAACGCGGTGAAAGTCACGCTCGGGCCAAAGGGGCGCAACGTCATCCTCGGCAGGAGCTTCGGAGCACCCACGATCACCAAGGACGGTGTCACGGTGGCGAAGGAAATCGACCTGATGGATGCGCTCGAGAACATGGGCGCGCAGATGGTGAAGGAAGTCGCGAGCAAGACGTCGGACATCGCCGGCGATGGCACGACCACCGCCACGGTGCTGGCGCAGGCGATTTACCGCGAAGGCGCGAAGAACGTGACCGCC
>Ga0111538_10006633_pt1 | contig 15646 bp, 12 predicted proteins | sample SoiMethybrSBSTD1_FD_79669 | JGI IMG/M metagenome (GOLD analysis project Ga0111538, IMG submission 79669) | Bulk soil microbial communities from a Populus tree surrounding site in Tennessee, USA - Soil MetaG P. TD hybrid SBSTD1 (version 2)... | ecosystem: Environmental > Terrestrial > Soil >...
CCAGTCGTCGAGCGCGCGCACACCCAGGACCCGGCGGGCGGTCCGCACCACGCGCCGGTGTTCGCTCTCCAGGATCGGACCACCCAGCGCGACGCGCCCGTCCTCGACCATGACCTCGATGACGGAGACGTGACTCGCCACCCGCCCCAGCGCGGCACGCACCCGCTGCTCGATCACTTCGTCCGCGACGGGGTCCGATCGCAGCCGCGCCCGCAACCGCGCCCACGCCCCGCGCGCGCGGTTGATGAGGCCGCGCCTGGATCTGCCGAGCCTTCGCAGCCCGACCAGACCGAGGTGCCGCGCCTTCGCGCCAGCCAGCGCCCGCCGGCGCCGCCCCAGCCGCCCATCGCCAAAAAACGCCGCCAAGAAAGCGACCAGGGAACCGAATCCCAGACCGCCAAGGAACAGGCGTTGCCTCGCCGGCACCGTCGCTTCCACACCCCTGCGCATCAGCCGCCCCATCGCATCCTCCACTCTGAAACCTATGTTCTCTGCAGCGAAAGGAAGCGGCGACAATGGCGGAGGTACCGATCTGGATCATCGGCGCGGATCACTGGCCACGCGCGCTGTTGCGGGCGGAGCTCATCGAGCGTGGATACGACGCCACCGGGTTCGCGACGGTCGAGGACGCGGTCCGCAGGCTCATGCTCCCGCCAGCTCGGCGGCCCGCGCTGCTCGTGCTCGATCGGCGCGACCAGGTCGTGGACGAGCGGACGTCGGCGCTGCTGTCCCGCGCGGGCGTCCCGATCCTCGTCGTCGCCGACATCGCGCACCCGGGCGGCGAGCACCTCGCGCCTGTGGTGGAGATCCTTCACCGGCCGGTGACGATGGGCGGCATCGCGGATGCCGTCGATCGATTGATCAGCCGGCGTCAGGAAAGCGACGCTACCGCATCGTGACCAAGAGTTAACGTTGGCTCGACACAAATCGGCGTAGCGTGTTCATGGATCGCGACAGTGGGAGAAGCGCCACCGGGCGAGGCCTACGGACGGATCGGAAAGTGGACCGAGGCGGGGCTCGCCCGGTGAGCGCAATTTTCCACGACTCTTCGCGATGCCGAACTGGTGAACGCGCAAAAGATCAACACGGTCAAGGTCTTCTCCGCGACCAAGGCCAGGGATCGAGAGCTGCTGGGCGCGCGCGTCAGCGCCTGGATCGAGGCCAACCCGGACGTCGAGATCACCAACACGGTCGTCACCCAGTCGTCCGACAAGGCATTCCACTGCCTGGCGATCACGCTTTTCGCCCACCGGGACCCGCCAGCCTCCTCGAATCTTTGATCAAATCGGGCTGATGCGCACATCAAGGAGCGATGGCTACAGCTCCGCGCGACGTGCGGGTGAACCGGTGGAATCTGCGGGGGGCGGCGGCGGTCGTGCTGCTGGCCGCCGGCTGTGCGCCGGGCGCTGACGGCGGCGGCCAGCCAGGAAGCGGGGGCAGTCAGGGTTCGGGCACCGGTGGCGCGTCGGGCGGCGCGGCCGGCAACGGCGGCAACGGTGGCAACGGTGTATCGACGGGCGGTCAGCTCGCGGGCAGCGGTGGCACGACCGGAACGGCGGGCGCCGCGGGAACGGTGGGCACGGCGGGAAGAGGCGGCGCGACGGGGACGGCCGGCGCGGCCGGCAACGGCGGAACGACGGGCGCCGCGGGAACGGGCGGCGCGGGAGGCACGGCCGGCGCCTCCGGAACCTCGGGCGCCACCGGAACGGGCGGCCGGGCTGGTTCGGGCGGCGCCACCGGTTCCGGCGGGACCAGCGGGACCGGCGGAACCACGCCACCGGGGCCGGCGCTCGCCTTCCCCGGCGCGCAGGGCTTCGGCAAGAAGGCGACCGGCGCGCGAAACGGCGTCGTCTATCACGTGACCAACCTCAACGACGCCGGCAGCGGATCGTTTCGCGATGCCGTGAGCGCCTCGAACCGCTTCGTCGTCTTCGACGTCGGCGGCTACATCCAGCTCGTCACGGCGGTGTCGGTCAAGAGCAACATCACCATCGCCGGCCAGACCGCGCCCGGCCAGGGGATCGGCTTCCGGGGCGGCGAGATCTCGTTCGCGAATTCATCGAACATCATCTGCCGCTACATCCGCATCCGTCCCGGCAGCGAAACGGCCGACGACACCGACGACGCGCTCAGCCTGTACCGCGCGCGCAACGTGATGATCGATCACAACTCCTACGAGTTCGCGCCCTGGAACAACATCGGCGCGGTCAGCGACGACTGGCAGAACTACCCGGTCACCGACGTCACCTTCCAGGACTCCTTGATCGCCGATCCCACCGGACAGCAGTTCGGCGCCCACACCGAATCCGTCTCCAGTCAGATGGCCTGGTACCGAAACATCTTCGCGAACTCCACAACCGAAATCCGCTGTCCAAGATCAACGACGTCTTCGTCAACAACCTGCTCTACAACAACTCGGCGGGCTACACGACGCACACGAGCACGAACTTCTCGCACGACATCCTGAACAACTATTTCGTTTTCGGGCCGGCGTCGACGGGGACGGACAACACCTGGTACCAGGTCGACAAGAACCAATCGATCTATTACGCGGGCAACCTGAAGGACACCAACCGCGACGGGACGTTGAACGGCGCCGCGACGACGCCGTACTGGTACCAGGGCGAAGGGACGGTGCTGACCAGCCCGTGGTCGACCGAGACCACGGCGACGCCCGCGCTCAGCACGCTGTCCGCGGCGCGCGTCGCGATCTCGCTCGCCGGGACGCTGCCCCGCGATCCCATCGACGCGCTGATCATCAGCCAGGTGATGACGCTCGGCAAAGGAACCACGGGGCTTGGCGCCGGCACCGTCGGCCCCGACGGTGGGCTCTACACCAGCCAGGCGCAGACCGGTCTGCCGAACAACGGCTACGGGACGATCACCGGCGGCACGCGGCCGACCGACACCGACAACGACGGCATGCCTGACGGCTGGGAGATGGCCACCGGCTCGAACCCGGGCGCCGACGACGCGATGACGAAGGCCGCCGACGGCTACGTGCTGATCGAGCACTACGTGAACTGGCTCGCCGGCCTGCACGCCACGTCGACCGCCGGGGCCGCGGTCGACGTCGACCTGTCGCCGTTCACCACCGGCTTCAGCAGCGTGTCGCCGACCTACGTCGTGTCGGGCGCGAGGAACGGATCCGTCACCCTCCCGTCGGGGAGCACCGCCCGCTTCCAGCCCACCGCGGGCTTCCGCGGCCTGGCGTCCTTCACCTTCACGGTGACCGGCTCCGACGGCAGCGCCTACACCAGCGAAGTGGTCGTCCTGGTCACGCCGTAGTCGTGCAGGTTCTCAGGGCAGCGTGCAGTATTCGGCGTCGCTCACGAACACCGAGACGCACCGTCCGCCGCGGCAACCGCCGCTGATGCATTCGCCGTCGACGGTGCAGGTCTGGCCCGCGGCCAGCTGGGGAACGCAGACGTCGCTGACGCAGCGCCAGCCGGACCGGCAGTTGCCCGCGCAGGCTTCGCCCGCGCCGGGCAGGGCCACGCAGACGCCCGTGCCGCACGCGGCCACCAACGGATCGCAGGTGAGCAGCACGGGCGGCGTCTGGGAGCATGGTGCGCCGGCCGGCTGGCGGAGAACCTGGACGCACATCGAGTTGACGCAGCTCGCGCCGGCGGACGCCCCACCGGACACGGCGGGCTCGGCGCACGACGCGTAGGTCATGCAAGCGCCGCCCGGCGGGACGACGCCCTTCCAGGTGTCGTCACAGACGTCGAGGAGATCGACCAGCCGCGCCAGGTCGGCCGAGGCGCAGTCGGCGGCCTGGAGGCCGGCGATACACTGGCCGGCGACGACGGCATCCCACGTCGCGCCGTCGGCGGCCGCCTCGCCGCCGATGCTGGTGACCTGCGCCATGATGTCAGCCTCGCAGGTCCCCATCGCGACGCCACCCGACGCCAGGCAGCATCGATTCAACAAGCCGCACCACTCGCTGGCCATTCGTGCCGGGAAGTCTCCGACGGCGATCGGCTCGCCAGCTTTCTGGCCGCTCCCGCCGCAGCCGGTGGCGACCAACCATGATGCTGTCACGATGACGCGAAACGGAATCCGCACGAGCTCATGGTACAGGAGGTCGCCCTCCCCTTCTACGAAGTGCTCCTGATCGCGTCGGCGCCGACCGGATGCCACCTTTGTGGCGGTGTACGTCGCCGACGAGACACTGAGCTTGCCGCGCGACGACCAGCCGATCTGGCGCTATCTGACGTTCACGAAGATGGTCGCGATGCTGCTGGACCGGGTCCTGCATTTTTCGCGCGCGGACACCTTCCTCGACAGCTTCGAGATCGGGATCCCGCGGCACGACATGGCCGCCGCGCGACAGTGGACCGCGACCGCGCTCGCCGACGGCACCATTTCCCGGAACGGGCTGCTGTCCTACCTGGCGGCGATGACGAACCAACCCCGCCCATCGTTCGAGCGCATGGACAACGACCAGCTCGTCACGCAGACCATGCGTTACACCAGCCGCGCTCTGTTCGTGAACTCCTGGCACCTCAATGAGGGCGAGTCGGCCGCCATGTGGGATCTCTACCTCGGCGCGGAGCCGGGCGTCGCGATCCAGTCGACCGTCGGTTCCTTGCGAGAGCAGGTCGACGCCGGCAGCGGCGACACCGAGGTGTTCCTCGGTACCGTCGAGTACCTCGACTACGCCGTGGACAGCTGGGGCGACTTCCGGGCGTTCAATCGCGTCTTTCACAAGCGGAGCAGCTTCGAGCACGAGCGTGAGCTGCGGGCGGTGATCGTTCGCCCGCGCTACGCCGAGCTGGCCAACCTCGACCTCGACACGGTCCTGGCCGCGGCGCGCGACGGAATCGACGTTCCGATCGCCGTCGACCGGCTGGTACGGCAGCTCTGGATCTCACCGCGGGCGGATGAGTGGTTCGGCTCCCTCGTCGAACGGGTCGTCGCCCAGTTCGACATCGAGATCCCGATCGTTCGCTCCCACCTTTACGACGCCCCCGACTACTGAGCCGGGCGATTGCGGAAAGCGCTGACCGCGCTGTGCGGGCTGACGCGCCCCCTCCTCGGGGCGCCTCCCCGTTGGCGGGCACCTGGCCAGGATCCAGGTTCCTGGCAACACAACGTGCGGGAGGCGGGTATGCGAGCGATAAGAACGATGATCTGTCTTGGACTGATGGGGGTCCTTGCGACAGCGACCTGCGACGGCGACAACAGCGACGCCAACCGATCGGGCCAGGGCAAGGGCGGGCCGGGGGAAGGTCCGCCTCAATCCGGCGGCGCCACCGGCATCGGGCTGGACTTGATCGCCGAGGGTTTGACCAGCCCGGTCGCCCTCATGGCGGCGCCCGACAGCAGCGGGCGGCTGTTCATCGTCGACCAGATCGGCGTCGTTCGGGTCGTGACGAAGGACGGCAAGCTGCAGGACGAACCGTTTCTCGACGTGCGCGATCTGATCGCGCCGATCATGCCGGCGTACGACGAACGTGGCCTGCTGGGCCTCGCGTTCCACCCGTACTTCGGGCAGAACGGGCGGCTGTTCGTGTTTTACACGGCGCCGCCTCGGGTGGAGGGCTGGGACAACACCAGCGTGGTGGCGGAGTACCACGTCGCTCCCGGCAAGCCCGGCGAGAAGGCGCAGCCGGTGGCGCTTCTGCTGCAGGAAGATCACCCGCAGTTCAACCACGACGGCGGCACGCTCGCGTTCGGGCCGGACGGCCACCTGTACGTCTCGATCGGGGACGGCGGCGGTCGCGACGACGAAGGCGACGGCGACCCACAGCAGACGCCGGTCTTCGGACACGTCGAAGACTGGTACCCGGCCAACCCGGGCGGCAATGGGCAGGACATCAAGGCGAACCTGATGGGCAACGTCTTGCGGCTCGACGTGAGCACGCCGGGCACCTACAAGATCCCCGCCGACAATCCATTCGTCGGCCGCGGCAAGGGCGAGATCTGGGCCTACGGATTTCGCAATCCGTACCGGTTCTCGTTCGACATCCGCAGCGGTGATCTGCTGCTGGGCGACGCGGGGCAGGACATGTGGGAGGAGATCGACCTGGTCCGCAAGGGCGGCAACTACGGCTGGAACGTCAAGGAAGGGTCACACTGCTTCAGCGCGGAGCAGCCGAGCACCGTCCCGGCGAGCTGCCCGAGCGTCGATCCCGTGACGGGCGAAGCGCTGATCGACCCGGTGATCGAGATGTTCAACCTCGCGAACCCGATGCGCGGGTCGGCGGAAGGAATCCTGACCGTCATCGGCGGACACGTCTACCGTGGCACTGCCGTGCCGCAGCTCGACGGCCGCTACGTGTTCGGCGCCTTCAGCACGCAAGCGTTTGACGCGCCTCCGGCGGGCGCCGTGTACACGGCCGCGCGCGGCTCCGGCGGCGGCCAGTGGGCGTTCGAGAAGGTGACGTTCGCGGACCGACCGAACGGCGCGCTCGGGCACTACCTGCACGGGTTCGGCCAGGACCTGACCGGCGAGGTCTACGTGTTGACGACCGACAACCTGGGCCCGACCGGCAACACCGGCCGTGTCTACCGGCTGGCGGCGACCACCGCGGCCCAATAGACGCGTCAGCCTCCGCCGACGACGATCGAATCGAGATCGAAGGCGGAGGCCGCGCCCGCGATCGACACGCGCAGCGCCTGGACGCCCGCCTTGAGCGCGACGCTGGTCGCGACGGTGGTGGTGCGCCAGGCGCCGCCGCTTGCGGGCAGCGCCACGTCGCCCGTGACGTCGCTGCCACCAAAGCCGATTCGAATCGCGCCGCCCGCGACCGCTGCAGCGTAGCGCACGTCGATGCGGTAGTTGCCGGCGGTCGGCACGTGGACCGTGTAGACGAGCCACTCGCCGGGCTCGACGCTCGACAGGACGTATTGGCCCTCGGCGCCGCAGGCGATGTCGACGTCGTCGGCGCGGTACTGGGCACCGGCGTTGCCCGGCGACAGATCATGGTACGTGCGGCCCTCGCCGCTGACCGGAAAATGGTCGTAGTCGACGGCGCGGACGATTCCGGGCAACACGTGCACGCCGAACACCGGTAGGCCGTTCGCGGCGAAGCCGGTGATCGGATCGCCGGCGCACAGCGGCGGGCGCTGGAACGTCAGGCCGCCGAAGCCCGGGTGATCCAGGCTGAAGCCGCGCGGCTCCTCGCCGCTCATCGCCAGCGCGACGTCGCGCCCGCGCTGCGTCCACAACGTCTCGGCCGCCGGCCGGCCCATGCGCGTCTTGAAGTGGGCGAGCGCCTGCTCGAACACGGGCCGCTTGCCCGGGAAGTCGCCGCGGCTGATGCCGACCAGGTCGCTCTCGAAGTGCGGGTTGATCGCCTTCGAGCGCCAACGGCCGGTGCGGTCGGTGCGCACGATGACCTCGCTGCCCGCCGGTTCCCAGGCCGCGGTCTGGTCGGGGAAGCTGGCGATGTACGAGACGTTGTAGCGCGCCATGAACTCGAACCCCTTGAGCAGGCGGTTGTCGAGCGTGTTCCAGACGCCGTCGCCCTGGTTCCAGGCGACGTCGGCGATCCCGGCGGCGATCCCGAGCCCGAAGAACGCGTGCTGCTGATCGCGCGACGCCTCCTGGCACTGGCCGTTCTCCCAGACGTAGTTGCCGAGCACGCCGTTGTAACCGTAGTCGGGCAACGTGCTCTGCCGCGTCACCTGATACGTCGTGAAGTATTGGTTGTCGTCGAGCTGCGTGCCCGACGGCGAGGGGCCCGACGGATACGGGAGATCGTCGGTGCGGTGGGTCTGTCCCTTGAAGTAGCGGAGCGCGCGGTCGAACATGATCCGGTCGTCGAGGAAGACGCCCATCACGATCATCGCGCGCCAGGCGATCATGTCCTGGTTGCCGTGGCGGCCGGGATCGCCGTTGTAGATGCGCCAGTAGAAGGTGCCATTCGTGTCGCTGAGCGACGCCGGCACCGCCGTACGTGACAGGCCCGGGTAGACCAGCATCGCCTTGAACGCCTGGACGTCGGCCGCCGCCCAGCCGCTGTAGGTCGACTTGATGATCTCGGCCGCCTCCACCAGCTTGTAGGCGTAGAGGCCGGCATTCAGCGGCGCGGTGCCGCCGCCCGTCACCTCGGTCAGATTTTTCCAGGCGTTGAAGATCTCGACGCACTTCTGCGCGTGACGCGTGTCCTGCGTGACGATCCACATCAGCGCCTGCAGGTAAGCGGCGTTCGTATCCGATTCGAACTCGGAGGCGTGCACGCCGCCGTCGCGGCTGACCTGCGTCCAGGTCGGATCGCCGCGCACGGCGTAGGTCGGGCTGGCGAGCGAATCGGCGCGCAGCTTCTGATACGCGGCGGCCCACGGCTCGACGCCGGCGGCGACCAGGTAACGCATGCGATCCATGTCGGATCGCTTGTGGAGGCCGCCCGGGTGAACGAAGGCGTTCGGATCGCGCGGGGCGATCGGCGCGCAGCTCGCGGTCGTGCCGCCCACGCCCGCGGCGCCTCCCGCGCCCGACAATCCGGCCATGCCGGTCGCGCCGCCGCCCGCACCCGCGCCACCGCCCGCGCCGCCCGCGCCACCGCCGGTTCCGGCGACGCCGGTGGCACCGCCCGCGCCTGTCGCACCGCCGCCTCCAACGCCGCCCACCGGAGCGCCCCCGCTCCCGGTCGTGCCGCCGCGCCCCGCCGCCGCCATCGCACCGGCGTTTCCGCCGCCGGCACCGCTCCCGCCCGCGTTCGAGCCGCCGCACGCGGCACCCAGCAGCGCCACGCAGACCACGAGGCGTGGCACGACCCGATCCATGCCCTGAAGTATCCGCCCGACGGCAAGCGGGCTCAGAAAAATGCGCGCCGGCGCGGCTAGCGGGCAGCCGTTCGGCCGCGGGACCTCGGGCCTCGGGCCTCAGACTTCCGGGGGAAACATCCGCCGTGCCCCGGTCGGCTATGGCCGCGTGATCAGGCGCCCTTCAGGCGCTGGTGACCTCTCTCAACTCACCCGAGGTCCGAGGCCCGAAGCCCGAGGCCCCCTAGCCGACCGGCATTGCGCTTACCTGACGGCCGCCCCGGCGCCCCGGGCGCTTCGCATCAGCGAATGCAGGAGCTGCGGGTCAATCGGCTTGGTCAGGTGGTGATCGAAGCCGGCCGCCGCGGTCCGCGCCCGATCTTCGGCCTGTCCGAACCCGGTCATCGCCACCAGCAGCGGACGCGGCCCCTCGCCCGACTCGCGCAGGCGCCGCGCCACCTCCAGCCCGTCCAGCTTGGGCAGGCCGATGTCCAGCAGAACGACGTCGGGGTTCATGTGCCGCGCGGCCGCCAGCGCCGCCAGGCCGTCGTGCGCGACCAGCACCTCGTGCTCCTGCAGCCTCAGAAGGCGCGACAGGGTCTCGGCCGCATCGACGTTGTCGTCGACGACCAGGATCCGTTCGGGCCGCGCCTCGGGCGTCGACGGGCTGGCGAGCGCCGTGCCGGCGGCGACCGCATCGCCCGCTTCCTGGCCGATCGCGACCGGCAACCGCACGACGAACTCGCTGCCGCGCCCCGTACCCTCGCTGCGCGCCTCGATCTCGCCGTTGTGCATGGCGACCAGCCGCTTGACGAGGGCGAGCCCGATGCCGAGACCATCCTTCACGCGATCACCCGGCGTCTCGAGCTGCGTGAACATGTCGAACACCCGCTCGAGCATCTGCGGCGGGATGCCGTTGCCGTTGTCCGCGACGCGCAGGACGATCTGCGCACCGACCCGCCGCACGCCGAGCGTGATCCGACCGCCCTTGTCGGTGAACTTCGCGGCGTTGTTGAGCAGGTTGGAGACGATCTGGGTCAACCGCGCCCCGTCGCCCCGAACCGGCAGCGGGTGATCCGGCAGGTCGAGGGAGAGCTCGTGGCCGCAGTCGGCGAGCAGCGGCTGGGTCGACTCCACCGCCTGGGCGATGACGGGCCCGAGGTCCAGCACCGACAGGTTCAGCGTGATCTTGCCCAGCGTGATGCGAGAGACGTCGAGCAGATCGTCCACCAGCCGCGTGAGCTGCGCCGCCTGTCGGGCGATGACCTCGCGCGCCCACTTGATGGATTCGTCGGCCGGCGCGCTCATGCGAATCATCTCCGCGCCGAGGACGATCGGCGCGAGGGGATTGCGCAGCTCGTGCGCCAGCATCGCCAGGAACTCGTCCTTGCGGCGGTCGACGTCCTGGAGCGCCTCGGCGACGCGCTTCTGCGCGACCAGCTGGCGATGTTCCTCCTCGGCGCGCATCCGCTCGGTGATCAGCTCGGTGAACATGATGACGCCGCCGATCTGCTCCCGGGCGTCGTGCCACGGGCGCACCTCCCAGTGAAGGAAGTCGGTGGACCCGTCGGCCCTGACGAATGAATCGACCTCCTGGGTCTCGACCGCGCCCGTGAGGCACCGGCGATGGATCTCCTTCCAGCGCTCGGGGATCTCCGGAAAGACTTCATAGTGGCTGCGGCCGACCAGGCTCTGATCGCCCAGGTTGTAGTCCTTCAGCCAGCGCGGGCTGTAGACGAGGTACCGCATCTCGCGGTCGAACATCGCCACCGCCGCGGGCGCGTGCTGCACGAACGTGCGCACCTGGTTCTCGCTCTGCTTGACCACGTCCTCGGCACGTTTTCGTTCGGTGATGTCGCGACCGACCGCCTGGTATTCGACGATGCGGCCGCGCTCGTCGAAGAAAGCGCGGTCGGTCCACTGGTGCCAGCGCACCTCCCCGCCGGGCACCGTCACCTGGTGCTCGATCGTCTTCACCGGATGATCCGGCGTGATCGACGCGAGGTGCGCCCTGGTGGGCGCCTGGGCAGCCTCCGGGAGAAACTGCCAGAACTTCTGGCCGATCAGCTCGTCGGGCGAGGAGCGCTCGAAATACCGGCAGTACGCGTCGTTCACGAACGTGTAGGTGCCGTCGGCGAGGAAGCGGCAGATGAGCTCGGTCTGGTCCTCCACCACGGACCGGTACTGCGCCTGACTGTGGCGCAGGCTGGCGGCGACCTGCGCGTGCTGGCGCACCAACGCCGCCAGCAACATCAGGGGAACCGAGATGGCGAGCAGGAACGCCTGCGGCGCCTCGACGGCCCCGGTGTTCAGCACGGTCACGAGCGCAACCGCCAGCAGGTGCAGGCCAAGCCCGCCGGGGCCGAAGCGGACCGCCGACCAGAGCAGCAGCGACAGCGGCGCGAACATCAGCCACTGGTACTCCTGGCGGACGGGCTCCCATCCGAAAGGCGCCAGTAACCCCAGGAGCAAGGCGGCGGTCAGCGCGATGAACTCGACCACCTTTCGGTGCGGCGCGCGCCGCAGCGCCGCCAGTCCGCCCGAGGCCAGGTGGGTGATCGCCGTGCCGACAGCCGACCAGCCCGACGGCTGCGCCGCGTCGACCGCTCGTGAATTCGCCGCTGGCTTCAAGAAGAATCGCAGCATCGCACCGCCCTCCGGCACCCGTCGAGCGCGAGGTTACATCGCAAGCGAGCCGAAACAACCCGGTGGCAGTCCTGTTTAAGGGTTCTCCTGATTGTCCCGGAACCGTGTTTTGCCCCCAGATCCGGGCTGCCCCGGTCATTGATCTGGGCATGGGCCGACTCTCGCGAACGCAGTCCTCGCTGGGGCTGATGGCGGCCGTCGTTCTCCTGCTGGCGGCGCCCTCGTGCGCGACGAGCGAAGGCGGCGGACCGGCCGGCACCGGCACGGGCGGCGACGGCTCCGGGGGAACGAGTGCGGGCACGGCCGGAGCGGCCGCCGGCATCGGGGGTAGCACTGGTAACGGAGGCGGAGGCGCAACCGGCGCGGCGGGTGCCGGCAGGGGCGGAACGACCGGGGCCGCCGGCAGGGGCGGAACCACGGGGACCGCCGGCAGGGGTGGAACGACCGGGACCGCTGGCACGACCGGAACCGGTGGCACGACCGGGACCGGTGGCGCCGGCACGGGCACGGGCGGCGGCAGCGGCACGCGCACCGCCGAGGCGACCTGCGCGCGCTGGAAGGCCGACCGCGCCAACCTCGCCGAGGGGACCTGGAGCGGCAACGTCGCGAGCTGCGTGGTCGGCGACATCTCCGCGGACGGGCGCGCGAACGCCCTCCGCCTGTTCAACATGTACCGCTGGTTCGCGGACCTGCCGGCCGTGGTCACCGAGGCGTCGCGCGACGCGCAGGCGCAGGCGTGCTCGCTGATGATGGACGCCAACAGTCCCATGCTCAGCCACGAGCCGCCCACCACCTGGCTCTGCTACACGGCCGAAGGCGCGATGGGCGCCATGACCAGCAACATCTCCGGCGGGCCGGGCGTGTCGTCCGTCGCGGGCTACATGATCGACTCCGGCAACGAGACCACCTTCGGTCACCGCCGGATCGTGCTGTCGAACAAGCTCGGCCCGATCGGTCTCGGATCGACGGGCCAGGGCGGCGCGTCCTGCATGCAGAACATCGGCGGCACTGGCAACGCGGGCAAGGCGTGGGTCGCGTGGCCACCGCCCGGTCCGTTCCCGATGCAGGCGTACGGGTCCGGCACGCGCTCGCTGTCGACCACCGGCTGGTCGGTCCAGACCCAGCGCAGCATCGTCTTGACCGGCGCGACGGTCACCGTCACGTCGGCGGGCGCGGCCGCGCCCATGACCATGAGTCAGCTCACCGGCAGCTACGGCGAGAGCAACGCGATCCGCCTCGTGCCGATGGGCTGGACGCCCGCCGCCGGCCAGTCGTACACGGTCACCGTCGCCGGCGTCAGCACGCCGATCAGCTACACGGTCGACTTCGTCGACTGCCCGTAGCCGGCCCTATCCTACTGGCCCATCAGCCGCTTGATGCGGCGGGCGTGCAGCGAGCCGGCGTGCGCGGCTTCGAAGGTGCGGGCGCGGGCGGCGGCGTCGGCGCGGCGGCCGAGGCGCAGGAGCGCGTCGATGGCGACGACCTCGGCTTCCTGATCGAGGGCGCCGGTCGGGAAGCGCCGGCGGCGCTCGTCGACGAGGCGAAGGGCGCCCGCCGGGTCGGCGTCGAGCAGGCGCTCGGCGCGCTGCACGAGGGCGGCCTCCTCGCGCAGGCGCGAGGCGACGTCCGCGGGCGCTTCCGCCGGCGGCGCGGCGGCGACGGGCGCGGCGGGCGCGGGCCGGGCGTGATGGCGGCGGCGTGACGCCGGCGCCGCGGCGGGCGCGGGCGCGGCTGACTCGTCGATCGGCAGCGCGGCCTCCTCGAACGGCTCCGGCGCGCGCGCCTCGAACGTCTCGACCACCGCCGGGATCGGGCGCGTGGGCGGCGGCGCCTTGCCGCGGCCGACGCCGAAGCCGCCCACGGCGACGGCGGCCGCGACGCCGACCGCCGCGATGCCGGTCAGCGCGACCTTCGCCGCGCCCACGCCCGCGGCGACCGCGGCCGGAGACGCCAGCGGCGTGGCCGGCGCCGGGGCGAGCGGCGCGGGAGGCGCAATCGCCGCCGGCACCTGAAGACCGAGCGCGAGGCCCAGGCTCGCGAGTCGCGCGGGATCGGGCGCGGGACCGCGGGCCGCCCGCAGCGCTTCGACGAGCGGCGCCGGCGCGTTCGGGTCCTCGACCAGGCGAGCAGGATCGTCAGGGTGTCTCATCGTCGTCTTCCTCGTGCGCATCCGGTCCACTCCCCCACACGACGCCCAATCGCGCCGCGACCTCGCGGCGCGCGGCGTACAGCCGCTTGTAAGCCGTCTTGAGCGGACAGCCGGCCGCGCGCGCCACGTCGTGCATCGACTGCTCGGCGATCTCGAACATGATGAACACGTCGCGCCGCCGCGGCTCCATCTCGGCCAGCGCGGCGTCCAGCTGCCCGAGCAGCCGCGTCCGATCGATCGCTCCCGCCGGATCGGGTGTCACCGCCGCCTGCGGCACCTCGCCCGGCGTCTCTCGGCGCACGTGCGCCAGCCGCCGGTGGTTGGCGGCGACGCGGATCGCGATCGCGTACAGCCAGCTCGCCGCCGAGGCCCGCGCGGGATCCCAATCCGCGAGCTTGCGGAACGCGATCAGGAACACCTCCTGCGTCAAGTCCTGCACATCGGACGGCGCGACCCCATGCCCCGCCACCACCCGCCAGACGAAGCTCGCGTGATCGCGAAAGAGGTCGGCGATGGTCGGACGCGCGGCGGGCGCACCGGTGGCGACGACCGCCGGTTGGCCTTGCTGGGGCGCACGTCTCCTCGTCACGGCGAGGTCCACGGAGATGAATGTAGACGGGAGGTCGGTTTTCTCCCCGCGGGACGGACCTTTCATCGCGCCCGCCACGCCAGCCCGGCCCCCACCGTCCCGATGACGGACCGCGGCTCGAACAGCGGGTCCAGGCTCCCGTCGGCGTTCCGGACCGCGAAGGTCGGCCGGATCGGGAGCCACCCCGCCTCGGCGGCGATCTGGACCCACACCGGGCCCGCGACGCGCACGCCGGCCTGGAGACCGATCCGGCCGTCCGCGACCAGCCGCGTCTGCGAGAAGACCTCGGCGAAGCCCGCCGCGGTCGCCCACATCGGGCCCGCGCCCACCGAAAGGCGCAGGCGAACGTCGCCCCGCGAACGTCCGAACACGAGGGGGGCGATCGCCAGCCGCACCGACGCGGCCTGCACGCGGATCCGGCCCTCGGCGGCGGGCGCGTCACCCGCCCAGTCCCAGGCCAGATCGAGCCCGGGCTCGAGCCGGCCGCCCCGCATCAGGCCCGCGCTGACGGCGGTCTCGATTCCGGCCTCGGGCAAGAGGCCGAACACGACCCCCGCGCCCGCGCCCGCGCGGGGCCGCCAGCGCGGCGGCGGCGGTGGCGGGTTCGGCGGCGCCTCGCGCGCCAGCGCCGGCACGTCGGCGCGCCGCACATTCAGGATGATCGCGAGCATCACCGCGAGCGCCTCGTCGAGGCTGTGGCAATCGTTGTTGTCGGAGTCGAGCCTGCGCACGCCCAGCCGCTCGCCCCCGCGCGTCGACAGCACGACCTCGGCGCGGTGACGCCCGCTCTCGCTCTTCTCGACGCGCCCGCGCGCGACCAGCTCCGTATCGCCGCCGTCGGCGAACGCGGGCCGACCGAGCTGCGCGCTCACCGCGGCCGCCAGCGCGGCGCCATCGATGCACTCGGCCGGCGCCGTCCACTCGAGCCGCACCGACGGCGCGTCGTCCACCGGCGCCGACGCAGCCGCCGCGGCGCGCGCGAGCGCCGTGCCGATCAGCACGACCCAAACCAGGCCCGCAGACGAACGTCGCATCGTCCGCCTTGCGAGGTTAGACGAGCGCGCAGACTGCTGAAAGCTTTACGTTAGTTAACAACCCCACCACGGCCGGACGGCTCGCAGTTCGCCGGGGCACTGCGAGCATGGCCGGATCAGCGGGTTCGAATCCCGCTGGGGTCGCCGAATCCTGAAATGATCTTGCCGACGTGCTCGAACGGCGGCGGTTTGGAATCTGCGCCTCGGTCCTTTCCTGGCTGCACTCCCGCGCCCGCGCGACAAAGCCACCGTGGGACCGTCGGATCGACATGAGCCGTCAACCCGCGTTCGGCGCTTTTCTCTTGAGGCGTTCACTGAGGTTCATGAGACTCCCGTCATGACGAAGCACCGCCACCTCGTTGTCCTACTGTCGATGATCGTTGTTGGAGCGGTTCCCGTAGCTTGCGACCACGGCGGTGGTGATCAGAGGGACGGAGGTGCGGGCCGTGGCGGGTCGGCGGGATCGCAGGCAGGCACCTCGGGTTCGGGAGGCTCGACTGGATCCGCGGGCTC
>Ga0111538_10006634_pt1 | contig 15644 bp, 23 predicted proteins | sample SoiMethybrSBSTD1_FD_79669 | JGI IMG/M metagenome (GOLD analysis project Ga0111538, IMG submission 79669) | Bulk soil microbial communities from a Populus tree surrounding site in Tennessee, USA - Soil MetaG P. TD hybrid SBSTD1 (version 2)... | ecosystem: Environmental > Terrestrial > Soil >...
ATGGTTTATTTTCCTTTTCTCTGCTAAACTCTAATACAAAGTATTTCATGCTCGTTTCCGTTTCTGAGAATTAAGTTTAACTGGCGGTCGCACTACGCGCGCAGCATGGATAGTCGCTAATGGTGTCCTACCATTGCGCCAGTCTGTTAAGCGTACTTCAATGTACGCTCTGTAGCGTGTTACAGCGTGTTTTTGCTCGTCTGTTACTTTGTCAATCCGTTTGTGAAAAACAATACTGGCAATATACCGATCTGCAAAGCCGCCATTCTTTGCGAGCATTTCGATTTGCCATCGTTGTAGATCGTTAATCATCTTAGCTCCATAAGTAGTCTGTTTATGCTCGAAAGATTCTGCTGTATCATATCGAGCGCTAGTTGCCTGCGCATGCCTTGCTCGTCTAAAGGTACATCATTAAACAACGATGCCGGCGCATCTCCGCTGCGCATATTGATACCCAAACGCTTGCGCGCTACAGCAAGTTGCGAGCTAGAAAACTTGAAACCGATGCCCCTTTCTACTTGTTCTTTATTTGCGGTCGGATTTTGCCGCAAATAATCAGTAATCTTGGAAACCTTAGTATTCTTTTGTCTCATCTTGTATTTCCTTAAAAGTTACGCCGGGAAAACCCAGCGCTATTGTGTAATCCAAATCTTCTAAATCAGGATTTGGATTGTCTGTCTTAAACTCAAATGTGTCTATTTCTAACATACTGCCAGAAAAATCACACATTTCCCATCCCATTTCTTCAAGATCGGCAATCAAATCATCGCGAGCCGAAGCGTCGCCCTTTCTTACGTCAACCGCGATTTTCATTGTCTAATACCTTATATGCACTATTTGGAAAAAACACTTTTGCAGTTGCTTCCAATTCGTCCAAATCACCTTTTTCTTTTTCAAACTCCAATGTATTACCATGATTTGCAACGTACTTCCAGCCTATTTCACTTAGATCGGCTGTTAGCTTATCTTTGTTGTAATAATCACCGCGTTTTACAATAACTTCAACTCTCATTTTGCCACCTTTTTACATTCTCCAAGTGTGTCGAAAAATTCTAGAAACGTAACTCTCCCATCAATCGTTTGTGTTAGCTCAAAGCCAGCCGCATTGTTATCATGTTTAACAATTTTCCAGCCGCCCCGCGATGATACAAAAGTATTGCGCCCAGATTTGCGCCATGTAATCTTGCCGGGTTGTTGAGTATACGCGCGCGCAGCCGCGACGCGCTGCCGTTTGGCAGCACGCCGCGCTACGTCATGCGCGCGCTGTGCATTATACTCAGCATCAGCTTGCGCCGTAATGCGTGTTATATAATTATACGGTGTCTCATACTGCATTATTCACTCTCACGCAATATATGTTGCCAATACCTTTTTTGTGGCAGTAGTCCGGCGCTTTGTCACCCCAATACTTCCAAGTTTCATGCACGGCACAATTCGGGCAATCATGCGCTTTTGCAAACTCCTCACTGGAATCAAAATCCCTTTGGTCATGTTCCCAAACCACGCCACAACTTTTGCATAAATGCTTGTGTCGCATCGCTACTACTCCGTTTACATAGTTCAGATTGTACAATTGGAAAACCTACAACTACTATACTTGTATCAACCCATCGTGGCGCGCAGCCTTTCTCTACGCATTCGTCACATACAGTCATATAGCCGTATGTACATTTTGTATCAAGATAGTTTTGCAGCAACACTCTGTAATCTTTCTTGTATGTGGTATCCAGTAATATCTAACCCATCGAACATTTTGCGCATAGGCTGTAATACTTGATACATGGCGCGCGCTTTCATCTGGTGCTTACCAGTACCGCAACGTTGGTTGCCGGTAAAACCCATTACGTCGTTCATTAGGTAATGGAAAAACTCGCCATGCCATTTCTGCCGACCAGTTTTTAACTGGCGCTGAAATGCGTGCGCAACTTCATGCGCGATAGTTGCATCATATTCTGAATCAATTAGCGCATGGCAGACAGAATACCGGCAAATAAATTCTTCCGGCTCGCCAGTGATTAGATTGCGCTTCATGCGCATTTGTCCCTGCAAGCGCTGCTGTGGCTTGCCAAGCATTAGGGTAGCGCGCGGGAGAATAAGCTTTCTCGTCATGCTGCGCTCAAAGTAAAACTCCAAACGATTGCACCAGTGCGCATGTCGTTTGGCGATCATAACTTTCATTTCGTTAAAATCCACTGTCGTTATCCTTTATCCGGCGCGCTAGCGCGATGCAAATTAACACCACGCTAACGCCTAGTACAAGTAGTTTAGTTATTACTGATAGGCCCATTCATTGCTCATCTTTTCGAGCGCGTCGATAGCCTACGGTCCATTCGCTGCCATAAGCCATCTGGTATTCGTCAACTAGTTCGCGCGCTTCACGCGAGCTATAAGCGCTATCAATCACTTCGCTGATTCCGGTTCTGTGATACGTTCCAAAAATTACGTGAGTAGTGACAGGAACCATAACATTCGTATTCATAACTTTTACTCCTAGTACAATTTGTTTAAAAACGCGGCGCTCGTTTTCGTTGGCCCAGAAAGTGCTGCTGCCGTCGTTCAAGCGCCACGTTTCAAAAGAAATTATTACTACTTACCGTCAACACTCACAAACGCATCGCGAAAACTTTCGTATTCGGTCCACATTTCTTTGTGGATTTCCCGCGCTGGCGTGTTGCGAAACATTTCGAGTGTTGCCGCAACTTCAATCGGATTTTCGCCTAACTTTCCCATTTCTTGTTGATCGTGAATAAACCACGCCAGCAAATCGTTACTAGTCGGCCATTTCTTTTGCTTCGTATCCATTTTACACTCCTCTAGGTACAAATTGTGCCACAAAAATCAAGAATGACGAATTGGAATCGAACCAATACTTCCATCGCGTGTACATCGCGGGCGTGCGTACCGTTACACCATCGTCATTACAGTAGCTTTTCAGCCACTACATTAACGCAAATCTATCCGTTAAAGTTTACATTTCACACCAATCCTTTCGTAATGCATGTTATACGTAAACCGCTCGGAAAGGTTCATTATATCCGCTCGAATTCCCCTGTCAACCGTTTGAACGTAGACCGCCCCAAGAATGCACAAAATCCCCCCGATAGCAGGGGAAAATCTCTAGCTGCCCCTCTGGCGAGCGCTTGGGTCCAGGGTATCCCTAGCTCATGGACACCCCTCCGCGCTCCACCTGAGCGATCCTGAGCAACCAAAATCGCCCCTACACTACTCTAATGCGCTGCCAGGATCGCCGGCCCGGTCGATACCCCACTGTTGGGGATTCCCCTTGACGCCTAACATTTGCGCCATCGCTTTTAGTTGCTCTACGCGCGGATCAATCTCAATCTTGATATTTACCTGCGCATGGTTTTCGAGCAATGCGATTTGCTCTTTCGCCAGTGCGATAATAGTCTCAGCGTGATTAATAAAATTGCGCACTACGCTTATCGTCGCGTAGTGCGCTCTAATTCTTTCTTCGTTTGTCATTGGCATTGCGGCAACCATTCGATATAATGCGGGCGAAAAGTGTTGCCCCATGCATCAATTTTACCAGCGCCGTCGCGCCAAATTTTTAACTGTTGCTCCATTCGTTCACTTTCTGGCTGCCAAGTGTGTTCAGTGCTAATGAACCACTTACCAGATAGCCGCGACAACACCCACAAACGCCAGCGCATTTTAAGTGGTGTCTGGCACGTTAAACTGGTCATTTTCGTTTTCCTCTATTATCTCGTTTTCTTCGTTTTCAATTTCTTCAACGATTGCCGCGATATCAACACCTTCACCCTTTTCAAGCTTCTGCATTTCCAAAAACATCGCTTTCATTTTCTCGATACCAACTGCATTCACCACGCTAGAGCGCTGCTTTTGCAATTGCTCAACGCGCGTTTTTAGCTGGTCGATCTTTTCCCACCCATGCGTTTGCGAATGCTCGATTCGAGCAATTTCGGCCATATCGCGCTCTATGCGCATGCGCGCTTGAGCTATGGCCCGCTCGGCATGGCCCGGATCGTTCAAGAGATTGCGCAAATGCTTAATTTCGGAAACATTTGCAGCAATGAGAAAATCAATCTCAGACAGTTGTTCTTTTGGTGTCAACATCGTACACACTCCTAGTACAAAACTCTAGTATAAAGCAAACGCCGGGCGGAAAGTTGCCTCTCCACCCGGCGCGGCCGGATGCAATTTGCATCAACTAACTTGCGCTTTTGGTTGCTGGATCGACGCCAGGACAGCATCGACATCCACACCTTCCGCGATAAGCGAAGCCTTCAACGCTTCAAACTTCGCTTGGTAGCTCGCCAATTTCTTGGCAGCGCCCTTCAGTCGCGGTCCACCCTTGCGAACGCTTTCAGCTTCGGCACGAAGCTTTGCAGCGCGCGTTTCGAGCAAGCCAGCGCGGTAATCGAGCCAGATATCTTCACGCGCAAAATCTTCCTCAAGGAAGTCAGCGTGAATTTTCGGATCGTAACCCTGCGGATTGATCGTAAACGTATACTTGCCTGCGCTGTCAACATAGTCCGCGCCTTGAGGGGCGACAAACTTGTTTTCTTTGCGCGCTTCGCGCTTGGCTTTCAGTTTCGCGTAATATTCCGCCTTTTGCTCTGGCGTCATATCCTTGAAAGCCACACTCTTTTTGCCATTCTCTTGAACTGCCGTACTCATAGTACACTCCTAAAAAGAAAAGTTACGCATCCTAACCGACCGTCGCGGAACAACCACGACAGTTGCACCACGCTCTAGCGGCTTGCCCGTATAGGGATTAATGCGCCGGGCGACAAGCGCGGCTCGCAAGCTTTTCGCGATTCGATTCGTGGTGATGTTCGTTTCCATGCCCTCATTGTACCACACTCCTACGGACTGGTCAAGCATTTGGTTCGGTCGGATTGAATTTTCTCTAAAATATTTTCCGGCCCATGCTCGATTTGTCGCGTGTTGCCGTCCGCGCCAGCTTCGGCCCATGATTTGCCCGATACGCCCGTACTTGAGCGAATCGGCACCGTTAGGTCGATTCCAGCCGGTTGACTCTCGATTATACGGACCAGCGCCGGAATGGTTCGCGGATCGTCGCATAAATCTTCGCTTATCTCAAAAAGCGTTTCGTCATGCACACTCGCCACCAGATATATAGCCTCAGATAGCCCACAACGCTCTATAGCTTCGTCTAGCCGCACCGTCGCGTCCTTTAGGATATCCGCTGCTGTTGACTGGACCGCTGAATTAAACGCGATATGGGCGACTAGGGGCGGCAAGTGCCGCCGTCTGCCGAAAAGGTTTTGCACATACCCCCTAGCGTTTGCTGCCGCCGTCGCGCGCCGCGAGTTTGGTTTCAATTCCGGCAAGTTTGCATGATACGCATTGTAAATTTGTTCAGCTTCAGCGCTGCCACCCGCCGCCGCCAACATTGCAAGTGTTTTTGCTTTGCCAGCGCCAAAACCTAATGCAAAATTCAAACTTTTTGCAGACTTGCGCGAGATACCGCACATTTGCGCCATGAGTGTGTGAAAATCTGTATCTTTGTTTTCAGTGTACGCGCGTATTGCAGCTTCGTTTTCTAAGTAATGCACTATCAAACGAAACTCAATTTGCGAAAGATCGACCGACACAAATTTAAAACCGGGGCGCGGATGCACCAGCGCTTTTGTTGCTTTATCAAGTTGTTGTGAATTTGGTTCGCGCGAACTCATGCGCCCAGTGCGCACAACCTGATTGTAACTTGAATGCAAAATGCCATCAATGTTTAGTTCGCGATATGGTTCAATGAAATGCGTAAGCGCCGTAGAAAGTTTGCGACATTCTGCAATGTAACTAATTACATCCTTGCAAGTTTCTGGCAGATTTTCCAAGTCGAGATATCTGCGCATTGCATATTTGTCAAAACTTGCTTCACCCTTTTCGGTCCAGCCTAAGATTGGCAAACCAAATTGTGTAATAAGCGTATCGAAAACATCATTGCTACTGCTAGGATTTATTGCGCGGCCGATGGTTTCATGTATTTTTTGTTCCAAATACACCGTGCGCGCACGTGCTTTAAATTCTTCGATTCGCAATTCTTGATCTTGCACCAGCAAACCGCGCTGTTCGATTTTGACTAGCACGCGCGTTAGCTTTTGTTCCGTTTCCCATACGCGCCAAGTTTTGGGTGGCAAATTATTGCCAATGTAATTATACAATTCGCGCGCAGTTAAAACGTCTTGAATTGCATACGGTTCCATTATGTCGGCTGGAATTGCCGCATAATCTTCGTTTTTATACAAATACGGCGCAAATGCATTTTCCAAATGCGAAATATCTTTATCTAACCATTTCTTAGATAGGTTATCAAGCGTATATCCGCCATGATACATCATATCAGAGTTTAGCAACTTCGCGCCAACAATAGTATCGACTAGTTTTAATTTCATTACATGAGAATGGACTTGTCGAACGGTGTTGTTTAACAAAACTTGTACGTCATACTTTACATTGTGGTTAATCCATGTTTCACTGCGCTTGATTAAATCAATCAAAAACACAAGCGCTTGATTACGATCCCAATTTACACCGTGTTTATGCGCAATTGGAACATAGAAAGCTTGTGGGCAATAATCGAAAGTATATGAGAATCCTAGTATGTCGCAATTGCGCCATGGATTGAGCGAATCGCGCTTAGGATCGCCCGAAGTGGTTTCAAAGTCAAGATACAGATTTTTGATCTTGTCTGGTATTTTCATTTTATTGCTCGTCTAATGTTCCGGCTAAGTGTTGTTTCTTTGCTTTTTCTAATCCGGCTAAAATCCTATCGCCATATTTGCGCGCGTACTTATGATTTTCGCGATTTTCGTTTTTAACCCATGCAATTGCATTGTCAATATCTGTATAATACCGATGTTCATTGCCCCAAGTTACAATAGGCAAAGCATCGAAAAACAAAAGAAATGGTGACGGCATAAAAGCGCATACTTCGACGTACATTACATCTTTACCGTCTTTTTCGTAAACAGCATATGGTGTATACTTTTTAGTCATTTGTTTCTCCCATGATATGCTCTATCTAATTCATGTATTTGTGACGGTGTTGGTAGTAAATCGCATTTGTACAAACCTAAACAAGTCAAGCCACCTAATATATAGGCCGATAAAGTAGTATGCTCACTATTGCCGATAGCTTGCTCGATTACTAATGCTGCAAATTCTTTGCCGTCACTTCGCAATGCATCGCATAACTTATAAAGTTGTGTATGCGCTGGTGTTAGCTTGTGTGTCTTAATTGCATTAACAACCGCAGTATTAAATTGTACTGCCGCTGATGCATTAGTATCGTTAATATTTGGTCCGCGCACTTTCTTGTGATTAGAATTTATCGTCTTGGATCGCGCCCGGACCTTTGGAGTTTGTGAGCGTTTTATCATGTTCTACTTTCTTTAAGTAAGAATTAAATTGTGGTGTCTTAGTATACACTGCATTAGCGCCGGCAGTGTTCTCAATTCGCAATATCGCACCACACCGCGCTAACAAGCTTATCATGCTATTCGTTTGCGAGTAATCATTAGCGCCGATCCAATTACCGATATCAGTTGCCGATATTTTATCGTGGTGTCGCGTATTTTCAACGAATGTGCGCGCCAGCGCTAAATCTCTAATCGCTTCGTCAACTGGTACAGTTTGAAAATCTTTGATACGCTTCAAACTTGCTGAATAGTTACTGTAACCAAATGCTGGTTGCGAGTAAATTCTGCGCAGTGTTGCCGCTACAAATTCAACGTGGCAAGGTCGGACGATAATGCGCTCGCCTGTTTCGTCTGTCGAAAATGTGCGCGCAGCTAACGCTGTTGCAAGTTTTGTTAGCTTTATCGGCATGGTAGAATCGACAAGCGGTAACTCGTCTGTAAACTCGTCTTGCAATTTGCGCGCTATCGAGAGTATCAATCCAAAACTTTCGCGCGATATCTCGATTTGGTCCGATGCTCTTGTCCATGCCCATATTATTAACTCTCGCGATAACTTTGAAGTGAAATTGTGCGGTATTTCAATCGGATTTAATCGACGGTGTGTTAAAACACTTTTGTCGATATCATCTTTGCTCAAAATGATTGCAGCATCAAACCGCCGTATATCTTCTAATGCTGGTATCAACTCAGAAAGTATTTCAACACCAAACGAGTAATCGCCTACCGGGCGCGTAGACTTCGGATTGCTCATAACTATAAGTCTTACGCGCGCATGAAAATCACCGTGCGCAGCTTTTGTAACTGTCAGTGTGCCGCCACTGCGCACTTCGGTAAGCTTCTGCATTACATCGCTTTGCATACCTTTAAATTCTTCTAGTACAATTAACTGCCGATCATTTTGCGGCAATGCTCCAGCGCTCACTATATACTGCCCACTTAGGCCGCGCCGTGTTGTTGCAAGTAAACCCGGTATACTCGCATTCTTGCAATCTTTTTTGACGCCTAAACCGTAATGCTCGATTAGACCATCAAGCATACTAGTTTTCGCCTGTCCACTATCGCCCACTATTAATACGTCAACCCACCCGCGAACAACTTTACCATCAAACGGAATTTCTAGCACGCTATGATAACTAAGATCGGCAATCAAATTCATATCATTACGATAGTAAACGCGCAATGCATTGTTGCCGATATCATCATGTATTTGATTCAGTTTCGTTTCTAGCGCTTCAGTTGTCCATTCTGTTGGCCGAAAGATTTTCAAATGTTCGCCATTGTCTGCTGGCCGTTTGTACTCAGATATTTCGTTATCTTTTAATTCCTGATGGGAAATATACAAAACTGCTGCGCTGTTACTAGGAAACGCTTCAACGGTTCCAGTGAAAGTATAGTTCTCAGTTATCGGCGCGTCGGATGGTGGCTTAAACCAAAATCCGCGCATCGCTTCACCGATACCTTTTGATTCGCTTACTTCTATTTCTTGCAATGTGTAACTAGCCGCGCGCTCGCATTCCACAACATGACATTCAGTTGGTATGTCCAACAATTCTTTATCATACGTCAACCACCTACTTTTGTTTTCATTTACATACCGTAACAATTGTGGATTGTTTTGTGGTATCTCAAAACTCATACCATCTTCTAATTGAAATACCGGGCATATCGAGCAACATGGTTGATCTTTGCTACAGTGCGGTTTTAGTTTCGCTGGCACTCGAAATGTTGCACCGTGCGCATTAACGCGCCCGATAAACTCTAACGGTATGTCTGCAAATTCCGGGCGCAATACGTGCGCTAACGCTACCGGAATTGGATCAATACTTTCAGCGCGCGCAAGTTTCTCGTTTCGTGTTTGATACTCTGGTACTAATTCTAATAATGGGAATAGTTTACCACCAGTCGCTACAAAATCGTTAATATCGCCATGTGGATAATCATCAATGCTTAATGGCAATTCTAACAGTCCACACCACTTTGCCATGCGTCGAATATATCTGCATACGTTTGTAGCGCCTTGTCTACCGTCAGCATCTATATCGTAACAAACGTATACTTTCTTGTCTGTAAACTTGACGGTAAAATCTGGATTCCAATTTCCTTCACCGGCAGTTGTCGATATCGCGCCGATACCGTGCGCGTTTAATTCTGCTGCTGCTACAATTGCTTTTAACTCGCCACCACAAATTACAATTGTATCGTATGATAGTTGATCTATCGGAAACAATCGTATGCGACCGCACCGTGTTTCATTTCGCATCTTGTCCGCGCCTTGCGCGCCGGGCAAATACTTGCGAACATTGACATACAAACCAGCTTCGTTTTTAACTGGTATCGTGATTCTTGTAATGTCTTTTTGGGTGCGCGCACCAATACGATACTTTTTGATAAGATCATCTGTTACAGCGCGATTGCGTAACTCTTGCAATAACGGTCCATGCTCCCAAATGTGCGCATGATCGCGCTCGATTACTTCCGGTTTAATTGTTACGCTGTCATTAAGTGTATAACGCGATATCAAATCGCGCATTAATACAGCGCGTGTTGTTTTGAGTACACCGGCAAGAAAAGCGATTATATCGCCACCAGTGTTACAACTTCCGGCATGGCATTTAAAATAATTCTCACGAATATTAATGCCGCATGATTCGCTTGTATCTTCGTGAAATGGGCAATGTACTTTAACCCAATCATCGCTAGTATGTGTGTATTTAACACCGTAGCGTTTTAACTCTGCTACAGCGTCGATTTGTTTGCTGTCTAGCTCCATCCGTAGTATCTCCCATTAAAAGGCGCAGGCCGGAATAAATTACTCCGGCCCGCGCCCGCGCGGGGCAGCGCTAGCAGAAATTAATACTTACCTTCGTTTTCTTCAACCATATCATCATCATGGTCAACGATGATAAGATTTTTCGCATGCGCCTCCTTCATTTCAAGATGCAACTTTTTAAGCGCTGCATACTGTACTTCGTCGCTAACAATGGCATTAACACCACTGCTAACGCTCGGATTAGAAATATCTAAACCGTACCACTCACCCTTACTGTTGCTGCGCAGTTTGCTAGTCGCTTCAAACACGCAACCAAAAATCGGTGCGCGTCGCATTGCGATCAAACTTGCTAAGTTTGTACCAGTGCGATGCTCACCACGCGAGAAACTCGCAACAACTGGAATACCAGCAGTGTCGCCAGTACCTACCAAAAGCATGATAAAATTCAAATGCTCTTGATACCGTATCATTGCGCGCGCAACTTCGGGGCATGGTTCTTCGCGCGTTTCAGGATTACGCGCCTTGCGCGCTATTTCGCTTTGTGGGTCTAGCGATCTTTCGCGCACTGCCGGAAGTGTACCCTTAGACTCTAGCGGATTCCATGCTAGATACTCTGGAAAGAAAAACAACGGTACAAAGTTAAACGGTTGCCCACTCTTTGTTGGGCGCTTTGTAACGCTGTCCATAGTAATTGGCGCAACGAGTACCAATTGTGGTGCTAGAACAACATCACCTTTGTTAAACTTTTCGGTGTATTGTTCGCTACTCATTGGTTGCACAATTTTCAAGCGCGGCGGGATTATAAACTGGCGTAATTCCGATACGCCTAGTTCACGATCTTCCTGCATGAAACCCGGCAACTCAGCTTGTGTTTTGATAATTTCGTTTTCCATCTTTCAATCCTTCATAATTGAAGTAAGTAAGCGCTTCATTGCGGCCGCGCTGTTAGCCGTTTAGCCTACCATACTCTTTGAAAATACTTTCCTTTCTGTTAGTGTTGAATGGTTCATCATTTAATACCCGTTCCATTGTGGTTGCATCTTTACCATCAGCAACCCATACCAGCGCGTTTAGCATTCCAACAATTAACATACCTTGCTGGTCCGATAAACCCACTGTTTTAATGCGCTGGGAAAGTTTTAACCTAGCTTCGTTAATGGTATTGATATCTTTCATTCGAGTACACCTTTCTTAGCGCTAACTTTAACACTGTACACTGGATACTGCTTTGTAACATCGCTAAGCGCTGCTGGCAGTGGCTCGCCCTTTGCAAGCTTATCAGTAGCGTAATCAATCATGCCAGGAAAATGTGGGCGCACAAATTCCGTTTCACCATTGATTAAGTTTTCTGGTACTCCCATTTCTTTCATTAGCGCTGCAAACTTTTCAGGATCGCCCTTGCGCGTCGGTAATGATACCGACATTTTTACTTGTGGCAGCGCGCTACAATGCTCTGTCTCAATCTTACCAGCTACGCCACCCTGAATTGTCATGGCGCAGAAAAGTTTGTCAAAGTCTTTGCGCAGTGCGCGCAGTGTCTTTAACGTATCTTCAGCAAGATCAAAACACTCTTGCAATGCGTATGTTAAATCTGCCGTTTCTTTCAAATCGCCCGCAAGCTTCGGCGCAAGTTTTGAAAGTGCTTCGGCCATAATATACACATTCTTGTGGTTTGTCGAAACGCTTTGATACAGTTTTCTAGCTTCGTCCAGCATCTTTGTTTGCTCCATTCATTAGTACAGCTTCGTATTCCCTACTACCCGCATTAAATACCAGCGCTTTAAAAGCGCGGTATTTGCTGCTTAGTATGTTAATCAAAATCGCTAGTGGCAAAATTTGACCGACCAGCAAAACGTAATCAAGCGCTGGATCAAATTCCAGAATCTTATCCAGCGCATGCTCGATATTTAGCCGATACTGATTCGTCCACACACTCGGGCGCGATTCGTCTGGCGGGAAGATATACATCAACTCGCCAAACTTTTCAGCGCCCTCTAAATTGTACTTCGTCATTTCCAGCGCGATTACTTGCGCTGTTTTCGGTTCTAGTTCACTACTCATCTGCTAGTACCCCTTTCAATACAGCGCGAAGTATTTCGCGAACATCGCTAATAGCGAATGCCATCGTCCGTTTCTTCAACACGCGAATACGGATTTCTTCGTCAATGCTGTTAGGAACAACTAAATCTGTAATGCGTACTGGTGCGCGCGTGCCGCGCCGGTGCGCCCGATCTTCACTCTGCGAACGCTTTGGGCTAGACCAATCTTGCGAGTAGTAAATAACATGGTTCGCATTCGTTTCGTTATCGCTACTAGCACCGTTGCCGTTTTTCTTAACGTCATAACCTAGCAAATTCACGCCAGTACCACCAGCACCTTGATTACCAATGAACACGCGCACGTTTGGATCATTGTTGAAACTTCGTATCGCGTTTTCGCGGTCCTCATCTTTAGTTGCGCCGTAGTACGTCACTGCATTGATTCCTTCCATTTCAAGCCTAGCACGTATCGAGCGAATATCTTGAACGAAATGCGCCCATATGATAGTCTTGTTGTTCGGATCAATCATATCATCCTTGACAGCTTCAACGAGCGCATCGAGTTTTGGATTTGGATCAAAGCGATACAAATCTTTCTGAATTTTAAACTCGCCATTCTCGTCAAAAATTTCTTCCTGCAATGGCAGGAAACCACTTGTGATTTGCGCCAAGCGCAATAACTTCGTTAGCGAATTGTTTACCGCTAGACTTGCCTTGTCGCCAGCGCGATTTAATTCACCTTCAATTTCTGCCGCCAGTGTGTCGCGCAAGTCAGAATACACTTGCACTTGCTCTGGCGTCATTTCCACTTCTATTACATCATGCACTTTCGCCGGAAGGTCCGGTAGCGCTTCTTCCTTGCGAATTATGAACGAGTAGCGCGATAACCGTTCGCGCATAAACGGCATATTCTGAAACGCGATTAACTTCCGCATTCCGGTTTCTGAATTTTTCGCAAACACACCGTAAAACTTTGCAAACGCTGCAAACGATCTGAAACCACTGAAACCCCTTCCCAAAAATTCCAACTGTGTGTAAAGGTCCAGCGGAGAATTTGTTATCGGTGTTCCAGTCAGCAACATTCGCTTTTTAACAATCTCGCGCAATTCCATAGCCGCATGAGCGCGCTTTGTTTTGCCCGATTTGATAAAATGCCCTTCGTCCAAAATCGCTAAATCCCATTCAACACCTTTCAGCGCCGGCATCATGCGCACCATAGATTCGTAACTCACAATGATAGCCGTGAATTTCTCATCTGGCGTTAAGTTGCTAAACGCATCAAGCAACAATTTGATTCTGTCGAGATTGCCACCACGTATAACCGTAGTGCGACCTTTGCACACTGCAAACTTTTCAATCTCGTCAACCCAATTCGTGCGCACATTCTTAGGCGTCACAATGATTACTTTCAGCGCTTTGCCGGAAGTGTTTTGCAACGCATCAGCGCACATTCGCGTTACGCTGATTGCAGTTTTGCCGGTTCCCATTTCCATGAAAAGCGCAAACGCTTCAACGCGCTTTGAAATAGCGGTTGCCGTGATTTGGTACGGCGCAAGCGTTATGCCATCCTTTTTTGGAAATGAAGCTGGCGGCGCGGTTTTGGTTTCTTGATAGTGCGCACTCAACTCGGCAGCGAAGTCATAATTTAGTGAGCTAGTCACCAAATAGTTGAACATCGTCACCGTATCTTGATCGCGAAATATCACTTGTTGAATCGGCCATAGTGCGCTTATCACTGCTACAGTTGTATCAGTTGCGCCGATAGTCCAAGATTCAACCCACCCACTTGCGCCACCATCGCGGCCTAGCCGTGAGCGCTCGGGTACGCGCTCAATAAATGTTGTGCGCGCGCCCCAAGATGCTAGACCTTTAACATCCTTGCCATTAGAATCCTTTGTGACTGCATAAACGCGCGCGGTGAAAGCTTCACCATCTTTTTGGAGTGTTAGCTCCAAGCGATCTGAATCCTGCAACTTGATAGGTTGCAGAATGCGCGCAGTCGCTTTTGTAAGCGGCTTCATAACTCGTACTCCTAGTACATTCCTATTCGTGCTTCTAGTTCCAGCCGGTTCACTACGTAGCACGCGCCCGGTTTGTTCGGTCGCTCGGAAAAAATTATCCGGTATGCTAAGTGCGCGGACTGGTTCAAACCCTGAATATAACATATTTAAAAAACCCTGTCAAGCCCTTCTAAGTCCTTTGCCCGTAAGGACTTAGGACGCATAAAAAAGATTTTATATGTTCAATAAAAATTACTCCAAATCACCAATAATTTAACGGACACTTCCCATCGCGCCACCAAAGTTTTGACAAATATGTATTGCGATCATTGATAGGACACCCGCAACTGCCATGTAAACAATAACCATCGTAATACATATTACTAGGACACGATTTGCAAATTGCTAAGCGCTTGCGCATTTTTCGTTCACTAACGCGCGGATTACCTTTCAGTGTATGTTTGCACCATGCTTTGATAAAATTCCATGCGCGCCGATACAGTGGCGGCATTACTGGTGGCTCGGGCGCAATTGCTAATTTTTCGTCATATATACCACCACGACAAGATTGCGAAAACCTTGATAAATCATACTTGAAAAGTTTCAACTCGTCAATTGTAACTGGAAACGGTTCACCACAAACTTTGCAAGTTACTTTTGTGCGAGATTCGTCTAGCTGCAAATCACACCACGGCATTATGCTATACCTTCAACTGTAACAGTACACAAATGCATATCACAACCCCAAGATGCCGGATAATTAAAACCCGGTCCAGCACTCGGCACATTTACTGGTGGAAATGCTGGTGGTGTACCACTATTCATATATGCAGCATCCCACGGTATTACTTGTGGTGAAAATGCTTCGCATGGTGCAAAACTGCTAACTGGTAAATCGTTTCTATAAAACTGGCCTAATGGGCGATCGCTATTTATACCATGCCCACGACCATTAAATGTAACTCTAATAGTATAGTTTAACGGCGCATCAGGGTCTTTTTGTATAACAGCAGTAACAAAAGTGCATTGTTGTTTACATGCTTCAAAATTTGGTGCTACTGGTGGATATGGATTACCAAACGGAAAATAGCCTGCAAAATATATAGAATCATGCGGATCGTTAAATTCGTTCCAGAAACCTTGTCGATTTTGATTATTAAGAATTATAATTCTATTGTAATGATTGCATGAACCAACTTGCACACCACCATTACAATCTGGACTTGACCATGCGCGCGTGTTATCTATTGTTCCAGTAATAACGATTTTTAATTTTTGAATTTGTGTTCCGCGCACTGGACAAATTATTGTTGGGCGCGCCCATGTACAATCAACACAGTCAGTTGATATAGGTCCACCCGGTTCGGGAGTTTCTTTATCATATACATTTTCTGGTCGATTATGCCAAGTA
>Ga0111538_10006638_pt1 | contig 15637 bp, 11 predicted proteins | sample SoiMethybrSBSTD1_FD_79669 | JGI IMG/M metagenome (GOLD analysis project Ga0111538, IMG submission 79669) | Bulk soil microbial communities from a Populus tree surrounding site in Tennessee, USA - Soil MetaG P. TD hybrid SBSTD1 (version 2)... | ecosystem: Environmental > Terrestrial > Soil >...
CGGTCTCGATCGCTATGGCCGCCAGCAGTTCGGTCTCAAGGCGACCTACAGCGTGACGCCGCAGCTGGACTTCTACGGCCTCGTGAGCCCGATGTGGACGGCCAAGAAGATCGACACCGACGGCGTGTTCAACACGGCGGTGATCGGCTGCCGTGCTTCGGATGGTTGCCAGGGTGATAGCGCCTACGTCGGCACCGAGGCCAACCTCGGCATGACCTGGCGCTTCGCCCCGGGTCTGACGTTCGACATCGTGGGTGCCTATCTGTTCGCGGGTAACGCGCTGGACACCACGGAACAGCCAACACCGGGAACGTTCGTGAAGCGTGATGCCAAGGACGTGTACACCGGCGCCGCGCGGCTCCGGATCGCGTTCTAACACCTAACCAGGCTCGATCAGTACAGCGGGGCATGGGGCGGCAGACCCCATGCCCCGTTTTTTCTTCGTTCCAGATAGGTTGCCTGGTCTGGATGGCGGCGCTATAGTGTCGGGGTGGTGTGCCGTTTTCTGACGGGCTTCGCCCTTGCGCTCCTGCTTGGGCCCATCGCCATCGCCCTCGCTCAGCCGAAGTCCGGCCCGAGCGACGCGCAGGCGCCGGGGCCGCCCGGCCCTACCGTTCCCGCCACCGTCCTCGCCGACCAGCTGGTGGACCTCTTCCCCAGGGTCGAGGGCGATGTCCTGGAGGTGCAGGGTGAGACCGTCATCTTGAGTGCCGGGCGCAAGGACGGGATCCGGCCGGGGCTCGAGATGGGCCTGTTCCGCGAAGGGCGGGAGATCAAGCACCCGAAGACGGGACAGGTGCTGGGGAAGACGGAAGAAAGCCTGGGGCGGGTCACCGTGACGCAGGTGCAGGAGCAGTTCTCGCAGGGCACCATTCCCGCCGGGAGCGCCGTCAAAGTGGGCGACCGGTTTCGCATCTCGGCAGGCAAGATCCGCATCGTTCTACTGCCCCTGGCGGGTGGCGCCCGTGACAGCCTGGTCGAAGCCGCCACCCAGGACCTCGTGGAGCGCCTCAACGCCTCGGGGCGCTTCACGGTGAGCATGGGCGACCCGATCAACCTCTATCTCAGCGAGCAGGGCATCAAGCAGGAGGACTTCCTCGCCGGCCGGGGGGTCAAGGACGCCGCTCAGCGCTACAAGTTCGAGAACCTCCTCGTCCTCCAGTTCAGGCGGGTGCAGAACCGACCGTTCATGGAGGCGCGCTTCTTCTCGATGCCTTCCTCGGAGCCGCTGGTATCGAGCTCGGCGTTCGTCCCGGCCTCGGTCCGGGCGCTGTCCGAGCGCGAGCGCTTCTCGTCGGCGACCCGCGATACCAACCGGCCCCAGGCCAAGCAGCGGTCGCTGCTGTCGCGGCTGCTCGGCGGCGATCTCGAGGCGGGCTCGTACTCGTCGGGCGAGAACTCCATTCCCCTCAAGGAAGTGGCGCGGCTAGGGTTCGCCGTCGTGGCCATGGATATCGCGGTCCAGCCCAAGGACAAGATCCCGCGCGTGGTGGTGAGCGACGGAGACCGCGTCTACCAGTACAAGATCGTCAACTACAAGGTCGAGCCGGAGTGGAGCTTCTCCACGAGAACCCTGGGACGGGTATTCTCGCTCCAGCTCGCCGACCTCGACGGCGACGGCGTCTTCGAAGTCGTCGGCAATCGCTTCCACGTCAAGGCCGGCCTCAACTCGTTCATCCTCAATCTCGGCAAGGACGGGAAGCCGAAGTTCCTCATCGACACCGTGGAGAGCTTCCTCTTCGCGGTCGACACCAAGGGGGAGGGCGTCAAGCAGACGCTCTGGGCCCAGCGGTACAACCCGGACAACTTCTTCACGCCGGGCCAGGCCGATGAGGTCGCGGTCCGGAAGGGTAACCTCCACGTGGTGAAGTCCGTGCGGGTGCCCACCGCGTTTCGTCCCATGGGCGCCTCCTTCTCGAACATCTCCGGCAAGGACACGCGCGCCCTCGCCATCGTCGACGAGAGCCACCGGCTGGCGATCTCCCTCGATGGCGAGGACGTCTGGCGCTCGTCCACGTCGGTGGGAGGTGGCTACACCAAGCTCGAGCTGGTGATCCCCCGCGGGCGGCAGGGGGACCTCACGAAATTCTACAAGATCGAGCCGACCCCCCTCGCGGTGGATCTCGATGGCGACGGCATCGACGAGATCGTCGTGCCCCAGAACATCGTGAAGGAAGGGCTGCTGGCGATCACGTTCAAGGGGCCTGCCGGCTATCGCCTGCAGAGCATCGAGACGGGCTTCGAGGGTGGCATCACCTGTCTCGGAGCATTCCGTTCGGAGGATTCGGTGCAGCCCACCCTCGTGGCCACCGTGGTCCGCTTCAACAACTTCTTGAATATCTCGGGCGAGACGCAGATCATCATGTCCGTCCCCCAGGAGTAGCCGTCTGATCCTTCCGTATCGGGGCGCCCTGCCCGCGCTGCACCCGTCCGCCTTCGTGGAAGATTCCGCCCAGGTCATCGGCAACGTGGAGATTGGCGAGGAGTCCAGCGTCTGGTTCACCTCGGTGCTGCGAGGCGACGTCGGGTTCATCCGCGTGGGCCGGGGCACCAATATCCAGGACGGCACCATCGTCCACATCAACCGGCGGGGCACCCCCTCCATCATCGAGGACTACGTCACGGTCGGGCATGCGGCGCGGCTCCATGGCTGCCACGTGAAGTCGAACTGCTTGATCGGCATCGGGGCCATCGTGCTGGACGGCGCGGTGCTCGAAGAGGAGTGCCTGGTCGCCGCGGGCGCGGTGGTGTCTCCCGGCATGCTCGCCCCCCGTGGCAGCGTGTTGATGGGCGCGCCCGCGCGCGTGAAGCGCCAGGCGACCCCCGCCGACCTCGACCTCATCTACCGGTCCGCGAAAGGCTACATCGAGCTCAGCCGGGGCTATCTGGCCGCGCGGACGGAACGCTAGCGGTGACGAGCAAGGCCAGCACCACCCCGCCCCGCGGCATGCGCGACCTCTTGCCCGCCGAGGTCGAGCTGCGCGACGCCGCCACCCAAGAGATCCTCGCGGTGTATCGCACCTTCGGCTACCAGCGGATCGAGACGCCGGCCCTCGAGAGCCTGCGCCTGCTCGTGGGCAGCGACGGGGGGGAGAACGAGAAGCTCATCTTCAAGGTGCTGAAGCGGGGGGAGGATCTCGACGCGGCCCTTCGGTCGGGGGGCGAGCTGGCCGAGCACGGGCTTCGCTTCGACTTGACGGTGCCGCTGGCCCGCTACTACGCGGAGAACCATGCCCGCCTGCCCGATCCCCTCAAGGCGATCCAGCTCGGTCCGGTGTGGCGCGCGGAACGCCCCCAGAAGGGGCGGTTCCGTCAGTTCACCCAGTGCGACATCGACGTCCTGGGCGTGGCATCCGGCGTGGCCGAGGTCGAGCTGATCCTCGCCACCGCGGAGGCGCTCACCCGGCTGGGGCTCGCCGATCTCACCGTCCGGGTCAACGACCGGCGCCTCCTCGGCGCGATCGCGCGTCACTGCGGCTTCCTCGAGTCGGCCCAGGGCGGATTCTTCATCGCCTTCGACAAGCTCGACAAGATCGGGCCGGAGGGGGTGCTGAGCGAGCTACGAGGGGACGGCGCCGACGCCGCCGCGGTGGCGCGCTTCGAGCGCCTGCTTCCCACGCTGCAGAAGGGCGGGCTCTCGCTCGACGCCCTGCCCGGACTCCTCGGCGCGGATGTCGCGGCGGTGGGTGGGGTCTTCGAGTCGCTCGCGGCGATACTCCGGACCGTCAACCAGGCGATGCCGGCGGGCGCGCGTGTCGAGTTCGACCCCACGCTGGTGCGCGGCATGGGTTACTACACCGGCACCATCTTCGAGGCGACATCGCCGGCCTATCCCTCGTCGATTGCGGGAGGCGGGCGCTACGACAAGATGATCGGGCGAATGATCAACCGAGATGTCCCGGCCTGCGGCTTCTCGATCGGCTTCGAGCGCCTCATCGGGATGCTGACCGAGCGCGCGCAGGTGTCCGGAGCGCCGGCGGCGGCGGGTGCCGGAGCGCGCCGGGTCGCTTTCCTCGTCGACGAGCAGGGCGATCTGACGCCGGCGCTCGCCGCGTCGCGCGCGCTGCGGGCCGGTGGCGACCAGGTCTCGCTCCAGGTCAAGCGCAAGAACCTCGGCAAGCAGCTCGAGACGCTGGCCACCCACGGCTTCACCGCCTACGCGACCTGCGAGGCGGGCGGGACGCCCATCGTGAAGCCGCTCATGCGGCGGGGACGAGATTGATGCATCGCTATCGCACGCACACCTGCGGGGAGCTCCGGACGACGCACGTGGGCCAGCGCGCGCGCCTGTCCGGATGGGTGCACCGCAAGCGCGACCACGGCAACCTGCTGTTCATCGACGTGCGGGACAACTACGGCATCACCCAGTGCGTGGTCAACGCGGCGAGCGGGAGCTTCGAGGCGGCGTCTGGGCTGCGTCCGGAGAGCGTGGTGACGATGTCGGGCGCTGTGGTGTCGCGGGGCGCCGACGCGGTGAATCCCAAGCTGCCCACCGGGGAAGTGGAGCTGGCGGTGGACGAGGTGATCGTGGATTCGGTCGCCGAGCCCCTTCCCATGCAGGTCGCGGGGGAGGCCGAGTTCCCCGAGGAGACACGCCTCCGCTACCGCTTCCTGGACCTCCGGCGGGAGAAGCTCCACCGGAACATCGCGCTCCGCTCCAAGGTGATCGCGAGCATTCGCCGGCGGATGATCGCGGCCGGCTTCACCGAGTTCCAGACGCCCATCCTCACGTCGAGCTCACCGGAAGGCGCCCGTGACTATCTCGTGCCGAGCCGCGTCCACCCGGGGAAGTTCTACGCGCTCCCTCAGGCCCCCCAGCAGTTCAAGCAGCTCCTGATGGTGGCCGGCTTCGACCGCTACTTCCAGATCGCGCCCTGCTTCCGCGACGAGGACGGTCGCGCCGACCGCTCGCCCGGGGAGTTCTATCAGCTCGACTTCGAGATGTCCTTTGTCACCCAGGAAGACGTCTGGGCGACGATCGAGCCGGTGATCCACGGCGTGTTCGAGGAATTCGCGGAAGGGCGGGCGGTGACGCCGCCGCCGTTCCCCCGCATCCCGTTCGCGGAGGCCATGGCCAGGTACGGCACCGACAAGCCCGACCTCCGGATCCCGTTCGTGAACGCCGAGGTCACCGCGGTGTTTGCGGGGTCGGACTTCAAGGTCTTCGCGGAGGCCTCGAAGCGCGGTGCGGTCGTGCGCGCCGTCCCCGGCCCCGGCGCGGCGACGCGGCCGCGAAGCTTCTTCGACAAGCTGGACGCCTGGGCGAAGGAGCAGGGCGCCCCCGGCCTCGGCTACGTCAGCTTCGCCGAGGGGCCAGCGCGCGGGCCCATCGCGAAGTTCCTCGACGCCGAGCGCCTGGGTGCATTGCGCGCGGCCACCCAGACGGGCCCCGGCGACGTCGTCTTCTTCGTGTGCGACAAGCCGGACGTCGCCGACCCCTTGGCGGGGCGGCTGCGCGTCAAGCTCGGCGAGGAGCTCGAGCTCATGGAGAAGAATGCGTTCCGCTTCTGCTGGGTGACCGACTTCCCCATGTACGAGTGGGACGACGAGGCGAAGAAGATCGACTTCAGCCACAACCCGTTCTCGATGCCGCAGGGGGGCCTCGAGGCCCTCGAGACCCAGGACCCCCTCACGATCAAGGCGTACCAGTACGACATCGTGTGCAATGGGATCGAGCTGTCCAGCGGCGCCATCCGAAACCACCGGCCGGACATCATGTTCAAAGCCTTCGAGATCGCCGGGTACACGCGGCACGATGTCGAGGCGCGCTTCGGCGGCATGCTCAATGCGTTCCGCTACGGCGCGCCGCCCCACGGCGGCTCTGCGCCCGGCATCGACCGGATCGTGATGCTGCTGGCCGAGGAGCGCAACATCCGGGAGGTCATCGCCTTCCCCATGAACCAGGCCGCGCAGGACCTCCTCATGCAGGCACCGAGCGAGGTGGAGGTGAAGCGGCTCCGCGAGCTGCACATCAAGCTCGATCTGCCCCCCGAGAAGAGCTGAGCCGGGCCCGTGCTATCCTGATCCAGAGAGGCTGACACCTGACACAGGCCACCACCGTCACGCGCCGTCTTCAGCTTCCGGCGTCGTCCGACCTCCTCACGCTCCTCGGCAAGAACGACGAGCACCTGCGCGCCCTCGAGAGCCAGTTCGACCTCCGGATCACCGCTCGCGGCCACGAGCTGACCCTCCGGGGGGACGAGCGCCAGGTGGGGCAGGCCGAGCGGCTGTTCCACGACCTCATCGCCCTCCAGGGCTCCGGCCGGCCCTTCGGTCCCGCCGAGGTGCGGTCCGCGCTCCGCCTCGCGGGGAGCGAGCCGGGTACCGACGTGCGCGCGGTGATGGCCGACGCGATCACCGTGCCGTCCCGGCGGAAGATGATCGCCCCAAAGACCGCGAACCAGAAGCGCTACGTCGACGCCATCCGGACGCACGACCTCGTCATCGCGATCGGGCCTGCGGGGACCGGCAAGTCGTACCTGGCGGTCGCCACGGCGGTGTCCGCCCTCATGAAGCGCGAGGTCGCGCGCATCATCCTGACGCGGCCTGCGGTCGAGGCAGGCGAACGGCTGGGCTTCCTCCCCGGCGACCTCATCGAGAAGATCCATCCCTACCTCCGGCCGCTCTACGACGCGCTCTACGACATGCTCGACACCGACAAAGTGGCGACCCTCACCGAGCGCGGCCAGATCGAGATCGCCCCGCTCGCGTACATGCGCGGCCGCACCCTCAACGACGCCTTCATCATCCTGGACGAGGCCCAGAACACCACGTCCGAGCAGATGAAGATGTTCCTCACCCGCCTGGGGTTCAACTCCAAGATGGTCATCACCGGGGACATCACCCAGGTGGATCTCCCATCCAGCCGCGTCTCGGGGCTCGTGGAGGCGCAGTCGGTGCTGCGGGGCGTGGAGGGCATCCAGTTCGTCTACTTCAGCGACCGCGACGTCGTGCGCCACGACCTCGTCTCGGTGATCGTGCGCGCCTACGATCGCGCACAGGCGCGTCCTCGTGGCGAGACACACGCGGATACTCCCAACGGTTGACCGCAAGTTGGGAGTGCGGGGGCGCTTGGCGAGCCGCAGCAGCGGGCGAGGCGAGCGGATATGAGACCCAGGCCCCCGCAACGTTAAGGTGCTCATGCCCGTCGCCCTCGAGAACCGCCAGTCCCGTGCCCGCGTGCCGCGCCGTCGCCTGCACGAGATCGCCCAGGCCGCCCTCGCCGCGGTGGGACGGGCCCGCGCGGAGGTGCACGTGACCCTCGTGGACGACGCGGCCATCCGGCGGCTCAACGCCCGCTATCGCGGCTCGCGCAAGCCGACGGATGTCCTCGCGTTCGACCTGGCCGGCCCGGGTCCGGCGCCCCTGCTGGGCGAGGTGATCGTCTCCGTGGACACCGCCGCGCGGCAGGCCGCGGCGGTCGGCGTGCCCCTCGCGCTCGAGCTCGACCTGCTCGTCGTCCACGGGATCCTGCATCTCGCAGGCTGGGACGACGCTCATCCGCGCGAGGCGCAGCGCATGCACGAGCGGGCGCGGGCCATTCTCACCCGGGCGCACCGCCGGCCGCCGCCCACGCGGCTGTGGGCCGGGCTCCTGCCGCACGCATGAGCACGCCCACTCATCGCGCCGGCTTCGTGGCCCTGGTGGGCCGCCCGAACGTCGGCAAGTCCACCCTGCTCAACCGCCTCGTAGGCGAGAAGATGGCCATCGTCTCGCGGCGCCCCCAGACGACCCGCACACGCATCACCGGCATCCGCCACCTGCCGCACGCGCAGATCGTCTTCGTGGACACGCCGGGGCTCCACGCAGGCGCCGGCCGGCTCGGTGAGCTCATGCAGCGGGCGGCGGAGCGCGCGCTGGAAGACGTGGACCTCGTCTGCCTCGTGGCCGAGGCCGGTGAGCGCCCCGATCGGCTCGACGCCGACGTGCTGGCCCGGCTCACCCCGGTGCGCGCGCCCGTGTTCTGCTGCCTCAACAAGGTCGATCTGGTGGCCCCCAAGGCGCGGCTTCTCCCGCTCATCGCCGCCTATCGGGCGCGCCATCGGTTCCAGGAGATCGTGCCGGTGTCGGCGCAGACTGGCGAGGGGGTGAGCACGCTGCTCGACCTCGTGGTCCCCGCGATGCCCGAGCGCCCCGCCTACTTCCCCCGCGAATCCCTCACCGATCAGCCCGAGACCTTCTACGTCGCCGAGGTGATCCGCGAGAAGATCTTCCGCCTCACGCACGAGGAGATCCCGTACGCCTGCGCGGTCCGGGTGGAGGAGCTCACCGAGCGCGAGAAGCCCGAATGCGTCTACATCCTGGCCCAGATCTTCGTGGAGCAGGACTCGCAGAAGGGCATCGTGATCGGGCGGCAGGGTAGCATGCTCAAGAAGATCGGCAGCGCCGCGCGCGAGGAGCTCGAGCGCTTCTTCGGCATCAAGACCTATCTCGATCTCCGCGTTTCGGTGCGAAAGAACTGGAGAAAGGACGAGCAGGCGCTGCGCGAGTTCGGGTTCCTGCTCACGTCCTGATGGCCCTCTTCCGGACGCGGGCGGTGGTCGTGAGCCGGCGGGCGCTGGGTGAGCAGGATCGGCTCGTCGAGTTCTATTCGCGCGATCACGGCAAGGTCCGCGGGGTAGCGAGGTCAGCGCGGCGGCCGCGGTCGCGCTTCGTCGCCGCGCTCGAGCCGCTCACCCTCGGCGAGCTCGTCTTCTTCGACACCGGGCGGAGCGAGCTCGTCCGGGTCGACCATTTCGATATCGTCCGGCCCTTCGTGGCCGTCCGCGAGGACCTCGGCCGCCTCGGCCGCGGCGCCTGGATGTGCGAGATGCTGAGCCGCCTCTCCGCCGATCGGGATCCGCATCCCGCCCTGTTCGGCCTTCTTGTCCGAAGCCTGCGCGGCCTGGAAGGGGCGACGGCGCCCGAGCGGGTGGCCCTGTGCTTCGCGGCGCGCGCGCTCGATCTCCTCGGTCACCGTCCGCGGCTGGACCGCTGCCTCGAGTGCGGCCGTCAGTTTCCCTTCCCCGGCGCGACGCTGGACACGGACGCGGGCGGTCTCGTGTGCGGCGCGTGCGGGGCGGGCGAGCAGGCCCTCCCCATCTCCGGGACGGCGGTGACCACGCTGGTGCGCCTGCGCGGGATGCGCTGGGAGGAAAGCCTGACGCTCGGCCTCCGGCGGGACGTGGAGCGCGAGCTGGGCGACACGTTGGATGGCGTGCTCACGCGGCTGGTCGGCGCGCCCTCCCGCTCGCTGCGCTTCCTTGGTCAGACGCGACGCGGGCTGGCCGGCGTGGCCGAGCCGCCGCCGGCCCCGCGGCTCACATGATATCCTGAGCGCCATGTCGCTCACGATGGACACGCTCGTCTCGCTCTCGAAGCGCCGCGGATTCGTCTTCCAATCGAGCGAGATCTACGGCGGCACCGGCTCGGTGTGGGATTACGGCCCGCTCGGGGTGGAGCTCAAGCAGAACATCAAGCGGCTCTGGTGGCGCGACTTTGTCCAGATGCGTTCGGACATGGTGGGCATCGACGCCGCCATCCTCATGCATCCCAACGTGTGGCGCGCGAGCGGCCACGTGGAGCAGTTCACCGATCCCATGGTGGACTGCCGTGAGTGCCAGCATCGCTTCCGGGCCGATCACGTGGACGCTCGGCCGTGGCTGCACTTCTGTCCGGCCACCAAGGGCAACAAGTTCGAGATCCCGGCGGGCGAGGCCTGTCCGCGCTGCGGCGCCCGGCGTACGCTGTGCCCCGACTGTGGCAAGGGCGAGCTGACGACGGCCCGCAACTTCAACCTGATGTTCAAGACCTTCATGGGTCCGGTGGAGGACGCTGCCGCCGTCACCTATCTCCGCCCCGAGACCGCGCAGGCGATGTTCGTGAACTTCGAGAACGTGCAGCAGTCCATGCGGCTCAAGCTCCCGTTCGGCATCGCCCAGGCCGGCCGCTCGTTCCGCAACGAGATCACGCCGGGCAACTTCATCTTCCGGACGCGCGAGTTCGAGCAGATGGAGATCGAGTATTTTGTGAACCCCCACGAGACGGTGGAGGGACGGCCCGCCGACGAGTTCTGGCACGACCGGTGGATCGCGGACTGCATGGCGTGGTTCCGGCGCTACGGCCTGAGCGAGGCGAATCTCCGCCTACGCGAGCACGAACCGGACGAGCTGGCCCACTACGCCAAGCGCACCCTCGACATCGAGTATCGCTTTCCCATCGGCTGGAGTGAGCTGATGGGGATCGCCAACCGCACTGACTACGACCTCAAGCAGCACGCCAAGTTCAGCGGGAAGACCCTCACGTACTTCGACGAGGAGCGGAAGGAGCACGTCGTCCCCTACGTCATCGAGCCCGCCGCGGGCGTGGATCGCGCGCTCCTCGCCTTCCTTGCCGAGGCCTATCAGGAAGAGGAGGTGCGGGGAGAAAAGCGGGTGGTGCTCCGCTTCCATCCCGAGCTCGCGCCCGTGAAGGTGGCGGTGCTGCCGCTGCTCAAGAAGCGCGAGGAGATCGTGAGGACCGCCCATGCCATCCGCGGCGAGCTGGCCAATCACTGGCGTGTCGTCTACGACGACACCGCGGCGATCGGGCGGCTCTATCGCCGCCAGGACGAGGTGGGCACTCCCTACTGCGTCACGGTAGACGTGCAGACGGTGGGCGACTCCGACAAGGGGGAGCAGGGCGATCAGCGCGTGACGATCCGCGATCGCGACAGCATGCAGCAGGCCCGGGTCCCCCTCCGGGAGCTGGTGCCGGTGTTCCAGGACCTGCTCACCGGAGGCTACTGGGCCGCCGTCGCCGGGCGCTTCGGCGCCGCCGCCGCGGCCGCCGCTGGCTGATTCCCGCTCAGGGGTTCTGCGTCGGATCCTTGGGCGGCGCCACCGCGGGTGCCGCCGCCGCCGGTGAGGCCCCCAGGGGCGCCGTCACCGCGGGGGGCACGGGCCGAACCACTCCGCTCGCGAAGCGCGCCTGCCCGCAGACGTGCGCCGGCTCGGTCCCGATCACGAACGCCATGAGGGCCGGGCGCGTGCAGTCCCCGCGGTCGAGGTCCACCGGCACCAGGACCACCTTCTCGGGCATGGGGAAGTCCTCGGCGGGCTGCCCGGCGAGAGCCGCGCTCATGAACGTGGTCCAGATCGGCACCGCGACGCGCGAGCCCGTCTCGTCCTTGCCGAGGCTCCGCGGTCGATCGAAGCCGACCCATACCCCGGTGGCGAGCTGCGGAGTGAAGCCGATGAACCAGGCGTTGGAGTAGTCGTTGGTGGTGCCGGTCTTGGCCGCGGCCGGGCGGCCGAGCGCCTTGGCCGCGATCCCGGTGCCGCGCTCGACGGTGCCCTTGAGCATCTGGGTGGCGACGTAGGCCACTTCCGGCGAGACCACCTGCTTGCCGTCCGGCACGTTCTCCTCGAGCAGCTTGCCCTGCGCGTCGAGCACGTAGCGAATCGCGGTGGGGTGGATCCAGATGCCGTGGTTCGCGAGGGTGCCGTAGGCGGACGTGAGCTCGAGCAGGGATAGCTCGGAGGTGCCCAAGGCCAGGCTCAGATTCTCGCCGAGCGGGCTCTCCACACCGAGGCGGCGGGCGACGTCGATGGTGCGCTTGAGCCCGATGCGGTCCTGCACGCGCACCGCCACCACGTTGATCGACTCCTCCAGCGCCTGCTGGAGGGTGACCGGACCCCGGAACTTGCGGTCGTAGTTGTCGGGCTTCCACGGCTTGCTGGTGGGGCCGCCGGGGAACTCGATCGGATAGTCGTCGACCACCGTCGCGGGGGTGAGGCCCGACTCCAGCGCGGCGATGTACACGAACGGCTTGAACGCCGAGCCGGGCTGGCGCCGCGCCTGAATGGCGCGGTTGAACTCGCTCTTGAAGAAATCGTACCCGCCCACCATGGCCTTGATGTGGCCGGTCGACGGATCCAGGGCGAGTAGGGCGCCCTCGGGCCTCTCCGTCGCGGGCGCCGTGCCCGCCTTCTCCGAGACCTTCAGGCGCCGGGTCTCGAGCGCCTTGAGTCCCTCGCGCAGCGATTGCTCGGCCTTGAGCTGCATCGCGGGTGAGAGCGTCGTGTAGACCTGGAGCCCGCCCTTGAACACGAGGTCGGCGCCGTAGGTCGACTCCAGCGCCTGCTGCACGTATTCGAGATAGTACTGACCGGTGGTACGCCGGCGCTCGGGCGGCACCAGCTCGAGCTTGGCGGCGGCGACCTTCTTGGCGTCGGTGTCCTTGATCACATTGACGTCCACCATGCGGGCGAGCACGGTGCCGCGGCGTCGCTTCGCCGCGTCGGGGTGATCGAACGGCGAGTAGGTCGCGGGCGCCTTGGGGAGCCCGGCGAGGAGCGCGCTCTCCGCGAGGGTGAGCTCCTTCACGGACTTGCCGAAGAAGGTGCGGGATGCCGCCTCCACCCCGAAGGCGCCGTGCCCGAAGTAGATCTGGTTGAGGTACATCTCGAGGAGCCGGTCCTTGGAGTAGCGGCGCTCGAGCTCCACCGCGAGCACCGCTTCCTTGAGCTTCCGGTCCAGGCTCTTGTCGGGCGTGAGGAAGAGCACCTTGGCGAGCTGCTGGGTGATCGTGCTGCCGCCTTCGACGATGCGCCCATGGCGGAAGTTTTGGTACACCGCGCGCGCGACGCCCATCGGATCCACGCCCCAGTGGGAATAGAAGCGCGCGTCCTCGGTGGCGATGACCGCGTCCTTCAGTGGCTTGGGAATCTGGGCGAGCGGGACGAAGATGCGGCGCTCGACGTGGAATTCGGTGATCAGCTCGTCGTTGTCGTCGAAGACCTTGGTGCCCTGCACGGGCTCGAAGTTCTCCAGGGCGGTCACCGCGGGCAGCGAGCGGGGGAGGATGGTGAAGGCCCAGAGGGCGGCGACGCCGACCGTGAGGCCGCCCAGGAAGAACACGATCACGAGGGTGAACGCGAGGGTCCGGAACCACCGGCTCCGCAGCAGGGCGAGCCGTTTCCCGCGTGGGGGCGTGGCCATATCATTGGTATTATACAGGCGTGAATCCAAAGACTTTCACGTCCGCGCTGCTCGACGATTTCCAGTGGCGCGGCCTCCTCAGCGACGTCTCGGACCCTGCCGACGCCGATCGCCACTTCGCCACCCCGGGACGCCGTGCCTATATCGGCTTCGACCCGACCGCGGACAGCCTGCACGTGGGAAGCCTCCTCGGCCTCGTGGTGCTGAGCCGGATCCAGCGCGCGGGGCACCGGCCCATCGTCCTCATCGGGGGCGGGACGGGGCTCATCGGCGACCCCAGCGGCAAGGCAGGCGAGCGCGCGCTGAGCCCGGAGGACCAGGTCGCGGCCGCGGCGGCGCGGCTGAAGGTCCAGGTGCAGCGCTTCCTCGACTTCGGCTCGGGGCCGGCCGGCGCGCTCCTCGTCAACAACTACGACTGGCTCGGCAAGATGGACGCGATCGGGTTCCTGCGCGATGTCGGCAAGCACTTCCCCCTGGGCGCCATGCTGGCCAAAGAATCGGTGCGCGCGCGCATGGGACGGGCGGATGCCGGGCTCTCGTACACCGAGTTCAGCTACCAGGTGCTGCAGGCCTACGACTTCCTGCGTCTCTTCCAGGACCAGGACTGCCGCGTCCAGCTCGGCGGCAGCGATCAGTGGGGCAACATCACCGCGGGGATCGAGCTGATCCGGCGCGTCGCCGGCGAGCAGGCCTTCGCCATCGTGCATCCGCTGGTGACGAAGGAGGACGGCACCAAGTTCGGCAAGACGGAATCGGGCACCGTGTGGCTCGATGCCGCGCGGACGTCACCCTACGAAATGTATCAATTCTGGCTCAACACCAGCGATGCGGACGTGGTGAAGTTCCTCAAGTACTTCACGTTCCTCTCGCGCGACGCGATCGCCGATCTCGAGCGGGCGACGGCGGACGCGCCGGAGCGCCGCGAGGCGCAACGCCTCCTCGCGCGTGAGGTCACTGCGCTGGTCCACGGCGACGCGGCAATGAAGGAGGCGGAGGCGATCGGCGCCGCGATGTTCGGGGGCGACGTCGTCGCGCTGGCCGCGGCCCAGCTCGACCAGGTCTGCCGCGCGATCCCCACCGCCGAGATCGGTGCGGAGGAAGCGGGCGCGCTCGGCATCGTCGATCTGCTGGTTCGCGTGGGAGCGGCCGAGTCCAAGGGCGAGGCGCGGAAGCTCCTCGCCGGGGGCGGGGTCACGATCAATGGCCAGCGTGTCACCGGGATTGCCGACACCCTGCGCACGGTCGGGCCGCTGCACGATCGATTCTGGATCGTTCGCAAGGGCCGTCGGAGCTACTACGCGGGGCGAATGTCCGCCCGCTGACGCCGCATAACTATCTGAATAGCAAGGCGTGCGTGCGTCGAGCCGAGCTGGAAGCGCGGCGATCCGGTGGTGAAGGTCTCGAGCAAAGATCCCTTGACAGCCCTGCTGGGCATCCGTATCATCACTCCTTGCCCATCCTGTTGCTGACGTACGACGGGATGAGTTGGTTGAGAGTAGGCAGCCGGCCTCATCAGTCCAGCTGACCTGTTTCAACTCTTCAGGGGTCCAGGCCCCGCCGCTCTTTGAAAATCGCATATGTTACTGGCTCACCGACGAAGTGTGAGCACCATCCGTAACTACTGAGTACCTTGCGCTCGACCGACGCAACATCATTGGTTGGGCTTTAGGGACCAGGTTTCAAGTTTGTCGATTTATCTTGGCGAGTTTGATCCTGGCTCAGAGCGAACGCTGGCGGCGTACTTAACACATGCAAGTCGAACGGGAATCGTCGGGTTAGCAATAATTCGGCGGTTCTAGTGGCGCACGGGTGAGTAACACGTGGGTAACCTGCCCTAGAGTTCGGGATACCCCCTCGAAAGGGGGGCTAATACCGGATACGGTCCTTGGGTCGAAAGATCTGGGGAAGAAAGGTGGCGCAAGCTGCCGCTCTTGGAGGGGCTCGCGGCCTATCAGCTAGTTGGCGGGGTAACGGCCCACCAAGGCTATGACGGGTAGCTGGTCTGAGAGGACGACCAGCCACACGGGGACTGAGACACGGCCCCGACTCCTACGGGAGGCAGCAGTGGGGAATTTTCCGCAATGGGCGAAAGCCTGACGGAGTGACGCCGCGTGTGGGACGAAGGCCTTCGGGTCGTAAACCACTGTCAGTGGGAAAGATGGGTGTCGGCGCGATAACCGCCGGCATCTGACGGTACCTGCAGAGGAAGCCCCGGCCAACTCTGTGCCAGCAGCCGCGGTAAGACAGAGGGGGCAAGCGTTGCTCGGAATTACTGGGCGTAAAGGGCGCGTAGGCGGAATGGCAAGTCGGTCGTGAAATCCTTCGGCTCAACCGAAGAACGTCGATCGAAACTGCCGTTCTTGAGGATTGCAGAGGAGACTGGAATTCCCGGTGTAGCGGTGAAATGTGTAGAGATCGGGAGGAACACCGGTGGCGAAGGCGGGTCTCTGGGCAATTCCTGACGCTGAGGCGCGAAAGCGTGGGGAGCAAACGGGATTAGATACCCCGGTAGTCCACGCTGTAAACGATGACGACTAGGTGTGGGGGGGTTCAGTCCCTTCCGTGCCGCAGCTAACGCATTAAGTCGTCCGCCTGGGGAGTACGGCCGCAAGGTTGAAACTCAAAGGAATTGACGGGGGCCCGCACAAGCGGTGGAGCATGTGGTTCAATTCGATGC